>Ga0265331_10000009_pt1 | contig 314950 bp, 306 predicted proteins | sample 41923metaG_FD_202088 | JGI IMG/M metagenome (GOLD analysis project Ga0265331, IMG submission 202088) | Rhizosphere microbial communities from Carex aquatilis grown in University of Washington, Seatle, WA, United States - 4-19-23 metaG | ecosystem: Host-associated > Plants > Roots >... | reverse complement strand
AGCGATGACGGATAGAATTTCGATATCCTTGGCATGGGCGCGCGTGCCCAGAAGTTCGACCACGCCTTCGATCAGGCTGCGCAGCTCCACCTCTTCCTCATCGAGCGTCATCATGCCCGATTCGATCTTGGAGAAATCGAGGATATCGCCGATCAGCGAAAGAAGCGCTTCACCGGATTGGCGGATTGCTTCGGTATAGGTGCGTTGTTCGGCTTTCAGTTCGGTTTCGAGCAGAAGCCGCGCCATGCCCAGCACGCCGTTCATGGGCGTGCGGATTTCGTGGCTCATCGTGGCAAGGAAGCCCGATTTCGCGCGGCTGCCGGCTTCGGCGCGGTCACGCGCTTCGGTGAGCGCGTCTTCCAGCGCCTTGCGCTCCGTCACATCGCGCCCGACGCTTTGCACTTCGACGAGCCGGCCGAAGGCATCGCGGATGGCGTAATCCTCCCACGCGATCCAGCGCCAGCCATAGGCGGTGCGCACATGCTGGTCGTAGCGCACGCGGCCCTTGCCGGTCTCGAGGCCGGCGAAGCTGCCGAACATCGGAGCGCGGCTGTCGGGGTGCAGTTCGGGGGCAAAGGGAAAGCCGATGGCGTCTTTTGGCGCCAGCCCGAACAGTTTGAAGAACGCATCATTGGCATAGGTGAGGCGGCTGTCGGCGGCTCTGCGGAAAATGGCGTCGCCCTGGCTGTCGACAAGGCCGCGATAGCGCTGTTCGCTTTCGTGCAGCCGCGCGTTCATGGCGGATGCGTTCTTCAGCGAATTTTCGAGCTTGGCGGAGGCGGCGGCGAATTCGTTGGTCTTCTTGTGCAGCGCGTCGGCCTTCTCGCGGATGACGAGGAAGCCGTGCAGCACCATGGCGATGCCCACCCCGATCAGCGCCACCAGCGTGATGGGCGTGATGATGGTGAGCCGGCTGTGCAGCATGATGTCGCCAAGTGCTGCCACGGAGATGGCGAGAGCCAGCACCCCGAAGACCAGCCGAATGGCGCGCGCGACAAACAAGTGAGCAAACCTTTCCCGGCGATCACGCAACTAAAGCGCGAGGGCCCTTGAGAAAGGTTTAACCGCCGCCCCCGGCTGCCCCGAAAACGGCGGAAATCCAGGATTTCCGCGGGGGCCCTCCGCCGGCGTCACAAAAGCTTTGCAGAACTGTGATGTGGGTTGCACGCCGCGCCCGCTTGATCGGCCTTGACCGGTCTTTTTCGGGCCGGGGGCAATCCGGCCCGTACATCATCCGAGAGGAATTCCATGAAACCGATTTTCCGTCGCCTGACAGGCCTTAGCGTGGGGCTGGCCGCAGGCGCGTTCGCCGTCTCGGCGCTGGCCGCCGACATGACCGGCGCAGGCGCCACCTTCCCCTATCCGATCTATGCCAAATGGGCCGAAGCCTATAAGGCAAAAACCGGAATTGGCCTGAACTATCAATCGATTGGCTCGGGCGGCGGCATTGCCCAGATCAAGGCCAAGACGGTCGATTTCGGGGCCTCCGACAAGCCGCTTTCCCCCGGCGAGCTGGATGCGGCGGGCCTCACCCAGTTCCCCACCGTGATCGGTGGCGTGGTGCCGGTGATCAATATTCCCGGCATCAAGGCCGGCGAGCTGGTGCTGGATGGCGCGACCCTGGCCGAGATCTGCCTGGGCAAGATCAAATATTGGGATGATGCGGCGGTGAAGAAGCTGAACCCGTCCGTCAGCCTGCCGCATCTGGCGGTGGTCGGCGTGCACCGTTCCGATGGTTCGGGCACCAACTTCATCTTCACGAACTACCTGTCGAAGAAGAGCCCGGCCTGGGCCTCCAATGTCGGTGCCGCCACCTCGGTCGAATGGCCGAGCGGCATCGGCGCGAAGGGCAATGAAGGCGTCGCCGGAAACGTGAAGCAGACGCAAGGCGCGCTCGGCTATGTCGAATATGCCTATGCCAAGCAGAACGGCCTCACCTATGTCCGCATGATCAACCATGACGGCAAGGCGGTTTCGCCGACAGCGGAGGCCTTCCAGGCCGCATCGGCCAAGGCCGATTGGGCGCACTCCAAAGGGTTCTATGTCGTGCTGACAGACCAGCCCGGTGCGGCCGCGTGGCCGATCGCGGGCGCGACCTTCATCCTCGTCTACAAAAACCCGCCAAACGCGGCCAAGACCACGGACGTGCTGAAGTTCTTCAAATGGGCCTATGCCGAAGGCGACAAGATGGCCCAGGACCTCGACTATGTGCCGCTGCCGGATTCCACCATCCAGGCCATTTCCAAAAGCTGGCACGAAAACATCCAGAACGTGAGCATGTAAGCCCACATTCGTCCGACGAAAATCGGGGGGCCGAGGCTCCGCTTCGGCCCCTTTTCGTCTAAGAGACGGCAGCATCTCAAATGGCCGGCATCGCTTTGGAAAATTACGGCACTTACGACCGCGCCAAAACCGTGCGCGGATTCGGGCGCGGCGACACGCGCTTCCGCCTGCTCACGCTTTCGGCGGCCCTCCTTGTGGTGTTGATCTTCCTGGGCGTTCTGGCGGCGCTGATCGAAGGGGCATGGCCCGCGATCAAGGCTTTCGGTCTTCCCTTCCTCTGGACCGAGAAATGGAATCCGGTCACCGAGAAATTCGGCGCGCTCGCGCCCATCTACGGCACGCTCGTCACCTCCGTTCTCGCCATGCTCATCGCCGTGCCCGTGGGCATCGGCATCGCGATCTTCCTGACCGAAATTTGCCCCGGCGCGCTGAAGCGCCCCATCGCCATCGCCATTGAACTGCTGGCGGGCATTCCTTCGATCATCTACGGCATCTGGGGCCTCTTCGTTCTCGCACCCTTTCTGCAGTCCACCATCCAGCCCTGGCTGATCGACGCGTTCGCCAATGTGCCGGTGTTGTCGACCCTGTTCGAAGGCCCGCCCTATGGCATCGGTGTGTTCACCGCATCCCTGATCCTTTCGATCATGGTTCTGCCCTTCATCTCGGCGGTAACGCGCGACGTGTTCGAAACCGTGCCGCCCATGCTGAAGGAAGCAGCCTATGGTCTGGGCTGCACGCGCTGGGAAGTGATGTGGCGCGTGGTGTTGCCCTATTCGCGCGCGGGCGTGGTGGGCGGAACAATGCTCGCGCTCGGTCGTGCGCTTGGCGAAACCATGGCGATCACCTTCGTCATCGGCAATGCCCACCGCGTCAGCGCCTCGCTGTTCGCGCCCGGCACAACGATCTCGGCGGCCATCGCCAACGAGTTCACCGAAGCGCTGGGCGATCTCTACGTGCCTTCGCTGATCGAACTGGGCCTGATCCTGTTCTTCATCACCTTCCTCGTTCTTGCCTTCGCCCAGTTGATGCTGCGCCGCCTCGAAGCCAGCGGAGGCAAGCGATGAACTCCGTACTCTACGCGCGGCGCGGGCTGACCGACCGGGTGTTCTATGTCTTGTCGGTGGGAGCGGCAGGGTTCGGATTGCTCTGGCTCGGGCTGATACTTTTCACCCTCGTCACCGAAGGCTTCGGCGGGCTTTCGCTCAAGGTCTTCACCGAAAACACCCCGCCGCCCGGCTCGGATGGCGGCTTGCTGAACGCCATCGCGGGCAGCCTGATGATGAGCTTTCTCGCGGTGATCGTGGGCACGCCCATCGGCATTCTGGCAGGCACCTATCTTGCCGAATATGGCCGCCACACAAGGCTTGCGGGCGCCATCCGCTTCTTCAACGATATTCTGCTCAGCGCGCCCTCCATCGTCATCGGCCTTTTCATCTACGAGATATTCGTCATCAACATGGGCCATTTCTCGGCCATTGCGGGGGCGGCCTCGCTTGCCGTGATCGTGATTCCGGTGGTGGTGCGCACGACCGAGAACATGCTGCTTCTGGTGCCAAGTGCCCTGCGCGAAGCGGCAACGTCGCTCGGCGCGCCGATGAGCTTTGTCATCCGCTCCGTCACCTGGCGCGCCGCGCGCGCAGGCATTCTGACGGGTGCGCTGCTCGCCATCGCGCGCATTTCGGGCGAAACGGCGCCCCTGCTGTTCACCGCGCTCAACAACCAGTTCTGGAGTTCAAACATCAACGCGCCGATGGCGAGCCTGCCCGCCGTCATCTTCCAGTTCGCGATGTCGCCTTACGAGGATTGGCATCGCCTGGCCTGGGCGGGCGCGCTCCTCATCACATTCGCGGTCCTGGCGTTGAGCATCGCCGCCCGCCTCCTGGAATCGAAGAGAAATTGACATGAGCGAAGCAAACGGCCACGCCGCAAACGACAAGATCCGCGTCGACGTGCGCGATCTGAATTTCTATTACGGCAACACCAAGGCCCTGAAATCCATCTCGCTGCCGCTTTACGATCGCAAGGTGACGGCCTTTATCGGCCCCTCCGGCTGCGGCAAATCCACATTGCTGCGCGTTCTCAACCGCATGTATTCGCTCTATCCCGGCCAGCGCGCCGAGGGTGAAGTGCTGCTCGATGGCGAGAATGTTCTGGATCCGCGGCTGGATCTCAATCTGCTGCGCTCCCGCATCGGCATGGTGTTCCAGAAGCCGACGCCTTTCCCGATGTCGATCTACGACAATGTCGCCTTCGGCATCAAACTCTACGAGCGCATCTCGAAAGCGGATATGGACGACCGCGTGCGCCATGCGCTCGAACGCGCAGCCCTGTGGGGCGAGGTGAAAGACAAGCTGAACGCCTCGGGCTTAAGCCTTTCCGGCGGCCAGCAGCAGCGGCTTTGCATCGCGCGCACGGTCGCGATCAAGCCCGAAGTGATCCTGCTCGATGAACCGTGCTCGGCGCTCGACCCGATTTCCACCGCCAAGATCGAGGAACTGATCTCCGAACTGTCGGAGGATTACACGATCATCATCGTCACCCACAACATGCAGCAGGCCAGCCGCGCGTCGGACTACACGGCCTTCATGTATCTGGGCGAACTCGTCGAATATGGCGAGACCGAGAAGATGTTCACCACGCCCGAGAACAAGCGCACCGAAGATTACATCACCGGCCGCTTCGGCTAGAGATAATCGCTCGCGAGCGTTGCGTCGTCGCGCGCGCCTTTGGCGGCCGCGTTGAATATCGCGCTCAACACAATGGCCACGATCAGATTCAGCACAAGCGAACTGAGTGCGGCATAGCAGGGGATGGTGATGCCGAAGATCGTCACCGAATAGATCGATTTGGCGAAGTTCAAACTGGCCGCCATCGCGGTGCCTGACGCGATGCCCACCGCCCAGCCCGCAAGCAGCGCCCAAGGGTTGAACCAGCGGGTGTAAAGCCCGATCAGAACCGCGGGCAAGGTCTGGATGATCCAGATGCCGCCCAGCAATTGCAGCTGGATCGCATAGGTGGATGGCAACGCCACGATGAAAAAGAGCGCCCCCACCTTCACCACCAGCGAAGCGATCTTGGCGACCTGGCTCTCGCGCGCGGGCGAGCAATCCGGCGCGCAATATTCGCGGTAGATGTTGCGGGTAAAGAGATTGGCCGTAGCGATGGACATGATCGCCGCCGGCACCAGCGCCCCGATGGCGACCGCGGCAAACGCCACGCCCACAAACCACGAGGGAAACATTTGTAGAAACAGCGCGGGCACGGCGAAATTGTTGCCATAGGTCTTGAAGCCGTCCGCAAAGGCCGGATTGCCTTTCACGCCTGCCGCAATCGCCATGAAGCCCAGCAGCGCGATCAATCCCAGCGCGAAGGAATAGGCAGGCAACACCACCGCGTTGCGCCGTATGACATGGCGGCTCGAAGCGCTGAGGATGCCCGTCATCGCGTGCGGATAAAGAAACAGCGCGAGCGCCGAGCCCAGCGCCAGCGTGGCATAGGCGCTTTCCGCGCCCCAATTGGTGTGCGTGGCGGGTGCCAGCAGCATCTTGTCGGCGCCGACGCTGGCAAAGATATGGGCATAGCCGCCCAGCTGCGCGGGGATGAAGATCAGCGCCGCGATCACGGTCACATAGATCAACACGTCCTTTACCACCGCGATCATCGCGGGCGCGCGCAGGCCGCTGGTATAAGTGTAGGCGGCCAGAATCGCGAAAGCCAAAATCAGCGCGGCCTCGCCCCGCACCCCCATCGCCGCAATCACAACCTCCATGCCCACAAGCTGCAAGGCGATATAAGGCATGGTGGCGACGATGCCCGTCAGCGCGATGGCGAGCGCGAGCGTGCGATTGCCGAAACGCCCGCGCACGAAATCCGCCGCCGTGACATAGCCTTTCGCATGCGCCACCGACCACAGCCGCGGATAGGCCAGAAACAGAACCGGATAGACGAGAATGGTGTAAGGCACCGCGAAAAAGCCGGTCGCGCCTGCGCCGAACATCAGCGCGGGCACGGCGATGAAGGTGTAGGCGGTATAGAGATCGCCACCGAGCAGAAACCACGTCACCACGGTGCCGAAGCGCCGTCCGCCCAGCCCCCATTCCGCCAGTTGTGTGAGATCGCCCTTGCGCCAGCGCGCGGCGACGAAGCCAAGGATGGTGACAAAGCCGAACAGCACGGTGAAAACGACCAGCGCGACGGTGTTCATGGCGCGTCCCGGTCGCGTTCTTCCGCGCGATAGATGGGCCAGAGCAGGGCCGCTCCCAGCGGAATCCAGAGAAGCTGAAACCAGTAGAAGAACGGAATGCCCGCAAGCGTCGGCTCGGCCCGGTTGTAGAGCCCGACCCACAGCATCGCCACGAACGGCAGCACCAGAAGAAGATAGATCGGGCGCAACCGCCCCCGTTTTCGTGGTTGTTTCACCGCCGCCCCGCTTGGTTGAAACCCATCATGCGCAGGTTTGAATCTGGCGCAAGCGTCACCGAACTTTCGCAGCGCAACAACATCGAATCCGCCTCGGAGGCCCGCGCGCGAACTGCTAGCGTCCGGCCGGGATCAGGGATGGGCATGTCATGCGGATTTTGCTTGCGGGGTTTCTGGGCGCGATTGCGATGTTTGTCTGGATGTCCGTCGCTCATATAGCGACGCCGCTCGCCCAGATGGGCGTCAATCATCTCCAGCACGAACAATCGGTGATCGATGCGGTGCATACCGACCTCGGAACCAGATCCGGCTTCTATCTCTTCCCGTGGAGCGAGGACATGAGCGAGGCGGGGCAAAAGGCTCAGCAGGCCAAACTCGATGCGGGCGGAATGGGGCTTCTGGTCTATCGCGCGCCCGGCACGGTGAGCGCGTCGATGGGCAAACCCATGGTGCACGAATTCCTCAACGAACTGGTGCAGGCGTTGATCGCGGCGTGGCTGCTCGCGCAGGCGGCGGTCATCGGGTATGTGCGGCGCGTGACCTTCGTGACGGCCGTCGGCGTTGCCGTGGGCATCGGGACCAACGTGTCGTATCTGATCTGGTATGGGTTTCCCGGCAGCTATACGATTGCAAACATCGCGATGACGGTGATCGGCTATTTCGCGGCAGGCCTTGCCATCGCCGCGGTGCTGAAACGCAAGGCAGCGGCCTAGGTTTCGGCCGCGCGCTCGCAATCCTCGCGCAGCTTGTCGAGTTCTTTTTCCGGCAATTGTTCGATGTGCATGTATGCGTTGCGCGCGTCGTGCGTGGCGCGGATCAATTCGTCGAGCTTGGCCTGCAACGCCGCACCGTCGCGGTTCTGCGTGTTCTGGATCAGAAACACCATCAGGAAGGTGATGATGGTGGTGCCGGTGTTGATGATGAGCTGCCAGGTGTCCGAATAGTGAAACACCGGCCCCGTCACCGCCCAGGTGAGGATGATGAAGCAGCACAGCACGAAGGTGGAAGGCCTGCCCGCCGCCCGCGCCGTCAGGTTGGCGAAATGGGCAAAGCCCGTGACGCCACCCCCATGCGCAAGCTCGGCGGTGGTGCGCAAAGGGAGGCTGCCCGGCGTCTGATCGTCCGCAGCCATCATGCCGAACGCCGCCCCACGAGCACCAATGCCACGCCCGCCAGAAGCACCACGATGCCGCCAACCATGGGGATCGAAATATGGTGTTCTTCCTGGGCGTTGATTTCGATTGGCCCGGCCTTCAGCACAGGCTTTGTTTCGGTGTAGCTGAAATTTTCAAACACAAGGCCGGCGATGCCAAGCACGATCAGCACCGCGCCGATCCAGACAGTGTTGCGCATAAGATTTTCTCCCGTTTCCTGAAGGGGGGAACGGGCGGCAGTTCCAAAAGGTTCCCGATTCAATGGGCGGCGATCCGGCGGCGATAGGAAAGCGCCTCGGCGATATGCGGGCGGCGCACGCTTTGCGCGCCCTCAAGATCGGCAATGGTGCGCGCCACGCGCAAGCTGCGGTGATAGCCGCGCGCCGTCAGCCGCATGGTTTCGGCGGCCTGAGTAAGAAGGGCAGCACCGCGTTCGTCGGGGCTTGCCACGCGTTCGAGCAAGGCGCCATCGATTTCTGCATTGGTGCGCACGGGCTCGTTCTCATAGCGCGCGCGTTGAATGGCGCGCGCGCTCGCCACGCGGGCGGCAACCTGTGCGGTGCCTTCGGCGGGCGGCGGAAGGGCCAGATCCTGCGCCGAAACACTCCCCACCTCGATGGCGATGTCGATGCGGTCGAGCAGCGGCCCCGAAAGCCGCGCCTGGTAATCGGTGCCGCATTTGGGCGCCCGTCCGCAGGCCTGCGCCGGGTCGCTCAGATGCCCGCACCGGCATGGGTTCATCGCAGCGACAAGCTGGAAGCGCGCCGGAAATCGCACATGCGCATTGGCGCGCGCGATCACGGCCTCACCTGTTTCGATGGGCTGGCGCATCGAATCCAGAACCTGCCGCTGGAATTCCGGCAGTTCGTCGAGAAACAGCACGCCGAGATGGGCAAGGCTCACCTCGCCCGGCTTCACCTTCAATCCGCCGCCGATCAGGGCCGCCATGGAAGCGGAATGATGCGGGCTTCGGAACGGGCGCCTGCGGGAAATCGCGCCGTCGCGCAATTCGCCCGCAAGCGATTGCACCATCGAAATTTCGAGCGCCTCGCGCGCGTCAAGCGGCGGCAGCAAGCCCGGCAACCGCGCGGCCAGCATGGATTTGCCCGCGCCCGGCGGCCCGATCATCAGCAGATTGTGCCCACCGGCGGCGGCGATCTCGAGCGCGCGCTTGGCGCTTTCCTGCCCCTTCACGTCTTTCAGATCGGGCGCATCGATACCATCGAGAGCCAGTTTCGCGCTCGGCGGATTGAGCACTTGTACGCCCTTCATGTGGTTGACCAGCGCAATCAGCGAAGGTGTGGCGATGATCTCCACATCGCCTGCCCACGCCGCCTCCGCGCCACACGATGCGGGGCAGATCAATCCGCGTCCGGCTTCGCTGGCCGCGATCGCCGTCGGCAACACACCGGCCACCGCCGTCACCTGTGCATCGAGCGACAATTCCCCAAGTGCGGTGTAACGCGCCATTTCGCTTGCCGGCAGAACCCCCATCGCGGCCAGCAACCCCAAAGCGATGGGCAGGTCGTAATGGCTGCCCTCCTTCGGCAGGTCGGCAGGCGCGAGATTGACCGTCACCTTTTGAAACGGCATCGCCAGACCGATTGCCGAAAGCGCGGCCCGCACCCGCTCGCGGCTTTCGCCCACGGCCTTGTCGGCCAGCCCCACGATGTTGAAATTGTTGCCGGCGACGGCGTTGCTGCCGATATGGACCTGAACATCCACCTCGCGCGCCTCGATACCCTGAAACGCGACCGTGTAAATATGAGCAACCGTCATGCGCCACCCCCAACGCTGCGCGGATTAGGGCGTGCTTCGCCGGGGGCTGCAACAGGGCCGTGTCGCGGTTTGTCGCAAACCGCGGGCCTGGCGACGGTCGCCGACCTTAAGCCTTGGGCAGAACGTCGAACGCGATGGTGGTGCGCGTGTCGGAAGAGGTGAATGGCAGCGTGCCGTGCCACATGTAGGAGGGAAACAGCACCAGCCGCCCGACTTTGGGCTCGACCATGCGCCGCACCGGATCGGCAAATCCCATGTCGAATGGCGGCTCGCCGAATTTGAGCCAGCCTTCCTGCCCCTCGAATTTCGGCAGCGCCACGTAATAGACCGAGCTGATCCAGCCGCGGTGAACATGATTGAGGTGATAGCCGCCATCCTTCAGCCGCGTGGTCCACGCGCCGGTATAGCCAAAGCCATTGCCGCGCCGCGCGAATAGCGGGTGATCGGGATCGTCCTTCATGCGCGCGATATAGGCATTCACCGCATCTTCGAAGCGCGCCCGCAGGCCCCCGATCAGCGGATGGTTGGTGGCGAACAGGTCTTCGATGGTCTGCGTGCCGCCGCGCACGTTCTGATCGAGATATTCGCGGCCCCGCGCATGCAGCGGATCGAGAAGCTCGTTGAGCGCGCGGTTGAAGCTCTCCATGTCGGAGAAGCCAGCGGGGGCTTCGAGGTCGAAGGTCTGGACCAGCCTTGCATAATCGTTGATGGCGGCTTCGCGCGCGTCGCCCAGCTTGCGCATGGCAAGCGTGCCGAAGGCGGTCGCCTGCGAATTGCCGGGCTGCACGGCGGATGCTTTTTCGCAGGCTTCAAGCGCGCGCTCGGGCTTGCCAGCGCGCAAAAGCGTTTCGGCGAAATTGCACCACGCGGCCCCATTGCCGGGCTCGATTGCGAGCGCGCGCTCATGGGCGGCGATGGCGCCGTCGAAATCCTCCAGCCGCGCCAGCGCGCGCGCCCGCCCGTCATGGCCCACAATGTGATCGGGTGAAATCGCGAGGCCCTTTTCGAAGCTGCTTTTTGCTTCGTCGAACCGCTCCGCCCGCAGCAGCAGGCTCGCCTTGTCGAACTCCAGCGCCGGCACGCCGGGAACCGCTTCGATGGCCGCGTCGTAGGAGGCGAGGAATTCACCGGTCTGCTCAAGCCGGTAGAGCAGGTGGTTCAGTTCGCGATGCGCCATCATGTCGAGCGGATTGCGCCGGATCGCCTGACGGTAGGCCTCAACGGCTTCGTCGAGCTTTCCCAGCCGATGCAGGACCGAGCCGCGCACGGAATCGACATAAGGCATATCGGGCGCAAAGGATTGCGCGGTGTTGAGCAGCCCGAGTGCTTCCACATCGCGCTTCTGCGCGGCAACCGCGACGCCGAGATTGTAATAGAGGGCCGAGGCCTGGCGCGGATCGAGCCGGTTCTGCCGGATGGTGATGACGGCAAGCGCCTCGGCCTCGCGGTGACGGCGCTGTTCGTTCAGGCTCGCGACGAGGCTTTGCTTGGCCATCATCAGATTGGGCTGCAGGCGCAACGCATCGCGGAAACTCTTCTCAGCTTCCACATGGCGGCGCTCATAGGAAAGCGCCAGCCCCAGATTGAGATGGCCCTCGGCGAAATTGGGTTTGATCAGAATGGCCTGCCGGAACGTGTCGATGGCTTCCGGATTGCGGTTTCTGTGGTTCAGCACCTGGCCTAGCGAATTGAGCACCTGCGGCTGGTCCGGGTTGATCGAAAGCGAGCGGCGGTAATGCTCCTCGGCTTCCGAGAAGCGCCCCTGCGAGGCGCGAAGCGCGCCCAGCGTCTGCAAGGTTTCGGCATCGTCGGGCGCCAGGCCCAGAACTTGCTGCAAAACGGCCTCGCCCTCGGCCGCCTCGTTGCGTTGCAGATGGGCCACCGCCTCCGCCAGCAGGGCCTGGACGCGTGTTCCGCCCGGTTTTTTCGTGATCGTCGCCATGGCGCCTGCTCGCGTTAAAGGGTGGGCCGGAGGGCAGAACCGCCGCACTTGCGAAGGCCCCCGCCCGCCCCTACCGTGGAATCTCCGCCATTTCCGAAGAGAGACAAGATGACATCGCAGCGTTTCGAGGGCACAGACAAATATGTCGCAACGGAAGACCTGCGCATCGCCGTGAACGCGGCCATTGCGCTCGAGCGTCCGCTGCTGATCAAGGGCGAACCGGGAACCGGCAAGACAGAACTGGCCTTCCAGGTCGCCGATGCCCTGAAAACCCCGCTCATCACCTGGCATGTGAAATCCACCACCAAGGCGCAGCAGGGCCTCTATGAGTATGATGCCGTGACCCGGCTGAGGGATTCCCAGCTCGGCGACGAACGCGTCAAGGATGTGAGGAACTACATAAAGCGCGGCAAGATGTGGGAAGCGTTCGCCAGCACCAACCGCTCGATCCTGCTGATCGACGAGATCGACAAGGCCGACATCGAATTCCCCAACGATCTGCTGCTCGAGCTCGATCGCATGGAATTCTTCGTCTACGAGACGGGCGAAACGATCAAGGCGAAGGAACGCCCGATCGTGATGATCACCTCGAACAACGAAAAGGAGCTGCCGGACGCATTTCTGCGCCGCTGCTTCTTCCACTACATCAAATTCCCCGATCGCGAGACGATGCAGAAGATCGTCGATGTGCATTACCCCGACATCAAGCAGAAGCTGGTGGCAGAAGCACTCAACGTCTTCTATCAGATACGCGATGTGCCCGGCCTGAAGAAGAAGCCCTCCACCAGCGAACTGCTGGATTGGCTGAAGCTGCTTCTGAACGAAGACGTGCCGCCCGAAGCGCTGAAGGAAAAAGACCCGACCAAGCTGATCCCGCCGCTGCACGGCGCGCTGTTGAAAAACGAGCAGGATGTGCATCTGTTCGAACGGCTGGCGTTCCTGGCGCGCAGAGAGCGCAACTGAGCGCCTCGATGAGAACCGCGGCAGCGATTGTGTGTGTGGGACTTTTTGCAAGCGCCGCGTTCGCGCAGCCTGCCGGTATGGATGTGTTCGCCGAAGGCAAGAACGGCGACAAGATCCACACCGCGTCCGGCTTCGTTTGCCCCCATGCCATCGGCACCTTCGTGCGCGATGCGGCGGGCGAGACCGATCCGGAACGGCAGACCGCCTCGTGCAACTATTCCACACTCGATGGCGTCTACGGCATCATCACGCTGGTGCCGCTGAAGGATGGTTACGACCCCAAGAACTCGCTTGCCTCGCAATTCGAGGAAACGCAGACCACCGGCGGCAAGATGGTGTGGCAGGGCACGGTGAAGATCGGCAAGCCGCCGCTCGCCGTCTATTCGCGCATCTACCAGACGGCGAAACTCGAAGACCTGAAATATTCCGTGCTGTTTTCCGGCAGCGTGGTGAAGAACTGGGCGGTGGAAACCACCATCGAATATGCCGATCCGCGCGACACGCCGGAAAAGACCGCGTTCCTGAACGCCGTCTATGAGGCCGCGCTGGCCGAAATCGGGAAATGACCGTAGACTGCGGTCTTCGCTATCGGGACTGACGACGATGTTCTTCCAATTCTTCGACGAACTGCGCGCGGCCAAGGTGCCGGTCACGCTCAAGGAATATCTGGCGCTGATGGATGCGCTGTCGAAAGATGTGATCGAACTGAAGACCGATGAGTTCTATTTCCTCTCGCGCACCGTGCTGGTGAAAGATGAGAAGAACCTCGACAAGTTCGACCGCGTGTTCGGCCATGTCTTCAAGGGGCTGGAATCGATCGATCCCTCGATGCTGGCGCAATTGCCCGAGGAATGGCTGAAGGCGCTGACCGAGAAATTCCTGAGCGAGGAAGAAAAGAAACAGATCGAGGCGCTCGGCGGCTGGGAAAAGCTGATGGAGACGTTGAAGGAACGCCTCGAAGAACAGAAGAAGCGCCACGAAGGCGGCAACAAGATGATCGGCTCGGGCGGCACCTCGCCCTTCGGCAATTCGGGTTATAACCCGGAAGGCGTTCGCATCGGGCAGGATAAATCGCGTCACGGCAAGGCCGTGAAGGTGTGGGATCAGCGCGAATACAAGAACCTCGATGATTCCGTCGAACTCGGCACGCGCAACATCAAGGTGGCGCTGCGCCGCCTGCGCAAATGGGCGCGTCAGGGCGCGGAAACCGAACTCGATCTGCCCGGCACGATCCAGGATACGGCCAACAAGGGCTATCTCGATCTGCGCCTGATCCCGGAACGCCACAACACGGTGAAGGTGCTGCTGTTCTTCGATATCGGCGGCTCGATGGATGCTTACATCAAGCTCTGCGAGGAATTGTTCAGCGCGGCGAAGACCGAATTCAAGCACATGGAATTCTTCTATTTCCACAATTGCCTCTATGAGAGCATGTGGAAGGACAATCGCCGCCGCCACAACGAGAAGACCAACACCTGGGATGTGCTGCACAAATTCCCGCATGATTACAAAGTGATCTTCGTGGGCGACGCGACCATGAGCCCGTATGAGATCACCTATCCCGGCGGCAGCGTCGAACATTGGAACGAAGAGGCCGGCGCCGTCTGGCTCGATCGCGTGGCGCAGATCTATCCCCATGTCGTCTGGCTCAACCCGGTGGCGCAGAAGCATTGGGAATACACGCCTTCCATCGGGCTGATCGGCCAGATCCTGAACAACCGCATGTATCCGCTGACGCTTGGCGGGCTCGACGCCGCGATGCGCGAACTGAATCGATGAAGATGGCGAATAGCAAATAGCGAATGAAATTCCATTCGCTACTCGCCATTCCCCACCCCCAAGGACCGATCCCATGCTGAAAGTCCACCACCTCAACAATTCGCGTTCACAGCGCATCCTTTGGCTGCTCGAAGAAATGGGCACGCCCTATGAGATCGTGAAGTATCAGCGCATGCAGCCCGTGCCGCTTGCGCCGCCGGAATTGAAGGCGGTGCATCCCCTGGGAAAATCGCCCGTGATCGAGGATGGCGATGTGAAGATCGCGGAATCGGGCGCCATCGTGGAATATCTGATCGAGAAATACGGCAAGGGAAAATTCAAACCCGCCGAAGGCAGCCCGGAGCACTGGAAATATATCGAGTGGATGCATTTCGCCGAAGGCTCGGCAATGCTGCCGCTTCTGATGGCGCTCTACACCGGCATGCTGGGCGATGCCGCGATGATGCTGAAGCCGCGCGTCGACAGCGAGATCGCCAATCACCTCTCCTACATGGAAGAGGCGATCAAGGGCCGGGATTACTTTGTGGGCAAAGAGCTCACGGGCGCAGACATCATGCTGCTCTTCGTGCTCGAAGCCGCGGGCGCGCGCCTCGAGCCCTATCCCTCGTTGATGGCCTATCGCAAACGCATGCAGGATCGCCCCGCCTATCAGCGCGGCATCGAAAAGGGCGGGCCTTATCAGTTGATGAGCCGCTAGGCTTTGGTGGCACTGCCCCAATAGTTGAAACCCGCGAAACGCGGCGTGCCGGGCAGATACATTGTCTGAATGTCCCCTATGCGAAAGCCCGCATCCTGGAGCAGTTGCGGCACCGCGCGGTTGAGGTGGCATCCGCCCGCGATTCTGCCCCATGCGGGATCGAGCCGCGCCTGCCAGCGTTTGACGCTTTCATCGGGCGCGGCGCCGTGCTCGCAGAAAATAAGATTGCCCGTGGGCTTCAGCACGCGGCGCATGCCCGATAGCGCGCGCATCACATCGGGGATGGTGCAAAGCGTATAGGTGACGAGCACGGTATCGGCGGCATCGTCTTCCAGCGGAATCTCCTCGCCGGGCAGATCCAGAAATTCGATTTCGAGCGGCGAGGCGGCAATGCGTTCGGCGGCCTTGGCGCGGATTTCGCGCGAAGGCTCCAACGCCCAGAGATGGCTCACCTTTGCGGCATCATAGAACGGCAGATTGTGCCCCGCCCCGAATCCGATTTCGAGCACGCGGCCTTCGGCGCGCGGCACCACCTTCTTGCGCTGATAGCGGATGGGTTTGGTCCCCATCATCGCGGAGAGGAGCGGCGGCAGGATATGGCGGTCGTAGAAGCCCATCTGTGTCTCCCGGCGGAAAGGCCGGGCACAATTACACAGGCTTGATGTGCTTGCGAATCCAGTCGGCCAGCGCGTCTTCGTCGAACGCGCCCGAGGCCAGCGACAGGATCACCAGCACACATTGCGCATCGTCGGCCATCAATGTGAAGCCGTTCAGCTCAAGGAAATATTCAAGCGCGATCAGCGATGTTCTTTTGTTGCCGTCCACAAAAGCATGGTTCTTGGCGAGGCCATACGCATAGGCGGCGGCAAGCGCGGCGACGTCGGGCTCGCCGTAAGCCGCGAGATTCTGCGGTCGCGCCAATGCGGATTCGAACAATCCTCTATCCCTGACGCCTGAAGCGCCACCATGTTCGACCAGTTGTTCGTCATGGGCGGCAAGCAGGATGTCAGGATCGATCCAGAGCCAGCCTCTCACTTCGCCAACTCACGCAAAGCGTGACGCCGCTTGCGCATGACCGTGCGGACAAGCTCCAGCTGGCGGGATTTCTCGTCGTCATAAGCGGTCAGCCGCAAGCCATCAGGGCCAACGCTGAATGTCAACGTATCGCCCTTATCGGCGTGGAGCGCATTCAAGGCCTCCTTCGGCAGGACGATTCCCACCGAATTGCCGATCTGGATGATCTTGGTCTTGCCGAGCATGGCTGGCTCCGTTGATACATTCGTTATAACGCGAAGTTATAACAAATATACTAACACCCGCAAGCGCCCTAATTCAGGGGCGTTTTAAGGACCGAGGGATCGCCATTGTTGGGAACATGGATGGGTTCGGATTTGTCCATGTAACCCGGCTGGTTGTCGGGATCGAAGCCGTTGGACAATCCCTTGGCAAGGCAAAGCAGCGTGCCCAGGCCCACTCCGACGCCCTGCGGGCTGGCGCAGGGCAGCAGCACCGGCGCGTTTTTGCGCGCGCGCCCCCGGGCCCAATGGGCGCGATCCTGCGAACGGTCGGTGTGATCGGTGTAGTCCACCGCGTCCTTGTCGCGGTCGCGCGAGGCCGCCGCGACCGATGGGCATTTGGCGCGATCCTGCGGAGAAAGCAGCGCGATGTGATCGGGTTCGCAGCCGAATAGCGACAGGTTGAGCCCGTGCTGGCTCTTGCCCTCATACAAGGGGGCCAAATCGATGTGGCTGTAATCGGGAATTGTCGTTGCCTGCGGCGTGATCTGCTTTCGCGCGTTGTCGTTTGCGCTGGGATGTTCGGGTTTCCTCTCGGGCCGAGGCTTGGGCGGAAAGACGAACCAGACCTCGAGGGCGCGCGAAAGCGGATGCGTCGGCATGTTCACGTAAGTCGTCCTGACCAGAACGGCGATAACGATGACATGCAGAAGCCCGACACCCGCGGCACTCGCGAGTTCTCTTGGCGGTCTGCGCTTCCCCTGGCGCTCCGTACGAAACGGCGGCGTCATCATGGGAGACTATCCGTCGGGCTTGAATTCCAGAAGATCGCCGGGCTGGCAATCGAGTGCTGCACAGATGCGTTCGAGGGTGGAAAACCGCACCCCTTTCACATGCCCCGATTTCAGCAGCGAAAGGTTGGCTTCCGTGATGCCGATCACTTCGGCGAGTTCCTTGGAGCGCATCTTGCGCCGTGCCAGCATCACGTCGAGATTGACAATGATCGCCATCACACGAAGCTTTCGTTTTCGTCGGCCATTCGCCGCGCCACCGCCATCACACGCGCGATGACAAGCACCGCGCCCGCAAGGAACAGCGAACCGAAATCATCGCTGCCGAGCGCAAGTGAGATGGCGCGATGGCCTGTTCCGCGCGGCCATGTGAGCAGCAGCGAAACGGGGGCCTGCACCGCGAAACTCACGATGACCTGGGCGAACAGCGCCACGGCCACGTTGTTCAGGCAGCGCAGCGTCTCGTTCGAAAAAACATCGTTCGCCGCATAGCGCAAAAAGAGTCTGCGGAGCGACCACAATCCCCACATGATGAAAGCCGTGGGCGCCGCCTCAAACGCCAGCGCGCCGAGCCGGTAGGGAAGCGGTATGTTCCCTTTGAGCATCTCCTGCAGGTGGGTTTCGCCGAGATACCAATCCGAATGCCCGCCGGGGATGAGAAACGCAGCCCCCACGATCAACGGACAGAGGAAGAGGCCCGCGCCCGAGAGCCAAGCCATAATGCGGCTCAGGCCTGCAAGGTTTTCTGGGACGGTTCGGGCGGCCATGGGCGGCTCCAGCAGGGTTGCTGGGAGCCGTATAGCAGAAAATTTTTATTGCAAAACAATAATTCTAGTTTATTCCGGGGCGACGGTGACCTTGATCCCGTCCAGCTCGGGGGCACAGACGATCTGGCACGAAAGCCGCGAATTGGCTTCCACCGCCAGCGCCATGTCGAGCATGTCGGTTTCGGCATCGGATTTGGGCTTGAGCTTGGCCAGCCAGTCTTCGTCCACATAGACATGGCAGGTGGCGCACGCGCATGCCCCGCCGCATTCAGCCGTGATCGGCAGGCCCGCATCGCGCAGGATTTCCATCACCGTCCAGCCGTCGCGGCCTTCGAGTTCGCGCACGTCGCCGTTTCTGTCTGTCGCGATGATCTTCATTTACGCCACGCCCAGTTTCTTCTGCAGGTTGGAAGACGATGTTGTGTACTGGAAGCGCAGCTTCTCGTTCGGCTTCACGATGTGGAAGGCGGCTTGCGACATGAGCGCTGCTTCATGGAAGCCCGAGAGGATGAGCTTCAGCTTGCCCGCATAGGTGTTGATGTCGCCGATGGCGAAGATGCCGTGCGTGCCGCTTTCGAATTTCTCCGTGTCCACGGGGATCAGGTTTTCGTGCAGGTTCAGCCCGAATTCCGCGATGGGACCGAGCTTGATGGTAAGCCCGAAGAACGGCAGGAACGCGTTGGCGTTGATCTTGAATTCCTGCTTGTCGGCCCCGGCGAGCGTTACCTGCTCAAGCTTGCCGCCATCGCCATGCAGCCCCTTCACGCTGGCGACATGGAATTTCACTTTGCCCTGCTCCACCAGTTCGCGCATCTGGTTGACGCTGTGCTGCGCCGCGCGGAAACCGTCGCGGTGATGCACAAGCGTCAGCGAATTGGCGATGGGTGCGAGGTTCAAGGTCCAGTCGAGTGCGGAATCTCCGCCGCCCGCGATCAGGATGTCCTTGCCGCGGAAATGATCCATCTTGCGCACGGCGTAGAACACGCTTTTGTCTTCATAGGCTTCGATGCCCGGCACGGGCGGGCGCTTGGGCACAAAGCTGCCGCCGCCGGCTGCGATCACCACCACAGGGGCGATGATCTCGGTGCCCGCATCGGTGGTGAGTTTCCAGCGCCCGTCTTCCAGCTTGGAAAGGGCCGAGGCCATCTGGCCGAAATGGAAAGTGGGGCTGAACGGCTTGACCTGTTCCATCAGCCGGTCGGTCAGCTCCTGACCGGTGACGATGGGCAGACCCGGAATGTCATAGATCGGCTTCTCGGGGTAGAGCTCTGTGCATTGCCCGCCCGGCCGGTCCAGAATGTCCACCAGATGCGCCTTGAGATCGAGCAGACCCAGCTCGAACACGGCGAAAAGCCCGATCGGGCCTGCTCCGATGATGGCGACGTCTGTCTCGATGGGGCTGGTCATGCTCTATTCCACAAGGTTTAGGTGTATGAATTTCTAAACTAACGTGTATATATGTAAAAAGGCCGAGCCGGACAATCCCCAGCCTCTTCATGGCTGGCGCGCAAGTGTCGCGGCCCGCTCTCTTGCCCCCGCCGAGCCGTGGGCGGCAAGAGAAAACCGCGTCCCTGAGAAGCAGCGCCGCATGAGCCTGGCCATTCCCGCCGCCGACTGCCGCACGATGGAAGATGTGCGCGCCCAGATCGATCGCCTCGACCGCGCAGCCGTGGGTCTGTTCGCCGAACGCCAGACCTACATCGAGCGTGCGGCCGAACTGAAGACCGCGCGCGGTGCCGTTCATGACGATGCCCGCATCGAAGATGTGGTGGCCAAGGTGATTGCCGAGGCCAGGCGTCAGGGCCTGAGCCCGAAGATCGCCGAACCTGTGTGGCGCGAACTCATCGCGCGGTCCATCGCGCTCGAATTCGAAGCCTTCGACCAGCGAGCGCAATCCCGCGAAGTGTGATGCGGTTCGCGTCAGATTGCGCGAGAAACAAAAACGTCAGCGCAATCCCGCGAAGTGTGATGCGGTTCGCGCCAGATTGCGCGGCAGGAAAAATCTCAGCGCAGATAGCTGTCGATGAACATGTGCACGAGGCCGGCCCGGCTTTTCATCGTGGCAAGGGCCGCTTGTGCCTTGGCGCGATCCTGCGGCTGGATTTTTTCCGCATCGGCCACGGCATCGGCCAGCGCGAAGGCGCCGATCCCGCGCGCGGCGCCCTTGATGGAATGGGCGGCTTCGAACCAGCCATTGCTGTCCGCCGTGTCGAGGCAATGGTGAAGCTGGGCCACCAGATCTATCGCCTGTTTCTGGAACAGCCTGAGGATCTCGGTGTTCAGCGTGAGGTCGCCGCCCGTGTACCGATTGAGATGCGCCAGGTCGACAGCAGCCGCGCGTTCATCCGCAAGCATGGGGTAGCCCTTCGAAAAGCTCGCCCCATGTTCGCCCCTTATGCGTCAAGGCCCCGTTAACGGTTTCGATCAGAATGGCTGCCATCCGCCCGGGAACGGCGAGACACCGATCACGTGCCCATGCCCGAACAGCACCACCACGAACAGCGCAACCGCCACCGCCATCCGCCAATCCAGTATCTCGCCCCATTTCAATTTGGTGCGGCCCGCAGCCGCGGCCGCAAAGGGAATGTTGGAGGTATGTGCCGCAAATCCGTCCCACGCCGCGCCCATCTTGCGTTTGCGCTTGGCATCGATGGAAAGCGGACCCAGAAGCGCCAGCACGAAGAACGTGCCGAACAGCACCACCGAAGCTTCGTCGCCATTGAGCGCCAGATGCATCGCCGACCAGATCACCACACCCCAAAGGAAGGGATGGCGTGTAACCGCAACAATGCCTTTCACCGCGTCGGGTCTGGTGGCCACACCTTCCTGGCGCACCGAGGTCGGGTTGGGCGTGAGCAATCCCGGCACGCCGATGAGGAAGGCAAGCAGCACCGCCGGGATCGCCAGATGCTTCATGCCCGCGCCCAGATCGTAGAGCAGCGGATTCTCCGCGCCTGCCTGCGCGTGATTGTAAGAAAGAACAAGCCAGAAGATCGCGGCGAGCGATGCGAGCGAAAACAGCCCCATATAGGGCCCTTCGCCGATCACGCGCACAATTGCATCGCGCGCCCGCGTGCCCGAAACCAGAAAGTGAATCGCCAGAAACACCGCGGCGGCGGCGAAAAGCATGTCCATATTGTCCCTCCCGTTTGCGCTTTAAACGCGCGCGCGCATGATATGTGCGGCCTCGCCCAGTGCGAGACCATCTTCACGTTGCGAAAAATAGCGTGCGTTCAGTGCCTGCGCGTTCATGTCCTCGACAGTCGAAAAGCCGAGCGCGTGCAGATCGCGCTGCCATTCGTCTGGCGTGAAAAAGCTGCGCAACGGTTCGCCGATCAGCGCGACCCGTTTGGAAAGTTCGGCCAGCGCCTGGGCGTTGGCGGCCCCGCGCCCCTCCATCGGTTCGGCATAATCGAACAGGATTTCGCTTTGCGGTTTCAGCCTTCGCGCGACGAAGCCCAGCGTCGCCATGATCGCGTCGCGCGTCAGATAGGGCACCACGCCCAGCCACGCGAAGAAGGCGGGTTTTGCAAAATCGAATCCCGCACGCGTCAGGCCATCGTCCAGCGTCTCCCGCTCAAAATCGACCGGCGCATAGGACAGGGTTTCGGGAATGGGGATGGCTGCACTTTTCAATCGCTCGCGCTTCCACCCCTGCGTCGCGGGATGATCGACCTCGAAAATGCGCAAGCCCGGCCGCGGCGCGCGGTAGGCAAAGGTATCGAGCCCGGCCCCCAGCACGACATATTGGCCGACGCCCTGGTTTGCCGCCTGCGCAAAACAATCTTCGGTGTAGCGGCTGCGCACGGCGAGGAAGGCCCGCAGCCGGGAAGCGCCCTTCTGGGCGTGACGCTCGCGCCCTGCCCGGATCTCGGCCTCGGCTTCCGGCCCGATGATCCTCAGCGCCAGCGGGTCGGCAAAGACTTGCGGCACGTCCACGATCTGGTGCGCGGCCCGGTGGAGGGCGGCTCCCTGGGCGGTAAGGCTGGGCTGGTTGGCTTCCATGACCTCAAATCTGGGGCTTCCAGTGACCGGGGGAAAGGCCCGGCCACAAGGAAACCGCCATTAAGCCTGTGCTGTGGACAGATTCGCGAAGCAGGCCGGGAAATGGTAAATAGGGGTCTGTTGTCCAGCGCTTAGCTTTCGCTGAGGGGTAAGGGTATTTTGCGTAAATTCGCCGCCGGGCAGGCCGAGCCTGCCGCCATTCCCGAAACGCCGCCACCTGCGGCCAAGCCGGCCGAGCCGAAGGCCGCCGCACCCGAACGTGCGAAGCGGGCGACCAAAGCCGCGACAGGTCTGGGCGCGCTCGTTTTTGCCATCATCATCGCCGCCTTCTGGATCGGCTGCGCCGCCGCTTACCTGTTCGGCTATGTGGGGCCGCGCGGCTGGGCGGCACTCGATCTGCAGGAGATGGCGCTGTTCGCGACCATCGTTGTGGCCCCCCCGATCCTCTTCGTGGCCACGGCCTGGGTGCTGGGCCGGGGGCAGGCGATGGGCAGCCTGGTCGGCCAATTGTCCGAGCGGATCGAACTGCTCGTCACCGCCGATGAAACAAGCGCGAAAACGGCCGCCAAACTCGGCCGTACCGTGCGCCATGAACTCGATGCGCTGAATTCCGGCATCGATGGCGCGTTCCAGCGCCTGCGCGCGCTCGAGAACGTGTTGCAAAGCCAGATCGCAGCACTCGATGAGGCCGGTGCGCGCGCCGATGTGCGCGGCGAGGCCGTTGCCAGCCGCCTGATGCAGGAACGCGAGCGCCTCGAATCCATTGGCGGCATGTTGGGCGAGGCGGCGTCGCGCGCCGGCGAAACCGTCACCATGCACGCGGCCGAATTGAAGGCGCTGATCGATTCCGCGCAAGGCGCGCTTGCCACATCCGCCACCGAAACAGGCGATGTGCTGGCCGACCGCACACAGGAATTGAGAGCCTCCATCGGCAATGCGCGCGGCGCGCTCGAAACCTCCATGGGCCAGGTGCACGAAGCGCTTGCCGCCCGCACGGAAGACCTGAAAGCGGCCATCGACGGCGCGCAAGGCGCGCTCGCAACATCTGCAACCCATGTGCACGATGTTCTGTCTGATCGCGCACAGGAATTGAAATCGATCATCGGTTCCGCCGAAGACGCATTCGGCGCCTCGACGCTGCGCGCCCACGAAATTCTTGCAGGCCAGGTCGAACAGTTGAAGGCGACGATCGGGTCCGCGGGCGATGTGCTGATGGATGGCACGATCCGCGCCCACGAGCTGCTGGCCGAACGCACCGAACGCGCCAACGACCTGATCGCCACCCGCGTCACCCAGATGAAGGCGGTGATCGAATCCTCCGAAGGCGCGCTCGATCGCGCGGCGGGGCAGGCAAGTGAACATCTGGCAGGCCGTGTCGCCCAATTGCAGGCGATCATGGAAACGGCGGAAGGAAAGCTCAACGCCGCCAGCGCCACGATGGAAAAGCAGACAAGCGAATTCCGCGCGTCCGTGGAAACCGCAGCACAAGCCCCCCACAATGTCGCCGTCGAACTCGACAACCGCGCCAAACAGATCGAACAAGTGGCCGATGCCACAATGGCGCGCGCCGAATTCGTGCTCGGCCGTCACGAACGCCACCGCGCCCAGATGAACGATCTGCTGCAAAAGCTGCGCGACGAAGGCCAGGCGTTCGATACCGCCATCAGCGCCGAACGCAGCGCGCTGGAAAAAGCGATTGCCGCTCTTTCGCCCGAAGCCAAGAAATTCGAAACGCTGGCCTCCGATACCGAGCGCCATGTCGAGATGATCATGTCGAATGCGGCGGCGCGCGCGGGCAACATCGCGGGCTTGCTCTCGCGCGAAGCCGAACGGCTGGCCGAGATCAGCAACGCGGCCAGCGACAGCCTGGTGAAGATCACCCACACGCTGCGCGAAGCAGGCGAAAGCGCCCACATGCTGATCGGCGATACCGCCACCAACGCCAAGGCCAGCGCCAACGCGCTGGTGGGCGAGGCGATGGCCGAATGCGAAAAGCTGATCCGTGCTGCGGGCGAACTCGCCGCGAAGTCGAAAGAGGTGAGTGCCGATCTCGGCCGCGCGGTCGGCGATGTGCAGACCCACATGGCGACCCTGCCCGGCATTGCCCAGCAGGAAGCTGTCCGCGTGCGTGAAATGCTGCGCACCGAAACCGAAGAGATCCTCGATCTCTCCGCGCGCACCATTTCCACCATCCACGCCCGCACCGCCGTCAAGCCGCAGCGTGCCGAGGCCGATCCCGCGCAAACCGATGCCGATAGCTTGTTGTCGCGCGCGCGCAAACTGACCCAGCGCCCCAAGCGCAAGATCGAACAACGCCCCACGGAAATGAACGATCCCAAGGGCTGGAACATGAGCACCTTGCTGGCCGCCGTCGAAAGCGGCGAAACGCGCGACAAGGAATTGCGCCCCGGGGCCGCCGCCGCACTCGGCGCGCTCGAAGCCTCGCTCGCCGACATGGCGATAGATCTGGCCGGTTTCGACACCGGCCCCGCGCCCGGCGAAGACGAATGGCGGCGCTATCTTGCGGGCGACCGTTCGGTCTTCGCGCGGCGTCTGGCGGATGGCATCGATTCCGATGCGATGAACCGCATCGCCAATCTCTATCGCGAGAACAACAAATTCCGCGAAGCCGCCGATAGCTATATTTCCGATTTCGAAGCCCTGCTCGACCGCGCCAAGGAAGGCGATGGCGGCGGATTGCTGACCTCGACCATGCTCAGCGCCGATACGGGGAAAATCTATCTGGCGCTGGCCTATGCGCTGGGCAGGCTTTCATAGTTTGCGCAAGCGCGCCGCATAGAAGCCGTCCATCCCGCCCTTGTCGCCAAGATGAAACGGCCATGTGCGCAGGTCGCCTTGCGGCGTGATCGCATCGCGCAGCCCGAAAATCTCATTCGCATCGATCGGCACGCGTGAAAATTCCGCGCGGCCGGAAAGAAATGATTCGATCTGTTCGTGACACTCTTCAGGTTCAAGCGAACACACCGCGAAAACCAGCAGCCCGTCCGGCGCCACCATGTCGGCCGCCGAATCGAGAAGATCCTGCGCGGTCGCGGCACACAACGTCACGTCGGATGCGTTCTTGATCCACGGCAATTCGGGATGGCGCCTTATCGTGCCCGTGGCGCTGCAAGGCGCATCGAGCAACACGAAAGGCGCGGGCTCGTCCGGCCGCCAGTCGCGCAAATCCGATTGAATGAGTTCGGCCTCAAGCCTTAGCCGCGTCAGGTTTTCGCGCACCCGCACGAGGCGCTGTGCCTCGCGTTCGACGGCCGTAACGTGTGCGCCCATCGCCGCCAGTTCGGCTGTCTTTCCGCCGGGCGCGGCACACAGATCGATCACGCGCGCGCCTTTCACGTCGCCCAGCAATCGCACCGGCAGCGAAGCCGCCGCGTCCTGCACCCACCAGGCGCCTTCCTTGAATCCCGGTAACTGGTCCACGCGCCCGGCCTCGCGCAGCCGCACGATGTTCCCAAAAACAGGTTCGGCATCAGCCAGCGCCGCACCATCTTTCAACGCGATGTCGAGCGGTGGCGGCGAAAGATGCGCGGTTGCGATCTTTCGCGCGGTGTCTTCGCCATAGGCCTCGCACCAGCGCGTCCACATCCAGTCCGGCGTGTTGAGGCGCGGGCCATCCTGGGTGTCGAGAACCTGTTTTCCCTCGCGCGAAATCCGCCGCAACACCGCATTGACCAGCGGCTTGAAATGCACCGCGTTTTTGTCGCGCTCGCAAAGCCGGTTGGCGGAATCCACCGCTGCGTGGGCGGCGACATTGAGGAACAAAAGTTCGCACACTCCCGCCAGCAGGATTTCCGGTGTCGAACCTGCGCGCTGCGGCGCGGGCGGCTTGGGCACGAAATGGCGGATCAGCGCGTCGAGCTGTCCAAATCGCCTGAGTGTTTCGGTGGCGATGGCGCGGGCAAATCCCGCATCGCGCGGATCGAGCCTGGCCTTGTTCAGCACATCGTCGACTGCCGCATCGAGCGGTCGGCGCTTGCGCAACACGTCGGAAAGAATGGCCTGCGCAGCCAGCCGCGCGCCCAGTTCGCCCTGTGCCGGTTTGCCGTTCACGCCCAGGGGCCGGGTGCAGGGGCTTGATCCATCTGCGTTGCAATGGCCTTCAACCGGGCGACGCGCTCCTCCGTCGAGGGGTGGCTCGAAAAGAGGCTGGAGAAACCGCCATGCAGCGGATTGATGATGAACATGTGCGCGGTCGCCGGATTGGAATCTGCCTGCGCGTTTTCAATGGCCTGCGCGCCGCGGTCAATGCGTTGCAGCGCGGAGGCCAGCCACAATGGGCGGCCGGAAATCTCCGCCCCCATCCGATCGGCCTCGAATTCGCGCGTGCGGCTGATGGCCGATTGCACCAGAACAGCGGCGAGCGGCGCCAGCATCATCACGACAATCGTGCCGAGTATATTGCGGTTGCGCCCGCCGCCCATGAAGAAGGCGAAATTCGCCAGCATGGAAATCGCGCCCGCGATGGTGGCCGTGATCGTCATGGTCAGCGTGTCGCGGTTCTTCACATGCGAAAGCTCATGCGCCAAAACGCCCGCCAGTTCTTCATTGTCGAGCCGGGCGAGCAGCGCGGTCGTCACACAGACCGCCGCATGTTCGGGGTTGCGACCGGTGGCAAACGCATTGGGCTGTTCGTTCTGCGCGATGAACACACGCGGCATCGGCAAACCCGCCTTGCCCGCCAGTTGCCGCACCAGATGCACAAGCTCGGGTGAGGAGGTTTCATCCACCTCGCGCGCGCCATACATGCGCAGAACCATCTTGTCGGAATTCCAATAGGCGAACAGGTTCGATCCCGCGGCAAACAGGAAGGCAATCATCATGCCCACCTGCCCGCCGATCAGGAAACCGGCCACCAGAAAAAGGCCGGTCATCAGCGCCATCAGGATGCCGGTACGCAAAACGTTCATTTTCGCCTTGAAACCAGAAGTACAGTGTTGATGTATGCTCTGGGAAACCCGGGTCAAGCCGCATGAAAAAACCCACCGAAGCAGAGATCGCCGCCCGCATCGCCGAGGCAGGCGCCCGCGCCAGCGCCGAGGCCGAGGCGCGGCGCAAGGCCGCTCCGCCCGAGCCGCCCCATCCAAGGGAACTCCAGGGCCAGAAAGGCCCCGAACCCACCCGCTACGGCGATTGGGAGAAAAAGGGCATCATTTCGGACTTCTGACCGCCTTGATTGGAGCGGTTCCAAGGTCCATTTAAGAAGCATGTTCATCCAGACCGAATCCACGCCGAACCCGGCAACCCTGAAATTCCTTCCTGGCCGTGAGGTTATGGGCGAAGGCAACGTGGCCGACTTCCCGGACAAGAGCTCCGCCGCCCGTTCTCCTCTCGCCAGCGCCCTGTTCCAGGTGCCGGATGTGAGCCGGGTGTTCTTCGGCTCCGATTTCATCTCGGTCACCAAGGCCGATGGCGACTGGCAGCATCTGAAGCCCGCCGTCCTGGGCGCGATCATGGATCATTTCACCCGCGGCCTGCCCCTGATCGAAAAACACGCCGAAGAAGCGGGCGACGAAACCACCTACAGCGCCGAAGACGAAGAGATCGTCTCCCAGATCAAGGAATTGATCGATACCCGCGTGCGCCCCGCCGTGGCGCAGGATGGGGGCGACATCATCTTCAAGGGCTATGAAGCAAGTTCCGGTGTCGTCTTCCTGCACATGCGCGGTTCCTGCGCGGGCTGCCCGTCCTCGACCATGACGCTCAAGAACGGCATCGAGAACATGCTGCGCCACTACGTTCCCGAAGTGAACGCGGTCGAAGCCATATAGCGTCCATGCAAGGCTGATTTGCGCGATCCCGCGCGGCGGATTAAGGCTATCGGCGTTCTTTGCCGGAGCGCCGAACATGACCGCACACGCCATCAACGACGAAGCCCTCGACATCATCTTCCGCTCCGCGCGCACGCAGAACAAATGGCTGGATAAGCCGGTCAGTGCGCCGATGCTGATGGCCATTTACGATCTGATGCGCTGGGGCCCGACAAGCGCGAACAACAGCCCGGCGCGCATCCTTTTCATTTCGTCGCCGCAAGCCAAGGCGCGGCTGAAGCCGCTGCTCTCCGAAGGCAACCGCGCCAAGACGATGAGCGCGCCGGTTACCGCGATCATCGGTTACGATCTCGATTTCCCCGAACATCTGCCGCGTCTCTTCCCGCACAATCAGGATGCGAAGAACTGGTTTCAGAATCCGGTCCTGCGCGAGACCACCGCGTTTCGCAACGGCAGTTTGCAGGGCGGCTATTTCATCATGGCGGCGCGCGCGGTGGGGCTGGATTGCGGGCCCATGTCCGGCTTCGACAATGCGGGCGTCGACAAGGAATTCTTCACCGGCACCAACATCAAATCGAATTTCATCTGCGCCCTGGGCTATGGCGATCCGACCGGCCTGTTCGAACGCTCGCCGCGGCTTTCGTTCGACGAGGCGTGCAAAATCCTCTGATGAAGCGGGCATTATGAGGCTCTTGGCGGTCGATACCGCGCTCGGCGCTTGCTCCTGCGCGATCATGCAGGATGAGCGCATCCTCGCGCACCGCTTCGAGATCATGGCGCGCGGCCACGCCGAACGTCTGGCGCCGATGGTCGATGAAGCGATGCGCGAAACGGGCCTTGCTTTTGGCGATCTGCAAAGGCTGGCCGTCACCACCGGCCCCGGCACCTTCACCGGCCAGCGCGTGGGTTTGGCGTTCATGCGCGGGCTTCGCGTGGCGCTGAAAATCCCGCTCACCGGCATCACCACGCTTGAAGCAATGGCAACCGCCGCGATCGCCGAAAACAATATCGCCTATGGTGCGGCGCTGCACGATGCCAAGCGCAATGAAGTCTATTTCGAAGTGCTGCACGAAGATCAAACCCTGATCCCGTCTACCATCGCCACCTTCGAAGACGCGATGATCGCCATTTCCGACGCCACGCAAAACGCGAAACTCGCCTTCGCGGGAACGGCCGCCGAAGCGGGCGCGATGAAATATCCGGGCGAGGCGGTTGTCTCCGGCGTGCATCAGCCCGATGCGTTGTGGGTGGCGCGCATCGCGCGCACGCGCGAAGCCTCCAGCGAAGCGCCAAAGCCGCTCTATCTGCGTCCGCCCGACGCGAAGCTGCCGGTGCAGAAACAATGACGGTGCGGGAATGATGGTGCGGTTGGCCCACGAAGCCGATTTCGCCGGGATGGCGCGGCTTCATCGGGCATCATTCGCGCAAGCCTGGGATGCGCGCGCGCTGAAAGACCTCGCCGATTCAGGCGCCATGGCGATCCTCGCCGGGCAATCCGATGGGGTTCAGGGTTTCATCCTCGCCCGCGTTGCCGCCGATGAGGCCGAGATCCTCACCCTGGCCGTTGCCGCGCAGGCAAGGCGGGCGGGCCTCGGCCGGGCGCTGGTGGCGGAGGCTGCCATGAGGGCGGCCCATGCCGGGGCAACCAGACTGTTCCTCGAAGTGGGGGCGGGCAATGGTGCGGCCCGGGCGCTTTATGCGGGCCTCGGCTTTGTGGAAGCGGGCCGCCGGAAGGGTTATTACCTCAAACCCGGCCAGCCGCCGGAAGACGCCCTGATCCTGGCCGCAGCCCTGCCGCTTTCCGGGTTGGGCAACGGCTTGCGGGTAGATTAGACTGAACGCTTAATTCCTGGGGAGCGGATTTTGTCGCGGATCGAAAAACTCTGCGTTGAGAAAGGGTTGCGCATGACTGAGCAGCGCCGCGTGATCGCGCGCGTGCTGTCCGATGCCTCCGACCATCCCGACGCGGAGGAACTTTACCGCCGCGCCTCGGCCGTCGACCCCCATATCTCCATCGCCACCGTCTACCGCACCGTGAAGCTGTTCGAGGATGCGGGCATCCTGGAACGGCATGATTTCCGCGATGGCCGCTCGCGCTATGAGGAAATCCCGGAATCCCACCACGATCACCTGATCGACGTGCAGACGGGCCGGGTGGTGGAGTTCCGCAACGAAGATATCGAAAAGCTCCAGCGGATGATCGCCGAAGAGCTGGGTTTCGAACTGGTCGACCACAGGCTCGAACTTTATGGCGTGCCGAAGGGCGGCAAGAGCGCGAAGCGCTGAACCATGCAACGCCTGCGCGCCTTCGGGATTCTCCTCACATTCGTTTTGGTCACCCTGCCCGGCATCCCGTGGCAGGCCACGGCCGTGCGTTTCAACCTGCCGCGCCGGAAAACCTTTCCGCACCGCTATCACAAATTTCTCTGCAAGCTGTTCGGCATCCGCGTGACCGTGATAGGCGCGCCGGTGCAGGATAGGGGCGTGCTGATGATCGGCAATCACACGTCCTATTTCGACATATTGGTGCTGTCGAGCGTGGCGCAGGTTTCGTTCGTGGCCAAAAGCGAAGTGCAGACCTGGCCCTTCTTCTCGACGCTCGCGCGATTGCAGCAGACGGTTTTCGTCGAGCGCTCGCGGCGTTCGCAAACCGGCGAAGCGCGCGACCAGATCAGGGATCGCGTTCTTGCGGGAGACGCGCTGATCCTGTTCCCCGAAGGCACGTCGAGCGATGGCAATTGCGTGTTGCCGTTCAAGAGCGCGCTGATGGGCGCGGCCGAAGCCACCCTCGGAACCGATGCGCAGGGAAATCCGATACACGTTCCCGTGCAGCCTGTGTCGGTCGCCTATGTCGGATTGTATGGCATACCGATGGGCCGCGAGAACCGCCCGCTGTTCGCCTGGTATGGCGATATGGAGCTGGTGCCGCATCTGATCGAAGCCGTGAAAATGGGCCCCATCGATGTGGTGGTGGAATTTCATCCGCCGCTGACCGTCGATCAGGTGGGTGGCCGCAAGAAGCTCGCGGGCGCCACAGAGGCCATCGTGCGCGCCGGCCAGACGCGCGCCTTGCGCAGCATGGGCAAGCCCGTGGCCGCGCCGCTGATCGAGGCCGCAGCATGAAGAAGCTGTTCGTCAAGACATATGGCTGCCAGATGAATGTCTATGATTCCGCGCGCATGGCGGATCTGTTGACGCCGCTGGGCTATGAAATCGCCGACGCCGCCGAAGACGCCGACATGGTGATCCTCAACACCTGCCACGTCCGCGAGAAGGCGGCGGAGAAGGTCTATTCCGAACTCGGCCGCCTCAAGAGATTGAAAGACGAAAAATCCGGCATGCTGATTGCGGTCGCAGGTTGCGTCGCGCAGGCCGAAGGCGAAGAGATCATCGCCCGCCAGCCCGCGGTGGATATGGTGGTCGGCCCGCAATCCTATCACCGCCTGCCGGAGATGATCGCGCGCGTCACCCGCGAAAAGGGCCACGCGCTCGAAACCGATTTCCCGGCGGATGAAAAGTTCGATGCCTTGCCGGAAGAAAACGCGACCTCCGGGCCGGCGGCCTTTCTCACCGTGCAGGAAGGCTGCGACAAGTTCTGCACCTTCTGCGTCGTGCCCTATACGCGGGGCAACGAATATTCGCGGCCTGTGTCGCAGATCGAGGCCGAAGCCCGCCGCCTGGTTGCCAAAGGCGTGCGCGAGATCACCCTGCTCGGCCAGAACGTGAATGCCTATCGCGGCGCCGATGCAAACGGAAATCCCGCAACGCTTGCCCGTCTGGTCGAAAGGCTCGCGCGCATCGAAGGTCTCGACCGGTTGCGCTACACCACAAGCCATCCCCGCGATATGGGCGAAGATCTGATCGCCGCCCATCGCGATATCGCGGCCCTGATGCCGTTCCTGCATCTGCCGGTGCAATCGGGTTCGGATCGCATTCTGAAAACGATGAACCGCCAGCACACGGCGGCAGAATATCTGCGCCTGATAGATCGCATCCGCGATGCGCGCCCCGATATCGCGCTGTCGTCCGATTTCATCGTCGGCTTCCCCGGCGAAACCGACAAGGATTTCGAAGACACCATGGCGCTGATCCGCACGGTGACCTTCACACAAGCCTTCTCGTTCAAATATAGCCCGCGCCCCGGAACGCCTGCATCTGCCGCGAAAGTGCAGGTGCCGGAAGATGTGAAGGATGCGCGCCTGCAAGCACTTCAGGCCCTGTTGCGCGAACAGATGGATGGCTTCAATGCATCCTGCGAAGGCCGCACCTTCCCCGTATTGTTCGAAAAGCTGGGCCGCCAGCCGGGGCAGGCCATCGGTCGCAGCCCCTATCTGCAAGCCGTGCACGCCGATGATGCCGCTCATCTGATCGGAAAGATCGCCGATGTGCGCATCGAAAAAGCGATGACCAATTCCTTGCGCGGAACCCTTGTCGAAAAGGCGCTGGTGCATTGAGCAACAGCCCCGCAAAACGGCCCACCAAAGAGCAGGTTACGCTCGAATTCCCCAACAATGCGCTGATCGCGGCATTGGGCGGCGCACACCAGAAGAATTTCGTGCGGCTGGAACAGAAGCTGGGCGTGCGCATCGCCACGCGGGGCAATCTTGTGGCGGTCGAAGGCGCGCCCGAGCCGCGTGAGCGCGCGGCCTCGGTGTTGCGCGCGCTCTATGCAAGGCTCGAAGGCAGGGAAGATATCGGCCTGGCCGAAATCGACGCCGAACTGCGTTTCGCCGCGCGCGAGGCAGGCGGCTTTGAAACCGGTCTCGGCACCCAATCGATCAAGACGGCGTCCTCGCGCGTCACCCGCGCACGCTCGCCCGCGCAGGCGGCCTATCTCGATCTGATGCGCACCCATCCGCTGGTGTTCGGCATTGGGCCTGCGGGCACTGGCAAAACCTATCTCGCGGCCGCCTTCGCGGCACACCTGCTTTATGAGCGCCGCGTCGAACGCATCATCCTGTCGCGGCCCGCGCTCGAAGCGGGTGAGCGTCTGGGTTTCCTGCCCGGCGATCTGCGCGAGAAGATCGATCCGTATCTGCGCCCGCTTTACGATGCGCTGTTCGAAGTGATGGGCGATCAATGCACGCGGTTGATGGAACAGGGGATCATCGAAGTGGCCCCGCTCGCCTTCATGCGCGGCCGCACGTTGTCGCGCGCCTTCGTGATCCTCGATGAAGCGCAGAACACCACGACACCGCAGATGAAGATGGCGCTCACCCGCCTGGGGGAGGATTCGCGCATGGTCGTCACCGGCGATCCTTCGCAAAGCGATCTGCCGGGCAGCCGCGCCGAAGGATTGAACACCGCACTCGACATCCTGACCGGATTGGAAGGCGTGGCAGTGGCGCGGTTCACCGAGGCCGATGTGGTTCGCCACGCTCTCGTCTCGCGCATCGTCGCCGCCTATAGTAAAACCGAAACACCGCCCGGCCTGCCGCCGCTTCCCGGCGGACGGCGCAAGAGCAGCCCATGAGCCCGCGAAAAGCCCCCGAGATCGCCGTGATCGTCGAGGATGAAGGCTGGCGCAAGGCGCGCCACGCGCGCGCGGCCCTCAAACGCGCGGCACTCGCCGCCTTCGCGAAGGCCAGTGCCGAGCCCGCCCGGCCCTTCACCATCCTTCTCACAAGCGACAGGAAGCTCCGCGCCCTGAACGCAGAATTCCGCGGCCGCGACAAGCCAACCAACGTGCTCTCGTTTCCCGCCGGTGAAACCGGTTATCTCGGCGATATCGCCATTGCCCATGGCGTCACCGCGCGCGAGGCGGCGGCGGAAGGAAAACCGTTTGCCCATCACGCGGCCCACCTTGCCGTTCATGGTGTTCTGCATCTTTTGGGGTTCGATCACGAACGCGCGCGCGATGCGGCCGTGATGGAGCCGCTCGAGATCGAAATCCTTAAACGCCTGAAAATACCCAACCCCTATCTGTCGCGCTTTGCGAAAAAGGCTGCCTGACGCGATGGCCGATGCACCTGCCGAACCGGAACATCCCGAAAAGCTCTCGCTCCTGAAGCGGCTGCAACTGTTCCTGCGCAACCGCCCCGGCGTGCAGATGCGCGAAAGCCTGCAGGAAGTGATCGCCGAAAGCGATCGCGAAAACCCCGCCCTCTCCGGTCAGGAAAGGCTGATGCTCGCCAACCTGCTCGAATTCGGCGAGTTGCGCGTGGATGATGTGATGGTGCCGCGCGCCGATATCGTGGCGGTGGAGGAAAAAACCGCGCTCTGCGATCTGGTTGCGCTGTTTCGGGAAGCGCAGCATTCGCGCCTGCCCGTCTATCGCGAAACGCTGGACGATCCGGTGGGCCTGGTGCTGCTGAAGGATGTGGTCGGCCTCATCGATATCGAGATGGATGGCACCTTCCGCCTCAAGACCGATGTGCCGCTCTCCAAGCTGCGCCGCAACGTGCTGTTCGTCCCCCCGTCCATGCCCGCGCTCGAATTGCTGCTCAAGATGCAGGCGACGCACAATCATCTGGCGCTGGTGATCGATGAATATGGCGGCACCGATGGGCTCGTCACCATCGAGGATCTCGTCGAGGAAATCGTCGGCGATATCGAAGACGAGCACGATGAAACCGCCCAGCAGGTCCGTGCGCTCGAACATGGCGTCTATGCCGCCGACGCGCGCACCGATCTGGAGGATTTCAAAAACCTCACCGGCATCGACCTCAAGCTGCCCGATACGGATGAAGATATCGATTCGCTGGGCGGCCTTGTCGTGTCGCTGCTGGATCGCGTGCCCCAGCGCGGCGAGATCGTGCCGCACCCTTCGGGATATGAGTTCGAAGTGCTCGAAGCCGATCCGCGCCGGGTGAAACGCCTGCGAATCCGCCCGCCGCAAAAGACGCCGGATTCACAATAACGGGGCAACAGGTCTTGCGTGCATTGGCGTCCATCGGCGATTTTTTCCGCGGCCTCGACGGCTGGAAGCGGTTCATCGCGGCGGGGACCGCAGGTGCGCTGTCGGCGCTTGCTTTTGCGCCCTACAATATCTTTGTCCTGCAGCTTCTCGGCTACGGCGTGCTTCTGTTGCTGCTCGAAGGGATCGGCCATCGGGCCTATCGCACGGCAAAATTCGCGCTCATCGGCTGGGCGTTCGGGTTCGGGCAATTCTTCGTCGGCCTCTTCTGGATCGGCAACGCGTTCCAGGTCGATGCGGCGGCCCATGCCTGGCAGATCCCCTTCGTGCTTGTTCTGCTTCCCGGTGGGCTCGCGCTCTTTCCAGCACTTGCCTGCATCGTCGCCACCGGCTTCTGGCAGAATGGCACCTCGCGCATCCTCTCGCTGTCGGCCGCATTGGCGCTTTCGCAATATCTGCGCGGCCATGTGCTGACCGGTTTTCCGTGGAATCTCGCTGCTTATGGCTGGGGCGCCGTACCGGAAGTTCTGCAAAGTGCGGCGGTTCTTGGTGCCTATGGCCTCAGCCTGCTCACGATCCTGTTCGGCGTTTCGCTCGCCGGGGTCTTCGGCCGCAGCCGCTCGCGCGCATTTGTGCTGCCTGCCCTTATGGTCTGCCTGTTCGCGCTGATGTGGGGGGCCGGTGCGATGCGCCTGCGCACCGCTGTGGCGGATGTCGCGAATGTCCGCCTGCGCATCGTCCAGCCCAACATACCCGAAGCCGAAAAATTCGAGCCCCAATTCGTGGCCCGCAACTGGCAGCGCCTGATCGACCTGAGCCGCGCCCGCGGCCAGGGCCCCGCGCCGACCCACATCATCTGGCCCGAATCAGCCCCGCCCTTTCTGCTTTCGCGAGAACCCGCGGCACTGGATGAAATCGCGGTGCTCACCGGCACAAATCATATGCTCATCACAGGTGCCGCGCGCGTAACACGGGATAGCGATGGCGCACGCCATTACTACAACAGTGTTTATTTCTTTGGCCATGGCGGCGCGCTTGAAGGCGTCTACGACAAATTTCATTTGGTGCCGTTCGGCGAATACTTGCCGATGGAATCTTTCTTCCATGCCATTGGCATCGACAAGCTTGTGAATTCTCCCGGTGGCTTCACTGCGGGCTCCGGTCCGCGCACCTTTGCGGTGCCGGGTGCGCCGCCGGTGGGCCCGCTTGTCTGTTACGAAGTGATTTTTCCCGACGAGGTGACAGGCAGGCCGCGTCCGAAATGGCTGGTGAACGTTACCAACGATGCGTGGTTTGGCACGTTTTCCGGGCCTTATCAGCATCTTTTGATTGCCCAGGTACGCGCCATTGAAGAAGGCTTGCCCATTGTGCGTGCAGCCGGCACCGGCATTTCGGCCATCATCGATCCGATGGGGCGCATAACCGCCGAACTGGGTTTGGACCGGGCAGGCGCGCTTGACGGCACTCTGCCGCAGGCACTACCGACCACCTTCTACGCATTGCACGGCGATGTGCTGTTCGCCGGGCTTATCGTGTTGCTGGCAGGGCTGGGGGGAATTCTCGCACGCCCCGCAAATGACCAGTAGCCTTAATGAGATTGCGAATATATCTTCCGATACGCCCGCGATGTGTCTAAGTTCCGGGGCCTAGAAGCAGAGCTGTCGAAAAGCCCGTGCCAAGAAAACAAGCAGACCCAATCGACGCCAATGTCGGCAACCGCGTGCGCCTGCGGCGCATGCTGGTAGGTATGAGCCAGGAAAAGCTGGGGGAGCTCCTGGGGCTCACCTTTCAGCAGGTTCAGAAATATGAAAAGGGCGTCAACCGCGTCGGCGCCGGGCGGCTGTTCCGCATCGCGCGCATCCTCAATGTCGAGATTCCCTATTTCTTCCAGGATGTGCAGGACAACCTCTCGGGCGCCCAATCCGGCTTTGCCGAAGAAGCCGCCGCCCCGCCGGTGATGGAGTTCGTCTCCAGCGGCGAGGGGTTGCAACTGAGCCTCGCCTTCATGCGCATCAAGGACGCCAAGGTCCGCAAGCGCGTGCTGGAACTGGTCAAGTCGATGGCGGATTCCGCCGAGGGCGTGGGCGAGTAGCTATTTCTTCCGCGCAGCTTTTTCGTCGAGCCCGGATTGTCCTTCGCGCGCCTTGAGCGCGGCATAGACATCGCCGGGTTCGATCCCGCACGCCGCCCAGAGCACCAGCAGGTGATAAAGCACATCGGCGGATTCCGCCGCGATCGCTTGTCTGTCTCCCGAGACGGCGGCAAGGGCGGCTTCGACCGCCTCCTCGCCAAACTTCTTGGCGCAGTGGGCGACACCGCGCGAAAGCAGTTTCGCGGTGTAGGAGGTTTCGGGATCGCCCCCCTTGCGAGATGCGATGGTCGCGAACAGGCGGTCGATCGCGTGTTCGCTCATCTCAATTCCCGCGATCGTCGAGCAGGCGGCGCGCGATCACCTGCGCCTGGATTTCGGCGGCACCCTCGAAGATGTTGAGGATGCGCGCGTCGCACAACACGCGGCTAATCGGATATTCGAGCGCGAAGCCGTTGCCGCCATGGATCTGCAGCGCATTGTCCGCGCAGGCCCAGGCCACGCGCGCGCCGAGCAGCTTCGCCATTCCCGCTTCGAGATCGCAGCGCCGGCCTTCGTCCTTTTCGCGGGCTGCGTGATAGGCGATCTGGCGCGCAATCGCGATCTCGACCGGCATCATGGCAAGCTTGTCGCGCACGCGCGGGAAGTTGATGAGCGGCTGGCCGAACTGCGTGCGCTCCAGCGCATAGCGCAAACCCAGATCGAGCGCGCACAGCGCCACGCCCACAGCGCGCGCCGCCGTCTGGATGCGGGCGGATTCGAAGGTCTGCATCAATTGCTTGAAGCCCTGGCCTTCTTCATGGCCGAGCAGATTGTCGGCGGGCACTTCGAACCCGTCGAATCCGATCTCATATTCCTTCATGCCGCGATAGCCGAGCACGCCGATCTCGCCGCCGCTCATGCCTTTGGCCGGGAAAATTTCCGTGGCCGTGCCGCGCGGCTTCTCCGCGAGAAACATCGAAAGTCCGCGATAGCCCGGCACATCGGGGTTGGTGCGCACCAGAAGCGTCATCACATCGGCGCGTGCCGCGTGCGTGATCCATGTCTTGTTGCCGTTGATCTTGTAAACGTCGCCATCCTTCACCGCGCGGGTGCGCAGATTGGCCACGTCCGATCCGCCATTGGGTTCTGTGAAGACGGCGGTCGGCAATTTCTCGCCGCTTGCGATCAGCGGCAGCCAGTGCGCGCGCTGTTCCTTGGTGCCGCCGGTGAGGATGAGTTCGGCCGCGATCTCCGAACGTGTGGCAAGGGAGCCCACGCCGATATAGCCGCGTGAAAGTTCTTCGGAGACGACGCACATCGCAGTCTTCGAAAGCCCGGCACCTTCATATTCTTCCGGGATCGTCAGGCCGAACACGCCCAGCGCCGACAGTTCCGAAATCACCTCGATCGGGATCAACTCGTCCTTCATGTGCCACTGATGGGCAAACGGCGTCACCTTCTCGGCGGCGAAGCGGAAGAACTGTTCGCGGATCAGGCCCATCGTGTCGTCGAGCCCCGGATCGCCGATGAACATCGCGCCCGCATGTTTGGCGAGATAGTCCGCGATCCCCGCCCGCACTTCCGGGCGATTGCCGGTGGCCACCAGTTCGCGCACCACCGGCGTCCAGAAGCCGCCAATGTCCTCGTCGGTCAGCCCCATGTCGTAAGGGCGGCAAATCTCGGTCTGGCTCATGGGAATGCCGCCCACGATCTGGGCCAGATATTCCCCGAAGCCCGCTTCGAGAATCAGCCGTTCGATCTCGCCGAACTTCTTCTGCCCCTCAAGCTCCCGGGCCCAGCGCGTCAGCTGGCGCAAGGCCTCCACATAGGTCGCAAGCCACGCCAGCCCGTGGGCCGCCCGCTGTTCGCGGTCCAGCGCCTTGGCCGAAATCTTCCCGTCCACGGTGACAAGGGCCGCCACCGAATCCTTGGCGGCGACCAGAAGGCCTTCCGAGGCGAGAACCGCTTCGTCGCAACGGTCGAGGAGGTGGGGAACGATGGGTGCGTTGGTCATGGCTGGGGAAACTTCCGCCTAAAAATACTGGCCCGGACATTACAAAACTTGTTCCCGCAGCGCACCATGGCCAAGAGCGGCATATTTCCGCCCCAAGGCCACCTTGGGTTGGGCCCTATTTCCGGGCCGCGACCCAGCGGTCGATTTTCCCATCGAGGGTGGAAAGCGGCATCGCCCCATCCAGCAGCACCGCGTCGTGGAAGGCACGCAGGTCGAACCTGCCCCCCAATTGGGCCTTGGCCTTGTCGCGCAGCCGCAACAGATCGAGCTGCCCGGCCTTGTAGGCGAGCGCCTGGCCCGGATAGGCGATGTAACGGTCGATCTCGGCTTCCACATCGGTTTTCGTGAGCGACGTGTTGTCGAGCATGAAGGCGATCGCCTGCGTTCGCGTCATGGCCCCCTCATGCATTCCTGTATCGACCACCAGCCTGCAGGCCCGCCACATGTCGAAGGAGAGAAAGCCGAATTCCTGATAGGGATCGGTATAAAGCCCCAGCGTCTTTCCCAACTGCTCGGTGTAAAGCCCCCAGCCTTCGACGAAGGCGTTGGGTCCGTCGAAACGGCGGAAGGCGGGCAGGCTCGTGTTCTCTTCTGCAAGCATGATCTGCAGATGATGCCCCGGCATGGATTCGTGCAGGCTCAGAACTTCGGTCGTATAGGTCGGCCGTGACGGCAGGTCGTAGCCGTTGATGTGAAAGATGCCGGGCCGTGCACCATCCGCAGGCGCGGGCTCGTAATTGGCAGCGGCCTGCGCGGGCGCCTGGAAATCATCGAAGAACCGGATTTCGAACGGCGTCTTCGGAAGATGGTCGAACGCGCGCGGCAGCGCGGTGGCGATTTGCGCCTTCACCGCCCGATACGCCGCCATCATCTCGTCGCGGCTTTTGAACCTGAACCGTGGGTCGTTGCGCAGGAACGCGCGGAAGGCGGCAAGATCGCCCTTGAAGCCTGTCCTGTCTTTCACACGTTCCATCTCGGCCTTGATCCGTGCGACTTCGGCCAGCCCGATTTTGTGGAATTGTTCCGGCGTCGTGTCTTCGGTCGTGTGATGGCGCACAAGATAGAGATACATCTGCCGCCCGCCCGGTATCGCGGAGAGCCCCACGCTGTCGCGCGCTTTCGGCAGATATTCGTCTTTCAGAAATGTGGCGAGCCGGCGATACGCCGGAAGAACATCGTCTGCCACTGTCGCGCGATAGGCGGCGGCGATCCGCGCGCGGTCTTTGCCCGTGATCGTGCCGGGCATGTTCTTCACCGGCCCCATGAACACGCTGTCGTCGAGGGGCTTGTCCGCCTGCTCCTGCGCCTGCGGGATCACGCGCACGACGATGGCTTTCGGCAAGGTCACACCGATGGCCATGCCATCGCGCATCCGCGCAATCGCGGTGTCGATCCAGTGTGCGAAGCCCTTCATGCGCGAGATCGCCTGGACGTATTGTTCGGGCGTGTTAAAGGGGAAGCGCCCGCGCCATTCCATCTCGGTCGCGAAATAGATCTGCGCGCCGCCGAACTGATCGAGCGGCAGCATCTGGAAACGCTCCGCCACACCGGGCGCCAATGCGCCCGCATCGTCCGATAGCTGCCAGGCGAAGATATCGTAGGAGAGCCCGTCTTCCTCATCGAGGCCTGCGCGCGGGATGGCCCTGAGCCGCGCACGAAAATCCGCATTCTCCTTGCGCGCCTCAACAAGGAAATCTGCCGTCAGATCGTCTTCGTATTTGTCGAGATAGCGCGTGTCCCCGCGCCAAAGCGCCTGCGACGGATAAAGCCGCAATTGGGTCTCGTCGTAATCCTTGAGCAGCGTTGCAAGGTCTGCGGAAGGTGCCGCATGGGCCACACCCGCGAACAACAGCGCAAACGCCAGAACGAGGAATTTCATTTAATTCTCCCTCTCCCCCAGCGGGGGAGAGGGCCGGGGTGAGGGGGCGATTGTCGCCTCACACAACGCCCTGTCCAGAAGCGCGATCAAACAATTCGAAATAGGGGGCGGCAAGTTTCAGGAAGGTGAAACCGTCACCAGCACCGCGAAGCTGTTCGCGGGCGTGGGGTCACCGCCCGCCTTCACATAGCTCGCCTTGAGCGTGACGGTGCCGGCACTTCTGGGCGTGAAGGTGAAGATGGTAGTTTCCGGCGCGCCCGGCACCAGCACCGATTCCGTGCTGCGGCCCGAAAGCGTCAATTCCGGCGTGAGATCGCCGTCCAGCCGCCAGAATCCGCTGCCGCGCGTGCCCGGCAGCCGCACCGTCAGGGGCTGGCCGGATACGACCGCGATGGTCTTGCCCGCATCCTTGTCGGTGATCGTCACCCCATCGGCCCATGCAGGCGTGATGAGCAGCGCGGCGATCAGCCCCGAACGCAGAACGGTATGTGCGATGACCCGGCCCATGCGTATCTCCCTTTCCCGTAAAAACGTGAAACGCAGCTACGCAAACCAACTATTTGCCGCTGCCCTCAAGCACGTCTTCGTAAGTGCGAAGTCCCGGCTTCTGGGCATTGACCAGCACCGCCATGTTACCCGGCAGATGCTCATTCTTCCACATCTTCGTGTGGGCGCGCGGAATGTCCTCCCACGAGAACACTTCCGACATGCAGGGGTCGATGCGGCGTTCGACGACCAGCCGGTTCGCCTGGCTGGCTTGCATCAGGTTGGCGAAATGCGAGCCCTGAATGCGCTTCTGGCGCATCCACACATAGCGCGCATCGAAGGTGATGTTGTAGCCCGTGGTGCCCGCGCAGAAGACGACCATGCCGCCGCGCTTCACGACAAGACAGGAAACCGGGAAGGTCGATTCGCCGGGGTGTTCGAACACCATGTCGACGTCATTGCCCTTGCCGGTGATTTCCCAGATCGCCTTGCCGAATTTGCGCGCTTCTTTGGTCCACGCATCGTATTCCGGCGTGTTGACCGTGGGCATCTGGCCCCAGCACTTGAAATCCTTGCGGTTGATCACGCCCTTGGCGCCCAGCGACAAAACGAATTCGCGCTTGGTCTCGTCCGAGATCACGCCGATGGCGTTGGCGCCCGACACCGCGCAAAGCTGCACGGCAAACGAACCCAATCCACCGGACGCACCCCAGATCAGCACGTTGTGGCCGGGCCGCAGGATGTGCGGGCGATGGCCGAAGAACATGCGATAGGTGGTGGCGAGCGTCAGCGTGTAACAGGCGCTTTCTTCCCAGCTCAGATGCCGGGGGCGTTCCATAAGCTGGCGATCCTGCACGCGGCAGAACTGTGCGAATGATCCATCCGGCGTCTCGTAGCCCCAGATGCGCTGGCTGGGCGAGAACATCGGATCGCCGCCATTGCATTCCTCGTCGTCGCCATCGTCCTGATTGCAGTGGACGACCACTTCATCGCCAACCTTCCAGCGCGTCACCTTCGAGCCAACGGCCCACACGATGCCCGAGGCATCGGAGCCTGCGATGTGATAGGGATTCTTGTGTCCGTCGATCGGCGAGATCGGCACGCCGAGCCCCGCCCACACGCCGTTGTAATTCACGCCCGCGGCCATCACGAGAACCAGCACGTCATGGCTGTCCAGCGACCAGGTCGGCACGACCTCAAGCTGGAAGGATTGCTCCGGCGGCCCGTGGCGCTCTTTGCGAATCGTCCAGGCGTGCATGTTCTTCGGCACATGGCCGAGCGGCGGGATTTCGCCGATGTTGTAAAGATCCTTGTAGACTTCGAGCGAAGGCTTGGCCTCTGCCGATGACGCCATGACTGAACTCCCGCTATCCATGATGGCCGTGCCCCCCGGCCGATTTGGCGCGGGATTAAGGCTCGCCCTGTGCTGCATTGCAACAGGATTCAGCGTTATTGCTAACAACGCCGCAGCCGTTGGCGCAATTTAATTGCGCTTGAAGCCTTTTTTGCTGCGTTGCCACGGTTTTTTCTCGCCCTTTGCCTTGCCCGCGATCTCCTTCAGCTTGACCGTCTGGCGGATGGAGAGGGAGGTGCCGGCCATTCCTTTTTCGGGGTCCGCGAAGGCGCGGCCATATTTTTCGACGCGGCCCTCCACCGAGCCCAGGAACTCGCCTTCCCATTCCGAAAGCGCCACGCCGCTTTTCTCGGCCGCCTTGCGGGCGCGCCTGAGCGCATTGAGCGCCGCGCGCTTGGCCTGCGCGCGCTGATCGTCGATGCGTTCTTTGGCGGTGGGAAAGCGCGTGCGTTTCAAATCAGTGCTTCATATGCGGATCGCGTTCGCCCGCCTTCACCGCCAGCGCGATCGTATCGGTCGCGACCGGGCAGGTGAAAAAAGGAGAACGCGCACAATTGGGATTGTAGGCGAAGTTGAAATCGATGGTGATGGTCTTGGGCGGAAACGCACCGAATTTTTCCGCATCGACATAACGCCCCGCGCCATAGGTCTGAAGCCCCGTCAAACCATCGGTGAAAAAGGCCGACATGTCTTCGATCTTCTGTTGCCCGTCGGCATAAAACGGCAGCCTCACAGTCTTTCCCTGCAAGGTGAAAGTCGCATCGCCCGCGTGGAAAAACTCCTTGTCGGTGCCGCGCGAGGTGCGGAACACGCGTGCCGTGCGCTTGGGATCGGGGGTGAATTTCGCGCGTACGCGATAGGCCGGATCGTAAGGGAAGAAGTCGACGCCGGTGAAATCCTTTGCCGCCTTTGCCTGCTGATTGAACACCATGATGCGAATGCCCATCACGCCCGCGCCCACCTGTGTCGCCGCGCCGGCGATCTCAACATCCTTGTCCACCGCGATGCCTCTGGCGATGGCCGTTTGATCGAACGTCTTGCCGTCTTTGGTCACGCTCGCATGTCCGTGAGCATAACGCGCCACCAGCGCGCCCTTGTCCCCCTTGGTCCAGTGCCAGCTTTCCGGCTTGCCGCGCGTGCCAATCAGAGAGGCGGCCTCGCCTTCGCCCAGATAGGCCGCGTCCTGAATCTTGAGGAGCGCGTGAGGGGCCTTGGACCAGCCAAAATTCCCCTCGGCAATCTCCGCCTTCCAGATTTCTTGGGGGGTGGCAGCCCAAGCCGGAACCGCTATGGCCGCCAGGGCCATTGCAACGAGGATCGCCTTTTTCATACTGACTCGTCCTGTGAAGCCGCCATCTCTTTTACCCTCCCTCAAGGGGAGCCGTCGCCAGCATTCACCCTGCGACCACAACCATGTTGCGCCGCAACCGGCCCTCCGGCGATAATGTTGCGCATGACACGCGACAAGCCCTGGATTTTCCGCACCTATGCGGGCCATTCGAGCGCGCAGGCCTCGAACGCCCTCTATCGCACCAACCTCGCGAAGGGTCAGACCGGCCTTTCGGTGGCCTTCGATCTGCCCACGCAGACGGGCTACGACAGCGACCACCCGCTCTCCAAGGGCGAAGTCGGCAAGGTCGGCGTGCCGGTCTCCCATCTGGGCGACATGCGGATGCTGTTCGACGGTATCCCGCTCGACAAGATGAACACCTCGATGACGATCAATGCGCCGGCCGCCTGGCTGCTCGCGCTCTATGTTGCCGTCGCCGATGAAACAGGTGCCGCGCGCGCAAGCCTGCAAGGCACCACGCAGAACGATATCATCAAGGAATATCTGGCGCGCGGCACCTATATCTTCCCGCCCACGCCCGCGATGCGCCTGACGAGCGACACCATCGCCTTCACCACGCGCGAACTGCCGAAATGGAATCCGATCAACCTGTGTTCGTATCACCTGCAGGAAGCAGGTGCCGGGCCGGTGGAAGAAGCCGCCTTCGCGCTCGCGACCGCCATCGCGGTGCTCGATGCCGCCAAGAAACGCGGTGCGATCCCGGAAGAGGAATTTCCCAAGGCCGTGGGCCGCATGAGCTTCTTCGTCAATTCCGGCGTGAAGTTCATCACCGAGATTTGCAAGCTGCGCGCCATGGGCGGGCTGTGGGATGAGATCACGCGGGAACGCTACGGCGTCACCGATCCGAAATACCGCCTGTTCCGCTACGGCGTGCAGGTGAATTCCTTGGGCCTCACCGAGCCGCAGCCGGAGAACAACGTTTACCGCATCCTGTTCGCGATGCTGGGTGTCACCCTGTCGAAAAACGCGCGCGCCCGCGCGGTGCAATTGCCCGCGTGGAACGAGGCGTTGGGCCTGCCGCGCCCATGGGATCAGCAATGGTCGCTGCGCCTGCAACAGATCGGCGCCTACGAAACCGACATGCTCGAATATGAAGACATCTTCGATGGTTCGAAGGTGATCGAGGAAAAGGTCGGCGCGCTGACCGAACAGATCCGAAGCGAAATCGCCCGCATCGAAGAGATGGGCGGCGCGTCCTCGCAAACGGCGCTGGAATATATGAAGGAACGTCTCGTGCGCTCCAACGCGGCGCGCGTCGAGGCCATTGAAACCGGCGATGAAATCCGCGTCGGCGTCAACAAATACACCGAGACCGAGCCTTCGCCGCTCACCGCGGGCAATTCCAATTTCGTGGTGGTCGATGAATCCGCCGAACGCGACCAGATCAAGCGCCTGCAAGCCTGGCGCGCCCAGCGCGACGAAAAGAAAGTGGCCGACGCCCTGTTCGCGCTCGCCAAAGCCGCGAAAGACGGCACCAACATCATGCCGCCCTCCATCGAATGCGCCAAAGCAGGCGTCACGACCGGCGAATGGGCCGCCGAACTGCGTCTGGCGTTCGGTGAATATCGCGGCCCCACCGGCGTTGCCGCAAGCGCCCCCTCGCGCAACGACGAACGCATCATGGCCCTGCGCGAAGAAGTCGATGCCGCGTCCCTCAAGCTCGGCCGCAAGCTCACCTTCCTGGTCGCCAAGCCGGGGCTCGATGGTCATTCCAACGGCGCCGAACAGATCGCCATCCGTGCGCGCGATGTCGGCATGGCTGTGATCTATAACGGCATCCGCTTCTCGCCCGATGAGATCGTGACAGCGGCCAAAGAACAGCATCCCCACGTCATCGGGCTTTCCATCCTGTCCGGCAGCCATGTGCCGCTGGCCGCCGAAGTGATGAGCAAGCTCAAAGCGGCGGGGCTTTCGGATGTGAAAGTCGTGGCGGGCGGCATCATCCCGCCCGAAGACGAAGACGCGCTGAAAAGATCAGGTGTCTCCGCCGTCTTCAGCCCGAAGGATTACGACCTCAACACCATCATGCGCGACATCGTTCATCTGGCGGTGGATTGAAGCCTGATTTTCTTGAACAGAAATACCACCAGATCGTCATCCCCCGGCTTGTCCGGGGGACCCATTTTCCGTCCTTCGTGAAAACAAATTGGGTCGCCCGCATAAAGCGGGCGATGACGAAGTGGAGTGGTGCAGATAGAGCGATATTGCTCCAATCTCGATCTCATTGCGCAGGTTGGTCCGCCCCGCCGATATCGAGATTGAATTTGTAGGTGCCGTCGGCCTGCCGCTTCCAGCCGGTCACGTAATAACCCGTGACCTTCGCATCGCTGCCATCGGGCTTCTTCGCGGTGTAAACCCAGGTTCCGCGCGTATAGCCCATATCGCCCGCGGCGGAGGCATCGGCTTCCACCGGTGTCCAGTCGAACTTCGTCCCGGGTTCTTCCGGTGTCCTGGCATAATATTCGGCAACGGCCGCCTTGCCGATGATCGGGGGATGCTCGCCATCGAACAACCGCACATCGTCGGTCATGTAGGCCAGAAACGCCGCGTGCGCGCCCTTCTCCAGCGACATCGCCGCAAACGCGCGATCCGCCGCGATCATGTCTTCCTTTGGCCCGGCGAGTGTCGCGCTCGATGCAAGCAATGCCAATCCGAAAACGATTTTGCCAAGGTGCATGTCATCCTCCCGTGAAGCCCATTGCCCAAGCTTGGCTGGCTTCGCAGGCGCGCACCAGTCACGTTTCGGTCAGCAGGCCCCGGATGCTCGCAGGCGTTTCTCCGTGCGCGCGCAGGTCGCGCAAGGTCACCACCTTGTCCCGCTTGGAGAATTTGCGGCCCTGCCGATCCAAAATCAGGCGGTGATGGGCATAGGCGGGCGCGGGCAAGGCCAGAAGCGCCTGCAAAAGCCGCTGCACATGCGTCGCCGCGAAAAGGTCATTGCCGCGCGTGACAAGCGTCACGCCCTGAAACGCATCGTCCACCACGACCGCGAGATGATAGGATGAAGGCGTATCCTTGCGCGCCAGAACCACATCGCCGAACAGCATCGGTTTGACGGCGATGATGCCGTGCTCGCCATTTGGCCCCGCACCCTGTTCGAGGAATTCGAGTTCACCCGCAAGATCCGCCGCCTTCGCCGCATCCAGCCGCAAAGCGTAAGAAGCGCCCGATGCGAGTTTGCGCGCGCGTTCTGTGGTGCTGAGATGGCGGCAGGTTCCGGGATAGAGCGGCCCTTCCGGCCCATGCGGCGCCTCGCTGGCGCGCGCGATCTCCTCGGCGATCTCCTTGCGCGTGCAGAAACAGGGATAGAGCAAACCGTCCGCCTCCAGCCGCGCCAGCGCCGCGCGATAGGCCCCGAAGCGGCTGGATTGCCGCAACACGGGCTCCTCCCAGCGCAATCCCAGCCATGTCAGGTCTTCGAAAATCGCAGTCACGAATTCCTCGCGCGCGCGCGCCGTGTCGATATCCTCGATGCGCAGCAGGAAGCGGTTGCCCGCCTCGGCCGCCGTCAGTGCGGCGAACGCATGGCCCAGATGCAGCAATCCCGTTGGACTTGGCGCGAAACGCGTGACAATCATACGCACGAGCTACCATTTTCCGGTCCATGCCGAAACCTCATCGCATCACCACACCCGGCGAACTCGATGCTGCGGTGGCCGCATTGCTCGCCGCCGATGCGCGGTTGCATCCGGTGCTGGCGCGTACCGGCAAGCCGCCGCATCGCCACCGCCGCAAAGATGGATTTGAAGCGCTTGTTGAGATCGTCGTCAGTCAGCAACTTTCCACCGCGGCTGCCGATACGATCTTCGGCCGGGTGAAACAGAAGGTCGTGCCCTTCGATCCCGCAACGCTTCTTGCGACCGACGCCGAAACCTTGCGCGCCTGCGGCCTCTCCGCGCCGAAGCAGAAGCACATGAAAACCATTGCCGCCGCCATCCTCGATGGTTCGCTCGATCTCAAGCGCGTGAAGCGGCTCGCCGATGAAGAGGCGCGCGCCCATCTGACCGCGATCAAAGGCATCGGCCCGTGGACGGCGGATATCTATCTGATGTCCTCCCTCGGGCGCGCCGACATCTGGCCCGTCGGCGATGTGGCGTTGCAGGCAGCGATCGCGCGCGCCTTGAAACTGAGAAAGCGCCCCAACGAAAAGGCGATGGAAAAGATTGCCAAAAGCTGGCGGCCCTGGCGCACCATCGCCGCACGCATCTTCTGGATCCACGAAGATGGCCTGCGCCGCGAAAAGCGCGAGGCCGAAGCCCGCGCCAAAGCCGCAAAGAAAAAGAAAAAGGAAAAATCGTGATGGCGTTGCGTCCTCTCTCCGGCCCGCGCCTGCCGCCCGCGCGCGGGGCCGCCACCCATCTCGTCGTGCTGTGTCATGGCTATGGCGCAGATGGCAACGATCTCATCGGGCTGGCGCCGCATTGGCAGAAATTGTTGCCGACCGTCGCATTCGTTGCGCCGAACGCGCCCGAGCCCTGCGCCGGTTCGCCGATGGGCTTTCAATGGTTTCCGATCACGCGCCTCGATCCCTCCGAAATGCAGAAGGGTGTGGAAGGCGCCGCCGATACGCTGAACGCCTTCCTCGATGGCGAACTCGCACGGCTCAACCTGCCGCCCGAACGCCTTGCGCTGGTGGGCTTCAGCCAGGGCACGATGATGTCGCTGCATGTCGGTCTCAGCCGCGCGGTGAAGCCCGCTGCCATTGTCGGTTATTCGGGTTTGCTGGCCGGCGCCGAAACCCAGCCGCCGCTGGGGCCGGATAGTCCGCCCATCCTGCTCATCCATGGCGATGCCGACCCCATGATTCCGCCCGAAGCGCTCTTCATGTCGGCGGGTGCGCTCGGCCGCGCGGGCGCGAGCGTGCAATGGCATGTGTCGGGCGGCATCGGTCATGCCATCGACGCCGATGGGCTTGCGCTCGGCGGCGCGTTCCTCGCCATGGCTTTCCGCGGCCTGCTGCAACACCCGGCGGAAATTTCCTGCCCGGTGGGCTAACGTCTTCTGGCCGTCATGGATTTTCGCTTATTCTCAAGGGCGGGCGGTGATTCTTGTGCTGGGGGAACCTTTCGCCCTAAGCTTTGTGCCCGGGTCATTTTGAATAACCGGATGGAGGTGCAGCCTTCACAGGATATTCCCCATGCTAGCCGCGCGATTGCCCGACAATTGCCCGGCGCTTGTGCTCAACGCGGATTATCGTCCGTTGAGCTACTATCCGCTTTCGCTGTGGTCCTGGCAGGACACGATCAAGGCTGTGTTCCTTGAACGGGTGACGATCCTTGCCGAATATGAGCGCAAGGTTCATTCCGCCAGCTTCGAGATGAAGCTGCCCTCCGTCGTCTCGCTCAAAACCTATGTGAAGCCCGCGCGCAATCCCGCCTTCACGCGGTTCAATGTTTTCCTGCGCGACCGTTTCGAGTGCCAGTATTGCGGCGACGAGAACGATCTCACCTTCGATCACGTCATCCCGCGTTCGCGCGGCGGGCGCACCACATGGGAAAATGTCGTGGCGGCGTGCGCGCCCTGCAATCTGATGAAGGGCGGGCGCTTGCCGCAGCACATCAACATGCATCCCCGCAACCGCCCGCACAAACCCACCGTGATCGAGCTGCGCAACAACGGCCGCAAATTCCCGCCCAACCATCTGCACGAAAGCTGGGCCGATTTTTTGTATTGGGATAGCGAACTGGAGCCCTAACGCGCGTCCCGCCACATCCCTATCAGGGGTGGGGCGCCATTGGGCGAGATGTTCTTCTGCGTCACAAACCCCGCGCGTTCGTAAAGCCGCGTGTTCTTCGGATTGGAATTTTCGAGATAGGCGGGCGCGTGGGTTTCGTCCGCGCGCTTAAGCGTGGCTTCGAGAATCGCCGAACCAAGCCCCATGCCCTGAAAGCGGGGCGCCACCGCCACGAACGCCAGATAGAAATGCGGCGCATGGGGATGATGCTTCTCCATCGCATCGGCCATCGCCGAGCCGCGGCCGAGCCGGGGAAATCCGCACAGCCGCACAAACAGCGGCAGAAGCTTCAGCTGCTCCAGCATTCCGCCGGGGCTTGCGGGCGTGCCGGGTGGAAGCCAGGTCGTGGCCGCGCCGCCATCATCGGCCATCCACACTTCGCCGAACGGAATGGCCCGCACCTGCAACAGCCAATAGAAAAACCGTTCAAGCCCCGCCGCCCGCTTCGGCCCGGGCCGCGCGATCCAGTCGAACACGGGGTCCTTCAGAAATGCCGCTGCATACAATCGCGCAAGCGTGCCCGCATCGTCCTGCGTTGCGCGGCGCGGATGGGATGCGGCCTGCAAATGCGCGAAGCGTTCGTCGCTCATATCCGTTCCGAAAGCTTGATCGCCACGCGGCACCCCGTCTTGATCGCCGCGCTCAGCAGCCGGTAACCGGGGGCGGCTTCCGCGCCATGGGCAAGCGCCTCGTCGCGGTGGGCGATTTCGTCGGCGCGGAATTCCGTGAGCGTCTTCTTCAGCGCCGGATCGCCGTCGAGCTTTTCCAACTGGCTGGCATAATGTTCGTCGATCACTTCTTCCACCGCGGCGGTACACGCCATCGCCGTCTTCTCGCCCATGAAGGCGGTTGCCGCCCCCAGCGCAAATCCCGCAACCCGCCACACAGGTTCAAGCGCGGTCGGGCGCACGCGCCGCTCGTTGACGAGGCGATCGAACGCTTTGAGATGGCGTTGTTCCTGTTCGGCCATATGCGCAATCGCGCGCGCGGCCCCCTGGCTCTCGGGCCGGCCCCGCATCACGGCCAACTGGCCTTCGTAAATCCGCACCGCGCCATATTCGCCCGCATGATCGACGCGGATCATCGCATTGGTCTGCGGTGTGCTTTGCGATCCCGGTGCGGCTGGGCGCGCGCGTCTCATCGCCAATCTCCCATCAGGTCTTGTGCCTTATCAAAGCCAGTGCCGCCAAAGTGGCCGCACCCAGCGACAACGCCGCATTATACCCCGCCATCGAAATTCCGAAGAGCCGCCACGCCGCTCTATCGCACATCACCACGCGCGCGTTGAAATCGATGGTGCCGGTAAATTCGAAGCGGGGCCCGGTGCAGGCCTGCGGCCCCTTCCACCAATGCCATTCGATGCCCGCGTGATAGACCCCTATTCCGCCCGAAACCGCGACGCAGATCACAGCGATCCAGGCGATGGGCGCGGCCCATTTGCGGTCGATCGCGCCTGCCTGCATCAGGCCCCATCCGCCAAGGCCGATCAGGGCGGATGCGATATGCGGCCAGCGCTGCCAATGGCAGATCTCGCAAGGCGGATAGCCGCCCAGATATTGGAACCCGAGCGCGCCCAGAAGCAGCGCCAGCGAAAGCCCGCCCGCCGCGAATGCGACCAAAAGCGGCAGGGATGGGGGCGCGCTTTCCGGGCCTGGAACGTCAGCGGGCAAAGATCTGCTCCTGGTGTGCGAAAGCCTTGAATTCCAGCGCATTTCCGCTGGGATCGGTCACGAAAAAGGTGGCCTGTTCCCCGGCCTGCCCCTCAAAGCGGACACCCGGCTCGACCAGGAACCTGACGCCCGCCGCGCGCAATTTCCCCGCCAATTCCCGCCACTTGGCCATGTCAAGAATAACCCCGAAATGGCGGACCGGAATCTTCTCGCCATCGACGAAATTATACCTTCCCTCGCCGCCCGAACCCGCGCTTAAATGGGCCACGATCTGATGCCCGAAGAAGTCGAAATCGACCCATTCGCCAGAGGATCGGCCCTCGTTGCATTCCAGTAAATCGCCGTAAAACGCGCGCGCCTCGGAAAGATCGCGAACGGGAAAGGCAAGGTGGAATGGGCGCATGGTGGACATTGGCAATCACTGTCGCGCGCCCATCTTGCTCAAACAAGGTGGGGTGCGCCAGGCAAGGTGGGGTTTCGCCGAATGGGTGCCGTGCGGCCGCGCAAGAAAGCCGAGCGTCGCGACATGGCGCGTCGCGCGCTCCTGCGCATCGATGGCCGCTCGGTCGAAGTCACCCTTCAGCTCAACCGCCGCGCCCGCAGGCTGATCGTAAAGGTTCATCCCTCCACCGGCGAAGTCACGGTGGTGGCGCCCTCCAGGCGCGCCTTTAGCGAGGCGCTCGATTTCGCCCGCACCGAATCCGATTGGATTTCACGCCGCCTGAAAAACGTGCCGCGCCCGGTGGAATTCGAACTCGGCGCGCGCATTCCGCTGCGCGGTGAAGTGCATGTCATCCGCCGCGGCGAAGAACGCAATCGCCCCGTCTGGGTCGATCGCTCGGAAGAAGAACCCATCATCCGCGTCTCCGGCTGGGGCGAACACACCGAACGCCGCGTGTTCGATTTCCTGAAACGCGAAGCCCGCAAATCGTTCGATCAGCATGTGATGGTCTATGCCGATATGATCGGCGTGAACCCCAAGCGCATCACCGTGCGCGACACGGCCACCCGCTGGGGTTCGTGTTCCTCGGGCCGCATCCTGTCGTTCTCGTGGCGTCTCATCATGGCGCCGCCCTTCGTGCTCGATTATGTGGTGGCCCATGAAGTGGCCCATTTGCGCGAAATGAATCACGGGCCGCGATTCTGGCGCCTGCTCGAAGGCATGGTCGACAATGTGGAGCGCGCCCAGCGCTGGCTCGCACAGAACGGCACAAGCCTGCACCGTTATGCGCCGCGCGGCGTCGGCTAACGCGCTTTCAGAAAATCGCGGCGATGATCGCCATCCACATCAACGCGCCGATGCCCACGCCCATCACCAGCCATGCGCCATGCGGAAAGGCGCGGTCGCGCCCATACTCGCTGAATTCCAGGCGATCTCCCGGCGCGAAATGCGTGTGCCATTCACGTCCGAAGCAAATCGTCTTGCTTCGGAAATGCGCGCCCGCGAAGCGGGCATGCAGCATGATGATCTCAGCCATGGCCCAGTGAAAACGTCTCAAACCGGACCAAGTTCCAATGGCCGGTTCGAAGCTGGAAGCGACCGCCGGTCACGTGCCTCCAAACAGCTTGTCCAAAATTCCCTCGAAGGTTTCGGGCTTGTTGTCGTTCGCCGCGGGGGCGGGTGTGGGTGGTGCTGCTTGCGCAATAGTGGCGGGCACAGGCGGGGCCTCGGCTTGCGCCACCAGCGCCAGGCCCGCAAGCGGGCGCGGCGGCAATCCGCGCTCGGCCTCTTCCATGAAGCTCTTGAACAGATGCGCGGGCAAGCCGCCGCCCGTCACATGATTCATCGAAGACGCATCGTCATTGCCGAACCACACCCCGCAAACGTAATCGGCGCTGAACCCGATGAACCACGCATCGCGAAAATCCTGTGTCGTGCCGGTTTTGCCTGCGCTGTCGCGCCCATCGAGCCTCGCGGCCTTGCCCGTTCCCGTCGAAACCACCTCCATCATCAGCCGCGTCACGGCCGCCGCATTCTCCGGCGAAACGACACGGCCCAACCCCGAGCCGCGCCGCGCGTAAAGAACCTTGCCCGATCGCGTGCGGATGCGGGTCACGCCGAACGCATTCACCCGCATGCCGCCATTGGCGAAGGCCGCATAGCCTTGCGTCAATTCCAATGGTGTGACGACAGAGGTGCCCAGTGCGATGGAAGGCATGACATCGAGCTTCGAGGTGATGCCCAGCCGATGGGCCGTTGCGGCCACTGTGCCTGCGCCCACCGCTTGCGTCAGCTGGGCCGCCACCACGTTGGAGGATTTTGCGAAGGCGCGCGTGAGCGTGATCGCGCCTTCGTAATGGCCTTCATAATTTCGCGGCCGCCACTTCTTCCCGATCGTCGCCGGCTCGTCGCGCATCAGCTCGTCGGGCCTGTGGCCATGCTCGAAGGCGGCGAGATAGACAAACGGTTTGAACGATGATCCCGGCTGGCGCCACGCATCGGTCACCCGGTTGAACGGCGTCTCCGAATAGGATCTGCCGCCGATCATGGCGCGGATTTCGCCGGTGGGTGTCATCGCCACAAGGGCTGCCTCGCCCGCATTCGCCTTCGCGCCGCCCTGCGCAAGCGCGGCATTCAGCGAATGCTCGGCATCGGTTTGCAGATCGAGATCGAGCGTGGTCTCCACGATCAACGGCTCGCTGGTTTCGCCGATCTCCTCGCCCAGATTGGCAATCACCCAGTCCACGAAATACCCCGATCCGGGCGTGCCCCAGCTGCGCACCACGCGCGGGCGTGTGGCCTGCGCAGCCTCGCGCTGGGCTTCGCTGATGAAACCCGCATCGCGCATGGCCGCCAGCACCACAAGCCCGCGCCGCGCCGAAGCATCGGCATCGGAAAGCGGATTGTATTTCGCAGGCGCCTTCAGGCTTCCCGCCAGCATCACCGCTTCCGGCAAGGTCAGCTTGTCGGCATGTTTGTTGAAGAAGCGCTCGGACGCCGCCTCGATGCCATAGACGCCCGCACCGAAATAAACCCGGTTGAGATAAAGCGTGAGCAGCTCGTCCTTGCTGTAATGGGCTTCCAGATAAAGCGCGAGGGCGGCTTCCTGTATCTTTCGCTCGAAGGTGCGTTCGGGCTTGAGGAACAGGTTCTTCGCAAGCTGCTGGGTGATGGTCGATCCGCCCTGCACCACGCGCCCCTCGATGAGGTTGATGCGCGCTGCCCGCAACATCCCCGTCGGATCGATTCCCCAATGGCTGCGAAAGCGCCGGTCTTCGATGGCGATGAAAGCATTGGGCACATAGGCCGGAAGCGCCCTCACATCGACAAGCGCGCCCTGCGTCAGCCCGCGCCGGGCGACGAAGCGCCCCTTGGCATCGAGGATGGTGATGTCGTGGGTTGGTATTCTTGCCATCAATTGCGAAACGTCGGGCAGGTCGGCCGCCCAGCGCGCATAGATCACGCCTGCGATGATCAGCATCCAGGCGAACAGGAAGAAGAGGATGTAAGGCCAGGTGCGCCTGCGCTTCGGCGCTTCGTCTTCGGGCGGTTCGTCGTCGTCTGGCGGTTCGGGCGGCGGTGGCGGCTTTCTCCGGCCGCGCCTTGCCGGCTCGAAGGACGGTTCGATCTTTTCGGGCCGCCGCGACATCGCTCCGTTCTAGGAGGCAAGCGTTAACGGGTTGTTAACTGTCGAAGCTCGCCCCGCCATCTGCTTTCAGTCGCCGATCCGCACATTGGCCATGCCTTCGCTGTTCAGCTTGCCGCGAATGGCATGGATGCGAACCTTGCCTGAGCCCAGCGCCTCGATATGCGGGTTGACCGCGACGCCACCGAAGAAAACATCGCCCGAACCCGCGATCTCCACATTGAAGGGATCGGCCACACCATCGGCGATCTTCACCGAGCCCGCGCCTGCGATCTCGATATGCACCGGCCCGGTCACCTTGGTGGCGGTGAGGTTGCCCGAGCCCGCGACCTCGAGATGCAGCGGCCCTTGCACCGCCCCCAGAATCGCATCGCCCGATCCGTTCAGCTCGGCGTGCACGCTCTGCACGTCGCCCGCATTGACCCTGCCCGATCCGTCGATCTCGATTTTAAGCGGCCCCGTCACCTGGGTCATGTCCACCTGGCCCGAACCGTCCAGTTCGATTTTGGCGGATTTCATCTTGCCGATTTTCGATTTCGTGGCGTTGGCCGAGAAGTCGAGATTGCCCATCGTATCGCCGATGGTCGCATCGCCGATGAAATCCTCGACACCCACATCCGCACCGCGCGGCACCACAAGATGCAGCGCCAGCTTGTAGCGGTGCGAACGGTTCACTTCCGAAAAGTCGAACCATTTGCGCCAGTCCCACACCGAGATGTTCTGCTCTTGCGATCCCTCAATCGAAAGCACGCCATCCTCGACGCGGGCCGAAAGCCCGTCCACCGCGCGTTTGGTGCCGGCCACGTCGAGCAGCATCGGCCCGCCGTCCTTCACATCGATCTTGATCGAGCCGATCACCGAATCGAAATGCACCTTGCGCACCGAAAAGCTCTGGCGCGGCTTGGTGATCCAGTTGCCGTCATCGGTGCTGGCGATTTGGGTGCGGGCATCCCCGCGCGCCTTTTGCGCTTCGCGGCGTGCCTGTTCGGCTTGTGCGCGTGCCGCGTCTGCAGCTTTGAGCGCGTCGGCCTTGGCTGCCTCGACCTCGGCGCGAATCGCGGAATGCGAAGGCGGCGCGGGCGGCGCCACTGGCGCGACAGGTGCCGGCGGCGGGACAGGCGGTGCAGCGGTTTCGCCATGGGCCAGCGTCGGCAGAATCAGAAGGGCCGCCAGTGCCGCTCCGCCCAACAGGGATTTCCATTCGTGATGCATTCTCGCTCTCCCGAGCCAACCTATTCTGAACTTATAACTAGTACGGACTTCCCTGTACTGCTAGTGCCCAGAACCCGCAAGTCAGCCATGACGGTTAAGGATGGAGAACAAACTAGATATGTAAAGTGAACATTATGGCATCAGCCGGTAGCCGCCGCTCTCGGTGACCAGAAGCTGGGCCTGGCCGGGGCTGGATTCGATTTTCTGGCGCAGCCGGTAGATGTGGGTTTCGAGGGTGTGGGTGGTGACGGCGGGGTTATACCCCCAGACCTCGTGGAGAAGCGTGTCCCGCGGCACGGTATCGCCCGAGCGATAGAGGAACTTCAGGATGTTGGTCTCTTTCTCGGTCAGCCGCACCCGCTTGCCCTTGGGATCGACCAGCATCTTGGCGCTGGGCCGGAACGTGTAGGGCCCGATGCGGTAAACCGCCTCCTCGCTCTGGCCGTGACTTCTTAAGTGCGCATGCAGCCGCGCCATCAGCACCGCGAAGCGGAAGGGCTTGGCGATATAGTCGTTGGCGCCGGATTGCAGGCCCTCGATGGTGTCGGCATCGGAATCCGCCGCCGTCAGCATCACAATGGGGCAGGTCACCCCGCTTTCGCGGAATTCACAGGCGAGCTTGCGCCCATCGCCATCGGGCAAACCCACATCCAGAATCATGAATTCATACAGCCCGTTTTTCGCGGCCTCGCGGCCCTCGGCGCAGGTTCCGGCCTCCACCGGCTCGAACTCGCCATCCGCCGCAAGCTGCTCGGCCAGCGAGTTGCGCAGCATCTGGTCGTCATCCACAAGAAGCACGCGCTTGGCGCTTGGCATCCGCAAGGCTCCAAAGAGATGGGCGGCCGACTCTACCCGGTTTCCGGGTGGGGGTGCTATGTGAAAGCCATGACCGGTTCCTCACCTTCCCGCGAGTCGATCGAAGCCGTTGCGCGCGCCAGCACCGCCTTGCGCGCGGGCGCGCCCGTGGCAATTCGGGACGATGCCAAGACAGCCCTGGTCCTGGCGGTGGAAACCGCAACCGACGAATCGCTGCGATCTCTTGGCCCCGATGCGGTCCTGCTCCTCACCCAGGCCCGCGCCGCCACGCTGAAGATCCGCCTCTACACGCCCGAAGTGGCGGCTCTGCACATCGCCCCCGGCACAAGCGCGAATGCCTTGCGCGCCATCGCCGATCCCACCGCCGATCTCGCCGAACCGATGAAAGGCCCGTTCGATGCGCTGCGTGCGACGCTGCCCACCGCGTTTGCGCCCGCCGTCAAGCTCGCCAAGCTCGCGGGCCTGCTGCCGGCGGCCATCGCGGTCGAAACAAATTCGATTCCGCCGGATATCGTTTCGCTGAACGCAGAGTCCATCCGCCACTATGACGACGCGCTGATCGACACGTTGCGGATTGTCGCGCGCGCGCGTGTGCCGCTCGAAGGCGCGGAGAATGCAGAACTGGTCGCCTTCCGCCCCGGCGATGGCGGCCCGGAACATTATGCCATCGTGATCGGCGCACCCTCCCGGCAATCCCCGGTGCTCACACGGCTGCATTCGGAATGTTTCACCGGCGATCTTCTGGGCTCGCTCAAATGCGATTGCGGCGAACAATTGCGCGGCGCGATCCACGCCATTTCGCAAGCGGGAAGCGGCATCCTTCTCTATCTCGCGCAGGAAGGCCGCGGCATCGGCCTGATCAACAAGCTGCGCGCCTATCGCCTGCAGGATCAGGGCTTCGACACCATCGAGGCGAACGAACGGCTGGGCTTTGAAGCCGATGAACGCCTCTATGGCATCGCCGCGAAAATGCTTTCGCTGCTGGGCCACAAATCCGTGCGCCTGATGACCAACAACCCCGAAAAAGTGGCGGCCCTTCAGGCCGCGGGCATCGCGATCGCCGAGCGCGTCCCCCACGCTTTTGCGAGCAACGAGCACAATCGCGCCTATCTGGACACCAAGGCGAAAAAGGCCGGGCACTTGTTCTGACCCGGCAAATCTTGCCGATACCTTCGAAATATCCGCGGCAATCCGCCATTAAATTCTGGCAAGGCTCTTGCTCCATGCACGGGGAGAGAAGGGTCCGATGCCCGCACCGGTGTACCAGCAACAGTTCGACCAGCGCGCGGCCATCGCCGTGTCGCGCGGGGATTCCGTCAAGGCATCGTCAAAGCCCGCGAAGGCCGACAATGGCGACAGCGATTTCACCTTCGACGATTTCCTCGATGTCATAAACCCGCTGCAACACCTGCCCATCGTCTCCACGATCTACCGCGCGCTGACCCATGACACGATCAAGCCGCTTGAACGCATCGCGGGCGATTCGCTGTATGGCGGGCTGTGGGGGTTTGTTTCGTCGGTCGCCAATGTCGTGTTCGAGAAGATCACCGGCAAGGATTTCGGCGACACGGCGATAGCCCTGCTCACCGGCAACAAGGACAGCGGCACCGCCCTTGCCGCCACCAGCACGGCCCAACAGGTCGCCGCCGCGAACACCGACACAGCCACCGGCGCGCCTGCGAAGCTCTCGGCGCTGGCCAGCACCGGCCAGAAATCCGGCTTCGACATCTCCTCGACATCGGTGCAGGACAGCACCATCGCGCTCGCCAACGCCATGCAGGCCCGCGGCCTGCAATATGATCTCAGCCAGCGCGCGTTGGCCGCCTATAAGCGCGCCGTCGATCTCTCGCAGCCCTATGCCGCGTTGAGCCCGATCTTCTGATAATCTCGCCTCTCGCAACCTCGCGGGAGCCGCCCCATAACAACCCTCCTTGTCGAAGCCCACGGCACACCCACCCTGTCGTGGCCCACCGGTCACGCGCGTTGCGCCATCGGCCGTGGCGGCATCGCGCGCAAGCAACGCGAAGGCGACGGCATCACGCCTACGGGGATTTTCCCCATTCGCAAAATTCTTTATCGCGCCGATCGCGTGGCGCGTCCGCAAACGAACCTTCCGGTCAGCGTCATCGAGCGTGATGACGGCTGGTGCGATGCGCCGGGCGATCTGCGTTACAACCGCCCGGTCAAGCTGCCTTATCCCGCAAGCACGGAAACCATGTGGCGCAGCGATCATCTCTATGACGTGGTGGCGTTGCTCGGCTTCAACGACGATCCGGTGGTCGATGGCGCGGGCAGCGCGATCTTCCTGCATCTCGCGCGCGAGGATTATGGCCCCACCGAAGGCTGCGTGGCGCTCGCACTCGCCGATATGGGCGCGGTGCTGGCGACACTCGAAGCCGGCGCAACGATCGAAATCCGGGATTGATCTTTACCCGCGCTCTCCAAAGATCGCGCTGCCCACGCGCACATGCGTGGCGCCGAAGCGGATCGCGGTTTCGAAATCCGCGCTCATTCCCATGCTGAGAAACGAAAGCCCGTTCTCGGCGGCGATCTTGGCCAGCAGCGCGAAATGCGGTGCGGGCGGTTCACCGGCGGGTGGAATGCACATCAGCCCGCCAATGGGAAGCCGCAACGTCTCGCGGCAATATTCCACAAACGCGGCTGCTTGTCCGGGCGTCACACCCGCTTTCTGCGGCTCCTCGCCCGTATTCACCTGGATGAACAGCAGCGGCGTGCGTCCCGCTCTTTCGCATTCCAGTTTCAGGGCTTCTGCCAGCTTTGGCCGGTCCACCGAATGGATCGCGTCGAACAGCTCAACGGCCTCGCGCGCCTTGTTGGTCTGCAAGGGCCCGATCAGGTGCAGTTCGATCCCCGCATAGCGTTCGCGAAGCGCGGGCCATTTCGCCTTGGCCTCCTGCACACGGTTTTCGCCGAAGATGCGCTGTCCGGCATCCAGCACAGGCGCAATCTCGGCCTCGCCATGGGTCTTGCTCACCGCGATCAGGCTGGTCTTTGGCGCAGGCGCAAGGGCTGCCTTTCGCGCCGCCTCGATCCGCGAAAGAATGGCGGCGAGCGCGGTTTTCGAATCGTGCAAAATCGCCTGCGGAGACATGAGTGCCTGATACGCTTGCCCGAACGATGCTGGCAAGGGCCGCCCTGCGCTTCAATGCGCAAGGCGGCTTCGCACCCCTGCCGCCTTTGATCTTCCTGACCGACGATGAACGCACCCCCGATCCGCTCCCGGCCATCGCCGCCCTGCCGCGCGGAAGCCTTGTGATCGTGCGTTCGCGCGACAAAGCCCGCCGCCGCGAACTCGCCCATGCGGCCGCGCGCATCGCCCGCTCCCGCGCGCTGATGCTGTCGGTCGCCAGCGACGCGGCCCTCGCCGCCGAAGTCGCGGCCGATGGATTGCATCTCTCGGAGTCGGAAATTGGCAGCACGGGCCACCATCGCCTGCATCCCCGGCTACTCACCTGCGCGGCCCATTCGGCGCAAAGCCTGTCGCGCGCGCATCGGGCGGGCGCGCACGCCGTTTTGCTGTCACCGGTCTTTGCCACCCAAAGCCATGCGCAGCGCGCAGGGTTGGGCATCGCGCGCCTGCGCGCCATCGTGCGCGCCTCGCCCATTGCGGTTTATGCGCTGGGCGGCATCACCGCCGAAAACGTGGCGCAGCTGAACGGCATTCCGCTTGCGGGCATCGCCGCCATCGGGGCGTTGCTGCCGTGATTCAAACCTTGAAACGCAGATGGGCAAATCCCGCATCCATCTCGATGCGTTGTGCGCCGTTGTAGAATGCGCCCGCATCGCGCTTGTAGTCGAAGCGTTGCCATCCCCCCGTGATCTGCCAGTTGGAATTGATGGAATAGGAAAGGGCCGCCTGAAGCCCGCGTGCGCCGATTGTCGGGGCACCGCCCGCGCGCGCCGTGCCGTCGGAATATTCGAAGCCTGCGCTCCATGCGTTCCATGTCAGCGCCGTGCTCAGATGCAGCGCGCCTGTGTTTTGATAGGCCTGCACATCGCCCACGTCGAAAGCATAGGCGTTGCTGCGCCGGTAAGCACCGCCCGCCGAAATCTTCCAATCGTCGTTGAGCGGATAATCCACTTGCGCGCCAAACGCCCAGTCGGTGAGCCCTTCATGGCCGGGTGTGCGCCATTCATTGTGCCCCATCGTCATGCCGCCATAAAACTTCGCGGCCGCATCGCCGAATTGCGTGTCATAGGTCGCGGCCATTTCCCACATCCGGTTCTGCCGGTCGGCCATATCGGGCCCCGCGGAAAGAAACGGCACCACGGTCTTTCCTTCCGAAGGCGTGTAGGAAAGGCCAAGCTGCAAGCCGAAAACCTTCGGCGTGTAATAGCTGAATTTGGCGAAGTTCGCGGAAGACCCGGTTTCGCTGCGCAACGCGAACACACCGGCGAACGCGCGCCCGGTTTGCGGATCGCGAAAAAACGTCATCTGTGGATCGTCGATGGAAACGGCGGGATCGATCTTCGGCCCGCCTATGGCAAGCGTGTAGGCCGCGCCATCGGTTTGCCCCACCTCGAAGCGGCCAAGCCCGAATTGCAGCTTGCCGTAGACTTTTTCGAACACGTCATTGCCATAACGGTCGAGCGCCAGCGCATCGTGCGCCGCGAGAATCGAGGCCTCCAGCGAAAGCACCATGCCGGTATCGTAGCTGCGCGTGATCGAGGGGGTGAGGCGCAGCAACCCGGCGGCATGTGGGCCGTGGTCGGCCGCGGTGAACAGCGCCCCATCCGCTGTGCCGCCAAGGCCCAGCGTCGTGGGCCCCAGTTCGGTGGAAAGCCGCTCAAGGTTCCAGTCATCCGCCCAGGCCGGTGCAAATGCGAACAGTGACAAGATGACAGCGCCAAAAGGAAAAACCCGCACCCGCGCCGCGCGCAACACATTCTTTCGTCGATTTAACAAAGCATCTCCGTTTTCCGATTCTGCAACAGCAAGCGCGCTTTCACTTTTGCTTGAGCCCCGGTTAAGGGATTGCGCCGCCGCGTCGATTGCGGTTTCGTAATCGAAACACTCTGGGGGCTTCATGAACCTTTTTTCCGTTCGCGCCATTTTGGCGTCGGTCTTTCTCGTAACTTTGGCAGCATGCGCCGGAAAACCCGAGACTCCCGTAGCTCTTCGGGCGGGGGATCCGCACTCTTCCAATCCCAATCGCATCGTTTGCCGCCAATTGCCTGCGCCCACCGGCAGCCTGATCTCCTCCGACAAGCCGGTCTGCCACACTTACGCCGAATGGCAGATTATCGAAAAACGCTCTCAGGAAGCCATCAGCCACGGCCAGCACATGCCGGGTTCGGCGAATTCCCCGAACTAACACGCCGCGTTGCGCGCGGATGCACGGTTAAGTATAAGCCGCTGCCGTCACTCGGGGGCCATCGGTGGCGCGTGTGTCTGCGCCTGAAGGATAAAAAATGAACCGCCCGACCCTTCGCCTTCTGCCTCTCGTCGTGTGTGCCGTGGCGCTCGCAGCCTGCGGTTCCGACAATGCCCAGGACCCCGATACCGGGACGACCGCAATCTCCTCCACCAGCGGCAAGGTCACCCTCGGGGTCAATTCCTATCTCTGGCATGCGAGCCTCGATACCTTGCGCTTCATGCCGCTGGCCTCTGCCGATCCCTTCGGCGGCGTCATCATCACCGATTGGTACACCGCCCCCCAGAACCCCAATGAGCGGCTGAAGGTCACGATCTACATCCTGGATCGCCGCCTACGCGCCGATGGCATCAAGATCTCGGTCTTCCGGCAGACCCGAAATGGGGCTGTCTGGGCCGATGCGGCCACCAACCCGGATACCGCCAACAAGCTGGAAGACGCGATCCTGACCCGGGCCCGCGAACTGCGCCTCGCAAGCCAAGGTTCTGGAAGTTAGCTTTTCCGCGCGCTAAAGCCTTGCTCCCCGGCCGCCCCTCGCGCCGGGCAGATGGAGGCTGAAGAGATATGGCGCGTTACAACGCCAAAGAGACCGAACAGCGCTGGCAGGCCGAATGGGCCCGCCGCGATGCGTTTGCCGCGCCCAATCAGTCCCCCAAGCCCAAATGCTACGTGCTGGAGATGTTCCCCTACCCCTCGGGCAACATCCATATGGGCCATGCCCGCAACTACACGATGGGCGATGTCATCGCGCGGTTCCGCCGCGCGCAAGGGTTCAACGTGCTGCATCCGATGGGCTGGGATGCCTTTGGCCTTCCCGCCGAGAACGCCGCCCGCGACAAGGGCGTGGACCCGCGGCAATGGACTTACGCCAATATCGCGGCGATGCGCGACCAGCTGAAGATGATGGGGCTGGCCATCGACTGGTCCCGCGAATTCGCAACCTGCGATCCGGAATATTACGCCCAGCAGCAAAAGCTGTTCATCGATTTCTACAACGCCGGAATGGTCTACCGTTCCGAGGCCGATGTGAACTGGGATCCGGTGGACCAGACCGTGCTCGCCAACGAGCAGGTGATCGAAGGCAAAGGCTGGCGCTCGGGTGCGCCGGTCGAGCGGCGCAAGCTCTCGCAATGGTTCTTCAAGATCACCGCCTTTGCCGATGAGTTGCTGCACGGGTTGGACACGCTCGACCGCTGGCCCGAAAAAGTCCGCCTGATGCAGAAGAACTGGATCGGCCGCTCGGAAGGCTTGCGGTTCACTTTCACGCTCAGCGATGCGCGGTTGCTGGAAGTCTTCACCACGCGGCCCGACACGCTGTTCGGCGCAAGTTTCGTGGCACTTTCCCCCGATCACCCGCTGACCGAAGAACTCGCCGCGCGCGATCCCAAGCTGAAAGCCTTCGTCGAGGAATGCCGCAAGGTCGGCACCGCCGAGGAAGCCATCGAGAAAGCCGAGAAGAAGGGCTACGACACCGGGCTAACCGCCCTGCATCCGTTCGATGCGAGCTGGAAGCTTCCCGTCTACGTCGCGAATTTCGTGCTGATGGGCTATGGCACCGGCGCGATCTTCGGCTGCCCGGCCCATGACCAGCGCGATCTCGATTTCGCCCGCAAATACAGCCTCAACGTAACCCCGGTCGTCGTGCCCGAAGATGCCGATGCGAAAACCTTCGCCGTCGGCACCGAGGCCTATACCGGCCCGGGCAAGCTCGCCAATTCGCGCTTCCTCGATGGCATGGATGTGGAAACCGCAAAGCGCGAAATCGCCACGCGGCTGGAAAGAGATGGCATCGGCGAACGCACGGTGAACTATCGCCTGCGCGATTGGCTGGTTTCGCGCCAGCGCCCCTGGGGTTGCCCGATCCCGATGGTGCATTGTGAAAAATGCGGCGTCGTGCCCGCAACCGATCTGCCGGTGAAACTGCCCGATCAGATCAGGTTCGACACGCGCGGCAACCCGCTCGATCACGATCCGGTCTGGAAACATACCACCTGCCCCAAATGCGCGGGCAAGGCGGTGCGCGATACCGACACGCTCGATACGTTCGTGGATTCCTCATGGTATTTCGCGCGCTTCACCGATCCCCATGCGAAGGAACCGCTCAACCGCGCGGCCAATGATTACTGGCTGCCCGTCGATCAATATATAGGCGGCATCGAACACGCGATCCTGCATCTGCTTTATTCGCGCTTCTTCACGCGCGGCCTGCACAAGCTGGGTCATGTCGGCGTCGATGAGCCGTTCGCGGGCCTGTTCACGCAAGGCATGGTCTGCCACGAAACCTACAAGAACCAGAACGGCGAGTGGCTGCTGCCCGAAGAGATCGAAAAGCGCGACGGCAAGGCCTTCCTCAAAGGCACCTCCGTCGAAGTGACCATCGGCGCTTCCGAGAAGATGTCGAAATCGAAGAAGAATGTGGTCGCGCCCGAAACCATCATCGCCGATTACGGTGCCGATACGATCCGCTGGTTCATGCTGTCCGACACGCCGCCCGAACGCGACATCGAGTGGACGGAGGCCGGCGCCGAAGGCTGCTGGCGCTTCGTGCAGCGCATCTGGCGGCTGGCGACCGAAAGCGAGAACCTGGCCGCGCCCGGTGCCAAAATCGAAAAGGCCGAAGGCAAAAATCTCGAACTGCGTCAGGCCACCCATCGCGCCATTGCCGCGGTCACCGATGATCTGGCGGCGTTGCGCTTCAACCGCGCGGTTGCGCGCATCTATGAACTTGCCAACGCCATAAGTGCCGCCGAAACGGCCGATGGCGCGGTGCGCCGCGAAGCGCTGGAAACGCTGGTGCTGCTCATCGGCCCGATGATGCCGCATCTGGCGGAAAGCGCCTGGGAATCGCTCGGCCACACGACGCCCGTGATCGAAACGCCGTGGCCGAAAGCCGATCCCGCTCTGGTCGAATCCAGTTCGGTCACCATGGCGGTGCAGGTCAACGGCAAGCTGCGCGGCACCATCGAGGTGACGAAGGAGATGGGCGAAGACGCGATCAAGCAAATGGCGCTCGCCCTCGAAGGCGTCGTGCGTTCGCTCGAAGGCAAGGCGCCGCGCCGCGTCATCGTCGTCCCCGGCCGCATCGTGAACGTGGTGGTATGAGCCCGACCGCCCCCAACCCAAACATCTCCCTCTCCCCCTCGGGGGGAGAGGGTTGGGGTGAGGGGGTGTTGCAACGCATACAATCGTTCAAAGTACGCTTCACACATCCCGCATCCCTTCGGTGCACCATGCCTGCTGCACGGCCCCCTCACCCCGACCCTCTCCCCCAAGGGGGGCGAGGGAGAGGTTTTTTTCTTTGTTTTGCTATGCCGTTTCTCGCCTTCGCACTCGCCGCCTGCGGCTTTCATCCGCTTTATGGCAGGGGCGGCGCATCGCCTGCGATCATGGCGTCGATCTATGTCGACCCCATCCCCGATCGCACCGGCTATGAGTTGCGCAACAGCCTGATGGATCTGCTGGATTCAGGCGGCGGCAATTCCAAGCAATACCGCCTCAAGATCACGCTCGCCGAAGATCGCAAGGGCATCGCGCTGCAGAACGACGCCACGATCACCCGCTACAATTATCTGCTCGCCGCCCAATACCAATTGCTCGATTCCGCGGGCCGCGTCGTCACCAGCGGCAAACAGAGCACGCTCACGGCCTATAACGTGGTGGCCTCGCCTTACGCCACGCTCTCCGCCGAACAGGATGCGCAGAAACGCGCCGCACAGGATCTTTCGCAACGCATCCAGCTCGATCTCGGCGTCTTCTTCGCGCGGCACAAAACCAGATGACCGCGCCCAAGGCCGCCGAAATCGAACGCTTCGTGGATCGCCCGCCCTCTGGAATCGTGGCGGTGCTGGTGTTCGGCCCGGATCGCGGCCTCGTCACCGAACGCGCCAATCGTCTGGCGAAATCGGTGGTGCCCGATCTCACCGATCCCTTCCGCGTGTCCGATCTCGATGAAGGCACACTCGATTCCGATCCCGCGCGGCTCGCCGATGAAGCCCAGTCTCTCTCCATGACCGGCGGCCGCAGGGTTGTGCGCGTGCGCGGCGCGGGCAACGGCCACACATCCATCTTCGAGGCGATCCTCGATCAACCCGTGGGCGATGCGCTGATCGTGGCCGAAGGCGGCGATCTCAACAAAAGCTCATCCTTGCGCAAACTTTTCACCGAGGCAGGCAATGCGGCCGCCATCGCCTGCTACCCCGACAATGCGCGCGATCTGGCGGAGGTGGTGCGCAATGCGCTCAAGGCCGAAAATCTTTCCATCAGCGCCGAGGCGCTGGATGATGCGGTCTCGCGCCTGGGTTCCGATCGCGGCGTCACGCGCCGCGAACTCGACAAGCTGATCCTCTACGCGATGGACAAGAAGCGCATCGAACTCGAAGATATCCGCGCCATCATGGGCGATGAAGCCGAAGCCCGCAGCGAAGAACTGTGCGATGCCGCCGGCGAAGGCGATTTCCGCCGCCTGGATACGGCGCTCGAACGCCTCTGGATCGCCGAAACGTCTCCCATCGCGGTGGTGCGCACCGCACTGGGCCATTTCCAGCGTTTGGCGCAAGCCGCCGCCGAAAAACAGCGCGGCGAAAGCATCGACAACGCGATGCGCAAATTCCGCCCGCCCATTCATTTCACCCGCACCTCGTCGTTCAAGGCGCAAGCCAATCGCTGGAGCGAACCGAAGCTTCTGGCGGCGCTGGACCTGTTGCTCGAAACCGAGGCCCTGTGCAAAACAACCGGCGTACCTGCGCAAGCCGCCTGTGGCCGCGCGCTTCTCAACATCGCGGCCATGGCCCGCTAAGGATATCGCGCCGATGCTCAAGGTCCGCATCATTCCCTGCCTGGATGTGAAGGATGGCCGCGTCGTCAAGGGCGTGAACTTCGTCAACCTGCGCGATGCGGGCGATCCCGTCGAACAGGCGATGCTCTATGATGCGGCGGGCGCCGATGAACTCTGCTTCCTCGATATCGCCGCCTCTCATGAAAAGCGCGGCATCCTGCTCGATGTGGTGCGCCGCACCGCGGAAGTCTGTTTCATGCCGCTCACCGTGGGCGGCGGCGTGCGCACGCTCGATGATATTCGCAGCCTCCTGCTCGCGGGCGCCGACAAGGTGGGCGTCAACACCGAAGCCGTGCGCCGCCCGGAATTCATCCGCGAGGCTGCGGAAAAATTCGGCAGCCAGTGCATCGTGGCCGCCATCGACGCCAAGCAGGTGGCGCCAGACAAATTCGAAGTCTTCACCCATGGCGGCCGAGAGCGCACCGGCATCGATGCGGTCGAGCACGCAAAAAAACTGGTCGGCTTCGGCGCGGGCGAAATCCTGCTCACCTCGATGGATCGCGATGGAACGAAGATCGGCTACAATCTGGCGCTGACGCGTGCGGTGTCCGATGCGGTCAGCGTGCCGGTGATCGCCAGCGGCGGCGTCGGCAACCTCACCCACCTCGTCGAAGGCATCCGCGACGGTCACGCTAGCGCCGTGCTCGCCGCCTCGATCTTCCATTTCGGCGAGGCAACGATTGCGCAAGCCAAGCACGCGCTCTCGGAGGCAGGCCTACCAGTACGCCCTTAAACTTACCTCCCCCCACGCGGGGAGGTCGACGCGCGAAGCGCGGCGGGTGGGGGGATGCCTCAACGAAGCCAGTGCCCCAAATTTCACCACCGCGACCCCCACCCGTCGTCGCGCCGATGCGCGCCGCCGACCTCCCCGCAAGGGGGAGGTAAGTGCAAAAGGCGGTGAGATAGAAACAAAACCCATTTTGCGTTAGGCGTATGCCCATGTCCGCCAACGTCGAAATCCTCCGTCCCGCCCACCAGCGCCATGCCGCGCAGCACCGCGTGCCCAAGCCGGTGAAGGCGCGCCCCGTCCGCCTGATCGAAGCGATGACGGCGGAGGAAGGTTTCCGTGTCGCCGTGCTCGAATGCCTGGCGCAGATCTCGGCCAACATCCCCGCCGTGCGCGCGCGGCAAAGCGAAGGCGTGCATCAATTGCGCGTGGGCCTCAGGCGCCTGCACACCGGCCTGTTCGCATTCGGCGATCCGTTCCGCAACGCAACCGTCAAACGCCTGCGCCGCCGCACCAAGGGGCTCGCGGCCATCTTCGGGCCTGCGCGCGATCTCGATGTGTTTCTGGAAGATCTGTTTGCCCCCGTCGCGCAATCGGCGGGCAGCAATGATGCGCTCGCCTTCCTCAAAACCCGCGCCGAAGATGCGCGGGCGCGCGCCTGGGATGAGGCGCTGGAAAAACTTGAAGAAGGCGGCTTGCAGGAATTCCTCGATCAGGTCGCGGCCATCGCCGAAGCGGGGCCGCCCGCCAAACGTTGCGCCCCTCTCGGTGAGGCCGCCTCGCGCACGCTGGAGGAAAGCTTCCTGCGCGCGGCCAAACGCGGGCGGCGCATCGCACAGGGCGAGGATCGCGATTTTCATCGCCTGCGCATCGCGCTCAAGAAGCTGCGCTACACATCCGAATTCTTCGAAGGCCTCTACAGGAAGAAGCGTGTTCGCGCCTATCTCGAACAGCTGGAAAAGCTGCAGGATGTGCTGGGCGCGATGCACGATGTGGCCGCCGCCCGTCAAACCCTGCTGCGCCTCACCGCCGAAGAACCGGCAAGCGCGCGCAGCGCCGCCCAGCTTTCCTATGCCAGCGGAATGATCACCGGCTGGCACGAATCCCGCGCGTCGGGTCTTTCGGACAAGGCGCGGCGCAAATGGAAAAAGCTTGCCCGCACCGAACAATTCTGGCGGTGAATTTCTTCAATTCGGGGACGGTGCCAACAACGCGGAGCAGCCCGTTGACCGAAATCAGGGCAATTTGTTGTGCATCATTTGAGCAATGATGAACGGGCGATAAGGCGCTCGCGGGGCATCTCGATCGTGCGGCTTTTGCCGTTCCTGCTCGCTATAATTGCTGTCTTGATCATGAGTACCGACCAGCAGCTTTTCCTACAGTGCATCGGCAGGCCGATAGAAGGGCACGGACGTGGTGCCGCTTTGATTCGGTTGGCCGTCGCAATCCCTTGCAGTGTCTACTATGTGCGTGATTTCTCCCATCACAGGTGGGTTATAGCCACATTCTGCGTCGGCATAGGATTGGCAATCCCTCAGATTTTTTGGCTTAAACGGCACAAGGCCTACTGGGATACTGTTCGCGAGAAAGAAAAGCTCAAACGAGCCGAAGTGGCCGCGAAGAAGAAATCAAAGCGGGAAAGCGCCACAGACGGCAATCATTAAGCCATGCATGAACATCGAGCTTGCCTCGGGTGAGAAGCGATAGTTCAAACCTCAAGCAAACATTCGTCATCGCCCGGCTTGTCCGGGCGACCCAATTTTCTTTTCAAAGCCGAAACAAATTGGGTCCCCCGGATCGCGCGAAAAGCGCGACCGGAGGATGACGGAGGTGAGTTGCAGAGGATTGCGGGTCATGCAGGATAGCGTGATGCGCACCACCATCGATCCCGCCAACGCCAAAGATTATCCCCCCAACATTCAGGCGATCCTCAAGCGCCGCGCGCCGACATCCGAATGGCTCGCGCAGCAGCTCTTGGAGATCGACACCGAAACCGGCTGGGTGAAGATCGCCTATGATCTGGGTGAGGCCCATCACAATCGCTTTGGCGCCATTCATGGCGGCAGCATCGCAGCGGTGATGGATGATGTGCTCTCCACGGCCGCAGGCCTTCAGGCGCAATGGGGCGAGATCGCGCCGACGCTGGAAATGAAGGTGAGCTATCTCAACCAGGCCCATTCCGGCCGCCACATGGCCGAAGCCCGCGTGATGAAACGCGGCCGCCAGATCGTCTTCCTCGAAGCCACGCTCTCGCGGGAAGACGGCAAGGTGATCGCCACCTCCAGCTCCACGATCATGATCGCGCCGCTGAAGAAATGATGCCCTTACCTGCCCGTGTGGGGGATATTGACAATAGTCCTATACTGTGTCAGACTATAATCCTGACACATCGGCCCCACCCCGTTGCGGGATTTTAGCCAAAAGGAACAACCGGATACTCCACCCCACCCCCCATCAAAAATCTGAGGTTCGAATAGGAAGCCTCAATCTTCGATGGTCGCCACCACCGGCACATGGTCGGAAGGCTGGGTCCAGCCCCGGGCCTCGCGGTGGATCGCATGATGGGTGACATGGCCCTTCAAGGCCTGGCTGGTCCAGATATGGTCGAGCCTGCGCCCCCGGTCGGAAGCCTGCCAGTCCGCCGCGCGATAGCTCCACCAGGAATAGATTTTCTCGGTCGCGGGCACGAATTCACGGGTCACGTCGATCCAGTCGAAAGCGGCCTTGGCCTCACCCAGAAGCCCGGTCTCGACCGGGGTGTGGCTGACGACGCCGAGCAATTGCTTGTGGCTCCAGACATCGTTTTCGAGCGGGGCGACATTCAGATCGCCCACCAGAATGGCGCGAGCCTCGGCTTTGTCCCGCCGCTTGCCGAAATGCCCCGCCATTTCGCGCAGGAAGTTCAGCTTGTGGGCGAATTTCGGGTTGGCGATGGGGTCCGGAATGTCGGCACCCGCGGGCACATAGAAATTGTGCAGCTCGATCCCGTTCTCCAGCTTCACCTGGATGTGTCGGCAATCGGTGTTGTCGCAGAAACTTTCCGAGCTGGTCTCGCGGAAGGGCAGGCGGGAGAGGGTCGCCACCCCGTGATAGCCCTTCTGCCCGTGGATCGCCTGGTGGATGTAGCCCAGCTTCTTGAAGGCCCCCACCGGGAAAAGTTCGTTGATGACCTTGGTTTCCTGCAGGCACAGCACATCCGGCTGCTCCCGCTGAAGGAAGCCCGTCACAAGGTCGAGACGCAGCCGGACGGAGTTTATATTCCAGGTCGCGAGCTTCATTTGTTGCATGGCACCATTGTTTGATTCGCAGGGCGAGACCCTGGAATTGTCATCCCGTTGGAAAGACTACGTATTTCTAATCCGCCTCTGCTGCGTCGCACAATAATTAATAAATGCTTCCGTTTTCATTCATTGAATACCGCTCACTGCTCATCTATATCCCACTCGTAGCCGGAATGACCCGGCACCGAATTTACCCCGGCCCCCAAGGCCGAAATGAGAGAGGCAGCCATGAGCAAGTTCCAGAATTTCCAGACCAATGAAGCCCCCCGCTTCTTTGATGCCATCGTCAATGTCTTCGGTGCAGCCACGGTCGTGCTCGCCGGCTTCCTGACGATGCTCCAGTTCGCGGCGGCCTAAGGCTCCGCACCAAGCTTCTCTGACGTGGCGACGGCTGGGCTCCCCCCTCCCGCCATGTCCTGAAGCGGCCAGCGAGCCTTCGGCGCGACCCCTAACGCATCGAACAAGCGCAACTGGCTTCGTTCAACCCCTGCCCAGGCGACCATCGCGGCATTGTCCGTGCAGAGCTTGGGCGGGGGTATTTTTTTGGCAAAGCCCTCGGCTTCGCAGAGCGCGCCCAACGCGGCGCGGATCGCGCCATTGGCCGCCACGCCGCCCGCAACAACCAGCGTGCCCGCAGCATCGGGAAAATCGCGCCGGAACATCTCCATCGCCGCCTTGATGCGATCGGTCAGAATGTCGATCACCGCGGCCTGAAAAGATGCGGCCAGATCGGCCTTCTGCGCATTCGGCGCCGCAAGCCGCACTGCCGTCTTCAATCCTGAGAAAGAAAAATCCGCGCCCGCCCGTCCGCGCATCGGGCGCGGCAGCGTCACATGTTTGGAATTGCCGCTTGCCGCCAGCTTCTCGATCTCGGGCCCGCCGGGATAAGGCAGGCCAAGCAGTTTTGCGGTCTTGTCGAACGCCTCGCCCACCGCATCGTCGATGGTCGTGCCGTAAAGCCGGAATTTCCCCACGCCCTCGACGCCAAGAAGCTGGCAATGCCCGCCCGAAATCAGCAACAGCAAAAAGGGAAATTCCACGCCTTCCGTCAGCCGCGCGGTCAGCGCATGGGCTTCGAGATGATTGATGCCGACAAACGGCTTGCCGCTCGCAAGCGCCAATGCCTTGGCGGTCGTCAGCCCCACCATCACCCCGCCGATCAGGCCCGGCCCCGCCGTTGCGGCAATCGCATCCAGTTCGGAAAGTCCAAGCCCGGCTTCGGCGAGCGCTTCTTCGATCACCGTATCGAGCATTTCGATATGGGCCCGCGCCGCGATCTCCGGCACCACGCCGCCGAATGCCCTGTGCGCATCGAACTGGCTGAACACGATATTGGAAAGGATCGTGCCCGGCCCCGGCGCGGTCCCGCGCACCACCGAGGCGGCGGTTTCGTCGCAGCTTGTTTCCAGGCCCAGAACCGTCAGGGGGCGCATTGCGCGGCCGCACCGTGTTAGTTTCGCCCTGCCTTTAGCCCGAACCACAGGATGCCGCAAAGTTCATCCCTTCACACCGCTCCTTTGCGCATCGGCACCCGCGGTTCGCGCCTTGCGCTGACACAGGCCGGAATCGTGCGCGATCTGCTGGCGCGCGAGAATATCGAAAGCGTGATCGTGGTGGTGAAAACCTCCGGCGACCGCATCCAGGATCGCCCGCTTGCCGATGCCGGCGGCAAGGGCCTTTTCACCAAGGAACTCGAAGAAGCCCTGTTCGCGAACGAAGCGGATATCGCGGTGCATTCGATGAAGGATGTGCCAGCCCATCTGCCCGATGGCCTGATGCTGGGCGCCTATCTTCCGCGCGAAGATCCGCGCGATGTGCTGGTCTCTAACAAATCGCACACGCTGCAATCCCTGCCGAGTGGCGCCGTCGTCGGCACGAGCTCGGTGCGCCGGCGGGCTCAGTTGCTGCGCGCCCGCAAGGATGTTGAGGCCGTCACGCTCCGCGGCAATGTCGATACGCGCCTGTCCAAACTCGATAGCGGCGTGTTCGAAGCAGCCATTCTCGCGCTTGCCGGATTGAAGCGTCTCGGTTTGCAGGATCGCGCGACAACCGTTCTCGATTCCAGCGTCTGGTTGCCGTCGCCCGCACAAGGCGCCATCGGCATCGAATTGCGCGCTTCCGATCTGCGCGCGCGCGAGGCCGTCGCCAAACTCGATCACGAACCGACCGCCATCGCACTTGCCTGCGAACGCGCCTTTCTCGCAGCCCTCGATGGTTCGTGTCGCACACCGATCGCAGCCCTTGCCACATTGGATGGCGACACATTGAAATTCCGCGGCGAAGTGCTCGCGCTCGACGGCGGCGATTTCGTCGAAACCGCTTTCGAGAAACAACTCGTCACTCCGCGCGAGGATGCCGCGCAATGGGGCAGGGAAGCTGGCCTCGCGCTGCGTCCGGGTGCTGCGCGCTGGCTCGATCTCTAGGATGCGTGTGCTGGTCACACGCCCTGAAGAAGATTCGGGTTCGACCGCAGCCCGTCTGCGTGAGATGGGCCATGTGCCGATAGTCACGTCGCTTCTCGAAGTTCGCTTTCGCGATGGCCCCGAAATCGCGCTCGAAAACATCCAGGCCCTTGTCGCCACCAGCGCCAATGGCGTGCGCGCATTCACCCGGCGCAGCGCGCGCCGCGACCTGCCCGTCTTCGCCGTCGGCGCGCAGACGGCCGCGATGGCGCGCGCATCCGGATTCGCCGATGTCAGGAATTCCGATGGTGACTCCCTCGTGCTCGCTGACGCGATAGTGCATTGGGCGAGCGCGCACCGCGGTGCGCTGTTGCATGCCGCAGGCAACGAGGCGTCCGGCAAACTCGCTGCGCGCCTGAGCGAGCATGGCTTCCAATTGCGTCGAGAAGTTCTCTATGATGTCGCCTCCGTAGAACGGTTGCCCGCTATTGCGCAGGCCGCATTGGAACGAGGCGAACTGGATGCGGTGCTTTTATATTCCCCGCGCAGCGCAGAGACATTTGTGCGTTGTGTGGAAGACGCAGGTCTCAGCAGCACCTGCCGCAACATCATCGCCGTCTGCATAAGCAAGGCGGCAGCCGACAGGGCCAAAGCGCTGCCCTTCCGCGAGCTCCGCATCGCGGGCCTGCCATCGGAAAACGAATTGCTGGAATCGCTTTCGCGTTAACCGGCTTTTTACGCGCCCGATATACAACCTATAATTGTATCCACAACGAAGTACACCCGGACTTCGAAGTGAGTTTCGCCCCGAGATCTCCTCTGGCTCATCCCCCGGCAGCCAGTGGGGCTTGGCAGCGGACGGACGGCGTGTGCCTTTGCCGCACACGCCGTCCGTTTCTTTTCGGTGGGAAGCTTCAGGCAAAGTGAGATGGGCCACGCCCCGCGTGTGCGCCTTCCCATATCGCTAGACCGCTGCTGTTGGCGGCGGAGCCTGTTAGGCGATGTTCAGAAAATCTGCCAGCGCATTGCCCACTTGCGGCATCAGCGCGATCCAGTCTGCGAATTTTTCCGGGCTGAACACGCGGCTCTTGCGATACCAGGGAAATTCATCGGTGCCGAGCTGCGGCCAGGTGCGCCCTGCTGTCAGAAACCAGGTTTCGGTACCGACTGTGCCCGCGACAGCCGCGGCCGCCGTTGGTGCGGAAATCACCAGATCGACCGCGGATGAAAGAGCGGCCGCGCCATCGATGTCATCCTTAAGGTTGAGCCCTTCGATGACGTGGATTTTCACGCCATGCCGTTCTTCGGCCCGGGCGATCTCTTCACCGCAATCGCCATATTGCAGGTTGACGAATGTGACGCCCGGCGTTTTCAGGATTGGGCCCCAGGCATCGAGCGCGCTGTAGTATTTTCCGCGTTTCTGCCCCAGCACCATCGAACGCCAGCAGATGCCGACATAGGGCCCCGGTCCGAGATCTTCGAGCTGCTTGCGCAATGTCGCGGCGCGATCGGGATCAGCCTTGAGAAAGGGCCGATGCGGAAAGTCTTCGAGGCGGGCGCGATAATATTGTAGTGCGCTGCCCATCGTCGCGTAGAAGTCGGGTTCACCCTTTTCGGTCGCCCACGGGATGAAGCGCAATTCCTTCCTGCCATCGGGGTCGATCAGCTGGCGGTCGTCATATTCGCCGACATCAGCTTGCGGAAACGAGCGCGCGAACAATGGCACCAGCCGCTTGTCCACGGCGATCTGCAATTTGCCGGATGGCCCCACAGCCTTTTGCAGGTCAGGCAGAATATTGGCGAACATGAATTCGTCGCCCAGTCCCTGCTCGCCAATCACCAATATGCGTTTGCCATCGAGCGGTTCGCCCTTCCAGGCGGGCGCCTTGGTCATGTGATGCACATAGGCGCGGAAACGTTGCTCGTTGCGGATTTCGTATTCGCGAAATCCTTCTTCCAGTCTGCCCATTCCGATCAGGCAGATGCTGCGGGAATGTTTGCCCTCGCGCTGTTCGCTTTCGTCGATGGCGCGCTCAAGGGCGTGATCGTAAGCCTCCAGCGCTTCCTCCAGCCGGCCCAGATGCTGAAAGGCATAACCGAGATTGTGATAAGGCCGCGAGAAGCCGGGATCCAGCCGGATCGCTTCCTGATAGAAGACCAGGCTTTCCTCGGCGCGGCCCACCTCTGCCAGCACAGTCGCCAGCGAATTCCACAGCATTGTTTCGGCCGGCATGCGCAGAATGGCGCCGCGCAGCGTTTCGATCGCGGTTGTCTCCTGCCCCATGTCGCATTGGATGCTGCCCAGATTGTTGTAGCCGAGGGGCGAATTCGGGCACGCAGCAATAAAGAGGCGAAACATCTTCGCCGCGCCGTCGCGCATCTTGAGATTCCAGGCCGTCAGCCCGAGATTGATAAGAAGCTCCGGATCTTCCGGGTCGAGCGCGTAGGCATGTTCATATGTCACCAGCGCCTTGTGCTGATGCCCCATCTTCTCGAGCGCCATGCCAAGAACATGAAAGGCGGGCGCATTCTTCGGATCCGTGTCGGTTGCTTCGAGCGAAAGCTGGCCTGCGCGCACCACGTCGCCGCGCTTCCATGCCTTCACCGCACGCCTGAGCGCGCCGTTCGATTTCCGGCGGATGGCCGCTGCTTCGGCCGCTTCTTCCAGCACCTCCAGCTTGGCGAGCGCCTGCTGCTGCGCGCCGACTGCGGCGAGCGTTCCGAGGCTGGGTGCGGGGGCAAGCTGCGCCATGGGCGGCATTCCTCATGAAGATCATGCAATAGAAGCCCTTACATGTTTAATCCTGGGTGAAGATCGCGCGGCGAAAGTCAATTTTTAACCAATCCGGCCTACGCTCGAACTCGATAAGCCAGCAAAGAGCCACCTATGCCCCTCAAGCTCTCTCTCAAGCCCGGCGAGAAATTCGTGCTCAATGGCGCGGTTCTCGCAAACGGCGAGAAGCGGACAAGCCTTGTGCTGCAGAACAAAGCCTGCGTGCTGCGCGAAAAAGACATCATGCAGGGCGAAGATGCCAACACGCCGGCACGGCGCATCTATTTCCCGGTTATGATGATGTACCTCGATCCGGAAGGGCTTGAGGCCTACTACAACGATTTTGCAATGCGCATGACCGAGTTTATGAGCGCGATCAACAATCGGCAGGCGCTCGCCACCTGCCTGGAAATCAGCCGCGAAGTGATGGGCGGCACGTATTACAAGGCTTTGATGGCGTGCAAGAAACTCTACGAATTCGAACAGGAGCGGTTGAGCTATGACACTGAAGACCTATCAGAACACGCAGCGCATCGCTGAAACCTCCCGTGAATCCGAATATCGCCTATTCGGCCAGGTGACGGGCGCGCTGATCGACGTTCACAAAAACCAGGCAACAGGCGGCACATTGGTTGATGCGATCGATTGGAATCGCAGGCTATGGCGCGCCCTGGCCGCGGATTGCAGCGACGACGGCAATCAACTCACCCGTGATGTGCGCGCCAAGATCGTGTCCCTTTCGCTGTTCATCAATAAGTATTCCAGGCAAGTCATGCGTGATGGCGCTTCCGTCGAACCGTTGATCGAGATCAACCGCTCCGTCATGCAGGGGCTGAGATAAGGCGCCAAGCCTGACGTCTTGCGTTTTCTGTCGTTTGAAAAGCCGGCTTCAAAAGAGCCGGCTTTTTCCTTTCCAGCCATACAGGAACTGCCGGGAGGCATTTTCTGCCTCCATCGCGGTAAACGCCTCTCTGGAAATCCGTAGCAAAAGCAATCGGTTAGCCAGTTAAGGCGTTGGCATGGCGGTTGCGAAGCGAATGCGGGGGGCATTGTGCCCCGAGGGCGCGCAGAAGGGCGTCGCGAGTGCAGAACGGTTCGGAGAAAAGACCATGCTAAGTGTGAACACCAATATGGGCGCGATGGTCGCGCTCCAGTACCTCGATCAAACCAACGCACAACTTCAGTCCACGCAGAACGCCATCAACAGCGGCCTGAAAGTCGCATCCGCCAAGGATGACGGCTCGACCTTCGCCATCGCACAGAACATGCGTGGCGATGTGGCTGGCTATTCGGCGGTGTCGGATTCGCTCAATCGTGGAATGTCCTCCGTAGATGTCGCCATGTCGGCCGGCCAGTCGATCTCCGATCTGCTCATTCAGATGAAGCAGAAGGCGATCGCGGCTTCCGATGCGTCGATGGATACGGCCAGCCGCGCAGCCCTCAACGAGGACTTCGCGTCCTATCGAGACCAGATTACGTCTATCGTGTCGAACGCAGTCTTCAACGGCTTCGACCTGATCGACGGGTCCACGACAAAGATCACCGCGCTTGCTTCGGCCGACGGCATGAAGAAGATCACCGTGCAGGCCGAAAACATGAACCTGTCGGGCAACATCGTGACCATTTCCACGGGTGCCTCCATCACAAGCCAGTCCGGCGCATCCGCGATGATCGCTACTATCGAGACTTCGCTGAACAATGTGGATAGCGCGCTTGCGCGTCTTTCTGCCGGCTCAAAAAAGTTCTCGATCCAGGCCGATTTCGTCCAGAAGCTGTCTGACACGCTGACGGGCGGCATTGGCAACCTGGTCGATGCCGATATGGCAAAGGAAAGCGCAAAGCTTCAGTCCTTGCAGGTCAAGCAGCAGCTCGGCGTGCAGGCCCTGTCGATCGCCAACCAGTCGCCGCAGATCATCATGTCGCTGTTCCGCTAAGTTCACTTCGGAATATCGAAACAAGGGGCGGCGCCATTCATGCGCCGCCCTTTTTCTTTGGCCGCGCATCTTCCGCCCCGGCAGAAATTTCCCATCGATCCGGCAATATTTTCCGCAACCAGGCAATTTCTGCCGAGAAGGCGTTTTGCCGGTAAGAATTTGTTGAGCACCGATTTCCGCCAGCGGGCGCAACAAAGAAAGTTAGCCAATTCTTACATCATTCCGGCACGGTGCTTGCCTTTAGGACGTGGGGAGCAAAACGCTCCTTCGAGCAAAACGCTCGTTATCAAAGGCCCGAACGGAGGCAAGAATGCTTAGCGTCAATACCAATGTGGGCGCCATGGTCGCCCTGCAGTACCTCAACAACACACAAGGCCAACTCACGAGAGTTCAGTCCGCCATCAACAGCGGCTTGAAAGTGGCATCTGCCAAGGACGACGGTTCGACTTTTGCGATCGCGCAGAACATGCGCGGCGACGTGGCCGGTTATTCGGCGGTCACAGACAGCCTTAATCGCGGTATGTCGTCTGTCGACGTTGCATTGTCGGCCGGCCAGTCGATCTCCGATCTGCTCATTCAGATGAAGCAGAAGGCGATTGCGGCTTCCGATGCTTCGATGGATACGGCCAGCCGCGCCGCTCTGAACGAAGACTTCTCCGCTCTGCGCGATCAGATCAAGACGATCGTGTCGAACGCGGTCTTCAACGGCTTCGACCTGATCGACGGTTCGACGACGCAGATCACTGCTCTTGCTTCCGCCGACGGCACCAAGAAGATCACGGTGAAGGCTGAAAACATGAGCTTGTCGGGCTCGATCGTCAAAGTCAGCACGGCTGCCTCCATCACGAGCCAGACCGCCGCATCGACGATGATCGCAACGATCGAAACCTCTCTGAACAACGTCAACAGCGCGCTCGCGCGTCTGTCTTCGGGTTCGAAGAAGTTCTCGATTCAGGCCGACTTCGTGCAGAAGCTGTCCGACACACTGACGGCTGGTATCGGCAATCTCGTCGATGCCGATATGGCCAAGGAAAGCGCACTTCTGCAGTCCTTGCAGGTCAAGCAGCAGCTTGGCGTGCAGGCTCTGTCGATCGCCAACCAGGCGCCGTCGATCACGCTGTCGCTGTTCCGGTAAAAGAGAAACGGCGGGGCCTCGATTTGGGCCCCGCCGCTATCTTCTTCCGGAAGGCGCGGGCGTTCATAACCGCGCTCCCGGGCGTATCGGGTTTATCAGGTGGGTTTTTCACGTTCGTAAGCATGGAGATGCAGGCGAGGAGTTGATCCGATGGTCGATATCGTCTCACACGCGACAGTCGCGGCTGAGAGCGATGCGGTTCTCAAGCGGCATCAAGACTCCTCGTCTGCCTCCTCCACATCCTCTACAATCAAGAACACGCCAAGCGACCCGCGGGCGGTCACGCCCGCTGCGGCCGGGTCGCCCGTAATGACCTCGGATGTGCGCCTGGAAATTATCGAAAACAAATCCATAGATAGCTTCATCTACAAACTGATCGACAAGAAGAGCGGCGAGGTCATACGCCAATGGCCGACCGAGCAGATGATCAGCATGCGCGAATATTTTGCCAAACAGCGGGCGCATCTCGTCGACGAGAAGGCCTGAACTTCAGAACCCGAGCCGATGGGAAAGCGCGTCCACGACGCGCGACACGTCGCTATCCGTCATCGAAGCGAATAGCGGCAGGCTGATCGCGCGCTCATAGTAGCGATCCGCGCCGGGAAGCTTTGGCGTGTCGTAACGCCGTGCGTAGTAAGGCTGGCGATGCACGGGGAAATAATGCACTTGCGTGCCGATCCCGTCGGCCGCCAGCGCCCGCATCAATTCCGCCCGCGAAATCCCGGCGGCTTCGAAATCGATCCGCGCCACATAAAGATGCCAGGCCGGCAGGCAGGGGCGGGTGCGCGCAAGCGGCTTGAGAATGGGCGCAAGGGCGGAAAGGCGCAGATCGTATTGTGCGGCCAACGCGCGTCTGCGCGCCACAAACCGCCCAAGCTTGCCTAGCTGCGATACGCCGAGCGCACATTGAATATCGTTGGCGCGCCAGTTGAACTCGGGCTCGCTCAGCTCGTAATACCAGGGGTTCTGGCTGCCGTTTTCATCAAACGCATCGGCCGTGTTCTCGAAATCGCCCGCGTCGCGCGTCATGCCATGGCTGCGCGCCCGCTCAAGCCGCCTGGCCATGACAGGGTCGTTGGTTGTCACAGCCCCACCTTCGCCCATGGCGATGGCTTTCACGGGGTGAAACGAAAACACGCTCAGATCGGAAAATGCATTCGAACCGATGGCGGTCACCTGTCCGTCATCGGCGACATAAGCCGTTCCGAGTGCGTGGCAGGCGTCGTCCACGATCTTGGCGCCATGCTGGCGCGCGATTTTTGCGATTTTCTCGAGGGCACCGCATTGCCCGTTGAGGTGCACATTGAAGACCGCATCCGCGCGACCTGCGCGCGCAATGGCCGAAGACAGATCCTGGGGGCGCATCAATCCCGTCTCGGGATCGACGTCCGCGAAAACGATTTCCGCTCCGTTGAGGCGAGGTGCGCTTGCCGTCGCCAGAAAGGTGACCGAGGGTACGATGATCTTCGTGCCGGGCCCAAGGTTCAATGCGCGCGCCGCCATGTGCAGCGCTGCCGTGCCGTTGGCGCAGACCACCGCGTGTTTTGCATGAACGGTCTTGGCCAATGCATCTTCGAAGCGGCGCACCGATGGGCCGGTGGTCAGGAAATCGCCGTGCAATGCCGCGGTCACCGCAGCAATATCGTCCTCCTCGATGACCTGCCGGCCATAGGGAAGAAAGGGGAGCGCGGAAGGCGCAGGCGTGTGCGCCGGCTTGAGCGCCCGTTTCATTTAGGCGAAAGCCTGCGCCAGCAACAATTGAAGACCATGCACATCGAGATGTTCGGGATTGCTGTCGCTCGAATAGGCGAAGCCTTCCGTTACCGGCTTGGCGCCGCGATGCAAATAGGCCTCGCGGGCTGCTGCCGCGAAGCTCGCCAGAATCACGAAGCGATCTTCGAGTTCGACAGTCCAGCGCGAGTCGTCGGCGGGGATCATCGTTTCGTGCAGCTTCTCGCCGGGGCGCACACCCACCACCTTCTGGCGGACATTCGGCCCCAGCAGCGAGGCGAGATCGACAATGGTGGTCGATGCGATCTTGGGCACGAAGATCTCGCCACCGCGTGTCATCTCCATGCTTGAAAGCACGAAATTAACCCCTTGCGTCAGCGTGATCCAGAACCGGGTCATGCGTTCGTCGGTGATGGGCAAATTCTCTGCGCCGTCTTGCACCAGCTTTTGGAAGAACGGCACAACGCTGCCGCGCGAACCAACGACGTTGCCATAGCGCACCACAGAGAATTTCGTACCGTCTGCGCCGGAAAGATTGTTGGCCGCGACGAAGATCTTGTCCGACGCAAGCTTCGAAGCGCCATAGAGGTTTACCGGGTTGGCGGCTTTATCGGTCGAAAGCGCCACAACCTTGCGCACATTGCGGCGCAAGGCCGCATGAACAACGTTTTCGGCCCCAAAGATATTGGTGCGGATGCATTCGAACGGATTGTATTCCGCCGTCGGCACCTGCTTCAGCGCGGCGGCGTGGATGACATAATCGACGTCGCGCATGGCAAGTTCCAGCCGGTCGCGATCGCGCACGTCGCCAATGAAATAGCGCATGAAGGGATACTGTTCCATCGGGAACACTTGCTGCATTTCGAACTGCTTGAGTTCGTCCCGGCTGAAGATGATGAGCCGGCGCGGCTTGTATTTCTCGATGACGGTTTTGACAAAATGCTTGCCGAACGAGCCCGTGCCGCCGGTGACGAGCACCGACTTTTCGTTGAGGTCCAACCAGGGTTGCGTGAAATCGCGAAGGTTCAAATCGGCGCGTGGGATTGCGCGCGGAACAATCTTGGCTGCGGCTTGCGCCATGGATGAAAAGCCCCTTTTTGTCTAAACCAATCGTTGCAGAACGCGGTTAATAGCGCCTTACGGAAAGGCTGCCTTAACGCTGAATCTGAAGCGTCTCGGCCCTTTTTTGTAAGCCGAAGGCCTGCGCGTCTCATCCAGCTCCAGCGCCGAGAGCGCCAACTGGCAGAACAAGCTCCCCCCCACCCGGCGATGCTGCAACAACCCCATCAGGGGTCCCGCCTGGCGGTCAACCTCGATACGGATGCGGCTTTTGCCGTCACCCAACTCCGCCCATCCTTCGGTCATCCCAAGCCCTTGCGAGGAAGAAACAAGAAACGAAACCGGCGCCCCGTGATCGATGGTCTCGCCCGCGAGTGAAAAGGTTTCCATATCCTTGCCGCCATTGTGGGTGGTGAGCGTGAGTTGCTCCCAATCGAAGGCATCGGGCAGAAGCGTGATGTGCCCCAGCCGCAGGCTGCCGCGCCCCCAATCCTCCCAGTGAAAAGTCAGGTCGAAATCCACCCGCGCCTCGCGCGCGGCAAACCTCAACGTCTTGTCGATGGGCCCCTTCGTCGTGTCGATAGTGGCATGAACCAGAACATCGCCGTTGATCTGGCGCGCGCTTCGCGCCTCGCACCATTCCAGATCGGTGATCTTGTGTTCGCCGGGGCCTTCAAACACGCAATCCCCGGTATACCAGTCCGCCTGCAAGGCAATGTCATCGAAATGCCCGTGCGGCAGCCCGCCGATGAGGGCGTTCTGCTGCGAGCGGAATTGCAGCGCCTGAATGGCAAGCCCGCGGCGGCGATCCAGCCGCGCGGTAAGTGCGGGCGTTTCAATGTCTATCATGCGGCCGTCGCATGGTGTCGAGCCCGAATGTGACAGATCGGGGGCTTCGTACGTGCTCCAGCGTTGTTCGGCGTCGGCCAGCTCCGCGCGGAATTTCTGCCAGCGTGCCTCGGTAATGTGAGTGCGAAAATCACTCGCCCACAAATAGCAAAGCTGCTTCCAGTCGCCATCATCGGCGTCATTGGCCTGCATGCCGCGGTAGATGCGTTCGCACGCCGCGTTGATGGCGATATCGTCCCGGCCCGTCACCGCCCAACGGGAAAGATTGTATTTGCGCTGTTTCTTTACCGGTACCGGGCAGGAAGCCGTTTCAAGCCGCAATTCCTGACCGGCATGCGGGCGATCGGCAAGCCCGAGCGCTGCGGAGGGCGCGATCAGCGAGAAATCGCCGGTCATTGCGTCAAAGGCTTCGCCAAGCCGCTCCCATTCGCTTTGCCCGCTCAAACGATCTTCGGTCTTGTAGCGGCCGGGCCGGAAATCGAAAATTTCGGCATCGCTCGCATAAGCGCAAAACGCGCGCGCCCGTGGCCCCGCGCAACGGCGCAGATAGGTGAGGTAGTCATCAAGCTCGATATCACCATGGGCGAAGCGTTGAAGCTTCTGAAACGCGACAGTGTTGGTCCAAAGCAATTCGATGGAACGTCCGTCCGCGCCCCTGGCACGTTGCGGAAGGTAACGGGTTTCTCCATGCCACGCGGGATGGTGGGAGCCGGGATTGTCCCAATCCATCAGGATCGCGCGATATCCCGCATCGAGATAAAGCCCGACAAGCCCACCCGAATAAGCCTGCTCGTTGACCAGTGCGAGCGAAGGCACCACCCCGAGCAAACGTTTGTATATGGAATTTCCCAACCGCAAATTCATCTCGGTCACGCGCGCAGGCACAAGAGGGCCGATGATCTGGGCGTAGCCTGAGCCGATCAATTCGATCAGTCCGGCAGATATCAGTTCGCGCGCGCGCCCAATCCATTCCGGATCGTGTTTGGCGATTTCCTCCAACGTGAAACCTGTGGCCTCCAGCCCGATGGGGCCGTGCTTTTCGGCAAGCTTCAGAAGCGGCCAATAGCAACGCTGGATAACTTCGCCGCGCTGTTCCTCCTCAATGGAGGAGAATGCAAGGTTGAGATGGAACAGCGCGAAGAGGCTGAGCGTTCCCGCAGCCGCCGCATGTTCGCGCCGCAGGACGGGCGCGTTCATGCCGTTTCGATTTTCAGGCAGGCAAGCGCATCGTTGGCCGCCTGAAGCGCTGCCTCGCGCGAAGCTCCGGTGGCCAGCACCATTGCCGCAGACGGCCGCTTGTCGCCTGCGGGCGGAATGATGTCACCCGGCTTGGCGGTGATCACGACATCGGCAATGCCGCTGAGCCGTCGCGCATCTTCCGCACCCGCAACACGCACGATCTTGCCGGGATTGGGAAACGCATAGCGCTGAATCACCGGCGTCTGATGCTTTGGCTCAAGTTCGTCAACCAAAACCTCGTCGCCCACGGCGAGCTTCAGTGCCGCCCCCATAAAATCGACGCCCGTGTTCAGCGGGATTTCGCGCGTGCAGAAGAAGCCTCCCGAAAGGCGTGCGGCGAGTTCGATCACGTAAGGCTCGCCCTTGTGCACCACGATATCGCCCTTGACCGTGCCATCCGTCACGCCCAGCGCGCGCGCCGCGCGCGCCACGACAGCGCGAACCTTGAACTGTATCTCGTCGGACAATTGGCTCGGCAGGTCGCCACCGTTCTCGATAAAGAACGGCGCATATCGTTCGAGGTATTCGTAATTGCGATCCGAAAAGCCCGGCGTGAAACATTTGCCGTTCACGATAATGGATTCGGTTGAGACCTGCGGCCCCTCAAGATATTCCTCAACCATCACACGCTCGGTCGGCGAATGCTCGCGCGCCAGCATGAAGGCCTTGGTGAGATCGGCCACCTGCGCAATCCTTTGCACGCCGCGCGAACCCCGGCTGTCGACGGGCTTGATAACAAGGTTGTTGCCGCGCTCGATAGCGATGCGCTGCAGAGCCTGGGGTGTCTCCACCGGGGCAAACCATGGAACGGGCACACCCGCATCCGAAAAGCAGCGTTTCATCGCAAGCTTGTCGCAAGCTGTCTGGGCCGCATGAAGCGGCAATCCCCGGATACCCAGCCTGTGCGCGACCGTTGCCGCTGTCACCGGCGCATCGGCTGCCACGCAGATCACCCCGTCGATCCGGCGGATCTTGCGATTGTAGCGCTCGGCGGCTGCCGCCGTTTCGGTCGGGCTATAGACATCGGCGATCAGGCAGGAATCGGCGAACGCAAAACCCGGCGCCTCGGGATCGCGGTCGGAAACCACGACGTAATAGCCAAGCTCTTTCGCGCGCCGCGCTGCGTCCGCCGCCTCGATCCCGCCGGAAACGATCAGTATCGTTTTCATCAGAAATAGAGCCCGCCATTGACGTTGAGCGTTTGAGCCGTGATGTAGGAGGAGGCATCGCTCGCCAGAAACACAACGGCGTCGGCCACATCCTCGGTCGTGCCCAGCCGTTTCAGAAGAATGTTCTCCGCCGCCTTTTGCACGCTTTGGGCCGCAAGCCCCGCGCTGCCCATGTCGGATGCGATCAGCCCCGCAGCCACGACGTTGGAGCGCACGCCATGTTGTGCGCCAAAGCGCGCAATCACTTGCGCAAGCGAGATAAGGCCCGCCTTCGAAGCGGCATAGTGCGCGGTCCGTGGCCCGCCATATTGGCCGCTCACCGATCCGATGTGCACAATGCTGCCACCTCCCGCCTGTGCGAGCAACGGCAGAAAAACCTGCGCGCAGACGAACGGGCCCTTCAGATTGGTCGACAGAATATCGTCCCAATCCTGGTCCGTGACGGAATCGAAATCCGTCGGCTTGTTGATACCGGCATTGTTGACGAGAATGGAAATCGCGCCCAACGCGCTTACGCCATCGCGCGCCGCCGCCTCAACGCTTTGGCGTTGCGCCACATCCATCCGCAATGCGATGCCGCGCCTTCCGATAGCTACGATTTCGCGGACGACTTTCTCGGCTTCCTCACGCTGCGAACGATAGGTGAATGCGACATCGGCACCTGCCTTTGCCAGCCCGATCGCAATGGCGCGGCCGATGCCGCGGCTGCCGCCGGTCACGAATGCGTTTTTGCCTTCAAGCGAAAAATGATTGCTCATATGCGTTTGCGGGCGATGGCGCGCTTGGCGGCTTGGGCAATGAAGGGCGCGGAGATCTGAAAATGATCGGCAAGTTCATCCGGCTCGCCGGAAGCGCCAAACGTGTCCCTGACGCCCACGAATTCGATTGCGCAAGGGTATGTCGCCGCAAGCGATTCCGCGACCGCGCCGCCAAGCCCACCATGGATATTGTGATCTTCCGCGGTCACGATAGCGCCCGTTTCCGCCGCGCATCGCGCCAGCAGTGCAGAATCGATTGGCTTGATGGTGGCCATGTTGACCACGCGGGCGCTAATGCCTTCTTCGGCCAAGTGTTGCGCCGCCTCAACCGCGCGCGCGACCTCGACACCGCAGGCAACGAGGGTGACATCGCTACCATCTCGCACGATATGCCCCTTGCCGATTTCGAATGTGTGGCCTTCCCCATAAACATGGCGGGCGGGGCTGCGGCCGGTGCGCATATAGACGGGGCCGTCGAATTCCAGGATCGCCCGTGTCGCGAGGGCAGCCTCAATCGGATCGGCGGGAGAAATCACAGTCATCCCGGGAATGGCGCGGAACGCCGCCAAATCTTCTAGGGCCTGGGCCGAGCCGCCATCGGGGCCAACATCGAGGCCGGGATGGCTCGCCACGATCTTGGCATTGCGCCGCGCATAGGCGAGCGAAAGGCGTGCCTGTTCGACCGCGCGCAAGCAGAACACCGCAAACGTGGTGACAACCGGAATAAGCCCGACTGCCGCAAGCCCGCCCGCAGCCGCCATCATATTCTGTTCGGCAATGCCGAACTGGATGAAGCGCTCGGGGTTGCTCTTGCGGAAATGGTGCACGCCTGTGCCGCCCGCGATATCGGCATCGAGCACAACGACCTTGGGGAATTCCTTGGCGAGCCCCGCCAGCGCCTTGCCAAAGGCCTCGCGCAAGGAATCGCCGCTGGTACCGATAAGGGCAGGCGCTTCAGCTGTGGCTGACATCTAGGAATTCCTTGATTTCGTCGGAGGAAGCCTGAAGCGCCTTCAATGCGTCTTCGGCCTGTTCGCGCGTGAGCTTCACGCTGCCATGCCATTGCGGCTTGTTTTCCATATAGGGCACGCCTTTGCCCTTGGTCGTGTGGCAGATGAGGATAGAGGGGCGGCCCTGTGTGGCCGACGCGCTGCGCAAGCCCGAAAGAATGCCGCGCAGGCTGTGCCCGTCGATCTCGGCCACGGCCCATTCGAAGGCGCGCCATTTGGCGGCGAGCGGTTCCAGCCGCATGATGTTGTCGTTGCGGTCGTCGCTCTGGAGCTTGTTGTAGTCGATAAGCACGCAAAGATTGTCGAGCTTGTGATGCGCCGCGCACATCGCGGCCTCCCACACTTCGCCTTCCTGCATCTCGCCATCGCCCAGCACGGTGTAGACGCGCGCCTTGCTGGCTTTCATCTTCAGGCCAAGCGCCATGCCGAGTGCGACCGAAAAGCCTTGCCCCAGCGATCCGGTGCTCGTTTCCACCCAGGGAAGATCGCCGACATGAGGATGGCCCTGGAACGGGCTATTGAGCTTGCGCAGGGAAAGGGCTGCCCGCGCGTCGCAGAATCCATAATGGGCCGCCACCGCATACAATGCAGGTGCGGCGTGTCCCTTCGACAGGACAAAACGATCCCGCGCCGGATCGTCGACGCCCGAAGGCCAGAGATTGAGTTCGGCGCCATAGAGACAGGCAAGAATATCCGCGCAGGACAAGGCGCCGCCGGGGTGGCCGGACCCCGCGTGATAGATCGATGCGATCACATGCTGGCGCACAAAGCGCGCGGCATGCTGGAGATTGACGATGAGCTCTGGAACCTGACCGGGAACGGCCGAACTTGTCTTGGTGTCGAGAAGCATGATGGGTTGCCTTAGGCCGCCATTCTTGTGCGCGCCTGCGCCAGAAGGTCGGAATAGAGAAGGATTTCCGCAGAAGGCGCCAAACGCCGGGCTTCGTTCACGATCTCGGGCGCAAAGCTGCGCGACATGACGATAACAACACCGGCATCGGCGGTTTCCAGCGCTTCTGGCGCCTGGACTTCGCAACCATGCCGTTCGGGCACAAGCGCCTTCAGGTGCTTGTCGATCAGAAGCGTCAGTCCCCGCGCATCGAAATTTCCGTGCACGACTAGGCTGTCGAAAATCCGTCCGGCGCCCCACATGGCGACGCGGCGCGATTTCATCGCGGCGATCTCGGCGGCAACGGCTGTGAGCGCCATGAGATTGCGCGCGCGCGTGGCCACATACGTCGTGATCAGGTCTTCGGCGTGCGCGGCCTCGCCATGGTCATGTCCGAAGATCGGCGGCGGGGTCGCCACCTTGCGCGCAACGATCAAAAGATTCTCGCGATCGGCGCGATCCGGCCCTTCGACGATCTCGAAACCCGCCAACTCGATCATGCGGGTGAGTGTGCGGGGGGAGAAATGGAAGAGATGCTTGTCGATGAACCATTCCTCGACCACATCATCGGACCCGAGAAACTCTGTGCTCGGCGCATCGATCACCAGAAGCCCGTCGCGTTTCAGCGTGCGCCAGTGGTCGGCAAGCACGCGCGCCGGATCGGCCAGATGCTCGATGGTGTGGCAGGAATGCACAATGTCGAAGCGATCGGTCTCAAGGGCTGTAGATTCAATGCGCGCATGAACCAATTCGGTGCGTTCGAAGCCCGCGCAGGAATTCACCACGCGCTCATCCGGCTCCACGGCCACAAGGTGGGCTTTGGGGGCTGCGTTCAGGATGGCGCGCGCAAAACTGCCGCGATTGGAACCGACATCGAGAACCGAAATTTCGCGGGATAAATCTGTATGGCGCCCGACCGCATCCAGTACCGCTTTGGTGCGGAACCCTTTGCCGTATCGCACATTGCCCCAATCGGCGCCGCTGGAAACGGCCGCGGCGCGGCGCGGGGCGTGATCGATGCGCGGCAGGCTTTGCACCAGCCCGCAATGACGGCAGAGATGGATCTTGATCCCGCGCGTGGAACGCTCCGGCGAGTAAACCTCGTCGAGCGAGGGCTCGTTGCACAAACCGCACGAATTGCTCATGGAAATCGCGTCCGGGAAGAAACCGGTAACCATCTTTGGCCAAACGCCGTTAATAATTCACTACGTATTCGCCACGTTCGGCATAACCGAGCCGAGTCATCATGGTGCCGGCGATGCGGTCGAAGGCATCGCGCTCGCGTGGGCTCAGAAGCGTGTCCTGCGGCCGGTTGACGTTGTGCGGCCGCTGGAACATCGCGAAATGCGCATCGCGGTAACCAAGATTAAGAAAGTGTAAAAGCTCTTTCAGCGTGTCCGGCGAGGATCGCAGATCTTCCAGCCGCACGAAGACCTTGCGGTGCTCGGGCAGTTTCGAAAGCGCGTCCAGAATTACCCGGTTGATCTCCGCCCAGTGCCAGGCGATGCGTTCGAACTGGTCGAACAGCCGAAAGGCCTGCGCGTCGGCCGCATCCTTGCGCGGCACGGGCCACCAGTATTTCTTCTCGGGCGGCGGGGCAGGCGTGTTGGCTGGATCGTCGTAAAAGGCCTGCAAAATCGCATTGGAACGATCATCGTAACATTCCGCGCCCAGCTTGCGGAAATAGGAGCCCGTCACCTTTCGGCCATCGCGCACCAGATGCACGAAGCGGGCATCCGGAAAAAGCGCGGCCAGATCCGGGATAAGCCAGGAAAGCTTGTTCGAGGAATCGCCCCAGCAATGTTGCTCGGAATAGCGCAGGGCCGCGCCATAAGTGTCGTTCAGTACCCGGCTTGTCTCTGCGGTATCGGCAAGGCCGAGATACCGGCGCACCGCCAGCGGCTGGATGATCTGGACGGCATATTCGTGATGCATCTCCACGCCGTCGATGCCGGAAAGCACCTTGTGCAGCATGGCGGTGCCGGAACGGCCGCTGGAAATGATGAAGAACGGTTTGGCAGCCATCGGCTTCCCCGCTTAACGGCCTTGCGCCGCCGTTAACCAACTCTTAGCCAAACCGCCTTTAGAAATCGTTAAGTCCAAATCGCCGGAGTTCGCCTGTGGCCAGCGTCTGGGAGAAAGCCCGTACCCCCCGCTTCATCGCCGAAGCCTCGAGCAACCATGGCCGCGACCTGGCGCGCGCGCTCGCCTTTGTCGATGCCGCGGCCGAGGCGCGCTGCGACGCGGTGAAGTTCCAGCTTTTCAAGATCGACCGCATGTTCGCCCCGGAAATTCTGGCCCAAAGCGCCAAGCATCGCGCCCGCAGCGAGTGGGAATTGCCGGTGGCCCATCTGGCGCCACTTGCGGAGCATTGCGCGCGGCGCGGCATCGCATTTTCCTGCACCCCCTTTTATGTCGAAGCGGTCGAAGAACTCCGGCCTTATGTCGATTTCTACAAGATTGCTTCCTATGAGTTGCTGGTGGCGCCGCTCCTTGAGGCATGTGCCGCCACCGGCAAACCCATCGTCCTTTCCACCGGCATGGCAACCATCGAGGAAATCCGCCGCGCAGCCTCCGTTCTGAAATCGGCGGGCGCTGCCGACGTGACCTTGCTTCACTGCGTGTCGGCCTATCCCACGCCGCCGGAAGAAGCCAACCTTTCGGCCATCGCGGCCATTCGTGAAGCGACAGGCTATCCCGTCGGCTGGTCGGATCACACGCGCAAACCGGCGGTGATCGAGCGCGCCGTACATCACTGGAATGCAACGGTGGTGGAATTCCATCTCGATCTCGATGGGCAGGGCGCGGAATATGCCTCCGGCCATTGCTGGCTGCCCGGCGAGATCGCTCCCGTCATTGCGCGGCTGCGCGAGGCGATGGTGGCCGATGGCACCGGCTTCAAAGGTCCGCAACCTTCGGAAATGGACGACCGCGAATGGCGCGCGGATCCGGCCGATGGCATGCGCCCGCTCCGGCACATCCGCAACAGTTGGAAACCCGCTGCATGACAGGTCAGGCAGCCAGCAAACGCATCGTCGCCATCGTGCAGGCCCGCATGGGCTCGACCCGGTTTCCGGGCAAGGTCCTCAAGCCCATCGCGGGCGAACCGCTGCTTTGGCATGTCGTGCGCCGCCTGAGGCGTTCGAAACTCATTGCCGAAATCGCCATCGCAACCAGCGCCAATCCGCTCGATGATGCCATCGCCGAATTCGGAGAACGCAATGGAATCACTGTCGTCCGCGGGCCGGAAGACAATGTGCTGGCGCGTTTCGCGCTGGCCGCACAGGCAACCGATGCCGATGTCATCGTGCGGGTTTCCGCCGATGCGCCCTTCATCGATGCAGGCTTCGTGGATCATCTCGTCACCGCGTTGATCGATCAGGATGGCGATTACGTTTTGCTCGAAGATGGCGCTGTTACCGCCCATGAAGGTGTGGATCCCTTCTCGCGGCGGGGGCTCGACAAGCTGATGATGGATGCGGCCGATGATCCGGTCGCGCGCGAACATGTCACCGGCTATTTCAAGCTCAATCCCGATTTCGTGCGTATTGCGCGCGCGGCCCCCTATCCGCCGCTCGCCCGGTCCGGTGGCCGCTTGACGATCGATACGCCAGACGATCTGGCCTTCGTCGAAGCCGTCCACGGAAGGCTCGAGGCGCGGGCGGGCGAGGCTTCGCTGGAAGATCTTCTTCTCCTGCTCGAGCGCGAACCTTCGCTGCGCAATCTCAATGCCCATGTGCGGCAGAAAGCCATTGCCCGCAGCGGCGCGCTCGCACTCATCCGTTGCGATGGCGGCGGCGGATTCGGGTATGGCCATGTCAAGCGCATGGTCAACCTTGCCCGTTCGTTGCGCGATCGCGAAAGCGTGGGTGTCACCTTCGCCGTGCGCGGCACCCACGATGCGCTGGAGCCTATCCGCCGCGCCGGGTTCGAGGCCGCGCTGATCGACGATGCGGCTGACACGCTTGACGCCGTTGTCGCGGCACGCAAGCCCGATATTTTTGTCTGCGACGTTCGCGAAGGTGTTTCGCGCGCCCAATTGAACCTCATTTCCGGGCGGGTCCCCCTGGTGGCGGTGCAGGACGATGCTTCGGATCGGCGGCTGGCCGCCGATGTGGCCTACTATCCCGAGGTGCCGCAGGCCCGAGAACTCGATTGGGCCGGGTCCAACTGCACGCCGCGCATAGGGTGGGAATGGTCGCTCCTCGGCCTGAACCGCACTTCCGCGCCTGTCCGCCCCAAATCCGCCCTTCCGACCTTGCTGATCGCGATGGGCGGCAGCGATCCTTATGGGCTCACGCTTCAGTCGGCCAATGCGCTTTCCAAACTCAACCGCACCTTCCGCGCCCGCTTCGTGATCGGTCAGGGCATGGCCGAAAAGCACCGCGTGGCACGCGCAATTGTCGCCATGCGGCCGGGCTTTTTTGAAACCATCGAAGGTGCCGACGATCTTGCCACCGAATATGCCTCCGCCGATCTGGCACTCGCGGCTTTCGGCGTTACCGCTTATGAACTTGCCGCCTTCGGGGTGCCCGCGCTCTATCTCGCGCTCACGCCGGATCATGCACGTTCGGCATCGGCCTTCGAGACAGCGGGCATGGGAAGCTGTCTCGGCCTTGCGGATGACGTCTCCGACGAAGAACTACGCCAATCCATCGCGGCACTTCTGGCCGATTCCGCCAGGCGGCGCGAAATGCACGCCGCTGGACTGATGACAATTGACGGTCAGGGTGCCGCGCGCATCGCAGCCGATCTTTCGGCCCTGCTGGCCGCCAAGCGCGTTACGGGCCTGCAAACCGCGCGCGGATAGCAGCGAGCGCCGTTTCGAAGGCGCCATTCCAATCGCCCGGAAATTTGGGCCGCGTGCATTCGGCAGATGGCGCCAGAGGTTCGTGATTGAGACCGAAACTCGTCCAGCTTCTGTCGTAAAGAACCTTGTAGGTGGCAACACCCGCACCCGCTGCGAGCCACGACACGGCGGTCGGCGCACTGACGACGGCATCGAGCGCGGACAGCATCGCGCAAGCACGATCCAGTTCGTTCTTCTGGTCGATGCCTTCGGGCACAAGGATCTTGCGCCCGCTCATCGCTTCCAGCTTTTCCACTTCGTCGCCCGTCGCATCATATTGCACGCTGACGATCGTGCCGGGCAGGTCGTGCAAAAATCTCGCCCATGCTTCATAGGGGGCATATTGCAATGCGCGCGCGCCAGTTGTTTTTCCGCTGCGCCAGCAGATGCCGATCAGGGGCGCCGCGCCGCTCTGCGCGAATGTTTTTCGCCACCGGGCGGCTTCTTCCGCATCGGGCACGAGATAGACGTTCGGATCGGGGAAATCGTTGCTATCGCTGCGCAGGTGGCGCGGCAGCGAACCCATTTCGGTGGCGATATTTGCGCCGCCGCAAGTCTTGAGCCAGCCATATTGCGCGGTCGTGACCCCGCCGATGGTCTGCAATTGCTGCGGTTTCACGGTCGCATCGGGAAAGGAACGCGCGAACAGCGGGACCAAGCGCGGGTCGCAATCCAGAACCACGCTGCCGCCCTGCTCGCGGGCCTCCGTGATGAGTTCGGGGAACACGCTTGCAAACATCAGATGATCGCCCACGCCCTGTTCGGCGGTGACGAGCAGGCGCATGCGTCTGAGCGTTCCGCCGGTCCAGCGCGGCAGGCCGTGATCAGTCAGGGGCGCCTTGCCCTTTATTTTCAGCCGCGCCGCATAATCACGCCAGCCATCCCTCAGATTTCCCGTGAGCAAATAGAGAATGGCGCGGTTCAGGCGAAGTTGCGGGTTCTGCGGATCGCGCTTGACCGCGCGCTCGTAAAGCGAAAGCCCTTCCTCCACTTCGCCGCGGTCCGCCAATATGTCCGCGAGGTTTCCGAGTGCCGGTGCATAGTCGCCGCGCCGCGATAACGCCTCGCGGAAGCATTCTTCCGCTTCGGTGGTGTCGCCCATTTCGCGCCAGGCCGAACCGAGGGTGAGCCACAGTTCGGCCGCCTGTTCGCCATGCGCGAGCGCAGGCTCCAGAAGCGCGACCGCCGAACTTGCCTGCCCGCGTGCGCGCAGCAGGTTGGCCAGATTGACGAGCGCTTCAAGGCGCTGCGGCTCCAGCTTCAGCACGCGCCCAAAGAATTCTTCCGCGGCCCGCGAAAGGCCCAGTGCGCGCGCGGTGTTGCCCAGGGCGAACAGCACACGCGGATCGTCGGGCCGGGTTGCCAGCGCACGTTCAAATTGCTCGATGGCTTGCAGGTGCTGCCCCTTGGCCGAAAGGGAGAGACCCGTTTCATAGGGGTCGTCAGAACGAAGCGCTGTTGCGGTCATAAGCCTTTGTCGCGCGGCGGCCGTTAAGGCAGCGTTAAGTACGTTTTGCCGTCTTCTTAGCAAGGTGTTAACGCCGCAAGGGCGACACTTGCGGCTCAATGCGAAATTGCGAGCGATGAGCAGTCCCGGCATCTCCAGCTTCGATCCGTCGTTGCTGATCAGCTATTACAGCGCGAAGGTGTCGACGAACCTTGTTTCGTCTGCGGCCGGTTCCGCGTCGTCGAAGGCTGCCAATGCTGCGTCCTCCACGCCCAAATCCACGCTGACACCGCCCTGGGATTCGAGCATCGCCACCCCCAGCGATCAGGCGCTCGATGCCCAATCGCTGGCGAACACGCCCTATCTCGATCTTTCCGGCATCGCGCAGGCAGCAAACACACCCGGCCAGAAGCTCGATCAGGACAATCAGAAACTGTTTGCCCTCTATCAGGGCCTGAACAGGCTTGCCTATATCGCCTCGATGGGCACGCGCGATGGCATGACGAGCGGGCAGCTCACCGGCCTCAACACGCGCTTCCAGGATGGGCTTTCGCAAATCCAGAGTTTCCTTTCTTCCACCAGCTTCAACAATCTCACGCTGCTGCCCGGCGCCAAAAGCTCCTCGATCGTCAGCACAGCCACGGTGCCGCTGGCGCAATCGAGCTATGTCGGCGGCGTGGTAGTGAAAGGCCCGGCGCTGTTTCAGCCCGTGAAGGGCGTGAGCACCAGCGACAGCTTCACCATCGCGGTCACCAAGGGCGGCACCACCAGCAATGTCGATATCGATCTTTCCGGCGTCACCGGCCCGCTGACGCTCGACAATATCGCGAACTATATCAACCAGCAGCTTTCCAGCGCCGGTTTCGCGACGCGCGTTCAGCGCACGATGATCGATGATGGCGTCGATCCGACAGCGGCGGCCACCACCACCGCCAGCACGTCCACCACAGGCAGCACCACGACCACCGCCACAGATCCGCTGCTGAAGGAAACCTTCGGTCTGAAGATCAACGCCACGGGCTCCGAGAAGATCGCGTTCTCCGCGGCGGCTGCCCAGCCCGCGATCTATCTTGCGGGCAACACCGGCTCGGCGGCCGACAGCAACCAGACCGGCCGCCTGATCAAGCTCGGCGATCTTTCGGGCACGCAGCAGGCGACATTCAACGACACCATCACGCCCGACAGCGGAACCTCCACCGCGCAATCCACCGTGGTCGATGCCAGTGGCAACGTCTATGTCATCGGCAACACCACCGGCAGTTTCGGCGGCCAGATCGAACAGGGCGATCAGGATGTCTATCTCACCAAATATGATTCCGCGGGCAATGTTCAGTGGCAGCGCCTGCTCGGCAGCCAGTCTTCGGCGAGCGGCTATTCGCTCGCGCTCGATCCTACGGGCGGCGTGGTGGTGGCCGGAAGCACCACCGGGCCGCTGACGCAGAATGCCATCGGCGGCGGCACCGACAGTTTCGTCGCGAAATACACCAAGGACGGTACACAATCCTGGTTGCACCAGATCGATCCGGTCTCCAACGACACCGCGCTCGCCGTCACCGTCGATAGTTCGGGCAACGTCTATTATGGCGGCCAGGTGAACGGCGCCATCAGCAGCGGGCAAACGCGGCTGGGCGGCACCGATGGTTATGTCACCAAGCTCGATTCCAAAGGTTCGGTCGTCTATCGCCAGCAGGTGGGCTCCGCGGGCGCCGATCAGGTGTCGCAGATGGCCACCACCGCCGATGGCGGGCTTGTGGTCGCAACTGTGCAAAGCGGGCACGCCATCGTCACCAAATACGCCTCGGGCGACGCGACGTCGGCGCCGCTCTGGCAGATGGATCTGGGCGATCTGCAAAACGGAACGCTGGGCGGCATCGCGGTGGACGGCAACAATGTCTATCTTTCGGGCACGACCGCGAACGCAAACCTCACCGCCGGCGGTCAGGCGAGCGTCGCCAACGCGTCGTCGGGTTCGAGCGATGCGTTTGTCTTCAGCCTGAACGATCAGGGGTCGAGCGCTTCGGCCAATTATGTCTCCTATGTCGGCACCTCCACTTCGGATCAAGGCGGCGCCATCGCGGTTTCGAACGGCCATGTCTATCTGACGGGCACCACGCGTGGGGCATTCGCGGGCCAGACGCAGAGCTTCGCCAACACGCAGAACATGTTTGTCACCGACATGAGCACCAACGGGTCCATCAACTGGACCAGGCAATATGGCGGCCTCTCCGGCCAATCGACCGGTCAGGGCATCGCCGTGGACGCGCAAGGCTCGAGCGTCCTCGACAGGCTGGGCCTGCCGCGCGGGCCGGTCAGCCTCGCGCAATCGGTCAATCTCGTCGATCAAACCACCTTGCGCGCGGGCAACAGTTTCAAGCTCAAGGTTTCCGGCCGCTCCGAACGCGAAGTCATCATCCGCATCGCAGCCGACGAAACGATGAGTTCGCTCGCCACCAAGATCAATACCGCGCTGATGTTCGATGGCACCTCCAAGGTGACCTACACCAGCAAGGGTTCGGCGTTGTCCATTTCCGCCAATGCGGGCGTGCAGATCCAGCTGGAATCGGGGCCTGCCGGCTCCGATGCGCTGGGCGCGCTCGGCATCGCTCCCACCGTGCTTGCGAAAGATGCGGCAAGCTCCACCAAAACCACCGCGTCCACCACCGTGCAAAAACTCGTGGCGGGCCTTGGTCTCACCAACACGATGGATCTCTCCACCGTTGCGGGCGCCAAGGCCGCGCGCGGCGCGATGGTCGCCGTTCTCTCCTCGTTACGCACCGCCTATCGCAACCTGAACACCCCGAAGACTCCTGCATCGACGACCGGCAACACATCGGGCGGGCCCGCATCGGCCTACGTCACCAACCAGGTCGCGAACTACCAGCTCGCGCTGAACATGCTCAGCGGCGGCACGACCGCCTGACGCTTAAATTCAATTGTCGGGATGTAGAGAAGATGGCGCGTGCAGCGTCACGCTGCAAGAGCGCGCGCGAATTTATTTGCAGCGTAACGCTGGTGGGGGTTAAGCGGTTGAATGCGCGAGGTTTGAAATTTTCGGTTGGTGTTTTGTGGCGGGTTCATGCGCAGATGTTGAAGAACCCCGAAACATGGCCACCTAATTTTCCGCACCAACTTCCACGATTTTCAGGGGTAGGTCGTCCTTGTGAGCGATTATCGACCGCACGAGGGTATTTGCCGACTCGGTTGTGAAGGTGCCCGATATTTCGACCTCTCCGCCCTCGATCGGCTCCCGAACCACGGGCGCACTTATCACCATACCGTCTTGTATGGTGGCAAGTCTGCGACCGACATTGACTCGGGTGGCAGCCGCAAAAAGCATTCGGCCTTCCTCCGTAAACCGAAGTTTGACCACGGGTTCTTTTGTGGATGCATTGGTACCGACGGACGCATCGGCGATCATGCTGCCGCTGATGATCGTTCCCGGCCTTACCCACAGGAATCCCTCCGGGGCATAAGGTAGCTTCTCTTCGCCAGACGAAGGTGCTGCTGCTCCGCCTGACTGCCCTTCGTCTACTGCGCGGATTGAGAGGCCGAACCGATCCGATATGGTTCGCCGGAATGTTGCCGCATCGGCAGACGTTGCGAACCGCACCTGAACCCGCTCGGTGCCGTTCACCAGAATGTCAGTCGGCTGGAGATTCAGGGTGCTTACCCGGGATTCGACGGCGTGCTTGAGTTGTCCTGGCTGCAACGGCGCCACTGGAGGCGCTATGTGCGCGCCCGGCGCAAGGCTTATCAGCAACGATTGATCCGATTGCGTCGTGATGATGAGATCGGTTCGGTTTGCGAATGCCCGCCGAACAATCGCGGCGCGGTCAGCATTGTGGAGCGGATCCCGGGCCCGTAGCGATACCGCGCTTCCGGCAATAGCTATATCAATCGGCGGGTTGGCCAGATTGTACAATTGATCCAATGCATCGAAATTGGGTTTTGGTGGAAGGATTGAGGGCTGCACCGCGTCGGCCCCCGCCTGCGAGGCAGCTACGTCCTTCGGAATGATTTTTAGGACCAGCGCTTGGCTCTCCGTCAAAGCGAAATCGGGATTGTGCGCGAATACGTCACGAACATTCGCGAGAAAGCCTTGATGAAGGTTCGGGTTGGGTACCGTGACTTGAATTCCCGGGTAGTCCGGTTCACTGGAAAAATCGAGAGGGTCTCCAAGGTATTGTCTCAAGACTTCGTCTGTGAGCAGAGCCATCTGTAGCTTTTTTAACGGTCGCCATCCATGCGGCCACAGCTGGGCGTTCAAGGCGACTGACCACGATGTTTTCGTCAAGGGCGTCACCACGAACATAGCCCCAATCGCTTTGCGCAGAATCTTATCGAAAGATGGGTCATTCGCACGGACGATAGCACCGTCGGCTTTGCCTTCTATCGATACGTTGGGCAGCGGTGTCCGCAGCCTTTGCACGAAATCTTCCAGTTGATTGAAGTCCTGCGTCAACTTTTCCCGCCCATACGCCTTCAGGGCATCGAGCGAATAGTCGATTCGAAATGAGAGCGCAGGAGATTTGCCAATGGTGAACTGCGGATTGCTCGCGAATCGCTTTTCTGCGTCCTGGACAAATTTCTTGTCCCGCTCAAGATCGTGGATCGTGACTGTGATGCCTTCGTCCGTCGCGCCCATGCTGATGCGGTTCGTCCCCGACTGTGCTGCTTGGCGCACCTGATCGGCCAGCAAAGCCATCTCCTCGGAGAGATAGACGTTCTGATCGACCGCAATGGTCAAGGTCTTGTCGCCTGCCGCTGCTGCGGGATGGGGAACGTTGATGAGGCAAAACAACGCGAAGGACGCGAAAGTCAGCGCAGGTCGGTCGACCCAATCGCGAAAACCAATGCGTCTCATGATCGCCCTCCAAGTCTCGCTGTCTAATTGATAAGTCAGCTAGAATAGGAAGGCCACTTGTTTAAGGCGATTACGATGCTTTTCGAGTTTACACCACGCTGTTGAAAATCATCGCGCCGGGCTGCTTCTGCGTCATGTCGGGTTTGGCGCCGTAGGTGCGGGTGGGGGCGTTGCGGCGGTCCACTTCTTCGGCGATGGAGCGGATCATGCCTTCGCTGGCGTTCTTCACGCGGATCAGGATGCGGGCGTGGCGCGAAAGCGTTTCGGCGAAACGCCTGGTCACGGCCATCAGCGTTTCGCGCAATGGCGCGGGCGCAGCCTTTGCCGCATCCGGCGAGATGCCCGCGGCTTCCTTGCCGTAGATCGCGCTCAATTTCTGAATTTCGGGATGGGTGGTGCGCATCTCGGACGGCTTGCCGCGTTCGAGTGCCGCGATATCGGCTTCGAGGGCCTCGATCAGGCGCTCGGCCATGAGGATGACGCGTTCGATCTTGGGTTCGACGGGTTCGATCATTGGGCGTGCTCCTGATGCTTGAGTAAGGATTTGGTGATGGCATCGGAAAGGCCGAAGCCGCCCTGGTTGCTGATCTGCTTGCCGTATTCGTCAAGCATCAGCGAGCGGAACATCGCTTCGCCCTGTCCGCCGCCGAACGGGCCGTCGGTCGAGATGCCTTCGAACATGCTGCCCAGCATCTGGGAGATCATCACGCCTTCGAACTGCTTGGCGGCTTTCTTGGCCGCGGCCGCATTCGTGGTCGCGTGCGGGGTTTGCACGGCGGCTGACTGGGCGAGCGTGGTGGCGCCCGCGATGGCGGCGTCGGCGCTCATCCGATCACCTGTATTTCGGCTTGCAGCGCGCCCGCCGCCTTGATCGCCTGCAGGATGGAGATGATGTCGCGCGGGCCGACGCCGAGTGCGTTCAAGCCATCCACCAGGCTTTGCAGGCTTACGCCATCGTGCAGCACGGCCATGCGGTTGCCCTTGCTGTCGTCCACCGAGATGGTGGTGCGTGGCACAACCTGCGTGGTGCCGCCCTTGGAGAAGGGTTCGGGCTGGCTCACAAGCGGGGCTTCGTTGACTTTGATGGTCAGGTTGCCTTGCGCGATCGCAACGGTGGAGACGCGCACGTCGGAACCCATCACGATGACGCCGGAGGTTTCGTCGATGATGACCTTGGCGGGCTGGTCGGGATCGATCTTCACCTGCTCGACATCGGTGAGAAGGCCCATCACGCCGTTCTTGTAATTGGCCGGAACATTGAGCGCGATGGTGGAAGGGTCGGTCGCCTGCGCCACGCCGCCGCCGATGTAATTGTTCACCGCGTCCGCGATGCGCGTGGCGGTGGTGAGATCGGGGTTGTGCAGCGAAAGCCGCAAGGTCGTCTGGTTTGCCAGGCGGAATCCGGTTTCGCGTTCGATGATCGCGCCATTGGCGATACGCCCGGCCGTGGGCACGCCGCGCGTCACGCTGGCGCCCTGGCCTTGGGCGGAGAACCCGCCGACCGCGACCGGGCCTTGGCCCAGCGCATAGATCTGCCCATCGGCGCCGAACAGCGGGGTAACAAGCAGGGTGCCGCCTTGCAAGTTTTTGGCATCGCCCATCGCGCTCACCGAAACGTCGATGCGCGAGCCCTGCGCGCCAAAGGCGGGAAGGTTCGCGGTCACCATCACGGCGGCGACGTTTTTGGTCTGCATGGATTCGCCGCGCGTGTTGACGCCCAGCCGTTCGAGCATGGTCTGGATGGAAAGCTGGGTGAATGGCGCGTTGCGCAGGCTGTCGCCCGAGCCGTTCAGGCCGACCACCAGGCCATAGCCGATCAGCATGTTGTCGCGAATGCCCTCGACCTCGACGAGATCCTTGATGCGCGAGAAAGCCATCGCCTGCATCGGTGTCAGCGCGATGAGGAGGGCGGCCAGAGAGGCCAGGGCCTTATGTATAAGTGTTGAGCGCAAGCGCATACGCATTCTGCCTATGGTGTTCGGTGGGATGAATGCCAGAACCGTGCCGGTTTGCCCCGAAAAATATCCCTTTATATTCAATGGCTTGAGCGCGGACCTGGCATGGCAAAAGCCGTCACCCGGCAGGTTTTTCCGGGCGAAAATCGCCTTTGGTCACATAGACTTGGGGTTGGGGGCTTCCTATTTTGCGGGCTGATTTTCCGGATTTGCCATGACCGAGAATTCCCCCACCCTGCGCCAGAGACCGGGCGTGCTGTGCATTCTGGATGGCTGGGGCTGGCGGCCGGAGGCGAAGGACAATGCCATCGCCGCCGCCAGCAAGGCGGGCCTGACACCCAATTTCGACCGAATGCTGGCCGATAGCCCCCATGCGCTGCTGGCGACCTCCGGGCGCGCGGTGGGGTTGCCGGTGGGCCAGATGGGCAATTCCGAAGTCGGCCACATGAATATCGGCGCGGGGCGCACCGTGATGCAGGATCTGCCGCGTATCGACGATGCGATGGCCGATGGCAGCCTCGCCCAGCGGCCGGTGCTGGTGGATCTGATCGCCAAGGCGAAGGCCGCCAACGGCGCGGTGCATGTGATGGGGCTGCTGTCGCCCGGCGGCGTGCACAGCCATCAGGATCATATCGCGGCTCTTGTGCGCGCGGTGTCTGAGGCCGGTGTGCCGGTTTTCGTGCATGCGTTTCTGGATGGGCGCGACACCGCACCCCGAAGCGCGCTCGGCTTTTTGCGGGATTTCGAAAGCAGGATCGCGGGGCTTCCCGGCGTTCGGATGGCGAGCGTTTCGGGCCGCTATTACGCGATGGATCGCGACAAGCGGTGGGATCGCGTCGAAAAAGCCTATGACGCGATGGTGTCCGCGCAAGGCGCGCGCTTTGCCAATGCGTTCGCGGCGGTCGAGGCGTCCTACGCGGAAAATGTGGGCGATGAATTCGTGCTGCCTTGCGTGATCGGCGATTATGCGGGCGCCCAGGATGGCGACGCGATGCTGTTTGCGAATTTCCGCGCCGACCGGGCGCGCGAGATTTCGCTTGCGCTGCTCGATCCGAAATTCACAGGCTTCAAGCGCGCGCGTGTGGTGGCATTTTCGGCCGCCGCCGGGCTGACGGAATATTCCGATGCGCTGAACGGTCTGATGGGCGCGCTTTTTCCCGCCGAAGATATTCGCGACACCATCGGGGAATATGTGGCCTCCCTCGGGTTGAAGCAGCTTCGCATCGCCGAGACCGAGAAATATGCCCACGTCACCTTCTTCCTGAATGGCGGGCGCGAACAGCCCTTCGCGGACGAAGATCGCATCCTGGTGCCAAGCCCCAAGATCGCGACCTATGACGAGCAGCCTGAGATGTCGGCGTTCGATGTCACGGCGAAACTCGAAAATGCGATTCTGTCCAACAAATACGATCTCGTGGTGGTGAACTACGCCAACCCCGACATGGTGGGCCATACCGGCATGATGGAGGCGGCCACCAAGGCCGTTGAGGTGATCGATGTGTGTCTGGGCCGGTTGCGCGCGGCGGTGGAAAAAGTGGGGGGCGTGATCCTGCTCACCGCCGATCACGGCAATGTCGAGTTGATGCGCGATCAGAAAACCGGCGAACCGCATACCGCGCACACCACGCTCGATGTGCCGGTGATCGTCATCAATGCGCAGAGCAACAAGGGGCTCAAACTGTCGAACGGCAAGCTGGCCGATGTGGCGCCCACGCTGCTCGATTTGATGGGCTTGAAAAAGCCTGCCGCGATGAGCGGGCATTCCCTGGCCGAACGCACGACGGCGGAGAGTGTCGCCTGAAAGCGCATCGCGCCCGCATCGTTCTTGCGCTTGGTTTGAGCATTTTTTCGATTGCGCCGGTTTGTGCGGCGTCGAAATCCGCCGCCGCCCCGCCCGTCGCGGAGGAATTGAGCGGGGCGGTGCCGCTCAGCGACATGGCGAAACTGCCGACGACGCGCGATCAATATCGCGCGCTCCAGCAGCAGATCGATGAGAACAAGCCGCGCGTGGCGGATGCCAAGGCGAAAAGCGACACGCTGAACGCGCAGGCCAAAACCCTGCACGAAAAGCTGATCGCGACCGCGGCCAAGGTCCAGGCGCTGGAAGTGGAAAAGACGACGCTCGACGCGCAAGTGCTTTTGTTGCGGGCCGATGAAGACAAGTTAAACCGGGAATTCGTGCGCGACCGCGCATCCGTCAGCAAGCTTCTAGCCGTGCTCGAGCGGCTGCAGCACGACATGCCGCCCGCCATGATCATGCGGCCCGACGATGCGTCGGGGGCCGTTCATGGCGCGATGCTGCTGGGGGCATCTCTGCCCAGGCTCTATGGGGCGGCTGCCGACCTTTCGCGCAAGCTCCAGGCGTTGCGCAAGACGCGCGAACAGCTTGTCGCGCGCCGGGCCGAACGCGCGAAGAACGCCGCGGAACTCACGCTCGCGCGCAACCAGCTCGATCAACTTGTCGCGATCAAGGAGGCGCAGGCGTCCGCCGCCGAGAGTCAGTATGGCGATCTCAAGGACAAGCTCGATACCGTCGCCGATCAGGCGGCAAGCCTTGAAACGCTGTTGAACCGGGTGGCCGAGCTGCGCAGCAAGCCGCCGGTTTCCGGCGTGATGGTGGTGACGGCCGACAGCCGAAAAGAGGCTGTTCTGACGCGCAATTCCCTGCTTCGCCCGGTGCTGGGGCCTGCGGTCTCGGGCGGCATGGAAGGGGTGGGGGGCGCGAGCGCGCCGGGCATGACGTTCACCGCCGAATCCGGGGCGCAGGTGGTTACCCCTGCCGATGGCGAGGTCTTGTTTGCCGGCCCTTACCATAAAACGGGGCGCGTCTTGATCTTGCAGATGGCGGCTGGCTACGATCTTGTGTTGGCGGGGCTGGATCGCGTTTCCGTGCGGCCAGGAGACCAGTTGCTGGCTGGAGAGCCGGTCGGCACAATGCCGCAGATGGAGTCGGCAAAACTTTACTTGGAACTGCGGCGAAACGGTAAAGGCGTCGATCCGGCGCCGTGGTTGATGAGTGAGCCCAGGAAGGCGCAAAAATCATGAAGCGTATTGTATTGGTTGTGTTGGGCATGGTGCTGGGTTTCGGCGCCGCGATCACGCTGCTGCCCGCGCAGGGCGCCAACGACATGGGCGCCTATCGCCAGCTCGATCTCTTCAGCGACGCTTTCGAAAGGGTGCGCGCCAATTATGTGCGCCCCGTCGATGACAGCGAGCTGGTCGACAATGCCATCGAAGGCATGGTGTCGGCTCTCGATCCGCACTCGAGCTACATGGATGCCAAAAGCTTCGCCGACATGCAGATCCAGACCAAGGGCGAGTTCGGTGGCCTTGGCATCGAAGTGACGATGGAAGACGGTCTGGTGAAGGTCGTCTCGCCCATCGACGACACACCCGCCGCCAAAGCCGGCATCAAGCCGGGCGACTATATCGCGGCAATCGACAACACGCCGGTGCAGGGCATGGCGCTGAACGACGCCATCGACAAGATGCGCGGGCCGCAGGGCAGCAAGGTCACGCTCACCATCCTGCGTCAGGGCGAGAAGAAGCCGTTCGACGTGGTGCTGGCGCGCGCCATCATCCAGGTCGATAGCGTGAAATGGCATCGCGAAAACGATGTCGCCTATATCCGCATCACCGGCTTCAACGAACAGACCAATGTCGGCCTCGAAAAAGCCGTGCGCGATCTCAAGAAGCAGATCGGCCCCGGCCTCAAGGGCTATGTCATCGACCTGCGCAACAATCCGGGCGGGTTGCTCGATCAGGCGATCTCGGTGTCCGACGATCTGATGAATGCGGGCGAGATCGTTTCGACCCGCGGCCGTCACGCCGAAGACACGCAGCGCTATGACGCCAAGAACGGCGACATCACCGACAACAAGCCCATCGTCGTGCTGATCAATGGCGGCACGGCCTCTGCCTCCGAAATCGTGGCGGGCGCGCTTCAGGATCACCGCCGGGCGACGATCCTGGGCATGACCTCCTTCGGCAAGGGCTCGGTCCAGACCGTGATCCCGCTGGGTGAGGGCGGCGGCGCGCTCCGTCTGACGACCGCGCGTTACTTCACGCCGTCTGGCCATTCGATCCAGGCCCAGGGCATCACGCCGGATATCGCGGTGGCGCAAGGGGCCGAGGAAGACAAGCTGCCCAAGGTCATCCGCCCCAGCGAAGCCGACCTGCCGGGCCATCTGGCCGCCGAAAGCGCCCTCAAGAAGGGCCGTGCGGTGCCGGTGATCCGTCCGGCCCCGGGCAAGAAGTATGAGGATTTCCAGCTCTCCTATGCGCTGGATCTGCTTCGCGGAAAGCCCACGCTCACAGCCTCGGCGGACAAGAAAGCCACGGCGAAGGCCAACTGAGGCCTGGCGGCCCCTGTTAACCGGCTCGTAACCGTGTTGGGTGCTTGCTAGATGCCATGGCGCTCGATGAATTGAGCAGCGATTACGAGACGTTGACGGATACCGTGCCGGACCGTCCGAGCCTGCTTGCCTGGACTTGCGCGGTGCTGGCCGCCCTGTTCGTCGGCCTTTGCCTGAGCGTGGTGCTGTTCGGCGATCCCCATGGCGACCGGCCGTCGGTCGATCTGGCCATTGAGCCCATCGTGCAGACCAACATACCGGGCAAGGATTGGTCGAAGGGGGTTCATTCTCCCAAGCCGGGCAGCCGCGCGGCTGTTCGCCAGGCGATCGACCGGCTGCCGGCCCCCGTCGAACAACTGCAACCCGGCGAAGCGGCCCGTCAGATCATCCGGCCTATCTATGCGGGCTCCTCGCTCGTCGCCGATCCCGCGCTGATCGAGAACACCGCTCAAGGCCCCTTGCCGCGCATCGCCGACAATGGCCGCACGCCCATGAAGGCCTATGCCGGCAATGCCGCGCCCGCGGTCAAGAAGCCGAAAATCGCCATCGTCATGCTGGGCTTCGGGGCCAGTGGTGAAGCCACCACCTCCGCGCTCGGCGCATTGCCGGCCGCGGTCACCGTGGGCTTTGTGCCGCGCGGCGGCGATATCCAGAACTGGGTCAACGAGGCGCGGTCGCGCGGCCATGAAGTGCTGCTCGAACTTCCGATGGAGCCTTACGATTATCCCGACAGCGACCCCGGCCCGCACACCTTGCGCACCGGCCAGGGCGAAGAAGCCAACACCCATCATCTCGCCTGGGCGCTGACCCGCTTCACAGGTTATGTCGGCGTGACCAATGAGCAGGGCGGCCGTTTTCTTTCCGATTCGGGCGCCCTGGAGCCGGTGATGACCTTCCTCACGCGGCGCGGGCTGATGTTCTACGACGATGGCTCGACCGCCAAATCGGCAGCACCCGATGTTGCCCGGCAGACCAACACCGCCTTCGTGCAAGGCGCGCTTGCCATCGACAAGGTGCAGGATGGCGTTGCCATCGACCGGGCGCTTTCCGATCTGGAAACACAGGCGCGCGCCAATGGCAGCGCGGTCGGAACGGCGTTTCTCTATCCGGTTTCCGTCGAAAGGCTGGCCCAATGGTCGCGCGGCCTTTCCGCCAGGGGCTTTGTTCTGGTTCCCGCTTCGGCCATAGTCGGCAAACCGAAGTAATCATTTCCTTTTTGCGTTTCCCGATGGCCCGACCGCACACCTTCCTGAAGCATGACGATCTTCCCTATCGGCCTTGCGTGGGCGTGATGCTCATCAACCGCGAGGGGGCCGTGTTTGTCGGCCGCCGCATCGACCAGACGATGGAAGGCTGGCAGATGCCGCAAGGCGGCATCGATCCCGGTGAAACCCCCATCGAAGCCGCACTGCGCGAATTGAAGGAAGAGACCGGCACCGGCAATGCGCGGCCCTTGCGCGAGATGGATGAGTGGCTGGCCTACGATCTGCCGACGCATCTTCTAGGCGTGGCGCTGCATGGCAAATATCGCGGCCAGCGGCAGAAATGGATCGCGATGCGTTTCGAGGGCGAGGATTCCGAGATCGACATCAACACACCCGAACCCGAATTCGCATCGTGGAAGTGGCTGGCTATCGAGGCCCTGCCCCGGCTGGTGGTGCCGTTCAAGCGCGACACCTATGCGAAAGTGCTCGCCGCGTTCGAAGATCTCGCGGCACCCGAGTACTGATGCTCAAAGCGCGCAAGCTGCCCCCGGTTGTGATGATCCACGGCGCTTTCTGCGGCGGCTGGGCCTTCGACAAGATGGCCGGAGCGTTTAGGGATGAGGGCTACAAGGTTCAGGCGCCGACCTTGCGCCATCACAATTGCGGAAAGAACCCGCCCGCCGTTCTGGGCACCACGAGCATCCTCGATTACGCGCACGATCTGGAAAAAGACCTCAAGGCGCTGAAGGAACCGCCCGTGCTGGTCGGCCATTCGATGGGCGGTTTGCTGGCGCAGATTCTGGCCACGCGATTGGCGGTGCGCGCGCTGGTGCTGCTCGCGCCCTCCGCACCCTGGGGCATGATGCCTTCGACCATGTTCGAATATGCCTCGGCGGGCGCGATGTTTTTCGCGGGCGATTTCTGGAGCAAGCCGATCCATCCCTCCTATGATATCGCCGCCTCGAACGCGCTCGATCTTCTGCCGCCGTCCGAACGCAGCCAGGTGTTCGCGCGCTTCGTGCCGGAATCGGGGCTTGCGACATTCGAGATCATGCATTGGGCGCTCGATGCGCGCAGGGCGACAATGGTCGACGCGCACAAGGTGACGTGCCCGGTTCTTTGTCTTTCGGGCCGTCACGACAAGGTCAATCCGCCGCCAACCGTGCGCCGCATCGCGCAACGCTATCGCGGGCATGCGGCTTATGAAGAACTCGATGGCCACAGCCACTGGATGCTGGGCGAACCCGGCTGGGAAAAAATCGCGGCCCGCGCGATGGAATGGCTGGAAGAGATCGCCGAAACGGCCGCACCGGCGGCGCGGTAACCGTTTCCTCTCCCACTGTCATGGCCCGCAAAAGCGGGCCACCCAGTTGAAATCTGGGCGGTGATGCAGAGTTCGCGGAAATTCTTTTTCACCCAGCGGCAGCGAAGCAGGTGTCACCTGGATGGCCCGCATTCACGGGCCATGACATGTGTGACTAGTATGTATACTTCGTCTTGAAGTCCTTCATGAACGCTTCCAGCGTGCTGATGGATGCGAGCTTGGCGGCGGTCTCGCGGAAGGCGAGGCCCTGGCTCTCGATGTTCTGGGTCACCACCGCAAAGGCATTGGCATCGGGCGTTGCCTGCATCTTGGGCGCGAAATGGGCGCGCAGGCGATCAAGGCTCGTTTCGTCGTTCGCCAGCGAATAGGCGATGGCCGCGCGCATCACGTCGGTGCGTTCCTCGGGGGCGAGCGGCTTGGCATCGTTCCAGCGATCGGCGAGCAGGGCTTCGGTGGTCTGGGCGGCGATAGCCCATTGGCCGCTGTCCCATGAAATGTCGGCGTGCAGCTTCTTCGCGTCGGGAGAATCATCGACCGACACAAGATCGAGCGCCTGATCGTAGCGTTTCATCGCGGCGAGCGCGCGCGCTTCGAGCAGCATACGCTGGCGGTTCACATCGTCCGGCATGCCGCTCAACGCGGTTTCGCGAATGGTCTGCAATGCCTTCTCGGGCTTGCGGTCCATCAGATAGAGCAGCGCCAGCCTCGTGGCGACCTGGGCGCGCGCCACGCCGTCGAGGCGTTTGTCGACCTGATAGTTGAGCAATGTGGCGGCCGGTCCAAGCAGGTCGACTTTCACCAGACGGTCGGCCATGCGCCGGATCATCTCATCGCCATTGGGGCCGATGGGGGTGAGGTCGATGAAATCGTAGAACAGCGAGAGCGCCTCGATGGGCGCGATCTTGTCGGCCTTTCCTTTGAGAAAGAGGCGGTCGAAGGCATTGCGCATGTCGTCCTGCGCCTGGCGGGCGAGGTCGTCATTGGGGAAATAGAGCGAGGCGACGCGCAATTTCTCGAGCCCCTCGCGCCAGCGTCCGTCCGCGAAATAAAGGGCGCCCAGCTTGCGCAGGGTTTTCATCTCCAACGCGTCGCCGCGCCAGCGGAAGCGCAATTCCTCCAGCACCTCAATACCCTTGGCGCGCGACAGCACGCCGGCCGTAATGGCGGCGTTGGTGTTCTCATATATCGCATTGGCCGAGATGCGGTCGTCGCCGCTCTTTTGCAGCGCTGCAAAGATGGGCGCGGCCGCCTTGTAGCGGTCTTCCTGGGCAAGCAGGCGCGCATGCGCCAGCTCGCGCTCGAGCATCAGGGTTTTCGGCAGCGATTTGGGAATTTTGGCGAGTGCGAGGTCCGCGCCTTCCACGCTGCCCGCGGCAAGTGCCGCGTTGGTCATGGCGAGTTGCGCGCGCGCACGCCATTCCACGGGATAGCGTTTGATCACCGGCCCCGCATCGAGCAGGGATTGGCGCGCGTCGGTCCAGTCGTCGGTCGCGGCATCGGCAAGGCCGCGCCAGAAGGCGGCATGGCGGTCGCCCACGAAACTCGCGCCGATCAGATCGTTGTGGGTGTCGCGATAGCGGCCCATCAGATAATCGGCGGCAGCCCGCATGACTTGCAGATGGCGGTTGCCGTCAAGCGCGGGATCGCTTTCATGCATCTGCTTGAGAACACCCAATGTCTCGGCTGCGAATCCATTGCCCAGATAGAATTGCGCAAGCGCCAGGCGTTCGCGATTGATCTTGTCCGGTGCCGCCTTGGCGATGGTTGCGCGCAGCTTGCGTTCCATGTCGAGGAAGTCCTGGCCTTGCGCCTTGGGCCAGTGTGCGAAATCGAGGAACGATGAATTGTCGTCCACGCTGGTGAGAAGGGCTGGCGTATCCGATGTTGCGGCTGGCGGGGTGAGTGCGAGCCCGCCGATTTTCGAGATGCGCACGCGCGCATCGTGGGCTGTGACGGTGAGCCCGTCGCTCAAGGGTTTCACGGCGATACCGGCAGCGGTGGGCAGCAGCGAAAAATCGGCATAGTCGCGCCCGGCAAGTACCGCGCGGCCCGCGCGCCCCAGCACCGCCACGATCTTGTCGCCCACATTCGGGTCGGAAAGCGTCAACACGCGATTGGCGCCGGGCACAAGCGTGACAAGTGCCGCGTTGCCGTTGTCGCTGATATCGCGGGCGAAGCCGATGCCCAGCGGTGTGATGTTGCTTTCCGGCGCGAGGATGAATTTCAGGTCCACGTCATCTTCGCGCACGGCGATCTGTTCGGGCTGCTTCAGGCCGATGCGGATGATGGTGGCATTGTCGCCGCTGGCCACGTCTACCGAATCCGGAAGGTCGCCCAATTCGGTCTTGAGTTTGGCGGGGTCGATGGGGATGGCCGTGTCGATCACCATCCAGGCGGTCATGCCGCGCAGAAAGGCTGCAACGGTGTGGCCGGAGGCATGGGGAATGGTGAGCACCGTGCCTTTGGCCGTGTGCTGCACGGTTGCGGTTTCGGGTGCTTCGGCGGGCGGTGTGGCGTCGGCGGTTGCCGGGGCGGCGGGTGCCGCCGTTGCCGGGGTGGCGGCTGCGGGTGTTTGCGCCTTTGCGTCTTCCGCCGTGGCGGGCTTGGGATTCAGTTTCGCGGCCGCATTGGCGATGATTTGCGCCTGGGCGACACTTGCGCCGGGCACGGCTGCGATCTTCGCGGCGAGGGCCGTTTCATCGGTCTCGGGCGACAGGATATCGAGCACAACGCGGTTGCCATCCGCAGAGGCCTTGAATTTGGAGCCGGGGTCGAGCGCCAACTCCACCACCAGGCTCCGGCTGTCGAGATGCCAGCCGGCGGGCTTCACCCAGGGCGGCGCCAGACGTTCCACCGCCGAAAAATCCGGCTGCGCGGCATTTGCGAAGCGCACGGTGAGATGGCCTTTGGAGGGGAAGATCGAATAAGCCGTCTTCTGAGGCCAGTCGAACACGAGGCGGGAATATTTGGCGTAGATACCCGCGCGCACGCGGATGCTCGGCAGGCTTGCAAGATCCAGGGGCTTGGGTTCGGCCTTGGCCTGTTTGGGAAGATCTGGCGGCGTGCCGGCAAAGCTTTCGGGCACCAGGTCGATTGCGGTCTTGTCGCCCGAAACGCTCGAATGCAGTTTGAAGGCTTGGGCGAGCGCAAACCGCAGCGTCTTGCCATCGGCATCGGCGCGGCCGCCCGTGACATAGGCCGGCAATTGCGCCGCAACGGCTGCGGGATCGAGCGTGACCTTGCGATCGAACACGATCTTGAGCACGCCGCCTTCGAGCGAAGGCTGCGCGGTGCCTGCGGGATCGAGCGTGATGAGGAGGCGGCCGAAACCATTCGATGAACTTGCCTGAATGGTGTCGGCGGCAATGGCCTGCGTCGTCACGAGCGTCAAAAGCATCAACGCGCCCAGAAGATGGACGCGCGACACCAGCCCGGAAAGACGAAAGTTCATGGCTTATCCGCCTGTCTTGCCTTTTGCAGGAGCTGTGGGCGGAGCAGATGGCGCGGGCGCGGTGGTGACGGGCGCACTCGCCGCAGGTGCCGCGATGGCGGCGGCGGGAGCGGGTGCCGCGGCTGGCAGCGCGGCGGGCACTTCGTTGGCCGCGACCGTGGTGGGTTTTGCTTCCGGCAGCGCAAGGCGATTGGCGAGCTTGATGGTGAGTTTCTGTGCGGCTTCGGCCTGCATCTTGGCAAGCACGGGGGCCAGCACATCAGGCTTCATCTGCGATGCGACGGGCACGAGGATCTCGTCGCTGAGGCCATCGAAGATGCGCGCGGCATCGGCGGGTTTCATCGCCGAATAGGTTTTGACCAGCGATGCGATCTGTTTTTCCTGCTCGGCGTCGCGCTGGGCGACGAGTTTCTGGATCTGGTCCTGCAAGCCTTTCAGCGTGGCGATCTTGCCGTCGACGCGCTTCTCGGCTGCGGCGATCAGGTTTTCGCGCATGGTGAGTTCGGTTTCGCGATTGTCGAGTTCGGTGCGGCGCTTGGAAAGGCTCGTCAGCACGTCGACCTCCGAGGCGCTGGCGGGCTCGGGATCATCGGTGATGTCATGCTTCGGCTTGGCGGCTTCGGGAGGTGCTGCGGCCGCGGGCGCGGTTGCCTGCGCATAGGCATATTCGGAAATGCCCACGGCCTTCATCGCGAACAGAAGACCGCACGCGCCCATGAGAACAGGCAGAAGACGAAAATGCTTGAGAACGGGGCGAAAATTCACCGCATGGCTCCCATGGCGTTGAGCCGGCCGCTGTCGAGGCGGCCCATGATGGAGGCGCTGGGAAGCGGCGCATTCGTCATGGCAAGCTTGGGCTCGCGGTCGAAGCGTTCGGCGATGCGTTCGCCTGAGGTGCAGAGCACGCCCAATTCATCGGCCAGCCCGCGCGCGCGGGTCAGGCGCGAATCCAGCGTGCCGGTGATTTCGCTGGCGGCGGATTTGAGCGCATGCATCGAAGTGCCTGCGGCGGCCACCGCGCCGTTGAGCGAGGCGAGCGTTTTCTTCAAACCATCCTGCCCGCTGCGCAGGGCGGCGAGCTTGCGTTCCAGCACAATGCAATAAAACAGCGTGGCGGCAAGAAGCACCGTCAGGATCAGTTCGACGACGAGTGTGAGGTTCATCGTATCTCTCCGTTAAAGGCCGCGACTGGCATCGGTGCGTTCGATGGCTTCGTCCACGCGGACGGCCACCGACGAACCAACCCGGCCCATGCGCCCGCGCAGCAACGGCACGTTGCCGCATCTGAGTTCGATTTTGGAATCCGGGCTCGCGTTCAGCATCACCGTGTCGCCCACATTGAGGTTCATGATCTTGTTGAGCGACATGATCTGCTCGTCGAGGATCGCGTTGATATCCACCTTGGTGGACCACAGTTCGGAAGCCAGATGGCTTTCCCAGATCGAGTCGCGGCCGAACTTCTCGCCCATGAACTGTTGCAGCAGCAATTTGCGGATTGGTTCCAGCGTTGCGTAAGGCAGCAGCAATTCGGTGCGCCCGCCGCGATCTTCCATGTCGATGCGCAGCTTGACGAGGATGGCGGCGTTTGCGGGCCGCGCGATTGCCGCGAACCGCGGATTGGTTTCGAGGCGGTCGAGCGTGAAATTGACGGGCGCCAGCGGCTCGAACGCCTGGCACATGTCCTGAAGGATCACTTCGGTCATGCGCTGGACGAGCGTGCGCTCGATGGTGGTGTAGGGCCGGCCTTCGATGCGCATGGCCGATGTGCCGCGGCGGCCGCCCAGCAGCACATCCACGATGGAATAGATCAGGTTGGAGTCCACCGTGAACAAGCCGTAATTGTCGAGCTGTTCGGCGCGGAACACCGCCAGGATCGCGGGCAGCGGGATCGAATTCAGATAATCGCCGAAGCGGATCGAGGTGATGTTGTCCAGGCTGACTTCCACATTGTCGGATGTGAAATTGCGCAAGCTCGTCGTCATCAGCCGGACCAGCCGGTCGAAAACGATTTCGAGCATCGGCAGGCGTTCGTAGGAGACCAGCGCCGAATTGATGATGGCGCGGATGCCGCTCTTGTCCTGCAACTGGTCGTCGTTGACATCGAAGCCCAGCAGGCTGTCGATTTCTTCCTGGTTGAGAATGCGTTCGGCGCCTGCGGTGGCCGCCGGCGAGCCGTCTTCGGCCTGCACGGCAGGTTCTTCCGTCTGTGTTTCGGTTTCGTCAGCCATGTCCCAACCTGTTGTTTGTTGCCCGTGGGCTATTGAACGATCATTTCTTTCAGCAGCACGTCGCGCACGCGATAGGGCGCGGCCGCCACATTGATCCGGCGCAGCAATTCTTCCTTGAGGCGCATCACGCCCGCGGAGCCTTTAAGGTCGTCCACGCGCAATTCGCGCAGGTAACCCTGAAACTGGTCGACCACGCGCGGCATCAGCGCCTGCATTCCGGCTTTTTCTTCCGGCGTGTCGAGTTCGAGCGAGAGGCCCACTTTCAAATAGGCGGGCGATCCGTCGGCGGTCTGGATGTTCACGATGATGTCCGGCACGTCGTAATAGGTGACGGTCGGCGGCGTCAGCGGAATTTCGGGCTTGGCCTCGGCGGTCTTTGTGTCTGCGGCCGAGCCCATAAAGAAGAAGTAGTAGACCCCGCCGCCCACGCCGAGCAGCAGCACCAGCGCGCCGGCACCCGCCATCAGAAGGAATTTCTTACCAAAACCTTTCTTTGGTTCCTCGGCCGCGGTCTCGCCGTCGCCGGATTCCGAACCTTCCGCGGGCTTCTTCGCGTCTTCGTCCTCCGAAGGCGCCTCTTCGGCGGCCTTCTTCTTCTTGAACAGCTTGCCCAGCATGCGCCTGTTTCCCTCGGCCGTTCTGGCCTTGCCCATCCCGGGCTCGTCGAGGGCACGTTAGGCAATCGTGGTTAAGGAGTGGTTCAAATCGTCCTTTTGCCCGGCAGTCTTTGCCGGGGGGCGGTGCGGGGGCTCTCAAGAATCCAGTCAAAGGCTGGGGTTCGCGCATGGCATGGCCCGTGCACACCCCTTCTGCGAGCGATGGACCAGAAAGGGCCTTTGCCGTGGACAACACTTTACTCGTGAGCCTCTCGCACCAGCTTGCGGCCTACAGGTCGATGGACGTGATCGCGAACAACATCGCGAATTCCTCCACGCCTGCCTACAAGCGCGAAGGCGTGAAGTTTGAAGAATTTCTTGCGCACATGAAGCCCTCCGAAACCGAAAAGGGTACGCAGCTCGTCAGCTTCGTGGTGGATCGGGGCACGGTGCGCGATCTCAACGAAGGCCGCATCGAACGCACCGGTGCCCCCTTCGATCTCGCGGTCAATGGCAAGGGCTATTTCGTGGTCCAGACGCCGGGCGGCGACCGCTACACGCGCGACGGCCACTTCCAGCTCGATGCGGATGGCAACCTCGTCACCAGCGATGGCAACAAGGTGATGGGCGAAGGCGGCCAGATCACCTTCTCGCCGGACGATGGCGACATCCACATCGGCACCGACGGCACGATCACCGGCAAACAGGGCCAGCTCGGCAAGGTGCGCCTTGTCTCCTTCGACAATGAAGCCGCGATGCGGAAGGAAGGCGCCAGCACCTATTCGACCGACGAGGCGCCCAAGGCGGCCGAAAAGGGCACGATCCAGCAGGGAATGCTGGAATCCTCCAACGTCGAGCCGGTGGTGGAGATCAGTCACATGATCGAGGTCACCCGCGCCTATCAGCTCACTGCAAGCGTCACCCAATCCCAGCAAGATCTCATGCGCCAGGCTGTTTCGAAGCTTGGCGACATGCCCAACAGTTAAAGGAACAGACCCATGCGAGCCCTGAGCATCGCCTCCACCGGAATGCTGGCGCAGCAGATGAACGTCGAAGTGATCGCCAACAACCTGGCGAACATGAACACGTCCGGCTTCAAGCGCCAGCGCGCCGAATTTCAGGATCTGCTGTACCAGAACGTCGAACAGGCGGGCGCGCAGTCATCCGATTCCGGCACGATCATTCCGTCCGGCATTCAGCTCGGCGCCGGTGTGCGCACCGCCGCCGTCTATCGCGTGACCAGCCAGGGCGACATGAGTTCGACGTCCAACCCTTATGACCTCGCGGTACAGGGGCCGGGCTTCTTCCGCATTCAGCAGCCCGATGGCACCGACGCCTATACGCGTTCGGGCAATTTTGCCCTGTCGCCGGAAGGCCAGATCGTCACCGACAAGGGCTTTGTTGTGGCGCCCGGCATCGCCGTGCCGCAGAACGCCTTGAGCATTTCGGTCAATGCGCAAGGCCAGGTTTCCGCCCTCGTCCCCGGCCAGACCACGCCGCAGACGCTGGGCCAGCTCGAACTCGTGCGCTTTCCCAACGAAGCGGGTCTGAGCGCGCAGGGCGACAATCTGTTCATCGAAACCCCGTCTTCGGGGTCTCCGCAATCGGGGCTTCCCGGATCTTCCGGCTACGGCACGATCATCCAGAACTTCCTCGAAACTTCCAACGTCAACCCGGTGGAAGAGATCACCTCGCTGATCACCGCGCAGCGCGCCTACGAAATGAATTCCAAGGTCATCACCGCGGCCGACGAGATGCTGCAACAGACTGCCCGTATGGGAGGCGGATAAGGCCATGACATTGCGCTTTATGATTGTGTTCTGCCTGGCCTTGCTAGCGCTGCCCGCGCTTGCCGGAACAGATGCCCGCGTCGCGGTGCCTTCGCGCGATATCGCGCGCGGCGAGATCATCTCCGATTCCGACCTCGTTTACGGAACCGCTTCCGCCAGCCAGATGCGCCCCGGCGTGGCGACCGCGATGGACGATCTTTCGGGCAAGCAGGCGCGGCGTTATCTGCGCGCCGGCGAATTGGTGCTGGCGAGCGATGTGCGCAAGCCCATCATCGTCACCAAGGGCGAAACCGTGACCATGACGTTCAATGCGCCCGGCGTTTCGCTCACCGCCACGGGCCGCGCGCTCAGCGAAGGCGGCTTGGGCGAAAGCGTCACCGTCCTCAATCCCGTGTCGTTCCGCCAGGTGATGGCGACCGTCACCGGCCCCGCAACGGTGCGCGCCGACAGCGCAGTGCCGATGAACACGAAATCCGTCCGCACCGCGCAAGCCTCGAACTAAAAGAAAGAAGAGCCATGGTCTCCGCCCTCAAACAGATCGCCACCTACGCCTGCTTCATCGCGCTTTCGGCCTGCAGCGCCGTGGATCGCATCGAGAATATCGGCAAGCCGCCGGATATGGCGCCCATCGTCAATCCGGCCGCCCAGCCCGGCTATCAGCCGGTCTCGATTCCGAAAGAACAGGCCCTCATGGGCCCGCATCTTTCCAATTCCCTGTGGACGCCGGGCTCGCGCAGTTTCTTCCATGATCCGCGCGCGAGTCACGTGGGCGACATCATCACCATCGATGTCTCGATCGCCGATGCGGCAAAACTCTCCAACACCACCACGCGCAGCCGCGCCAATTCGGATGATGCCAACCTGACCAACCTGTTTGGCCTCGAAGGCGAACTCACCAAGATACTTCCCGCGGGCGCCGATCCGGCGAGCCTGGTGAAGATGGGCTCCAACACCTCGAATGTGGGCGCGGGTTCCGTCGACCGGTCGGAAACCGTAAACATGACCCTGGCCGGCATCGTCACCCAGGTGTTGCCCAACGGCAATCTCGTGGTGCGCGGCCATCAGCAGGTGCGTGTGAACAATGAAATGCGCGACCTGCAGATCGCGGGCATCGTGCGCACCGAAGACATCACCAACGACAACACGATCCAGCTCGCCCAGATCGCCGAAGCGCGCGTCTCTTATGGCGGGCAGGGCCAGATCACCGATGTGCAGCAGCCGCGCTATGGCAGCCAGCTTTACGACATCGTGATGCCGTTCTGATCGCGCGGCAGCGAGATCATCCCGGACGCCGAAGGCAATCCGGGATCAGACGAAAACTTCGCCGATGGGGCGGAGGGGCAGGGTCAGCGGCCGGAGCGCGATGCGCTTCGGCCGCTTTCTTTTTCAGTCGTCGCGATAAACGCGCTCGCGGCGTTCGTGGCGTTCCTGCGCTTCGATCGAAAGGGTCGCGATCGGGCGTGCGTCGAGGCGCTTGAGTGAAATGGGTTCGCCCGTCTCTTCGCAAAATCCGTAAGAGCCATCTTCCAGCCTGCGCAGCGCGGAATCGATCTTTGCGATCAGCTTGCGCTGGCGATCGCGCGTGCGCAGTTCGAGCTGACGCTCGGCTTCGGTCGATGCGCGGTCGGCAAGATCGGCGTGCGGCGTGGTTTCGGCTTGCAGATTGTGAATGGTCTCGCGGCTTTCACGAAGGATCTCTTCCTTCCAGCCCATCAGCTTGCGGCGGAAATATTCCCGCTGCCGCTCATTCATGAAGGGCTCACTGTCCGATGGCGTATAACCGCCCGGAAGTTCAATTCCCATGTGTTTCCTCGATGTGTTTCATCGGCCGGCGCCAAAAGCAGGCGCGGGTTATAACGATGTCGCCTGCCCGTATCAATCCGGGGCAGGCGACGGGGGTATTGTCATAATTCTTTTAGAATCAAATATTTAACTGAAGCGTTGGAACTTTGGCCCTGTCAGCGTAGGCCCTTGCCCGGTCCACCTGCCAGGCAAAGAGGGCAAAGATCGCATAGGCGCCAAGCGCCATGCCGGCTGCGATCCGGGGTGTGGCAGGCTGCGGGCCGAAGGTGCCGAAGAGTTGCGCCGCCACCAGCCACCCGGCCAGCATCCAAAGCCGAAGGTCGCTCGAACGGGTGGGCGAAGGCGCGTAACGCATCATGGCCCAAAGCCCCGCGAACAGGGTGGCGAATTCGGCGGCGAGGCTGATGTCCCGCCAGCGCCACAATCCGAAGCCCATTTTCATGCGGTCGCCGATCAGCGGCAGGTCGGGCACATGCACGATGAGATCGAGCACCCAGTGCGAGAACACGCAAAGCCCGACGATGAGGAATGTGCGGCCCTTCTGCGGCAGGAAATATTCGCTCACCCCGCCCAGCAGCGCCGCCAGTACGAGCGATCCGATCAGCCCATGCGTGTAGGGCATATAATAAAGATCGAGCGGGTTCATCGCCGTGAAGCCCGGCACGATGCGCAGCTTTTCGACACCTGCGAACACCAGCAGCGACCACACCACATCCATGAACTGGACCGCGATGAACAGCAGCCAAAGCGGAATGGGCTGGGATGCAGGCTTGGCGGCGAAGGCCGCGCCGTAATGACCGACGAACATGATGCTGTCTCCTCGATATTGCGGGCGCAACATCGCGTGGAACCTGGATAAATGAAATTGTATATCTACCTATAGCAGATATACATATATTTATGCCCCATCGCGAGGCCGACTGGAATTTCTATCGTTCGCTTCTGGCGGTGCTGCGCACCGGCAGCCTGTCCGCTGCCGCGCGGGCCTTGCGCCTGACCCAGCCTACCTTGGGGCGGCACATCGCGGAACTGGAAGCGATGTTGGGGGTGACGCTGTTCGTCCGCTCCCCGCAAGGTCTGGCCCCTACAGAAGCCGCGCTCGCCATGCGCACCGATCTGGAAGCGGCCGAAACCGCTTTCGAAGCCGCCATCCGCGAAAGCTCCGGCGGGGCCGGCGATGAAAGCGGCGTCGTGCGGCTCACGGCGAGCGAGATCGTGGGGTGCGAAGTGCTGCCGCCACTGCTGGCGGAATTCGGGCGCGCGCATCCGAAGATCGCGATCGAACTCGCCCTTTCCAATCGCAATCAGGATCTGTTGAAGCGCGATGCCGATATCGCCATCCGCATGGTGCGCCCGCAGCAGGCCGCACTCGTCTGCCGCCGGATCGGGCAGGTGAAGATCGCGCTTTATGCCCATCGCACCTATCTGAAAGCGCGCGGCATGCCGCGCAGCGAAAACGATCTGGCGCAACACGCCGTGATTGGATGGGATCGCGATGCCACGCCGTTTCGCCATGTCGGCGGGCCGATCTCGCTGCTGTCGCGGGAATTCTTCGCGTTTCGCTGCGACAACGATCTGGCCCTGCTGGCGGCCTTGCGGGCGGGCGTGGGCATCGGCGGCTGCCAGAAGGCCATCGCCCGGCGCGAGGCGGCTCTGGTTCCGGTGTTGCCGGATCGCGTGTCCTTCACCCTCGAAATGTGGCTGGCCATGCACGAAGACCTGCGCGGCAGCCGCCGCGTGAAACTCGTGTTCGATCATCTGGCTAAGGGTTTGGGCGCCTATATCGCGGGCCAGGATGGGCGGCCCATTTGAGGGTGGACAGCCCCGCCCCGGTATCCTATATCCGCGCGCCCTTGGTGAGGTAACCGGACCAAGGTCATGACGCGGGGTGGAGCAGCCCGGTAGCTCGTCAGGCTCATAACCTGAAGGTCCCAGGTTCAAATCCTGGCCCCGCAACCAAATGGCGCCGCTGGAACTTGTTTCCGGCGGCGTTTTTGTTTGGCGGGAAGCGGGGCTAGGCTGGCGGTCATGGCCAAGCCCGTGAAAATTCCCGGCCCCGATCATCCGATCGCGATTGCGCCGCACGCCGGCCGGGTTGTGGTGAAGGTTGCCGGTGCGGTTGTCGCCGACACCAAGAATGCGCTCGCGCTGCGCGAGGCATCCTATCCCGCCGTTCTCTATTTCCCGCGCGGCGATGTCGACATGGCGCTGCTGCAACGCACCGATCATGCAACCTACTGCCCCTACAAAGGCGATTGCGCCTATTACAGCATCGCGTCCGGCGGCGAGCGTTCGCGCAATGCGGTGTGGACGTATGAGGCGCCCTTTCCGGCCGTGGCCGCCATCAAGGGTTATCTTGCGTTCTATCCCGATCGCGTCGACGCGATCGAAGAGCTTGCTTAATCGGGCTTTGCCTCGCCCGGCGGCTTGAAAACGCGGTTCTTCACGGCACGCGCCAGATCTTCCACCCGAAGCTTGAGGCGCGGTTGCTGCAGGTCCAGCCAATACATGGGCGGGCTTTCCATGCTGAGGCTGCGTTTGTATTGCATGTCGCCCGCCAGAAGATCGTAGACATGGGCATCGCCCGCCAGATGATGTTCGATGGCGAGGTAGTGCGAGACGAGGCCCGGCTTGAGCTTGGAATCCTCTTCATAGTTGAAGCCTGAAAGATAGGCGCCAACCTTGCCGGCCCAGGTGAAGTTGTAGAGATAGCCGATCTCGAAATCGCCCGCCGCGATGCGCAGCAATTCGATTTCGCCCAAGGGGCCGCGATCCCGAACGATCTCGCGGTGGAAGCCATCCAGAAACGGATAGCCGAATGCGCCCTTGCCGCCGCGCGCGGACCAGTATTTCTGATGCATCTCGATGAGGCCGTCGAGATAGCGCGCGAAATCCGCATCGGTCTTGGCCGCCGTCACCGCGACAGGCCCGCGTTCGCCATAGAGTTTCAGCGCGCGCCGGATCTGGTAGCGCGTGTTGGAACTGAGCGTGGAGAGATAATCCTGCCCGCGGTGGCGCAAGCTGTCGAGATCGATAACCCCGCTATGCTTGGCGGCATAAGTGTTGACGCGAAGACCCGTCGCCTCCAGCAGCTTCAGATAGTCCTGGCTCACGCCGCCGAAGCGCCATTCGTCCCATTGCCCGAGCGCGCGCTTTGCTTCGGGCGACGTCAAAACGTGATCGATGCAGCGTGCGTGCAGCGCCTGCCCATACGCGCGGTCGCACAGAAAGCCGTTGTGCTCGATGAACACGATGTCGATGTCGAGATCGCCGGTCTCGTTGAGGTAGAGCTTGCGGGATTTGAGCCAGCCGTGCCGGGTCTGCCTGTTGGCCAGAAGCAGGCCCAGCGCGACGATGCGCCCGCCATCCTGCGCGCGCAGCACGAAGGGCTTCAGCCCCGATCGCCGGATGAGCGCGCCAATCCAGCCCCACGACATATAGAAGTCGATATCGGCACGGGCCTGGAGTTCGCACCAGTCGCGTTCGAGCGCCGCCAGGTCTTCAAGCGGGGCGAGCGACAGTTCGATATGCGAGCCGGTCATCATGCTTTCGCCATTGCGGGTAAACGCGGCACTCTCAATACGGGTATATTGTGGAATTGTTACTTACAGTAGCATGAAAATGGCAGGTGATTGATTTTCCAAAGCAATCTGTCCTCTGTGCCAGATTAAGCTTACTTTTCTGTCTCGCTTCTTTTACAGCCGCCCTGCCAAAAGCTGCAAAACATGGGCGGCACAACCTTTGCTAGTTAAGCCCTGCCGGGGACAACCAAAAGGAGGCAGGGATGCGCAACGCATCACTACTGCTCGCCGCGGTGTCAGCGGCGTGCATGGCATTTCAAATTTCCACAGCCAACGCGACGGTGACCGGTGGGGCGAGTTCGTCTTACGGCGAATCCGTTTCGCTGGCGATCACGCCGCTGTTGCTTGGCGTGAACGGCAGCATTACCAGCGGGCCAACGCCCACGGCAGCGGGCACGGCGCCTGCGGCCTATAGCGATGCCAACTCGCTGTTGAGCCTCACCATTTCCAATCTGATCTCCACGGGCCTTCTCAATGCCACGGCGAGTTCGAATGTGGATGGTTCGGCAGGCGCGAAATTCGCTTCTGCCGATGCATCGGTCGATCAGCTTGGGTTGAGTATCCTGGGCGCGCTCGGAATCGGTGCGGGCGTGATCGAATCCTCGGCCGATGTCACAGGCGATTACGGCGCGTTGTCGGCCAATGGCGCAACCGTGATCACCGGGCTTTCGCTCAATTCGATCCCGATCCTCAATCTCTCCACGACGCCGGATTTCGTTCTGCTGAACGCGCTCGGCATCACGGTGACGTTGAACGAACAGGTCGAAAGCGGCGATGGCATCGGCAGTGCAGGCATGGCGGTCAACGCGATCCACATCACGTTGAACAATGTGCCCTATCTCTGGAACCTGCAGCCGAGCCTTCTGAATGGCGATATCATCATCGCCCATTCGCAAGCCGAACTGTATGCGGGGCCGAATGGCACCGGCGGCAACCCGGTGCCCGAACCGGCGACGCTGGCGCTGCTTGGCACCGGCCTTGCCGGGATGTTTGGCCTGCGCAAACGCCGGGCCGCCTGAAAACAAGGTTGTTGCTAGGGAACAGCGCCTCCAAAAGGGGCGCTGTTCTTCTTTTTGGGGCCGCTTGCGCGGGCCGCGGCCGACGCGCCACAATACCGGCCATACGAAATTCGATAAGACCGGAGGATGCGCCTGTGAGCGATCTGGAGAGTTTCCGCACCGAAGCGCGTGCGTGGCTGGAAGAGAATTGTCCGCCCTCGATGCGCAGCGGCGGCGCCAATGCCATTGGCGAGGAAGGCGATGCGCCCATCTGGGGCGGGCGGCGCGCGAAATGGAGCAATCCCGAAGGCAAGCTCTGGCTCGACCGCATGGGCGCCAAAGGCTGGACCGCGCCGACCTGGCCGAAAGAATATGGCGGCGGCGGGCTTTCGCCTGCCGAAGCGCGCGTGGTGCAGCAGGAGATGGCGCGCATCAAGGCGCGCCCGCCGCTCATGTCCTTCGGCATCTGGATGCTGGGGCCGGTGCTGCTCGAATATGCCAATGAAGAACAGAAGCGCGAACATCTGCCGAAGATCGCGCGCGGTGAAATCCGTTGGTGCCAGGGCTATTCCGAACCCGGCGCGGGCTCCGATCTCGCGAGCCTGCGCACCAAATGCGAGGACAAGGGCGATCACTTCCTCATCAACGGCCAGAAGATCTGGACGTCCTATGCCAATTATGCCGACTGGATTTTTTGTCTCGTGCGCACCGATACCGCCAAAAAACACGAAGGCATCTCGTTCATCCTGTTCGACATGACGACGCCGGGCGTGGAAGCGCGTCCCATCAAATTGATCTCGGGCAACTCGCCGTTCTGCGAAACCTTTTTCACCGATGTGAAAGTGCCCAAGGCCAATATGGTGGGCAAGCTCAACGGCGGCTGGGAAATCGCCAAGCGGCTTCTGCAATATGAACGGCAGAACATTTCCGCGGGCGGCTTCGGCGGCGGCGGCGGTTACGATCTGGAACACGCGGCCAAGGATCACGTCGGCACCGAAAACGGCAAGCTTGCCGATGGCGATCTGCGCGCGCGCATCACCGCCCACAAGATGGAGGCGCGCGCCTTCGGGCTGACGGTGCGCCGCCTCGAAGAAGAAGCCAAGGCGAAAAAGGGGCCGAGCCCGGCCGTCTCCATCGTCAAATATGCGGCGGCAAAGGTGAATCAGGATCGCAGCGAATTGCTGATCGAGGCGCTGGGCCATCAGGGGCTCGGCTGGGAAGGCGAGGGTTTCGCGCCGGAGGAAATCATGGCCACGCGCGGCTGGCTGCGCTCCAAGGGCAATTCCATCGAAGGCGGCACCAGCGAAGTGAACCTCAATGTCGTGGCCAAGCGCGTGCTCGGCCTGCTCGATCACCAATAGGCGCGAGATAGCAATGGCAGTCCTCAGCGAAGAACAGACGATGCTGCGCGATGCGGCGAAATCCTGGGTGAGCGAGAAATCACCCGTCACCGCCTTTCGCAAATTGCGCGACAGCGGCAATGCGGATGGGTTCGACCGCGCGGCCTGGGCCCAGATGGCCGAAATGGGCTGGGCCGGAATCCTGATCCCGGAAGAATTCGGCGGATCGGGCATGGGTTATCACACACTCGGCCTCGTGCTCGAAGAAACCGGGCGCACGCTCACAGCCTCGCCGCTGGTTTCCACCGCGCTTGCCGCAACCGCGGCGCTGCTGCTTGCCGGAAGCGATGCGCAAAAGAAGGCGTGGTTGCCGAAAATCGCGCAAGGCGCGGCGATCGCCACGCTGGCGGTGGATGAAGGCGCGCACCATGCGCCCACAAAGATCGCACTCAGGGCCGTGAAATCCGGCACCGGCTGGAAGCTTTCGGGCAAGAAGAATTTCGTTCTCGATGGCGGCGTTGCGGATCTGCTTGTGGTGGCCGCGCGCACCAGCGGCAAGGATGGCGATGCGAACGGCATCACCCTGTTCCTTGTGGAAGGCAATGCCAAAGGTCTCTCGCGCCAGAAACTGAAGAGCGTCGATAGCCGCGCAGTGGCCAATCTTTCGTTCGCCGATGTGGAAGTGAATGCAGAGGCTGTGCTGGGCAACACCGATCAGGGTTATGGGGTTCTCGAAGCCACGCTGGATCGCGCGCGCGCAGGGCTTGCGGCAGAAATGCTCGGCAGCGCCACGCAGGCGTTCGAGACCACGCTCGAATATCTGAAGACGCGCACGCAGTTCGGCCAGCTGATCGGAACTTTCCAGGCCCTGCAGCACCGCGCGGCCAAGATGTATACCGATCTGGAACTCACGCGCTCCTGCGTCGAGGCAGCCCTTGCCGCCATCGACGGCAATTCGAACGAGGTGGCGCAACTGGCCTCGCTCGCCAAGGCGAAGGCCAATGAACTCGCCCATCTTGTTTCCAACGAGATGGTGCAGATGCATGGCGGCATCGGCATGACCGACGCCCACGATGCGGGGCTCTATATGAAGCGTGCCCGCGCCGCCGAGGCGACATTCGGGAGTGCGGCCTATCACCGGGATCGCTATGCGGCGTTGCTCGAATATTAAAGTGCGGGTTCCGTCTTCGCAGCAGCGCCGGGTTGTGCGATAGCAGACGCGCAACGCAAAAGTGGCGCGCGGTATGATCGTATTGCAAACGAGCCTGGGCGAGGGTGCAGCCGATGTGAAGGCCGCACTCGCCGATTGGCCGGCCAGGTTCTCGAAACTCTGGGCGAAAGACAAATCGCTGTGGACCGGCGCAGACGAGGACAAGTGGCTCGGCTGGCTCGACATCGTGGCGCGCGAACAGGGCGATCTTCCGTCGCTGGAGGCTTTTGCCGAAAAGGTGAAAGGCCTTTCCAATGTCGTGCTGATCGGCATGGGCGGATCGAGCCTCGGTTCGGAAGTTCTGGCGCAAAGTTTCGGGCGGCAGGCCGGCTGGCCGGATTTCCATGCGATCGATTCTACCAGCCCCGATCAGATCGGCGCGCTTGAAGCAAAGCTCGATCTCGAGCGCACGCTGTTCCTCGTGGCCTCGAAATCCGGCTCGACGCTGGAACCGAATATCCTCAAGGATTATTTCCACGCGCAAGTGAAGGCGCGCGTGGGCGAAGCGAAAACCGGAAGCCATTTCGCCGCGATCACCGATCCGGGCTCCTCGATGGAGAAGGAAGCAAAGCAAAAAGGCTTTGCAAATCTCTTCTATGGCGAACCCACGATCGGCGGGCGCTATTCGGTGCTGTCGCGATTTGGGCTCGTGCCTGCCGCCGCGATGGGGCTCGATGTGGCGCGCTTGCTGCAAGCGGCAAGCCAGATGGTGACGCGCTGCAAATCGGCAAGCCCGCTCGATGCGAATCCCGGCGCGGTGCTCGGGCTGGCGCTCGGCGTGCTGGCCACCAAACATGGCCGCGACAAGATCACGATCTCTGCATCGCCCACCCTGGTCTCTGTCGGGGGATGGCTCGAACAGTTGATCGCGGAATCCACCGGCAAGATCGGCAAGGGATTGATCCCGGTCGATCTCGAACCGCTTGCAGCCCCTTCGTTCTATGGCAAGGATCGCATCTTCGTGCATGTGGGGCTCGCGGGCGAGGCAGAGCCTTCGGCACTGGCAGCTCTCGAACAGGCGGGGCAGCCCGTCATCCGCATCGTGTTGCAGGATGTCTATGAGCTGGGTCAGCTTTTCTTCATGAGCGAGATCGCGGTCGCCGTGGCGGGCGCGGTGTTGGGCATCAATCCGTTCGATCAGCCCGATGTCGAAGCAAGCAAGGTCAAGTCGCGCGAACTGACCGATGAATATGAGCGTTCGGGAAAACTGCCCGCGGGCGAACCCGTGCGCCGGTTCGATGGCATCGCGCTCTATGCCGATGCGCGCAACGCGAAAATTCTCGAAGGCTGCAACACACTGGCCGATTGCCTGCGCGCGCATTTCGCCCAGGCCGTTGCCGGCGATTATGTGGGCTTGCTGGCCTATATCGAGCAGTCGAAGCTTCACGCCGCACAACTCCAGACGATGCGCACAAAGCTGCGCGATGTGCTGAAGGTGGCAACCTGCGCCGAATTCGGGCCGCGCTTCCTGCATTCCACCGGGCAGGCCTACAAGGGCGGGCCCAACACGGGCATTTTCCTCACCCTCAACACCGATCCCGTGCACGATCTCGATATTCCGGGCCGCAAGATCAGCTTCGGCGTCGTCCAGCAGGCGCAGGCCATTGGCGATTTCGCCGTGCTGAACGATCGCGGGCGCCGCGCGTTGCGGCTGCATTTCGACGATTTGGAAAGCGGGCTCAAGGTCTTGGGCGCAGCCCTCGATAAGGCGCTCGCCTGACGGAACCAATGTCGTAGTCTTCCAGTTGAATCCCCGAGATGCGGGGTTCCAGCCCGATTCCGGAGGATGCGATGGTCACGCGCAAGAAAAAGAAAGCCGCCCCGAAACCATCTGCCAACGACAACGCGCCCGCCCATCGCCGTGGCGGGCGGCCTGCGTGGCAGGGGCATTTGCGCCTGTCGCTGGTGAGCTGCCCGGTGGCGCTCATCAACGCCACCACCCGCGCCAACGATATTTCGTTTCACCTCATCAATCCCGATACCAACAACCGCATCCGCATGATCCCCACCGACCCCGACTCAGGCCCGGTGGAACGCGCCGACCTTGTGAAGGGCTATGAGGTCTCGAAAGACGAATATGTGATCGTGACCGATGAAGAGCTGGACGAGGTGAAACTCGAAACCACGCGCACCCTCGATATCGAACGCTTCGTGGATGCGGCGACCATAGACCGGCTCTACTGGAACGATCCCTATTTCCTGGTGCCCGATGATGAATCCGGTATCGAGGCCTACACCGTGATCCGCGATGCGATGGCCAATTCCGATCGTATCGCGCTTGGCCGGCTGGTCATGCACACCCGCGAACGGCTGATGGCCATCGAGCCGCGCGGCAAGGGCCTCGTCGCCTATACGCTCAGGATGCAGGATGAAGTGCGCGATCCCGAACAGGCCTTCCGCGATATCTCCACCGCCAAGCCCGACAGGAAGATGATCGAGATCGCCGAAAAGATCATCGACCAGAAGGAAGGCCCCTTCAACACGGCGGATTTCAAAGATCGCTATGAAACCGCGCTGCGCGAATTGATCCGCAAAAAGGAAAAGGGCGAAAAGCTTGTGAGCGCGCCCGAGCCGGAAGATACCAATGTGATCGACCTGATGGCCGCATTGCAGAAAAGCCTGAAAGGCAAGGGCAAAACACCCACGCGCGCGGCCAAGCCAAAGCCCAGGCGCAAGAGCGCACGTTGAGAAAAGCAAAAATGTGTTTGTCATCCTCCGGCCGCGCTCTTCGCGCGGTCCGGGGGACCCAATTGCATTTCTGATAAAGAAGATGGGTCTAAGCCGGGCGATGCCGGAAATTCATTTGGTGCTGGAGATTTTCGTTAGCTTCTTCTGTGCCCCATCCAGCGAAACTGCGCTCCCGGCGAAATCCTTCCAGGGGTCTGCGCGGACGAGCAGCGCCTTCGCGTTCGCGATCGTATAATCCTGCGGATCGAGGCCGCGCTTCAACTGGCTCCAGGCGAGCGGCAGCGCGATGGTCGCGTGCGGGCGCGCGCGCGGCGACCACGGCGCCACCGCGGTGGATGTGCGATCGTTGCGCAGATAGTCGAGGAAGATCTTTCCGCCGCGCTTGGCCTTCGCCATGTTGGTTGTGTAATGCGCGGGCTCGTCGCGCTCCAGCGAAAGGCAGATGTCGCGGGCAAAAGCCTTCGCATCCTTCCAGGTCGCGGGTTTATTCGCCGTACCCTTGATCGCCACCACCACATGCAGCCCCTTGCCCCCTGTCGTCTTCACGAAAGGTTTCAGCCCGCACGCCACGAGCTTGTCGCGCATTGCCTTGGCGGCCGCGATCACGGTGTCGAATGCCACATCCGGCGCGGGATCGAGATCGAAGATCAGGATGGCAGGCGTTTCCGGTTCGCCCTTCTTGCAGCCCCAGGGATGAAGTTCGAGACCGCCGGCCTGCGCCAGGCCGATCAAGCCCTTCAGATCGTCCACCATAAGATAGGGCTTCGGCTCGCCCGCCACCTTGATGGCAGAGGTGCCCTGCATCCCTTCCATGACGTGGCGCTGAAAGAAGCGCTGGCCTTCGATGCCATCGGGCGCGCGCACCAGCGAAACGGGGCGCCCCGCGACGTAAGGCAAAAGGCGCGGCGCGGCCATTTCATAATAGGCGGCAAGATCGGCCTTGGTCACGGCGTCGTGGTCTTTGTCGGCGGGCCACAATTCCTTCTCGGGATGGCTGATGGCGATGCCGGCCACGCGAAGGGTTTTGTCTTTCGCGGGCGTTTTTGGTCCGGGTTTTGCGCGCGTCATGTTTGGCGCTCCTTCCTGTCTGGCGGCGGGCTGGGCTTCGGGCACCACCGATTTCGCACTCTTGTCCTCGCGCAGGCCCTTGAAGCTTGCCTGGCGCAGAAGGCCCGCGGATGTGATGGTGCTGAATTCCGTTTCGGCGACAAGCCTGGGTTCGACCCAATGGATGGCGCGTGTGCGTGGCACATCCGCCGAATGCGCGAAGGGTGAAGTCTTGCGCCGCAATGGTAGCAATCGCTGCAACACCTGCCCCGAATTCTCCGCGTTGAAGCCGGTGCCCACGCGGCCGAGATAAACGAATTTCCCATCGCGATAGGCGCCCACCAGCAGCGAGCGCAGCGTTTGGGCATCGCCCCACCAGCCGCCGATCACAACTTCCTGCCCGCCGCGGCATTTGGCTTTGGTCCAGTCGCCGTTGCGCCCTGCGCGATAGGGCGAGGCCAGCCGCTTGGAGATGATGCCTTCAAGCTTCATCCGGCAGGCGGCATCCAGAATGGCGCCCCCCGTTGCCGAGAAGTGCGAAACATAGCGCAACCGCGTCAGCTTGCGGCCGCGCGCTTCCAGGATTTTGCGCAAAGCGTCTTTGCGCTTTTCCAGCGGTTGGTTGCGCAAGTCCAGTTTCTCGAAATATGGTAGATCGAAAAGGAAGAAGACGAGGTTCGCCGTCTTCCCGCCGGAAAGCGCGGCCTGCAGCATCGCGAAATCGGCGATGCCCGCCTTGTCGAGCGCCACGATTTCACCATCATAGATGCCATCGGGCAGGGCGCCACAATCCCTGGCGATTTCGGGAAAGCGCGCCGACCAGTCGAGCCCTTTGCGCGTGCGCAGGATTGCCCGACCGTTCTCGACGCGCGCCTGTATGCGGTAGCCGTCGAATTTGACCTCATGGGCCCAGTCCGCGCTGCTGGGAGGAGCTGCGATGATTTTGCAAAGTTCAGGTTCGAGGAAGTCGGGAAGCTTTATGCTTTTGCTTTGCGCTTGCGCGCGCGACTCTTTTTTTTTGCGGCAGGTTTCGTCGCCGCCTTGCGTACGGGGGCTGTCCGCTTTGCCGTCGTCGCAGCCTTGCTGGAATGCCAGACCTTGCGCGTTTTCTGCGCAATCTCTTCCAGGGTGCGGCCGGATTTCACGGATGTGTCTTCCTTCAGCAATGTGTCGGGCTCGCCGGGGCGGGCGGCCGCATCCCTTTCTTTTATCAGAAGCCAGTTGTGGCGGGTTTTGCGGCCTGGCTTCTTTTCATCGCGCAGCCTTACCAGCGCCCAGCCGCCTTTAAGCCGCTTGCCGCTTAGTTCGATCTTGAGCTGGCCTTTTTCAAGGTCGCGCGAGGGCGGGTTTTCGGATTGGCTTTTCCAGGTGCCGCGATCCCACAATTGCACCGTGCCGCCGCCATATTCGCCTTGCGGAATGGTGCCTTCGAAGGTGCCGTAATCGAGGGGATGGTCCTCCACCTCGACAGCCAGCCTTTTGGTGGCCGGGTCGAGAGAAGGCACCTTCGTGACCGCCCAGGATTTGTAGACGCCATCGAGTTCAAGGCGGAAATCATAGTGCAGCCGCGTTGCATCGTGACGCTGGATCACGAAGCGCTGCGCCTTGCCCTTGCCGATACGCCCGCGCGGTTCGCGCGTGCGTCCGAAGTCCCGCTTGGCGTTATAGGCGGAAAGCCGAGCCATTTCGGCCTCTTAAACGGCTGCTAGATGCGACCCATCAGGACGAGAATAAGAATAATCACCAGAATCAAACCCAACCCGCCAGAGGGACCATAACCCCAACTGCGGCTGTAAGGCCAAGAGGGCAGCGCGCCAAGCACCAGAACGACTATGATAATCAGAAGAATTAGCGACATTTTCAAATCCCCGTTGTTCCAAGACGCCTAGGTAACAGGCCATTGAGGCAAAAGGTTCCGGTTCGCCCGCCTGGAACTTCTGCACCCGGCCGGGCGTTGCATGGCCAACAGACGGAGGATATCCAATGTTGAGATGGGCTTTGGTGTTTCTGGTGATCGGATTGATCGCCGGTATTCTTGGCTTCACCAGCCTCGCGGGCGCATCGATCGCGATCGCGAAATTCCTGTTCTTCATCTTCCTGGCGATTTTCGTGGTGCTGCTGATCATGGGTTTGGCGGCCGCGCGCAGCGTCACCGGGCCATAATCGGGAAAGGAGAGAACCATGAACCAGAACAAGAAGATTGCGAAAAACGACAAGGATCACGGCGAAGGCGATTACGCGGCCGCGCGCGATTACGACAAGCGCACCGAGAAATTCATCGCCGAGAAAAAGACGGAAATTCCGAAATACGCCAAAGATGCCGAAAAGGCGCTCGAAGGCCCGGAAGGCGAAAAGTTGCGTGCCGCCGAGGAAAAGGGCAAGGCAAAAGCCCGCCACTGACAGCAGGTTAAACATCTGAAACGGCTGCGTGGTTCGCCACGCAGCTGTTTTTGCGTGGAGGGAACCTTCCGCGCGCATCGCGCGTTTGAGTCAACGGTTCCGTACCCTCGAGGCCTTTCATGGGCGGCACATTCCGGCTCGCGTTTCGCCGCTTTATCCCGTGGAAAGCGCGGGTTCGCGATATGCGCTGGGCGCTTGCCGCGCTCGATACCCATGTGCTTTGCGGAAAGATGGTCGCCTCGGATGGCGCCCAATTGCCCTATCGTTATTGGCCCGCGCGCGGCGAAGCGAAGGCCGCGTTGCTGATGCTGCATGGCGCCTGCGATTATGCGGGCGCGTTCGACGAGACGGCGCCCAAATTGTCCCGCATGGGATTTTCGGTCTTTGCCTACGATCAGCGCGGGTTCGGCGGCACCGAGAAACGCGGGCGCTGGCGCGGCAAGAAACGCATGGCCAAGGATGTGGCCGAAGCCTTCGCGATGCTGCGCGATCGCGCCGGCCGCGCACTGCCCGCTTTCGTGATCGGCGAAAGCATGGGCGGCGCGATGGCTGTGCAGGCCGCCGTGCGCGAGAATATCGCGGCCGATGGTTTAATTCTTGTGGCGCCCGGCGCGCTTGCGTCCACCTTCTGGCGATTGCTGATGAGTTGGCTTGCGCGCGCCATCAATTATTTCGCGCCCGAATCCGAAATCGTGATCGAGCGGTTGAGCGGCAAGGATCTCACGCCTGCTGCCGCCATCCGGCTGCTGTTCGATCCAATGATCCTTCGCGGCGTGCGCCCGGATATGCTGTTCGGCCTCGTCAAGCTCGGAAGAAGTTCGGTCGAGCGCGCAAGCCAGGTGACGACCCCGGTTCTCACCATGATGGGCTCGCATGACGATGTCCTGCGGCAGGCCTGCATCTGGGCGTTGCACCAGCGTGTCGCGGGAAAGAAGGAATGGGCCCTGTTCGAAGGTGGCCCGCATCTTTTGCTGCACTGGCAGAAACACGATCTGGTGCTGGATCGCATGGTGCGCTGGATCGAGCGGCAGATAGCGGCGCGCGCAAAAACCGAACCGGCCGAACGTGCGAGGTCCGTGAACGCCTAGGCGTTCACCTTTTTCGCCCAGCCCTCGAGATTGACGAGCAGCTGCCCCATGAATTTGCGTGTGGCCTCATCGGTGAGTTTGCCGTCGGCATCGAATTTCTGCTGCGCAAACGTGATTATCACCTCGGGCTGGTTGACCGGATAGATGTTCAGGAACACGAACATCTGCCGCAAATGATATTGCGCGCGGCCGGTGCCCAGCATGCTGGGGCTTGCGCCCATGATGGCGGCGGGCTTGCCGTTGAACGGCTGTTCGGGCGGGCGCGAGGCCCAGTCGATGGCATTTTTCAACACGCCGGGAACGGAGAAATTGTATTCCGGCGTCACGAACAGCAGCGCATCGGCGCGCTTGATCCGGTCGCGCAGGTCCTGCACCACGGGCGGATTGCCCTTTTCGTGGACATCTTCGTTATAGGGCGGGATTTCGCCCAGCCTGTCATAGATGTCGATGGTCATGGATTTGGGCGCCAGCTCGACGGCGGCCTGTAGTGTTTTGCGGTTGAAGGATTCTTTTCTGAGGCTGCCGCAGATGGCGAAGATGTTCATGACAAGCTCCCGTTTGGCAGCGCCGTCTTAGCACACCCCTCATCCGGCGGTTCAGGAACCCGCAAGGAACCCGGAACGTTTGGTTGTGGACAGGCAGCGCGAGGGGCGTTTGAAGGCGAAACTATATCTGGCTGGCGCGGCTGCCCTGGCTTTCGCGGCAATGCCCACTTTTGCGGACGCCGCCAGTGGAAAACCTGTCGGCACGGGGGCTGCGGAAACGCTGCTGATCGCCCAGATCGTGTTGCTGATCCTGGTGGGGCGGCTTCTGGGCGAAGTCATGCAGCGCTTCGGCCAGCCCGCCGTTGTGGGGCAGCTGCTGGCGGGGCTCATTCTGGGCCCTTCCTTGTTCGGCTGGGTCTGGCCCGAGGCACAGACCCTTATCTTCCCGCACAACGTTCAGCAGAAAAGCATGCTCGATGCTGTCTCGCAGCTCGGTATCCTGATGCTGCTGCTGCTGACCGGCATGGAAACCGATCTGGCGCTCGCCCGAAAGGTCGGCGGCAAATCCTTTGCCATCACGGCGGCGGGTGTGGCCGTGCCGTTTGCCTGCGGCTTCACGCTGGGGGAGTTTCTGCCCGAATCCATGCTGCCCAATCCCGATCAGCGGATTGTGGCGGCCCTTTTCCTCGGCACCGCGCTTTCGATTTCCTCCATAAAGATCGTGGCGATGGTGATCCGCGAGATGAATTTCATGCGGCGCGATCTGGGCCAGATCATCGTGGCCTCCGCGATCATCGAAGACACGGTGGGCTGGATCATCATCGCGGTCACGCTCGGCATCGCAACGGCGGGCGGCGTGGCGCTGGGCCCGCTTGCGAAAAGCGTGATCGGTGTCGCGCTGTTCCTGGGCTTCAGCTTCACCATTGGGCGCAGGCTGGTGTTCTGGCTGATCCGCTGGGTGAACGACACATTCCAGAGCGAATATGCGGTCGTCAGCGCGATCCTCGTCGTGATGGGCACCATGGCGATCACCACCGATCTCATCGGCGTGCACACCGTGCTGGGCGCCTTCATCGCGGGCGTGCTGGTGGGCGAATCCCCCATCCTCACCGAACACATCCAGCAACAGGTGCGCGGATTGATCGTCGCCCTGTTCATGCCGGTGTTTTTCGGGCTGTCGGGCCTTTCCGCCGATCTCACCATATTGAAAGATCCCACGCTGGCGCTCCTCACCGTGGGGCTGGTCGTCATTGCAAGCCTGGGAAAATTCGCGGGCGCTTTCGTGGGCGCGCTGGCAGGCGGGCTGTCCGCGCGCGAAGGCCTTGCGGTCGGCTGCGGGATGAATGCGCGCGGCTCGACCGAGGTGATCGTCGCCACCATCGGGCTTTCGATGGGGGCGCTCACGCAAAACCTTTTCACCATGATCGTGACCATGGCCGTCATCACCACCATGGCGATGCCGCCGATGTTGCGCTGGGCGCTGGCCCGCCTGCCGCCGGGCCGCGAAGAAGAGGCCCGTCTCCAGAAGGAAGAACTCGATGCCAAGGGCTTTGTCAGCCAGTTCGAAAGATTGCTGGTGGCGGTCGATGACAGCCTGAACGGAAAATTCGCCACCCACATCGCGGGCTTCGTCGCGGGCCAGCGCGGCATGCCGCTCACCTTGCTGGAATTGAACAGGAAAGACGGCAAGGAGTTCGGGGGAATCGATTTCGAGCGGGTGGTGAAAAGTGCTGCCAAACAATCCAGCGCCAGCGCCGAAGCCGAAAAGGGCGAAGACAAGCCGCGCAAGGTCGATATCACCAAGCGCGAAGCAGATCGGCCCGAACAGGCGGTGAGTGACGAAGCCAAGAAGGGCTATGATTTCCTGTTCGTCGGCATCGAAAAGATGCGCGATGGAAAAGGCGCCTTCACCAAGGCCCTCAGCGAGGCGGTGGCGGGGTTCGATGGCCCGATGGGGCTCGTGCTCGCGGGCGATTATGAAGATGCGGCCGAACAGGCAGGCTACAACATCCTGGTGCCGGTGAACGGCACGGAGGTTTCGCGGCGCGGCGTCGAAATCGCGCTCGCGATGGCCTCTGCCGAAGACACCGCGATCACGGCGCTGCATGTGGCCGATCGCGGCCTCGAAACATCGTCGGGCGCGAAAACCCGCCGGTCGTCGGCCAGCCGCAAGGCCGAGAAGGCGGTGCTCGACGACGTGAAGGCGCTCGCCAAGCGTTATGGCCACGAGATCGGATCCGCAATCCATCTCGAAAGCTCGCCCGAAGATGCCATTCTGGAAGAAGCCGTAAAAATGCGCGCCAACCTGATCGTGATCGGCGCCAGCAAGCGCGTGGGCGATACGCTCTATTTCGGAAAAACGGTGGGCGCGCTTCTCGAAAAATGGAAAGGCGCGATCCTGGTGGTCAGCAGTTGAAGGCTAGCTGCGATCCGGGCGCGCGCGCGTGGCAAGCAGCAGCGCGGGCAGGGACAGCACGAACAGCGCCCCGATCATCAGCCATGCTTCGTTGAACGAAAGGGTGAGCCCCGCCTTGCGCACCAGCGGTTCGACGAGAGATTTGGTGAAAGCATCCACCGGCCCAAGCGCCTTGTCGTGGAAATATTGCAGCGGCAGGCCCACGAATTCCGCGGTCTTGCGGCTTCCGGCCTGAAGCTGGGCAACAAGCGACGCCGCATGTCCGGGCGTGCGCTGTTCGACAACGGTATCGACCAGCGCGATGCCGATGGCGCCGCCCAGATTGCGCATCAGGTTGAACAATGCGCTCGCATCCGAAAGCTGGTCCTTGGGCCAACCGTCCAGCGCCAGCCGGGTCGAGGGCAGAAGGCAGAACATGATCGCGACACCGCGCAAAACCTGCGGCCAGAAGAATTCGCCGAAATCCCATCGGGGCGTCTGGAATCCATTGAGGATGAGGCCCGCCGCGAACACCGCATAGCCCGCGAAAGCAAGCTTGCGCGCATCGATGCGGGTTTCGAGATAGGCGGCAAAGGGCGCTGCGAACAATTGGGCAGCACCGGCGACAATCATGATCTTTCCGATTTCGAGCGCGCCGTGCCCGCGCACGAAGCCCAGAAACACCGGCGTCATATAGGTCGCGCTGAACAGGCCGAACCCGAGCACGAAGCTCAGGATGCAGCCCACGGTGAAAGAGAGATCGCGGAAGCGGCGCAGATTGACGAAGGGCTCCTTGCGCGCCAGGCATTGCTGCACGGTGACAATGCCGGAAACCGCACAGATCGCCAGCAGCAGATAGAGATATTCCCCGCTCCAGTGCCGTTTCGGGCCTTCCTTCAGCACCAGTTCGAGGCTCGCAAGGAATATCGCGGCAAGGATCACCGTGACGTAATCGATGTGCTTCAGCAGTTTCCAGTCCGGTTCGCCCACCCGCACGGTGGCAGCAACGATAGCGGTGACCACGATCCCCGGAATCACATTGATGAGGAAGATCGCGTGCCAGGAATAGCTCTCGGTCAGCCAGCCGCCAAAAGCCGGGCCCAGCGTGGGCGCGATCATCGCGAAGCTGCCGGCGATGGTGGTGGCGAGCGCCTCGCGCTTGCCTTCGAACAGCACGAAGATGGTGGTGAAAACGGTGGGGATCAGCGCGCCGCCGCAGAAGCCCTGGATGGTGCGCAAGGTGATGAGTTCGGCGAAATTGTCGCTCATGGCGCAGCCGATGCTGGCCAGCGTGAAAGCAAGCGTGGATGCCGCAAACAGCCAGCGCACGCTGACCGCGCGGGTGAGAAAGCCCGTCAGCGGAATGGCGATGATCTCGGCGATGAGATAGCTCGTCTGGATCCAGGAGAGCTTGTCCTCGGCGATGTCGAGCGCCTCGGCCATCGCGGGCAACGAGCTTGCCACCACCTGAATGTCGAGGATCGCCATGAACATGCCCACGCACATCGCCACAAATCCAAGCCATGTGACGAAGGGAATGGGTGTGGCGGGTGCGGCGGTCGAGATCGGATGGTCTCCGGTGGTTCAGGCGGGATAGGCGTTTTGCGGGGCGTCGATGCGCGCGAGTTCGCCATCCATCACGCGCCGCCAGAGCGGCGGGATCAGCGCCATCACGATGCTGCCCGCATAGCTTCCGGGAAGTTCGGGCGCGCCGTCCATCGGTTTGAGGGTTTCGTAGATGGCGCTCGCACGCGCATGGTGATCGCTGTGGCGGCCCATGTTGAAGATCAGAAGGTTGGCGGCAGCAGCGCTCGAATTCCAGGCGTGCCTGTGGCTCATCGGTTCGTGCGTGCCATCGGGCGCGCGCCCGCGCATCAACCCGTAATGGGCGACATAGTTGAAGACTTCCAGAACGAAGATGCCGACGAAACTTTCCAGCGCCAGGAACAGCGCCGCCATCGGCCCCCAGAAGATATTGAGGGCCGCATAGATCGCGGCCATGATCGCCGCATCGTGCAGCACGCGGTTGCGCAAGAGTGGAAACGATTTGTGCGCGCAACGGCGCCGTTCGAAGGCGAATGCCATCGCAACCTGGCGCACCAAGGTGCGCAGGAAGAAAGCATAAAGGTTCTCGCCGCGCTGCGCGGTCGAAGCGTCCCGCTCGGTTCCGGCCCAGCGATGGTGGCCATACACATGGGCGATGGCGAAATGGCGATAGGTCATCGCGCTCAGCATGATCCGGCCAAGCCTGCGTTTGGCGCGCGAAGGATTGTGCACCATCTCATGGGCCGCCAGCACGCCGAAGATGCCGGTGGTGGCGCCGACGGAAACCGCCAGGGCCGCGATCTCCCATGCGGTCGCATGGGGTGCTGCGGCGCGGCGGGCCGCCCAGAAGGTCACGGCGAGCTGGGCCGGGATATAAAGCATGGGAAGCAGATGCCCGGTTTTGACCGGCGATGCGGCGGCATCCGGCCTGGAGAACCGCTCCGCGACAACCAGCGTAATCAGGATCAGGCCGATGGTCGCCAATGGCGCTGCCGGCGCCCAGGCATGAAAGAGCGGAATCGAGGCAAGAAACAGGAACGGCCCCGAATAGCGCAAGGCAGCCATCAAACATGCTCCCCCTGGGTTGTTCAGCCCGGCGTTGCGAATGCGTCCGGCGGCGGCCGGTGCGCCCGGCGCGCTGCCAGCGCCGCATTCTCGATCCGGATGCGCCAAAACAAAAGGGCGCCGTTGAGCGCCGAGAAGATCACAGCCACCGCAACCTCGTCGAAAACAAGCGGCAGCAGCGCCACTTCGCCGATCACGATCCAGTAATTCGGGTGGCGGATATAGCGATAGGGCCCGGTTTCGATCAGCGGCGTATCGGGAAGGGTGATGATGCGCGTCGTCCAGTAAGGGCCAAGCGTCACCAGAACCCAGACCCGCAGGATCTCCAGCACCACATAAGCGCCAAGCGCCGCCCAATAGATCGGCGGGTTGGGCGGCAATGCCAGCGCGATGGCAATGAGCCAGCCCGCATGCAGAATGATGAACAGCGGATAGTGGCCACGCCCGGCTTCGACCCCGCCTTGCGTCAGAAGCCGTCTGGTGTTGCGCGTGGCATAAGGCAATTCGGCCAGGCGTTGAATTGCCACCAGCGCGATGATGGCATAGGCCGCGATCATCGCCCCTCCAGCATCACAAAGCCGCAGGAAAAGCCCGGCCCCAGCGCGGTCATCATGCGGCGTTCGCGCTTGCCGCGGTCGTTCATGCGCTTCAACACGAACATCGCGGTGGCGGCAGACATATTGCCATAATCGCGCAAGGTCGCCCGGCTGTCTTCGAGCGCGCCGCGCTCCAGCGAAAGCGCATCTTCCAGCGCATCCAGCACCTTTGCGCCGCCCGGATGGCAGGCGAAGGCGTCGATGTCTTTCAGGTCTATGTCGTTCTTGCGCGCAAACTCGCCCGCGATCTTGCGGAAATCGCGCGCGACAAGGCCGGGGATGGAGGTGAGGAAACGCGCCTTCAACCCATCTTCCTCGATTTCCCATCCCATGATGTCGAGCGAGTTGGCCCAGGTATATTCGCCGGTCGCGCCGATTTCCGGGCCATCGCCTTCGGTGGAAAGGATCGCGCCCGCGGCCCCATCGCCGAACAGGGCTGTCGCCACGATATTGCTTTTGCTCACGTCATCCTTGCGGAAGGTAAGCGCGCAAAGCTCGACCACCAGGAACAGAACATTGGTGCCCGGCATGGATTGCGCAAGCGAAGCCGCCCGCGCCATTCCCAACACGCTGCCCGCACAGCCAAGGCCGAAGATCGGCAGCCGCACGATATCGCGCCGCAATCCCACGCGCTCGACAAGCAGCGCATCGAGGCTCGGCGTGGCGATGCCGGTGGTGGAGGAGACCACGATCGCGCCGATATCCTCGCGCTTCAGCTTGGCCGCCTTCAGGCAATCCTCGGTGATCTTTTCGAAAAGCGCGAGCGAGTGCTCGATGTAAAGTTCGTTGCGATCCTTCCAGCCATGGGGCTCGGTGTACCAGTCGATCGGAACGCAGGAATAGCGCTGCTCAATGCCGGTGTTCTCAAACACCGGCAGCAGGCGGTCGATGTCCTTCCGGCCGCGAAACAGGTTCGCGGCGCGAACGGCCACGTCTTTCTGGTTGAGCGTGTAAGGGGGAACCGCTGTTTCGAGCGCAAGCAACCGCGGGCGAACGGACATTCAGTCTCGCTTCCGTAAATCGGGCCCCGTCACGCAGCCATTTGACGTCGTTTCGCGCGCAAAGTCACGCATTAAAGCAACGCGTCCGGCTTTGGAATGTTCCCTTCGGAGGCCATATTGGGGTCATGATCAAGCCGGAAACGCTGCTCCATCCCACCCCGGCGGGCCTCTATTGCCCGCCGGGAGATTTTTATATCGATCCGGTGCGGCCGGTGGCGCGCGCCGTCATCACCCATGGCCATGCCGATCATGCCCGTTCTGGCCATGGCGCGGTGCTGGCCACCGCCGAAACGCTCGCCATCATGCAAGCACGCTATGGCGCGGAGTTTGCCGGCGAAACCCAGGCGCTCGGCTATGGCGCGCCCATCCTTCACAAAGGTGTGGAGATCGAATTGCATCCCGCCGGGCACATTCTGGGTTCGGCGCAGGCCGCTATGCGCTGGAAGGATTGCAGGATCGTCGTCTCCGGCGATTACAAGCGCCGCCGAGATCCCACCTGTGCTGCCTTTGTGCCTGTGCCGTGCGACGTCTTCGTGTCGGAGGCGACGTTCGGCCTGCCGGTGTTCCGCCATCCCGATGATGGCCACGAAATGCAAAAGCTGCTGAGATCGGTGGCGCAGTTTCCCGGCCGCACCCATCTGGTCGGCGCCTATGCGCTGGGCAAGGCGCAGCGCATCATCTGCCTGCTGCGCGAGGCGGGGTATGCGCAGACCATCTATGTCCATGGCGCAATGCAGCGGCTGAACGATCTCTATGAATCGTTCGGCGTGGCGCTGGGTCCGCTCGCGCCCGCCACCACCGAACGCAAGAAGGCATTTGAAGGCGCCATCGTCATCGCCCCACCCTCGGCGGTGGCCGATCGCTGGGCGCACCGTTTCCCCGATCCGGTCGCGGCCTTTGCCTCGGGCTGGATGGGTGTGCGGGCGCGCGCGCGTCAGCGCGGCGTGGAATTGCCGCTGGTCATTTCCGATCACGCCGACTGGGACGAACTGACGACGACCGTGAAGGATGTGAACCCCGGCGAATTGTGGGTCACCCATGGGGAAGAAGAAGCGCTGCTGCGCTGGGCGCAGCTCGAAGGCATTCGCGCGCGGGCGTTGTCTCTTGTGGGGTATGAAGAAGAAGAGAACTGATGCGGGCTTTCGCCAATCTTCTCGATCGCCTCTCCTTCACGCCGTCGCGCAATGCGAAGCTGGTTCTGATGCGCGATTATCTGCGCGAGGCCCCCGATCCCGAACGCGGCTGGGCGCTTGCCGCGTTGACGGGCGGGCTTTCGTTTTCGGCCGCCAAGCCCGCCTTCATCCGCAAAGCCATCGAAGAGCGCTGCGATCCGGAATTGTTTCGCCTCTCCTATGACTATGTGGGCGATCTGGCCGAAACGGTGGCGTTGATCTGGCCCACCAGGCATGGCGCCAACCGCAAACCCGATTTCTCCGAAGTGATCGAAGCCCTGCGCACCGCCACGCGCGCCCAGGTGCAGGCGCTGCTGGAAGGCTGGCTCGATGCGCTCGATGTCAATGAGCGCTGGGCGCTTTTGAAACTCGTCACGGGCGGGTTGCGCGTGGGTGTGTCCGCGCGGCTGGCGAAACAGGCAGCCGCCGACATGGGCGGTGTGCCGGTGTCGGAGGTTGAGGAAGTCTGGCACACCCAATCGGCCCCCTATGAGGATATGTTCGCCTGGCTTGAAAAACGCAGCGACAAGCCTTCGCCCGATGCACCGGGCCGTTTCCGCCCCGTCATGCTGGCGCAGGCCATCGACGAGGAAACCGATTTCGCGAGACTCGATGCTGCCGATTACGCGGCCGAGTGGAAGTGGGATGGCATTCGCGTGCAGGCGGTGAGCGAGCGGGGGATGCGCCGGCTCTACACCCGCACCGCCGATGATATCTCACACGCTTTCCCCGATGTGCTGGCCGCCCTGAATTTCGAAGGCGTGATCGATGGCGAATTGCTGGTCATGCGCGAAGGCAAGGTGGCCCCTTTCGGCGACCTGCAGCAACGCCTCAATCGCAAGGTGGCGGATGCAAAGCTGCTGGCCAAATATCCCGCCGCGATCCGGGCCTATGATCTGCTGCTCGACGGTGAGAGCGATCTGCGGCACCTGCCCTTCCGTCAGCGCCGCGCCCGGCTGGAACAATTTGTGCGGGAAGCCGCCTCGCCACGGATCGATCTTTCGCCGCTGCAGCCGTTCGAGAGCTGGGAGGCGTTGGCGGGTTTGCGCGCAAGCCCGCCGGAAGGCGATCCGCAATCCGCGGAAGGATTGATGCTCAAGCGTTGGGATTCGATCTATGAAGCCGGCCGCCCCAAGGGGCCGTGGTTTAAATGGAAGCGCGATCCGTTCCTGATCGATGCGGTGCTGATGTATGCCCAGCGCGGTCACGGCAAGCGGTCGAGCTTCTATTCGGATTATACTTTCGGCGTGTGGCGGCAGGATGAAGCGGGCGCGCGCGTGCTGACGCCGGTGGGCAAGGCCTATTTCGGTTTCACCGATGAGGAACTTCGCCAGATCGACAAATTCGTGCGCGACAACACGGTGGAACGTTTCGGCCCGGTGCGTTCCGTGCGCGCCGACAAGGATTTCGGCCTTGTGCTGGAAATCGCCTTCGAGGGCCTGCAACGCTCCACGCGGCACAAATCCGGCGTGGCCATGCGGTTCCCGCGCATCAATCGTTTGCGCTGGGACAAGCCTTCGCGCGAAGCCGATGAGTTGCAGACATTGGAAAAGATGCTGGATCGCGCAAAGGCGTGATCGCGCCGGAACAATCGCCGCGCTCGACAGTTAGCCACATGTAACCAATGGGAGCATCCACATGCCCACACCAAGCGGCCACACAAGAGCGATCCTTTCCTCCAGGGTGAAAGGAACTTCCGTTTACAACACCACCGGCGACAAGATCGGCCATGTCGAAGACGTGGTGCTCGACAAAATGTCGAACAACATCATGTTCGCCGTTCTCGGCTTCGGCGGCATCCTCGGCATGGGTGAAAAGTATCATCCGGTTCCCTGGTCGGTGCTCGATTACAATACCGACAGGGGCGGATATGTCGTGCCGATGTCGCAGGATGTTCTCGAAAAAGCGCCAACCACGCGCCTGGAAGACATCACGCGCGACGACGCCGATCTGCGAACACGCGCCTATGACTATTACAACGCCCCGCACTATTGGGAGTAATGTCAGTAACGGAATGTGAAAAAGCCGGTGGCGGAAACGCCGCCGGCTTTTCGCTGTTGATTTCGCGGTTCCCGAGGCGCGAAAGTGCAGGCACAGACATCAAAAACAATCGGGATGGTAAATGCCTTGGAATTTCGGTGACATACTGGAAGCCATCGAGCCGGTTTTGCCCGGCGATGCACCAGCCTTCATTCATGGCGCGCGCACGATCAGCTGGGCGCAGGCGTCAAAGCGGTCCAACAATCTGGCGCGTGCCCTTGTCCGGCGCGGCGCAGTGCCCGGCGACAAGGTTGCGTTCTACATGCGCAACCGGCCGGAATATTGCGAATTGATGGCCGCCTGCTTCAAGGCGCGGCTGACGCATGTGAACGTCAACTACCGCTACAAGCCCGATGAAGTGTTCTACATCTTCGACAATTCCGACGCGCAGACGGTGGTTTACGGCGCGGAGTTCCGCGATGTGATCGCCGAAATCCGCGGCCGCCTCGACAAGGTGCAAACTTTCATCGAGGTCACCGATGGCGAGCCCGCGACGTTTGCGGAGCGTTTCGAGGATCTGGTGCAGGAAGGCGATGGTTCGCCGCTGAAACTGAAGCGTTCCCCGCAGGATGAATTCTTCATCTACACCGGCGGCACCACCGGCATGCCCAAGGGCGTGATCTGGACGCATGACGATTTGCGCGAAACCCATCTCACCTCGCTGCGCCGCCTCGGCCCCGTGCCGGAAACGCTGGAAGGCATGGTGGAGTCGATCAAGGCCGTCGGCCCCGGCGCGCGGCTGATGCCTGCCTGTCCACTGATGCATGGCACGGGCATGTTGATGGCGATGGCCACCATGCTGAGCGGCGGCTGCGTGGTCACTTTGGAAGGCGATCGCTTCGACCCGGCGCAATTGTGGGCGGAAGTGGATCGCAACCGTGTCGCCACCATCGTCATCGTGGGCGATGCGTTCGCCAAGCCCATGCTGCAGGTGCTCGATGCGGCGCCCGGCAAATACGATCTCTCCTGTGTCGTGAACATGGTCTCCTCCGGCGTGATGTGGAGCGTGGAAGTCAAGCGCGGGCTCATCCGCCACATGCCGCAAATCCTGCTGGTGGATAGTTTCGGCTCGTCGGAAAGCGTAGGGCTGGGCTCCTCGCAGATGACGAAGGACGGCGAAATCCAGACCGCGAAATTCCAGATCGGCGAACGCTGCAAGGTGTTCGATGAAAACGATCGGCCCGTCGAACCCGGCTCCGGCAAAACCGGCATGATCGCGCAATGCCCGCCCATTCCTCTGGGCTACTACAAGGATCCGGAGAAAACCGCCAAGACCTTCCGCACCATCGGCGGCGTGCGCTACGCCATGCCCGGCGATTGGTGCAAGGTGGAAGCCGATGGCACGCTCACGCTTCTGGGCCGCGGCAGTGTCTGCATCAACACCGCGGGCGAAAAGGTCTATCCCGAAGAGGTGGAAGAGGCGCTGAAAACGCACCCCTCCGTCGAAGATGCCCTCGTGATCGGCCTGCCCGACGAACGCTGGGGTCAGGCGGTGACCGCGATCGTGCACGTTTCCCCAACCTTTCGCTTCGATGAAGCCGATCTGCGCCAGCATGTCAGATCGCGGCTGGCGGATTACAAAATCCCCAAACGGGTGCTCGCCAGCACCATTTCTCTGCGTGCGCCCAATGGCAAAGCCGATTACAAAGCAGCCGGCGAATTCGCCAGAAGCGAGTTGGGCATCGGCTGATTGTCGCGTAGAAAATTGATCCATCGCGGGCTTTGCTGCGCAGCGCTTCTTGCGCTGCCTTCGCTTGCGCTTGCCGATGGCGTGGAAACGGTGGTGGTCACCGCGGCGCCGCCCGATCCGGTGGGCAACGCCGCGTTTTCCGCCATCACCCTCGATGCACAGGATTTGCGCGGCAGCGATCAGCTCGACAGCGCGCTGTCCCAGGTGCCGGGCCTTTCGCTGTTTCGCCGCAACTCCTCGCTATCCGCCAACCCGACGACGCAAGGCGTGTCGCTGCGCTCCATCGCGCCATCGGGTGCGGGCCGTGCGCTCGTCACGCTCGATGGCGTGCCGCAGAACGATCCGTTCGGCGGCTGGGTGATCTGGAGTTCGCTTACCCCCGAAGATATCGCGAAGGCCGATATCGTGCGCGGCGCGGGCGCGGGCCCCTATGGCGCGGGCGCGCTCACCGGAGTCATCGCGCTGGGCGAAGAAACGGGCGATGGCTTTGCAGGCGATGCCTCCTGGGGCGAACGCCAAACGGGACACGCGGCCGCTGCAGGCGGCACATCGCTTGGCGGCATCGATCTGTTTGGAAGTGCGGCGATAGAATCTTCAGCGGGCTGGATTCCCGTCGATGCCGCGCAACGCGGTGCGGCCGATGATCCCGTAACCTTGAACGCCCGCACCGCATCGTTGCGCGCGCAGACAGTTGTGATGGGCGGCACGCTGCTATCCACGCGCGTCGGTGTTTACGATGAAGCCCGCGATTCTGGCCTCGGTGAAACCGCCTCGGAAGCGCGCGGCATCAGCACAAGCCTTACCCTCGCCCATCCCGAACAGGGCGATGCGCCGGGCTGGCGGCTGCAAGGGTGGCTGCGTTCCACCGATCTTGCCAATTCCTCCGCGTCCGTTTCGGCAAATCGCTCCGTTGCCACGCCCGCCAACAACCAATACGCGACACCCGCAACCGGCTGGGGCCTGAATGCCGCCTTGCGCGGTTCATTCGATTGGCTCGATTGGGAAGTGGGCGGCGATGCCCGTTTCGCGCGCGGCAATTCGAAGGAGCAGTTTTCCTATGTGTCGGGCGCGTTCACGCAAGGCCGCGTCTCCGGCGGCAAGACATCGGTGGGCGGGCTCTATGTCGAAGGCGCCAGCCGTTTCGACAATTGGCTGCTCACCCTGGGCGTGCGTGCCGACCGCTGGTCGAGCAGTGATGGGCATCTCATTCAAACCGTGTTTGCCACCAACGCGGTGACGACGACACTTTATCCGTCGAAGCACGGCATCGTTCCCACCGCGCGCGGTGGCGTGCGCTATGATGTTTCGCAGAATTTCCATCTGCGCGGTGCCGCCTATGCTGGATTTCGCGCGCCCTCGCTCAACGAATTGTATCGCCCCTTCCGCCTCGGCAATGTCACGACATCGGCAAATGCCGATCTGACGCCGGAGGAATATTACGGTGTCGAACTCGGCGCGGGCGGATCGCTCGGCGATTTCTCGTGGGAAGGCGATGTGTTCCTCAACCAGCTCCACGATGCGATCACCAACGTCACCACGGGGCCGAACACGTTCCAGCGCCGCAACGCAGGCAACATCAACGCGCCCGGCATAGAGGCCGATGCGAAGTATCGGGTCTTCGATGCGGTGTCGCTTCGCGCGGCCTTCAACCTGACCGATGTCCATGCGGGCACCTTGCGCCCAGCGCAGGCCCCACGCTGGACGGTGACGGCAGGCATCGACACAACGCCCTTCGAACGGCTCACGCTCTCCGCCGGTCTACGCTACGAAAGCAAACGTTTCTCCGACGATCAGAACACGCTGCCGCTGGATGCCGCCACCACCGTGGATGCGCGCATCGCCTATGCGCTCACCGAGCGACTCACTGTGTATGTCGCTGCCGACAATTTGTTCGATGCCGCGGTTGCCACCTCGGCAAGCGCAGGCGCTCCGCCCATCGTCAGCTATGATGCGCCCCGCATGGTGCGTGCCGGCGTCTCGCTGTCGCGCTGACGCATTGAACGGCGCGGCCTAACGCGCGATGATGGGCGCGATGACCGACAAACAACCCGATCCCGCAACGCTTGTGGCCCAGGGGCTCGGCTGGGTGGATGAAACCACGCGCGCGATCTCGCCGCCGATCCACGTCTCCTCCACCTTCGAACGCGATGCGGACAATCAGTATCGTTCGGGCCGCAATTATGCCCGCGCCGACAATCCCACCTATGACCAGGCCGAGGCGATGCTCTCGGCGCTGGAAGGCGGGCAGGGCGCGATGCTGTTTTCCTCCGGCATGGCCGCGGCCACGGCCGTGTTCCAAAGCCTGTCGCCCGGCGATCATGTGATCGTGCCCAAGGTGATGTACTGGTCGCTGCGCAATTGGCTGATGACGTTTGCGCGCGGCTGGGGCCTCGATGTCGAACTTGTGGATATGGGCGACACCGCTTCAATCGCGCGCGCGGCGCGGCCCGGCAAGACAAAACTGATCTGGGTGGAAACGCCCGCCAATCCGCTGTGGACGATCACCGATCTGGCGGCCACCGCCGAAATCGCGAAGAAGGCGGGTGCGAAGCTCGCCGTGGATTCCACCGTGGCGACGCCGGTGTTCACGCGGCCCTTCGAATGGGGTGCCGATATCGTGATGCATTCGGCGACGAAATATCTCAACGGCCATTCCGATCTGGTGGCGGGCGCGCTTGTCACCCGCGCCGATGATGAACATTGGGCGCGGCTGAAGACATTGCGTATCCAGCTGGGCGCCATCCCCGGCGCGTTCGAGGCATGGCTTATCCAGCGCGGCATGCGCACCTTGTTCGTGCGCGTGCGCGCGGCGGCCGCCAATGCGCGCGCCATCGCCGAACATTTTCATGGCCATCCCGCCATCGAAGACGTGCTCTATCCCGGCCTGGCCGATTTTGCGGGCCATGCCATTGCCGCGCGCCAGATGAGTGGCGGTTTCGGGGCCATGCTTTCGATCCGTGTCAAAGGCGGTGAAAAATCCGCCATCGCCACAGCCGCCGATGTGCGTATCTGGAAGCGCGCAACCTCGCTTGGCGGCGTCGAAAGCCTGATGGAACATCGTGCCTCGGTGGAAGATGCGTCGAGCCTCTGCCCGCGCGACCTCTTGCGCCTCTCCGTCGGCATCGAGGCGGTGGGCGATCTGATCGCCGATCTCGAACAGGCGCTCAAGCACCCGCGCTGAAGCGTGCGGTCAGGCCGAGCGCGCCACAGGCGTCGCAAGAAGCGCCAGGAATTCGTCGCGCGGAACGGGCCTGCCGAACAGATAGCCCTGCAGCGCATGCACGCCCGCGATTTTCAGGAAGCGGGCATTGTTTTCGGATTCCACACCTTCCGCCACCACCTTCATGCCGAGCGCGCGCCCGATGCTGGCAACCGCATGGATGACGGTGGCCGATTGCACCTCGGCGGTGCAATCGGTGATGAATTCGCGGTCGATCTTGAGCTTGTGGAAGGGGAAGCGGCGCAAATGCTGCAGGCTTGAATAGCCCGTGCCGAAATCATCGAGCGCGATCTTCACGCCGATGGCGCGCAGCCGCTCCATATTGGCTTTCACCCGGTCCTGATTGTCCAGCAATGCGGTTTCGGTGATTTCCACCTCAAGGCGCGCGGGCGCGAAATTGTGTTTGGCCAGAAGCGCCTGCACATGGGGCACGAAATCATCGGCCGCGAAATCGATGGCCGAGGCGTTCACAGCCACCGGCATGGGGGCATCGGCCATTTCGGCCATCGCGCGGTCGAACACCCAATAGGTGATCGGGCCGATGAGGCCATGGGTTTCCGCCAGCGGAATGAAGTGGGCGGGCGAGATCGGCCCCCGCGTGGGATGCATCCACCGCACCAGAGCCTCGCATCCCACAATGCTGCGCGTGCCCGCGTCGACTTGCGCATGATAGACAAGCGAAAGCTCGTTGCGCGCCACGGCCAGTTTGAGATCGGCCATCAGAAGGCTGTCGTCGTCCTGGCCGCCTTCATTGCCGCCAAGCGCGCCAAGCGTTGCATCCAGCGTTTTGGCGAGTGCTGAAATATCGCCCTCGCCGGGCATCGCGCCGTCGCGCGCCGCGTTTTCCATCGCGGCGCAGAGCGCGGCAACGGCCTTGGCGCCGATATTGAAACTCATGGATTTGAGCGCGTGGGCTGCTGCCGCCGCGTCATCCGCATCTTCGGCAGCCCCGAGCCGCTCGATGCAGACAGGCGCATTGGTGCGGTAAAGCATATGCACGCGCTCCACGAAATCGCCGCGTCCGCTGGCGGCAAAACTCTGGAGCTGGGCCACGGTCTCGGGGTCGAAAAGTGGATTGTCGTCGCGTTGCGGCGTCGCCTGCGCGGGCGACGCAGGAGTTGCCGCTGCGACAGGTTTCTGCGTTTCCTTCAGGAATCTTGTGAGCACATCGCCCAGCGTCTTCAATGTGAAGGGCTTGTGCAGAACCCCATCCATGCCCGCCTCGCGCCAGGCATCGGCCGCGGTGCCCACCACATGGGCGGTGAGCGCGATGATCGGCGTCGGCGGGGCGCCTGTTTGCGCTTCGCGCCTGCGGATTTCACGCGTGGCTTCGAAGCCGTCCATCTGCGGCATGCTGCCGTCCATCAACACAAGGTCGAAGGGGGCTGCCAGCGCGTCCACCGCTTCGCGCCCGTCGCTCACCAGCTTGGCGTCGATCCCGAAGCGGGCAAGCGCCTCCATCGCCACTTCGCGATTGACCGCACTGTCGTCGGCCACCAACACGCGCGCGCCCGCGAAACACGGCATGGCGTGATCCTGCGCGGAGTGAGAAGCCTCGATGGATTGCAGGGGCGCGCCCGCTTTCACCAGGCGAATAAACTCCACCAGCTCCTGCCGCCGCACGGGCTGCACGAGAATGGCCGCGATCTTCCCCTGCCGAAGCAATTCCTGCGGCTGGGATTCGCCATAGGCGCCAAGGCAGACGATCTGTCTGGCGCGGATCTTGTCCATTCCCGCCGGGCTTGTGATGGCGAGATCGCATTCGCCTTCGCCGCGCACAGCGTATCCGGCGCGGGTGAAATATCGCGTCAGGCTTTGCGTGGTCAGCGCGCCGTCATGGATTGCGATGCTCGCACCATCGGCCTGCGGCCAGGGCTCCGCCGCCTCGATCGTTTTCATCGGAAGGCAGAACGCGAAGACCGAGCCTTCGCCCACCTCGCTCGTCACCGTGAAGCGGCCGTCCATCGCATCGACCAGCTTCTTGCAGATCGCAAGACCAAGGCCCGTGCCGCCGAAGCGCCGCGTGGTGGTTTGGTCGGCCTGCGTGAAGGCGCCGAACACCGAGCCGATCTTGTCCGCCGGTATGCCGATGCCGGTGTCGCGCACGGCGATGCGCAACTCGCCGTTTTCGCCGGGCGCGATCTCAACCAGCACGCCGCCCGTTTCGGTGAATTTGATCGCATTGTTGACGAGGTTGGAAATCACCTGCCTCAGGCGCACGGGATCGCCCGCCACCAGCTTCGGCGTTTCAGGGTCCACGAAGGAGGCGAGTTCGAGCCCCTTGCTCGCGGCCCGGTCCCAGAACAGGCTCAACACGTCTTCGGCGATCTCGTTGAGATCCACCGCCACGGTTTCGAGTTCGAGCTTGCCCGCCTCGATCTTCGAGAAGTCCAGAATATCGTTGATGATGGCAATGAGGCTCGCACCCGATTTCGCGATCACCTCGGCAAAGCGCCGCTCGCGCGTGGGCAATTGCCCCGCCGCCAGCAACTCGGCCATCACCATCACACCGTTCATCGGCGTGCGGATTTCGTGGCTCATCGTGGCAAGGAAATCCGATTTGGCGTGATTGGCGGCCTCGGCCGCATCTTTCGCCACCACCAGTTCTCCGGTGCGGGCGGCCACCTCGTCTTCCAACCCCGCCATCTGTTCGGCGATGCGCGCGTCGCGGGTGCGGATCTCGCCCAGCATCCGGTTGAAGCCCGAAACAAGGCTCGCGGTTTCGCCATCGGCCTCCACAGCCACGGTCTGCCCATAATCATGAGTTTCCTGCACGCGGTGCATCGAGGCCGTCAGCGCAACGATCGGCCGCGCGATGCGCTCCTGCAATCGCCATGCAATGGCAAGCCCGGCCAGGATCGCGAGCAACGCCACGCCGAGGCTGATGGCAAGGCTTGCAAGAAACCGCTCGAACATGCCTTGCGTCTGTCCCAGCAACAGCACACGCCCGACCTTGCGATTGTCGAAGAAGACGGGCGCCGAAACTTCCGAAGTCTGGCTGAACAATTCCGTCCAGAGGGAAGCGTGTTGCGTGCTGCGCACATCGCTGTGCAGCCGCACGCCCGCCCCGGTCTCGACAAGAAGCTTTCCGTTGGCGCCTTCGATGCGGCCATACCCCACATCGTTCATCTGCGCGATGGCGCGCAAGGCGCGGAAGGCGCCCATGCGATCATTGTGTGCGGCAGCCTGTGCGGAAAGCGATGCCACCACATGGGCCGCCGCGCTCAGCCGCGCGGTTTCGAGCGCCACTTCGCGCGCGCCGTCGCGCCACGCCGAAACGCCCGCAATGGGGGCCGCCGCCAAACCCACCGAACAGACGACAAGCAACACCAGCTTGCGTCTCAGCGTGTTCTGCCGCCTCGCGCCTCTTCGCTCGCCCTGCTGCACGCCGTCGGCTTCCCGGAAATGGTCGGGTATGGAGTTACCACCGATTAATGACCCTGCGCTTAACATGCGGGCAGGATTGGAGTTTCGAGCATGGCTTCCGGCCCCGCACCGGGCGAGTTCTTCTACGTGCTCGACGAGCCGTTGCATCTGCTTTTCGTGGATGACGACCCGATCCTGTGTGAATTCGCGCAAGTCCATCTGGCCTCCGAAAAGGGCCGGGTTTCGGTCGCGGCCGATGGTGAAGAAGCGTTAACCCATATCCGCACGCAGGGCGCCGATATGGTGCTGCTCGATCTCGAAATGCCCCGGCTCGATGGCTTCGGCGTGCTCGAAGCCCTGCGCGCGGACGAGGCCACCAAGCGCCTTCCGGTCATCGTTATCACCGGCCGCGAGGATGTGGTGGCCATCGACCGCGCATTCGCCCGGGGCGCATCGTCCTTTATCGTCAAGCCGATCAACTGGCGGCTGCTGAATTACCAGATCCGCTTCGTCGACCGCGCCCATCGCGCCGAACGCCAATTGCTCGACCGGATCAGGGAGGTCGAGCTCACAAAGCGCGAGCTCGAACGCACCTCGTCGGAATTGCTGGAAGCCTCGCGCGGGGCGCAAAAGGCGAGCGAGGCCAAATCGCAATTCCTCGCCGCCATCAGTCACGAATTGCGCACGCCGCTCAACGCCGTCATCGGCTTCGCCGATATGCTCAACGCCCAGGCGCTGGGCCCCATCGGCAACGAGCGCTATCTGCGCTATGCGCAGGATATCCGCGACAGCGGCAAACACCTGCTCGCGATGATCAACGACATCCTCGAATTGTCGCGCATGGATGCCGATCAGGCGACCCTTCAGGAAGAAGAGTTCGCACCCGCCGATGTGATCGACGAGGCGCTGCGCATGGTCGAGCCGCAGGCGCAAGCAGCAGGCCTCACGCTTTCCAAAGTCGTCACGAACATGTTGCCCCAACTGCGCGCCGATCGCAGGCTCGTGCGGCAGGTGCTGGTCAACATCCTTGCCAATGCCGTGCGCTTCACGCCCGCGGGCGGCGCGGTCAGCGTCCATGGTTTCGTGGAGGGCGCGCAATTGTGTCTGGAAGTGCGCGACACCGGCATCGGAATATCCGCCGCCGACATTCCCAAGGCGCTCGAACGCTTCAGCCAGGTCGATGGCAGGCTGTCGCGCAAACATGATGGCGCGGGGCTCGGCCTTCCCATGGCCAAGCAGTTCATGGAATTGCATGGCGGCACGCTGGATCTGGCAAGCACGCCCGGCCTCGGCACGCAGGTGCGCCTCGCCTTTCCGGCGCGCAGGCTCGCCGCCGCTACTGTATCAGCCTGACCGAAGACGAGGCGCCGACCGCCGTCGGCCCGACGCCGGTTGGCACCGGCGGCACGTTGTTCCAGGTGTAATTTGCGTTGACCACGAGATTGGCGCCGCCGCTGATGCTGATGGTTTTGGCCACAACCACCGTCCACGCCGAATTTTCCGCCACCTGGCTGTTGCCCGTCACGCTCAGCAATCCGTTGGGAATGTAGACCACGCCCAGAAGCTTGTGCGCGGCGGTGGTGGAGATCGTGAAGGTCTTGGTGTTGCCCGGCGTCGTGGCGATCACGAAGCCCGCGAACTTGCCGGTCTTGCGCCCTTCCAGTTCGATATCGGATTGATCGCTGAAGGTGAAGAACGACAGCGTGTCGAACACCAGCGCCACGTCAATCCCGATCAGCCGGGCGTTGTTGGCAAGGCTCAGCGTGCCCGCGAAGAAATAGTGATCGCCCGGCGCCAGGATCAGGGTCGCGTTGTTGAGCACCGCATAGACGCCGCAATGCACGCCGGGTTGCAGGATCTTCGTGCCTGTCTGCAGGCTCAGCCCGATGTCGGTGCACAGCGAAGGCACGCTTGTGTTGAGCGAGGCGAACGGATCGGTGATGGCGGCCGCCCCCGTCATCGCATCCGGCGTGATGGCGCCCGATGCGGTGCCCACCGCCTGTACGGCCTGCGCCGTCACGCTCGCGCTGTTCTGCACCTTGATCGCGTTGTTGGATTGGACAAGGCAGGACGCAGCGCTCAACTGCGCGGTGTTCTTCAACGTGATGACATTGGCCGAAGACCCAAGCCCCAGTCCCAGAAGGCCGCCCGTGTCGGCGCCGGAGCCGAGCACGCAAAGCGGCGTCAGCCCTTCGATCTCGGCGGTGGCGGCGGCATTGGCCGTCCAGCCGCCCCTTGGCAGCAGGTCGTGGAAATAAGAGGGGCGATGGCCCGTCACATGAACCTGCACCGCCTTGCCGTCCTCGACGACCGCGGCCGATATCGTAAGCGTCCAGCGCGTGGCCACATCGGCGAGTTCGGATTGCGCTTCGTTCTGCGCCCGCGTCGCGGTGGCCGAAGAGGTGTCTAGGGCAAGCTGCTTGGCGGCGTTCAGGGCCGAGAAATCGGCCACGGCCTGCATCTTGGCGCGATCGTTGACGACAGCGGTGAGATCGACGGCACCGAGCGCGGCCAGCAACAGCGCGGGCAGGCCGAGCGCGAAAATGAGCATGAAGTTTCCGCTTCGGTCGGAAGCGAAACGTTTCAGGAGCAGCAATAGGTGGTGGCGCAATCCCGGCATCGCACCCATCCCTTTCTATCGGTCCCTTTTCGCTTTGGAAGCCCTTCAAATTCGTAAAAAGATCCCGGAGTCGCGGGGCCACGAATGCGTGAAACCCCTTTATTTCCAAGGCGGTGGTTAATTCGCGCCGGTTAACGCATTAATGAAAATCGCGCGATTTCGGCAAAACCCGCACATTGCGCGGATGGCGCGCCACATAAGGTTCTGTGTTTACAGGGGCGTGCGGGTTTTCTTCCGCCAGCAAGCGCAAATCGTCGCTGCGATCGGTGAGGTGCTCGGCAACAAGGTGAACAATTCCTTCCGGGCTTTTCTGGATGCGGCCTTCGATCAAAAGAACCCGCGCCCCCATCACCTCCTTGCGAAAGCGCTCGAACACCGAAAGCCACACCACCGCGTTGAGCACGCCCGTCTCGTCGCTCAAGGTGATGAACACCGCATTGCCTTCGCCCGGCCGCTGGCGCACCAGAACAATCCCTGCCGCGCGAATGAACGCGCCGTCCTTCGCCGCAAGCCCCTGCGCGCAGCTCAGGATCCTCGCCTGCGTATAGCGCTCCCGCAGGAACTGCATCGGATAGGCTTTGAGCGAAAGCCTGAGCATCTGGTAATCGGCAAGCACATGCTCGCCAAGCGGCATGGCCGGCAAAGCCTCGATTTTCTCCACCGCTTGCTCTGGCGCGCGCAATGCTGCGAACAAGGGCAGCGGCTTGGCATCGCTGAGCCGCCTCACCGCCCACAACGCTTCACGCCGATCCATCCCGAGCGAGCGAAACCCGTCGGCTTCCGCAAGAATAATCAGCGCGCGCCTGGAAAGCCCGGTGCGCTGCACCAGGACATCGAGCGAGGAAAACCCATATCCGCGCGCATTCACGATCTCTGCCGCGTGGGCTTCGCCGAATCCGTCGATCTGCCGAAAGCCCAGCCTCAAAGCCAGCACGCCGCAAGTGTTGCGTTGCAGCGTGTTGTCCCACTGGCTGAAATTTACATCGGGCGCGAGCACCTCCACCCCATGCTCGCGCGCATCGCGCACAATCTCGGCAGGCGCATAAAACCCCATCGGTTGCGAATTGAGCAGCGCGCACGCGAACACCGCCGGGTGATGGCATTTGAGCCACGCCGAAATATAAACGAGATGCGAAAAGCTCGCCGCATGGCTTTCGGGAAAACCATAACTGCCGAACCCTTCGATCTGCTTGAAGCATCGCTCCGCGAAATCGGCATCGTAGCCGCGCCGCACCATGCCGCCGACCATCTTCTCGCGAAATTGATCTATCGTTCCCACATTGCGAAACGTCGCCATCGCGCGGCGCAAGCCGTTGGCTTCTCCGGGCGTGAAGCCCGCCGCCACGATGGCGAGTTTCATCGCCTGTTCCTGAAACAGCGGCACGCCCATGGTCTTGCCGAGCACCTGTTTCAATTCGTCGGGCGGGCCGTATTGTGGAGAAGGCGCGGGAAAAACGACCTTCTCCCTGCCGTCCCGGCGGCGCAGATAGGGATGCACCATGTCGCCCTGAATGGGGCCGGGCCGCACGATCGCCACTTCGATGACCAGATCGTAGAATATGCGCGGTTTCAGGCGCGGCAGCATGTTCATCTGCGCCCGGCTCTCGACCTGGAACACACCGATGGCATCGGCCCTGCACAGCATGTCGTAGACTTCCGGCTGCTCGCGCGGAACGGTCGCGAGAGAATAGGGTCTGTTTTCGTGCTGCTGGAAAAGATCGAACGCCTTGCGGATGCAGGTGAGCATTCCGAGCGCCAGCACATCCACCTTCATCAGGCCAAGGCGGTCCAGATCGTCCTTGTCCCATTCGATGAAGTAACGGTTGTCCATCGCGGCGGGGCCAATGGGAACGATCTCGTCCAGGCGGTCGCGCGATAGCACGAAGCCGCCCACATGCTGCGAAAGGTGGCGCGGAAATCCGATCAATTCGTTGGCCAGAAGAACGGCGCGCGCGATCACCAGATTGTGGGGATCGAAATTGCCCTGCCGCACCTCATGTTCTTTCAGCATGGAACCCCAGCTTCCCCACACGCCGCTCGCAAGTGCCGCCGTCACATCCTCGGTCAATCCGAACACTTTGCCCACTTCGCGGATCGCGCTGCGCGGGCGATAGCAGATCACGGTCGCGGTGAGGGCCGCGCGCTCATGGCCATAGCGTTTGTAGATGTATTGGATAACCTCTTCGCGCCGCTCATGCTCGAAATCCACGTCGATATCGGGCGGCTCCGCCCGCTTCTCCGAAACAAAGCGTTCGAACAGAAGATCGATCTGCAAAGGGTCGACAGCGGTGATGCCCAGCACATAGCACACCGCGGAATTCGCAGCCGAGCCCCGCCCCTGGCAGAGAATATTCTTTTCGTTCGCAAACCGGACGATGTCGTGCACGGTGAGAAAGTAATGGGCGTATTGCCGGTTCTCGATCAGCGCCAGCTCCTTGCGCAGCGTGGCGCGCACGCTATCGGGCACACCTTGGGGATAGCGATTGTCCGCACCCTGCCATGTGAGATCTGCGAGATGGTTCTGCGCCGTTTTGCCCGGCGGTATGGGCTCGTCCGGGTAATTGTATTTGATCTGGTCGAGCGTGAACGAAATCCGCTCAGCGAACCGGATGGTTTCGGCAATCGCGTGCGGATAATCGCGCAACAGCCGCGCCATTTCTTCAGGCGGCTTCAGGTGGCGTTCGGCATTTGCTTGCAGCCGCTTGCCCGCCTGATCGAGCGTCACATGTTCGCGGATACAGGTCACGACATCCTGCAATTGGCGCCGTTCGGCGGCGTGATAAAGCACATCGTTGACGGCAATAAGCGGCACCCGGCGGGTTTCCGCCAGATGCTGCAAATCCCGCAGCCGCTTGCGATCGTTGCCGCGATGCAATCTCGCGGCCGCCAGCCACACCCGCCCATGTGCGATCTGGGCCAGAAGTTCGAGCGTCGAACGCGTTTCCTCGCCGGGCTTTTCCGGCGGCATGAGGATGAACAGAAGGCCTTCGTGCCAGGAAAACAGGTCGGCGAAGTCCAGGTGACATTCGCCTTTCTTCGCCCGCAACTTTCCCATCGAAAGCAGGCGGCAAAGCCGTCCGTAAGCCGCGCGGTCGGTGGGATAGGCCAGAATGTCCGGCGTGCCGTCGCGGAAGACAAGCCTGCTTCCGATAAGAAGCCTCGGCTTGTTCTTGGGCAATCTCGGGTTCTGCAATTCGTCATAGGCCCTGACCACGCCGGCCAGCGTGTTGCGGTCGGCGATGCCGATGGCGTAATGGCCTTGCAGCGTTCCGGCGACGGCAAATTCCTTGGGGTGCGATGCGCCCCGCAGAAAGGAATAATTCGTCGTGATCGCAAGCTCTGCGTAAGTCACGCGAACACTCCATGCACATACCATTGGGGTGCCGCGATCTCGCGATCGTAAAGGCCATCGCGATAAATCCAGAATCTGCGGCCCTCTTCATCCTCCACGCGATAATAATCGCGTGTCAGGCGGGGTTCCTGGTGGCGCCACCATTCCATCGCAATGCGTTCCGGCCCCTCGGCATGTGCAACCGTGTGTTGAACGTGGCGCCATCTGAAGCGCTTCGGCGGCGAATCCGGGGCAAGCGCCAAAGGCGCTTCTATGGGTTCGGGCCTTGCCAAAAGGCGTATGGGGCGTTGCGGCGCGTCTTTGTCCGCGCGGTGCATCTGCCATGGGGCCTTCGCGGGCGTTGCATATTGCGCGGGGATCGCAACGCAGGCCGCTTCGGGAATATGCGTATCCTGTTGCTGGAATCGCAAAACTCGCTGTGCGCCGAAACGCGCCGCAAGCCTGTCCACCAGGAACGCGACCTCTTTCTCGGCTTGCGCATCGGCTGCGAAATCCGGTGTCTCTTCGGCCTGCCGCTGCGCACAGCTTGCCTCCAGCCGGATCAGGTCGAAGCCGAAACCGGCGTCCAGCGGATCGGCAAGCGAATCCAGCCGTTCGCGGAACAGCCGCGTGATGATGGCGGCCTCGCGCGTGGGCGCGCCCGTCTGCACGCCAAGCCTGCGCACCGCGCCATCGGCGCGAAAGAACACCGCCGTCATCTCGCGCGCGCCCTGGCCATGGCGTTCCAGAACCTCGCCCAGCGTTTCGGCCAGGTTTTGCAGGCTCGCCAAAATCACCTCTTGCGTCATCACGGGTTCGGCAAAGCGATGCTCCGCCATGAAATCGGGCAGCGGGCGCAGCGGGGAAACAGGTTCTTCCGTGCGGCCGAGCGCATGGTCGAGATGGGCCACCATCGCCTTGCCGAAACGCGCGGTCAGTTCGTTTCGCGCGCGCGCGGCCACCTGCCCGATGGTTTTCAGCCCCGCGCGCCGCAAGCCGTGTGCGATGGCGCCATCCAGTTGCAGGGCCGCCACCGGCAGATCCGCAATCGCTTCATCCTCTTTGCCGGGCAAAGCGATTGTGCCCGGCGCATAATGGGCAAGCGCGCGCGCGGCAGCCGAAGTTCCGGCGAGCGCGCATTGCACGGCAAAACCTTGGGCTGTGATCTTCGCGCGAATGGTTTCGCAAAGCGCGGCCTCGCCGCCAAAGAGATGTTCCACCCCCGTCACATCGAGAAAAAGTCCGTGCGGGGAATCGAGTGCGACGAGCGGGGTGAAGCGGTCGCACCAATCGGCGATCATTTCGAGCAGCGCGTGATCGCCCGGTTGATCGGCTTCGATCACCTCTAGCACCGGGATCATCGCGCGCGCATCGGCAAGCGGCATACCGGTTTTCAGGCCAAGGCGGGCGGCGCGCCGGTCCGTCGCATAAATCCGCAGCGCGTTGTCGTTCTTGATGGAAACGACAAGCGGCTTATCCGGCGCGGCGGAATTCTTCCGTCTCAGCCTGTCGGTCGGCAGGCGCGGCAGCCAGATCGAAACGATCCGCCGCGATTTTGGAAGGCCGGGGCTCGCAAAAAGATCCATCGTCGCAATTCCATTCCATGATCCAGCGTCCCGTGGGCCCATGCCGGTTGCGCGCAAGCGCTGCGTCGAAACGCGGATATCCGAAATCTTCCGTGGGCGAGGGGCTTGCGCACACGCTCCAGCGCGTTTCGGCGGCACTCGCATCGGCCTGCGCACCCAGCCGCAGAAGCACGGCGCTCACGCCTGCGCGCGCCGTCGCCAATGTCAGCCGCCGCGTGGCGGTGAGGTCGAGCGCTTTGTGCTCGCCATAGATTTCGAGCACCACCGCGCCCAGCCCCTTGCACGAAAGCGCATCGCCCGCCGCCTTGAGCGCATCCTTGGCATGATCGACGCGCAGCAGAATGAGCCGTGCCGGATTGAACCCCATTTCCACGAGGCCGCCGCCATAGACCTCGCCATGTTCGAGCGCGGAAAAATCCTGCCGGATCCACAAAAGCGTGCGGTCGCCGCAAAGCCGTTGCGCCAGCCCAAGCGCAAAGCCGCAAGCCGCCGCATCATGCCCCGGCCCGCCCGCATGGACTTCGTGCAGCGCCTCGCGCCGCAGGCCGCGCAACACCGCATCCGCGCCCGAATGGCCAAGCGGAACAGAAGCCCGCCCAGGCTCAAACGGCGCCAGCGTTTGGCGCAGCGAGGCCAGAAGATGTGCGGAAGGGGGCATTTCTTTCTCTTTGTTCCTGTTATGTTCTAGTATGGTCCCCGCCCCGCAGGAGTCAATCGCCCAAGGGCAAGTCTTTGTTTTTGATGGGTATATCGCGAATCCGGCAGCAAGCCCGCCCGCATCCGCACATATATAAAGAGAGCCGCCACAGCACCCCGCATCTTCTTATGGGGAACCCGCCCTGCTCGCGTGTTCTATCTGGTGTGAGCAACTCGTCTTACCCTTTGCGAGCGGAAAGCTTTTGGGCGATGGCGGAAACGTTCGAAACTGGTCGTGAAAGCGCGGGCACGCGCTTGGCCGGGACCGATATGACCGCCTCAGACGTCCATTCGTGGTTTGTCCGCGAAGTGCTGCCGCTTGAGGCAGCGCTGATGCAATTCCTGCGTCACTCCTTGCGCAACCGCAACGAAGCCGAAGATCTTTGCCAGGATGTGTATGTGCGCATCTATCAGGCGGCGCTCAAGAAGATTCCCGATCCCGCCAAACCCTATCTCTTCACCGTCGCGCGCAACCTTCTGCTCAACCGCGTGCGCCACGAAGCCATCGTCTCCATCGAGGCGGTGGCCGATCTCGAAGCGCTCAACATCGCCAAGGACGAGCCCGGCGCCGACCGCTGGGTGATCGCGCGCGAGGAATTGCGCCTGCTCGAAAGCGCGCTCAACCGTTTGCCGCGCCGCTGCCGCCAGGCGGTGATCTTGCGCAAGATCGAAGGCCTGTCGCATCGCGAGATCGCGCAGCGCATGGCCATCTCGGAAAAAACCGTCGACCGCCACATCAGCGATGGCGTGGCAGCGCTCGCCGATGCGCTGTTCGGCGAAGCCCCCAGGAGATCGCGATGAGCGACCAGAAAAGCGCCCAGCAGGTTCGCGAAGAGGCCGCGACCTGGATTTCGCGCCGCGACGGCACGATGTGGAGCGATGCCGACCAGAGCGAACTCGATGCATGGCTCGCAGCCGCCCCCGAACACATGGTGGCGTTCCTGCGCGCCGAAGCCGCCTGGGGCCGCGCCGACAGGCTGGTCGCGCTGCGCACCGCCAAGACAAGCCGCATCGCCGAAACATTGAAGGATGTTCTGCCCACCGCCTTGCGCGCGGTCGCGGCCGCAGCCGTGATCGCCGTGGTGGGCGTGGCCGCCCGCGACTATCTCACGACCACCAACCAGAAAACCTACACCACGCCGGTCGGCGGGCGCGAAACCATCACCCTGGTCGATGGTTCGCAGATCGCGCTCAACACCGACACCGTGTTGCGCATGGATTTGGGCGACCGGGAACGCCGTGTCTGGCTCGACAAGGGCGAGGCCTATTTCCATGTCACCCACAACGCGCAGCGCCCCTTCCGCGTCTTCGCCGGCAACCGCACGGTGACCGATCTGGGAACGCGCTTCAGCGTGCGCCGCGACACCGAACGTTTCGAAGTCGCGGTGATGGAAGGCAAGGTCGCGTTCGATGCCGGCGTCAAGCCGCAGGACAAGCCGATCGCGCTGCTTCCGGGCGATGTGGCAATCGCCACCGCTACCGACGTTTCGATCGTGAAGAAGCCCTCGCGCGCCTTGGCCGAATCGCTCGGCTGGCAGCGCGGCCTGCTGATCTTCGACAACACCACGCTTGGCGATGCGGTTGCAGATTTCAACCGCTACAACAGCGAAAAGCTCGTCGTCGCGAAATCCGTCGCACGCCTGCCGATCGTCGGCACATTCCGCACCAACGATGTCGAAGCGTTCGCGCGCGTCACATCGCAAGTCTTCGGCCTGCGCGCCGAATCAAAAGGCGCAAGCATCGTCATCTCGCATTGAATGAAGCGTGGAGAAAGGCACACGGCCTTTCCCACATGAGGGGGAAAAAATCTTGAGACATTCGACAATCAAATCCGCAATCATGGCGGGCGCCTGCATCACAGCGATCACCGGTGCGGCCCAAGCCGAGCAGTTCAACATTTCCAGCGGTGACCTTAAGGCAGCACTGGGCGCCTATACACGGCAAACCGGCGCTTCGGTGATTGTGTCGGGGGAAGCCATCAAGGGCGTGCAGACCAAAGGCGTGCAGGGCGATCTTCCGCCTGACGTGGCGCTTTCGCGCCTGCTCTCCGGCACCGGCTTCACCACCCACCGCGATTCCTCGGGCGCCTTCGCCATCGTGCGCGGCACTTCGGCGGCCGCCCAGATACCGCAGGAACTCTTCCAGATCGCGCAGGCAGGCCCCGCCCATACCGCGATGGAAACCGTCACGGTGACGTCCTCCAAGCTCGGCGGCGGCGATGTGCAATCCATCCCCATCGCCATCACGGCGCTGAGCCAGGAACAACTCACCGCCACCCAAACCACCGGCGGGCCGGACTTGATCAAACAAGTTCCGAACATGACGTTCACGAAAACCAATTTCAGCGGCTACAGCATCCAGCTACGTGGCATCGGCACGCAGGCGATCTCCGTCACCACCGATCCCGCAGTTGCGGTCGCCTTCAACGATATGCCCTTCATCCGCAATCACTTCTTCGAACAGGAATTCTTCGACGTGGCCCAAGTCGAAGTGCTGCGTGGTCCCCAGGGCACCCTTTATGGCCGCAACGCGACCGCAGGCGTGGTGAACATCACAAGCGCCAAACCGAGCGATCAGTTCGAAGCCATGGCCAGCGCCGACATCGGCAACTACAAGAACCGCCGCTTCGAAGGCATGATCAATCTGCCTATCGTGGATGATCGCCTCGATATCCGTTTGGCAGGCGAATGGACCAAACGCGATGGCTATTCGTTCAACACTGTTTCAAACAAGCCAACCGATGGGCGCGATCTATGGGCGGGCCGTCTCAGCATCGGCTTCAAACCCAGCGAAAATCTCAAAACCAGTTTTATCTGGGAACATTTTTCAGAAAATGATGATCGCCTGCGCTCAAGCAAGCAATTGTGCAAGCGTGATCCTGGCCCGGAGACTGTAGGCGGTTATCCAACCGGAAGTGCGGTAAACGACCAACAAAGGCAGACATTTCTAAATCAGGGCTGCCTGCCGGTATCGCTTTACAGTGATGAAGCGTTTCAAGTGCCAAACGCTTTGGCACTGCCCTATTATGGTGGCGTGGTCGGTGCGGGCTTCGGCCTGTCGATCGGTACGCCTATGAACCAGTTTAGAGGCGGACCGCAAGATGCCTATGCCAGCACGACCCAGTCGCGGGATTTGCGTGTCATCGAATCGGCACGCGACTCGGCTTACAAAGCCAAAAGCGAAGTGTTTTTGTTCAATGTCGAATATGACATAGACCCGTCGCTCACCATCAATGCGCAAACAGGCTACAATAACGATTTCCTCTTTGCGACGCAGGATTACAATCGCTTCAACACCCGCCCCGGCATTTTCGCAAATTGGGGGAATCTGGTATCGCCAACCGGAAACTATGTGTGCTTCGATGGTGGCGTTACCTCTTATAGCCCCGGCGGCAATAACTGCGCTCGTCCGGATTTGGCAATAGAAACGGGTCTTTTTTGCGATCCGCAACTGGGCTGCAGTGATCGGTTGGCGGCACAGGATCTCGTCAAGCAGAAATCGTGGCAGCTGAATCAGGAAGTGCGGATATCATCAAAATTCAACGGCCCGCTGAATTTCAGTGTCGGCGGAAATTTCATGCACTACGAAACACATGAAAATTACTATGTGTTCTTCAACAGTTTAACGATGTTCGCGTCCAAAACTCTCGGTAACTGGACACCGGGAAATCCGGCGACGCAGGACCAGTGTGTGGACAACATGCGGCCGACAGATCCGCAAAATCCGGGCAGTCCCGGAAGTTTTATCTGTCTGGGCTGGGTTGACGTCAATCCTATCGATAAGCTCGATGATAAGGGGCACAACTATTTCCTGAGCCAAAACCCCTATGTGCTCAATTCCTATGCCGGTTTTGGTGAAGCCTATTACGATGTGATGCAAGACCTGAAGCTTACGGGCGGCTTGCGCTGGACGCAGGACCAGAAGCATTTCGTCACTATACCGAGTGCGCTCCTTACCCAAGGCTATGGCTATCCCATTACCGGCGTGGTGGATCAGGAATGGAGGGAATGGACAGGTCGCTTCGCCGCGAACTGGACACCGCAACTCAGCTTCACCGATCAAACCTTGGTCTATGCTTCATTCGGCCATGGTTACAAAGCTGGCGGCGCCAATCCCCCCGGCGCCATCCTCACGGTGTTCAATAGGTTCGGCGAGATAGCCAGTCCTGCTCATCCGCTGACATTCAAACCTGAATTCATCAATGCCTATGAGTTGGGCACAAAAAATACGATGCTGGATGGCGCGATAACCTTTAACGCAACTACCTTCTATTACGATTACAAAGCCTATCAGATTTCAGAAATTGTAGATCGCACATCTATAAATCTTAACTTTGATGCCACCGTCAGAGGTGCCGAACTGGAAGCAAAGTGGGAAGCGGCACCCGGCCTGAAATTCGGTTTCTCCGGCGGCTATCAGAAGACGCGTCTGGCAGACGGGTCAAAAGCGATCGACTTGATGGATCGCACTGCCGGTCGCAGCGATTGGATGGTGGTGAAACCCTTTGTGAGTCAGGCCTCAAACTGTGTTCTCCCAGTCTACGTAATGGCCGAATATTTCCGTCCCGGGAATAATATTTATACCGGCACCTCTTATGCTTGTGGCATTGCGTACACCCTCGGTAGGGACCCATTGCTCTACACAGAGCCGAATCCTCCGTTTACCCCTGTGGTAAGTCCCGACTATCCGGGCTTTGATCCTGTCAGCCCAACTGCCACCAATGGTGGCGCGGGTCCCGTGCCCAATGGTGGCGCCGGTTTTGACAAAGACCTGAGCGGCAACGAACTGCCCAACGCGCCGCATTTCACCGCGTCGTTCACGGCGGAATATTCCATGCCGTTGACACAAGATTGGGCTGCCACACTGCATGGTGATTTTTACTGGCAATCCCAATCCTGGGCACGTGTCTTTAACGACAATCCCTACGACCGGTTGAGAGGCTATAGAAACGTCAATCTCTCGCTGATCCTCACCAGCCAGAACGGCTGGCAGGCCATGGGCTATCTGAAGAATGTGTTCAACACCACAGCCATCACCGGCACCTTCCTGAACAGTGATGATAGCGGCCTGACCACGAACGTGTTTCTGACCGATCCGCGCCTGTTCGGCGTGCGCATCACGAAAAATTGGTAAGGGGGGATTTGGTATGAGTGAACTCATCAATACAGGCTCTGAGCTTACGCAAAGCCGCTTTCAACTTCTCGGAACGGCATCCATGCTGGCGCTGTTGGTCGCCTTGCCCGTCTCTGCGCGGGCGGCGGATACAAGTCGCCCCACCGTCTGGATCGAGGGTGGCTATCAATTCGAAGGCGTGACGGGATCGGAAACCCCGTTCCATGCACCTCTGGAGGGAGTAACCCGCGCCAATGGTCTTCCAGTCCTCAGCGATATTGCCAGCGACCTTAGTCTGAGCCGTGGCGCCGAAGGCCGTATCACTTTCCAGCCCAAAGGATCGGATTGGTCGTTGTCTCTCTCCGGTCGTTTTGGCCGCGCGCATAGTGTGCGCAAAGCCTACGGCGAGAAAGAGTTCGTCGGTCCACCGATGAAGCGGACCCTCGAAACAACCAGCTTTGGTTTTTATAATGTGACGCAATCGCCTTCTGACATGGCCTATGTCGAGCAACGGGCAGAGACGACAGAAACCCATACAATTCTGGACTTCCAGGTTGGCCGGGATTTAGGCGTTGGCGCTCTTGGGCAATCCACAGAAGTCGTGGTCGGCTTCGGTGCCCGCTATGCGCAATTCAGCAGGCGCAGCAATGCATCCGGTCACGGTGCGCCTGATCTCGAATTCGAGAGCTCCAAATTTGCAGGTCTGATGATCCCCACAAAATATCGGATCAACATTTTCAATCACGCGTCCGCCGCGCTGGTTGAGCGGGAGACGAATTTGCGTGCCATCGGACCCGCCTTGTCGATGAACAACACCACAAGGCTGTTTGGTGATGAAGAGGATGGCGCGCTCAATCTGGATTGGGGGGCCAATGCGTCCCTTCTGTTCGGCCGCCAGCGCGCCGAAACCAGCCATGAGGCAACGGCGAAAGTCATCCCAAACGTATACGGTTCATCGGTAGAATTCGGCATGACAGGAAATATCGCAGCCGCACCCCTCACGTCCCGCCGCTCGCGCACCGTCACCATCCCCAATCTCGGCGGCTTCGCAGGCCTTTCCTATCGCTTCCCCGATGCAAGGCTCAGCGCAGGCTATCGCGCCGATTTCTTCTTTGGCGCCATGGATCGCGGGCTCGATTCACACAAATCCACAACAACAGGCTTCCACGGCCCCTTCGCCACGATCAGCATCGGTCTCGGCGGCTAGCGACAGAAACAATCCCGGGGGATGTGCGAAAAGGCGGGCGGAGCGATCTGCCGCCTTTTTGCGTGGAGGACCACGAACATAGAGGATAAAGAAGAAAATCCTTTATAGGCCTTGAAACCTTCTTTTGTTGGCCCTATATTCCCATCTGGAAAACAGAAGGGCCTGAAAGACTGGGAAAATCGGCCGCGCCGGAAGTGGCCGGAACAGCGCGAGACCATACAGGGCAGGGTGCGAAGCTCGCGCGCACCTGCGCGGGTCGGGGCTGGCAATCCCGTCCGCAACGCCTGTGGGACAAGTGAAGGTGCGGTGTCGATCCGGTTGATCCCTGATGTTTCCCGCCTGCCGTAGCTTCGACGCCGAAGGCGGGCCGCACAAGCGGCCCGCCTTTTTTGCGTTCGCGCCGAAATAAATTGGCGCGCCCACCCCGAAGCCACCCTCCACCGATTGTCTCCCAAGCGTAGTCTTTCGCTCTAACCCCTCGAAAGGCAGGGCTTCCTGGGGGATGGCCGAAACAGTCGAAACAAACCGGGGAACCGGTCTCTTCAAACCGGGCGCCACCATGACGGCGTCTGAGGTGGAGATTTGGTTTGTCCGCGAGGTGCTGCCGATGGAGGCGATGTTGATGCATTACCTGCATCAGAACTGGCGCAACAAGAGCGATATCGAAGATCTCCGCCAGGAGGTCTATGCGCGTGTCTGCGAGGCGGCCCAGAAGGAAGTTCCCGAAAAGACCAAGGCCTTCGTGCTGACGACGGCGCGCAATCTTCTCATCAACCGCGTGCGCCGCGAACAGATCGTTCCCATCGAAGCGGTGGCCGATCTCGATGAACTCGAAATCGCCATCGACGCGCCGGGCCCCGAACGCAACGCCATGGCCCGCGATGTGTTGCGCAAGCTGCAGGGCGCGCTTGATCGCCTGCCGCCGCGCGCCCGCGAAGTGGTGACCTTGCGCCGGATCGAAGGCCTGTCGCGGCCCGAGATCGCGCAGCGCATGGGCATCAGTGAGAAGACCGTTTCCGAACATCTCACCCGCGGCCTCTGCGCGCTGGCCGACATGCTCTATGGCGATGGCTCCGATCTGCGGGGCAAGAAATGAGCGCCGCCGGAACGAACGCCAGAGATGTCAACGCAAGCGCGGCCCACTGGCTCGAACGGCGCGAATTCGAAAGCTGGGGCGAGGCCGACGAAGCCGAGCTTGCGGCCTGGCTTGCGCAATCCTGGGAAAACTGCGTCGCCTATTGGCGGCTGAAGGATGCCTGGGAACACACCCAGCGCCTTTCGGCCTTGCGCCCCGCCACGCGCGAACAGGCCGGTTCGGCCTTGCGCAAGCTCTTTCGTCCGATGTTGTTGCGCGTCTCCGCGGCCGCAATCGCCATCGCCGCCATTGGCGCAGGGTTTGCCGCCTATCTCGATGGGCCGAGCGAGACGGTCTACGCCACCCAGGTGGGCGGCCATGAAACCATCGTGCTGGCCGACGGCTCCAAGGTCGAGCTCAACACCGACACGGTGCTGCGCTCGCGCGTGGGCGCTCATGAGCGCCTTGTCACGCTCGAACGCGGCGAGGCCTATTTCCAGATCGCACACGATCCCAAGCACCCCTTCGTGGTGATGGCGGGCGATCATCGCGTCACCGATCTGGGCACCAAATTCCTTGTCCGCCGTGAAGACAAGAACCTCGAAGTCGCCGTCACCGAAGGCCGCGTGCAGTTGGATACGCCCGATGGCCGCCTGCAATCGCCCGTGCTGCTGACACGCCACGAAGCGGCTTCGGTGCACGACAACAAGGTCTACGTCACGCGCAAGACCGCGCTCTCGCTGACCAACGAACTTGGCTGGCGCCACGGCTTCCTGGTGTTCGATCACACCACGCTCGCCGACGCGGTGGCGCAATTCAATCGCTACAACCGGGGCAAGCTCGTCATCGCCGATCCGGCGACGGCGCATCTCACCATGGACGGCACATTTCCGATCGATGGCGTGAGTGCTTTCACCGAGGTTGCCCAGGAAGTCTTCAAGCTGCGCATCGAGCGGCGGGGAGACAACATCGTGATCACGCGCTGACGCATTTTGCGATTTTCGAATTCCGGCCCGGTCGGGCCATCTGGAGGGGGAAGAAAATGACGGACACGAAACTGCTGAAGGGCCTGTTCCTGTGCAGCGCGGCGATTTTTGCGGCCGCGCCCGCCACAGCCAGCGATTTCAACGTGCCGGGCGGCGATCTCAAAGCCGCGCTCCACGCTTATATCAAGCAGGCGGGCGTGCCGCTGATCGTATCGGATGATGCGGTGAAGGGCGTGCGCACCAATGGCGCACGCGGCGATCTTTCGCCTGCCGAGGCGCTGTCGCGCATTCTCGCCGACACCGGTTTTTCGATGCATCGCCATGCGTCCGGTGCCATTGCCGTGGTGCAGGATGAGCCCGCGCCATCGCCGCTCGCCTCTACCCAGGAAATACAGCTCGCCCAGCTGGCGCCGCGCAACGCGTCGGTCGAAACCGTCACGGTCACGTCATCCAAGCTTGGCGGCGCCGATGTGCAAAGCGTGCCGATTGCCATTTCGGCATTCTCCCAGGAACAGCTCACCGCCACGCAGACGGCAGGCGGCCCCGATCTGGTGAAGAACGTCCCCAACCTCACCTTCACCAAAACAAATTTCACCGGCTACAACATCCAGATCCGCGGCATCGGCACGCAAGCCATTTCGGTGACCACCGATCCGGCTGTGGCGGTGGCCTTCAACGACACGCCCTTCATCCGCAACCATTTCTTCGAGCAGGAATTCTTCGACGTCGCCCAAGTCGAAGTGCTGCGCGGGCCGCAAGGCACGCTCTACGGCCGCAATGCGACCGCGGGCGTGGTGAACCTCATTTCCGCCAAGCCTTCCGATCAATATGAGGCAATGGGCTCGGTCGATGTTGGAAATTACAACAACCGCCGCCTGGAAGGCATGCTCAACGTCCCCATCATGGGGGACAAGCTTGGCGTGCGTATGGCCGGCGAATGGACCAAGCGCGACGGCTATTCGTTCAACGATACGACTCAGAAGGCCATCGATGGCCGCAACCTCTGGTCTGGCCGAGTGACGGTGGGCTTTCACCCGATCGAGCGGCTTCATGCCTATGCGGTGTGGGAGCATTTCGATGAAAAAGACGATCGCATGCGTTCGGCCAAGCAACTCTGCAAGAAGGATACTGGCCCGCAATCCGTCGACGGGCTGGATCTCGACACCACCGGCAACGCGAATTTCTACCGTACCTGGTTGAGCCAGGGATGCCTACCGACATCGCTTTATTCCAGTGAAGCCTTTCAAACCCCGAATGGCCAATCCATTCCGTTCGTTGCGGCCGGTGAATTCGTTTTCAATGGCGCAGGCGGAAGCGCCCCAAATGGTTTTCTGCTCAATCAGGTCGATCCTTATGCAAGCCAAATCCAGTCGCGCGATTTGCGCGTGATCGAATCCGATATTTCGCCGACCTATCGCGCCAAGAATGACACAATCGAGCTCAATGCCGATTTCGACGTGACGCCCGAACTGACGCTCACCTCCCAGACCGGTTACAACAAGGACGAGTTACGTTCGACAGAGGATTTCAACCGCTTCAACACCGCGCCTGGTCTTTTCGGTACGCTCGATGGGCCCGATAGCCTCACACCCGGTGGCATCTATTGCGATCCACAGGTGGGTTGCTCCAGCAAGATGGTGGGCGAAGATCTTTCACAGGAACGCGCCTGGCAGTTCAGCCAGGAGTTCCGTCTCTCATCCCATTTCGAGGGGCCGTTAAATTTCAGCATCGGCGGCAACTATCTGCACTATCAAACGGTCGAAGATTATTACCTCTTCTTCAATCTAATCACCGCGACCGAGCAACTCGCCAACGGCCAGGGGCCCAACGAGTTCACCACCTGCCACGGTTGGGGCGATGAAACATTCGAAATTCCCCCAACGCCGGCAATGCCCACCCAGAACCAATTGTTTGGGCCCGGAGTCTACCCCTCGAATTTCGGCTGCGCCTTTGGCGGTGGACATGCCGGTACCTATATAGATCCAAATCCGATCACGAGCCTCGATGGACAGGGTCATAATTATTTCCGCAGCCAGAATCCCTATCGGCTGAATTCCTGGGCCGGGTTCGGTGAAGTCTACTATCAGATTGCACCAGACGTGAAACTGACCGGTGGTCTGCGCTTCACCGACGACCGCAAATATTTCGAGAACATCCCAAGCTGGGTTTTCCTGCTCGGCGGCGGCTATCCCACTCAGGGCGTGGTGGATCAGGAATGGAAGGAGGTGACGGGGCGGTTCAACGCGAACTGGACGCCCAAACTTGATTTCACCGACCAGACCTTGGTCTATGCTTCTTATTCACGCGGCTATAAAGGCGGCGGCGCCAATCCACCGGGCCCACAGCCAAATCTGTTCAGCTCGCAGTCCTTCACAGTGCATCCCGCAACCTTCGCGCCCGAATTCGTCAACGCATTTGAACTGGGAACGAAGAATGCGTTGCTGGATGGCGACCTGACACTCAACGCCGACGTCTTTTATTATGATTACAAAGGCTATCAGATCTCCCAGATCGTCGATCGCACTTCTATCAACCTGAATATCGATGCCAAGGTGAAGGGGGCGGAGGTCGAGGCGACATGGGAGCCGTTGCCGGGGCTGCGTTTCAACTTCGCCGGCGGCCTCGAAGACAGTTCCATCAACGATGGCCAATCCGCGATCGATCTGATGGATCGCACGGCGGGGCAACCGGGTTGGATGGTGGTCAAGCCTTACCTTACATCGACCTCGAACTGCATCCTGCCATCATCGGTAGTGCGTCAGATCATCGAGAACAATCCGCAGAGCCCATCGGATTCGGCGGTGTTTAACGGGTTGGTTCTGGCTTGCGACATAGCTTATGCCTCGACTGCGCCCACGCGCTTCGCAGAATTCTTTCCTCCGGATCTCAGCAGCTTCGGGGTTGTAGGTTTCGATCCCTCGCAGTCGCCAAACAATGGCGAAGGCTTCTCGAAAGATCTTGGCGGCAACCAATTGCCCAACACGCCGCCGTTTACACTGTCGATGGGCGCGCAATATTCCATGCCGCTCAGCGAGACCTGGGCCGGAACCTTGCGGGGTGATTTCTACTGGCAGGGAAATTCGTTTGCCCGCATCTTCAACGACAAGCCCTATGACCAGCTTCATGGCTATAGCAACGTCAACCTGACGCTGATCTTCACCAACCAGGATGGCTGGCAGGCGATGGGCTATGTGAAGAACCTCCTCGACAAGACGGCCATCACCGGCGCCTTCCTCAATTCCGATGACACGGCGTTGACCACCAACGTGTTCCTCACCGATCCGCGCCTCTTTGGGATCCGCGTCACCAAGAACTGGTGAGGGAACTTTCGCGGCGGCCCGGCCGGGCCGCCGCGGTGCGTTTTCACTTTTCGAATATCGGGTTCTGTCCGGGATCGCGCACATAGGAAGAGTCTGTTGTGGCTCGGGCCACAGATTTGTGACCGGATCGAACGATTCGTGCATCATGCACAGCGCACATGCTTGAAAGAGCATCCAATGGCCGAGATTGTCTCAAAATCCGACTTCGCGGTTGCGAGATAACTAACATCGCTGTCTATTGTTTGTCTGGATATCTAATTATTAGAAATATGAGTATGTCATTCTGGTGGCTTTCATATTTCCGGTATGTCGATACTTTCCGATACAAAATTGCATTTAAATTCGTTTATGATATCTTGACGTTCTTGGCATTAGAAATATAGGTATTGTCGCCCAAGTAATGGCGCGAGTGTTGCTAACTTCACACGCTCCGAAAGCTTCGCTTGACTGACCCATTGTCGGTTAAAGGCGAGCCTCTAGAATGACCCTTGAACAGCGCTATTCAAGCATCTGTTTTAGGGGAGGTTTCTGCATGTCATTCCAAAATCCGGTGAAGTCGGGTCGCGCAGCCACTTTCGTCGGCACGCTCCTTTTGACCACGGCGTTTGTTGTGCCTGCACTGGCACAGATCGAAACGGTAACGGTGACCGCTGAAAAGCGTGTCGAAGACATCCAGACCGTGCCGATCGCGGTGACAGCCTATTCGGCGGAAGATATCGCCGCCCACCAGATCAATCAGTTCAAGGACCTGCAGTTCTCCACCCCGAACGTGACCTACACCAAGGGCAATTTCACCGGCTCGAACTTCCAGATTCGCGGCATTGGCATCACCGCGGTCGGCTATGACGCCGAATCCGGCGTTGCCGTCCACGAAGATGATGTGTTCCTTGCCAACCCGCCGCTTGCCGAAGCCAATTTCTACGATCTGGACAGCATCGAAGTGCTGCGCGGACCCCAGTCCACTCTATATGGGCGCGGCGCGACCGGCGGCACGGTGAACATCCGCACCGCGAAGCCAGTGCTTGATGAGTTCTCGTCCTCCGCCGAAGGCATGTACGGCAATTACAATTCCTCGGAATTGAAGGGCATGGTCAACATCCCGCTCATCACCGACATCGCGGCCGTCCGCTTTGCCGGCGATTGGACGCGTCATGATGGCTACGTCAAGAATATTGCCGACAACAGCAACATCGACAGCGCGGACACTTATTCGTTCCGCGGCAGCCTGCGGTTCGAGCCGACCACCAGCACCACCATCGATCTCGTCGGGTCGTATTCGCATGAATCCGATTCCAAGATGCGTGCGCGCAAGCAACTTTGCACGACCGACCCGACCGGCGTGCTCGGCTGCCTACCGGATTCGCTGACGACCGGCGTGGTGAACCTTAACTCCACCTTGGCGACGATCGCGTCCAGCAAGCAGGCGTTGCAGATTGCGGGATTGCCCGGAACGCTGGGGCTGTTCGATATCAGCGTCGCGCCGACGCTGCCCGCGCCGCTTGACGTGCTCAACCCTCCCGACCTCAGGAAGGTCAATACCGATTTTGCGCCCGTATACCACGCGCGTGATGAGTTCATTGCCCTGAACGCGAAGCAGAAGATCACAAGCTGGCTCGATGCCACCTTTGTCGGCGGGTATGATTATCACGCCACGTTCTCTCAGGAGAGCTATAACAATGTTGGTGGTCAGCCGTTTGCACCGGGCGCCATCGCAACGGCCGCAGCAACGTTGAACGCCACAATCAATTCTTTTGTGGGCCCCGCGCTAGGGAATGCCTATTTTGCGAATTATGCGCCTTATTTCGCCCAAGCAGCCAACAATGCGATACCTGTCTCCGGCATCGGTGGCCTCGGCCTGACGAGTGGCAATTACGGCGCGTTCTCCAATACGGTCTCGGCTTCGGACCAATCGGATGAGTATAGCCAGCAATATTCCGCCGAACTGCGGTTCGCCAGCAATTTCGAAGGTCCGCTGAACTTCCTGGTGGCGGGTTATTATCTCGCCGCACAGGGCAGTGGCGACTATTATGTCGTCGCCAACACGTTCGATTATCCGTTCGTGGCCCTGGGCGCCGTCCAAGGATTGGCAAATCCCGATTGCTATGTCGCCGGCTGCATCGATCCAGGCTATTATCACAATGATGGAACGCGTAACACGCTCACATCGAAAGCCATCTTCGGCGAAGTCTACTACGATATCATTCCCGATGAATTGAAGCTGACGATCGGCACACGCTACACGAACGATCACAAGGACCAGATCGGCCGCATCTTCATCTTCCCAGGTGATGTGCCGATTGGAACACCAAGCGAAGCTGCTGCCGTTGCCTATCTCCAGGCGCATGGGGGAGGCGATTTCGATGGTGCGACCCTGGGCAACCAATCCTATCAGTTCAATGAGGTGACCTATAGCAAGTGGACCGGCCGCGCTGTCTTGAACTGGACGCCCAAGCTGGACTTCACGGACAAGACCACCGTGTATGCGTCCTATGCGAGAGGGTATAAAGCGGGCGGATTCAACCCGGGCATTCAGCCCTCTCTGGGTATTCCGCCGTCTTACGCTCCGGAAAGCATCGACGCTTATGAACTAGGCACGAAAAACATCCTGCTCGATGGAACATTGCAGGCCAATCTGACGGGCTGGTACTACAATTACGACAGCCTCCAGGTCTCGGCGATCGTGCAGAACACTTCCGTCAACCAGAACATCAGCGCGAAGCTCTGGGGTGTGGAAGGTGAATTCCTCTGGGCGCCGACCACGAATTGGCTGTTCACCTTCAATTTCGGTCACACAGATTCCAGTATCGGAAATGTCGGGCTGATCGATCAACGCAATCCGACTGCCGGCAGATCGGATGTGGTGCTCATCAAGGATCAGGTGCTGGGTGCCAGCATCGGCCAGAACTGCGTCTACTATCTGAGCGGTGGGCAGACGTTGTCACCGGCCGACTTCATTGCCACCAACTCATTGGCTGCGCAGCAATTTGTCACTCAGTTGGGCTTAGTAGGTTTACCGGCGAGTACATTTGCCAATCCTCCCGGTGGGTCTGGTGCCCTTGCCGCTCACGGCGTAGCGTTGGCCAATTACGGTGCGTGTAATCCTGGCTTGGCTCCGCTCATGGCGGCGTTCGGTTATGCTTCGACCGATCCGACCAATTCGGCCAACAAGGCCGACGGCGTCCATGTTTCGCTCAGCGGCAACCAACTGCAAAACACCCCGCCGTGGAACATCAGCATCGGTGCGCAATACAAGTTTGAACTTGCGAATGGCTATTCGCTCACACCGCGTGCCGACTTCTTCTGGCAGGCTGATATGTGGGGCCGCATTTTCAATACCTCGGCCGACAAGATCAATTCCTTCGAAAGCACCAATTTGCAGGTCACTTTCTCTGCACCTGAGGAACAGTGGTACGTCACGGCCTTCGTCAAGAACCTGTTCGACGAGGACAGCATCACGGGCGAATATCTGACCAGCTCGACCTCCGGTCTCTACACCAATGCGTTCCTTGTCGATCCGCGCCTGTTCGGCGTGCGTGTTGGAGCGCATTTCTAGAGGTAACGTAGTCCCTCCGACTTCAGGGGCGCCGGGAAACCGGCGCCCCTTTTGTTTGCGCGTTGCCGCTTTGTGACCGCCTCACCGTTGCAATTGCTGCAAAAAACCGCCTCAATCTTTTCGCAGTCATCACGGCGCATCTGTTTGAACGGTTCGCGAAAAACCTCGCGGCTATCGCCCTTCGTGCTAGGGGCGTTTGCAAGTGCTGCGCTGCCGGTTGGCGCGCTGCAATTGCCGCTGGCGGTCTATCTGCCGAATTATTATGCAAGCCATATTGGGCTTTCGCTCGCCGCCGTGGGCTTTGCCTTCACCTTCGTGCAACTCGTCGCGATCAGTTTCGATCCGGCCATCGGCATCGGCATGGAGTGGACGCACACCCGCTTCGGCCGGTTCCGCCCGTGGCTGGCGGCAAGCGTGCCGGTGCTGATCATCGGGACGGTGGCGGTGTTCTTGGCCAAGCCCGGCGTCGGCACGGCCTATCTCACCGGATGGCTGCTTGTCTTTTTCCTCGGTTATTCGATGTCGCTGCTGGCGAGCACCGCCTGGGGCGCGGTTCTGGTGCCGGATTATAACGAACGCTCGCGGCTTTACGCCTGGCTGCAATTCTCAGGGCTGGGCGGGGCGGTGCTTCTGCTCTTCATCCCGCCGCTGCTCACCAATCTATTCCACGCCGATCAGGAAGCGGTGATGCACGCAATGGGATGGTTCCTCATCCTGGCCGTTCCACTAACGGCGGCACTTGCGATTGGGGTGGCTGGCGAACCGCAGCGCCCGCGCGCCGCGCGCGAGAAATTCACCTGGCGCGATTATGCGGGCCTGATCGCCCAACCGAACATGCGGCGTATCCTGGCCGCAAACCTGCTCCTCACGCTCGGCCCCGCGATGACAGGGGCGCTCTATTTTTTCTTTTTCTGCGATGCGCGCGGCTACACGCTGGGGCAGGCGAACATTCTGCTTTTCCTTTATCTGGCGGCGGGGCTCGCGGGCGCTCCCTTTTTTGCCCATGTCGCGGGCCGCATCGGCAAGCACCGGGCGCTTGGTGTTGCAGCAACTCTCAACGTGGTGACGCAAGTGGGCCTGCTCGCTCTGCCCAAATCGTCGATGCTGCTGATGGCGCCCGCCATGTTCACGGTCGGCTTCATCGCCAATTGCTATCCATTGATCCTCAACGCCATGGTCGCCGATGTCTGCGATCAGGTGCGCCTGGATCTGGGCCATGATCGCACGGCCCTGCTTTATTCCCTGATGACCTGCACCCTGAAGATCGGTTCGGCCATTCCGGTGGGCATCACGTTTCCCATTCTGGGCGCCATCGGCTTCAACGCCGCCGAAGGCGCGATCAACACGCCCGAGGCCTTGCGCGGATTGGAGCTTTGCTTCGTGACAGTGCCCGTGCTGGTGGTGGCGCTGGGCGGTCTCGCCATGTGGGGCTACCGGCTGGACCGGCGCCACCACGCCGAAATCCGTGTACAGCTGGATGCGCGCGACGAGGCTGTTCTCGCCGAAGAAGCACTCAGCATCGAGCGCCCCATCGCAACAACCCTTGCAGAGACCGGAACCCCGCCTTAATTCCGTCTGTTAAGCGGGGCTTGATCCTGTGGGTGATTTCTATTGCGCGGGAAGCGGGAAACCGTCTCACTAAAAGCGTAGAAGTGTGTCAGGGAGAAGAAATGTCACGGGTTTGGACGATATGATCGGCCGTTCGCCTCAACGCATGTCGGCCTGGATGCTGGCCGCCTATTCCAGCCCCTATCTGCCGGTGGGCGGGCTGGTCCTGGCCCTCGTCGTCTATCTGCCCAACTATTATGCGAGCCATATTGGGCTCGATCTCACCGCGGTGGGCGCCGCCTTCACCCTCGTGCGCTTGTTCGATATCTGCTTCGATCCCTTTGCGGGCGCCGCGATGGATGGGATGCGCATGTCCTTCGGCCGCTATCGCCCGTTCCTTGCCCTGAGCGCGCCGCTCATCGCGGTCGCCGTCTATGCGATCTTCATGGCCAAGCCCGGTGTCGGCACCAACTATCTCGTGGGCTGGCTGATCGTCCTCTATATCGGTTTTTCGCTCTGCGTGCTGTCGCAAGCCGCCTGGGGCGCGGCGCTGGTGCCCGATTATCATGAGCGCAGCCGCGTCTATTCCCGCATCCAGATATTCGGCATCGTCGGCGGGGTGTGCGTGCTGGCGCTGCCGCCACTTGCCCATGCCCTGTTTGGCGCCGATCAGACGGTGGGTATCCAGGCGATGGGCTGGTTCATCATCTGCGCGGCTCCGATCACGGCTGCCATCGCGGTCGCCCGCGTGCCCGAGCCTGCGGAATCGCCCAATCGCGAGCGTATCTCGTGGCGGGATTATCGCGCGCTGCTGCTGCGCCATTCCATGGCACGCGTGCTGTTCGCCGATTTCTTTCTGACATTGGGCCCCGCGATCACAGCGGTTCTCTATCTCTTCTTCTTCCGCGAAGCCCGCGGCTACACGCTGACCCAGGCAAACGTGCTGCTGCTGATCTATATCTGCGCAGGCCTTGCGGGCGCGCCGTTCTGGGCGTGGATTTCCCGCCGCCTCGGCAAGCATCGCACCATCATGGTGGCAAGCGTGCTGCATGCCATCACGCAAACCTGCGTGCTGCTGCTGCCCAAGGCCGATGTGCCGCTGATGGCGCCCGCCATGTTCATCGTGGGCTTCATCGCCAGTGCCTATCTGTTCCTGCTGAGTGCGATGGTCGCCGATGTGAGCGATGAAGTGCGCCTGGATACCGGCAAGGAACGCACGGCGTTGCTCTACGCCCTGTTCACCGGCGTGCAAAAGATCGGCTCGGCCCTGTCGGTCGGCATCACCTTTGCCATCCTCGATGCCATCGGCTTCAAGGCCGCCGAAGGTTCGGTCAACAGCGCCGATGCGATCTGGGGGCTCGAGGCCTGTTTCGTGGTGGCGCCTGTGCTCTCATTCCTGCTCGGCGGCGCGATGATGTGGGGTTACCGCCTCAACGAAACCCGCCACAGGCAAATTCGCGAAGGGCTCGCCGCGCATGACGCGATGGGAGCATCCGCACCCGAAGGTGTCACAGTCGCCGGCCCGCTTGCGCCCGCGACTGCTGTGGAAACCTGATTGTTCTGGTTCCTTGCGCCAAGCGAGCGGCTGGTGAGGCGGATCAGGCCTTCGATGCAAATGTCTCGTCCAGAAGCGCTCTTGCCGGTGCTGCAAGCTTTTCCAGCCACGCAAGGGCGCGTGCAATTTCTCCGGCCTGGGCAGCGCGCGTCTGCGCCAATTTTCGCGCGCGCGTGTCCACGGAATAGGGCTTGAGCGGGCTCTTGGAATATTGCGACAGGATGGGGCCGCTCATCAGCGCATCGAGCGTGTCCGGCGTCGTCTCCAGTTCGAAATGCGCCGCCGCGCGTGCAAGGCTCGCGCGCATGTCGCCCAGAAAATCCTCGAAGTCGATGTTGAGGATACGCGATCCGAATTCTTCGTTCAGGGCGCGCTGGGTCAGCCTTTCCGCCGCCCAGCTCATAGCGGCGATCTCGCCCACCGTCCGTGGCGGTGCGGCCCCGGTATTGCCGAGCATTGTGTGCAGGCGGGTCAGGCGCTCCGGGCCGAACACCTCCAGATCCGTTTGCGCATATTGCGAGGATAGCAGCGCCTCGATCGCGCGCTCGCGCGGAAGCGAAAGATAAACCGCCCGCGCGTGGGGCCGGGCCTGCATCATGCGGGCGCCGAGGCGCGCAGTATTGCTGGTGGCTTTCAATACGACCGCGCGAGTATGCGCGTAGCCGCGGCCCCACAGGTTGAGAAAAGCCTCGAGCAATGGTTCGCGCAAATCATCCGCCGCCGGTGCGTCGAAAGCGTCCGCCAATATCCGCAAGGGCAGGGGTTCGCGCAGCGAAAGCACGCCGTCCACTTCTCCCAGCAACCGGCTCAACAGGGTCGAACCCACATGGCCGGTGTGAAAGATGAAGTGCAATGGCAGGGGCATGATCCGTCGCGCATTCGCGAGAACGGGATCGAGCGCCACCCAGGCGCCCTTGTGCCTGGCCGTCAGCATCCGGTCGTCGAGAAAGCTTGCCGCGCGATAATCTTCCTCAGCCATGCGGATCATCAGCACGCGTTTCTGTGCCAGGTCGAGGTTCTGCGGATAGGCTTGCGGCGTCACGATCGGCCCGTCGTGCCATAACCCCTTGCGACGATGCCGAAGATCTCGTTGCGGATGCGCGCGAAATCATATTCCGGCGGCAATTTACCCGCGAGCTGCAGCATCAGCGCGCCGTGCAGCGCCGACCAGATCACCGTGCCGATCAGAAGCGGGTCGCCTTCGATCAGGCCGGCCTCGGCGAGCGCTTTCAGGTGGCGGGTCAGCGTTTCGCGCGCGCGTTTGCCGGCGCGCACCAGATCGGGATAGTTCTCCTCCGTCGGCTGCGAAACATCGAACATCAGCTTGTAGGCTTGCGCGTGCGTGCGTGCGAAATGCTCGTACCCCAGCCCAACCGCGGCCGCGCGCTCGATGGGCGAGGTTTTCGAATCGTAGGCGCGCTCCAGTTCTTCGGAAAACTGATCGAACGCGCGCGCGCGCACCGCGGCCAGAATGTCGTCCTTGTCCTTGAAGTAGCGATAGGGCGTCATCGGGCTCACGCCCAGTTCGCCCGCCAGCTGGCGCAAGGTGAACCCGTCCGCCCCCTTTTCGGCGAACAGCCGGGTCGCCACGTCGCACAAACGATCGCGAAAATCCTCGACTTCTGAAGGGGATAGGGCGCGGGGCATGAATTTTGGGACTCACCTCTTGAACCTGAGCATAGCATAATTTACGATGTATATTATAGTGCAGCCCAGGAGGATGGTCATGAACGCGCCCGCCCGCATCAACCCCTATCTCAGCGGCAATTTTGCTCCTATCCGCAGCGAAGATGATTTTGCCGATCTGCCTGTGAAAGGTGAGATCCCGCCCGGTCTCGCAGGGCGTCTCTATCGCACCGGCCCCAATCCGCAATTTGATCCGCGCGATCCGAATTATCACTGGTTCTCAGGCGACGGCATGCTGCACTCTTTCCATCTCGAAAATGGCAAGGCGAGTTATCGCAACCGTTTTGTCCGCACGCCCAAATGGGAACTGGAACACGCCGCCGGAAAATCGTTGTTCGGTTCGTTTGGCAATCCGCTGACAACCGATCCCGATTCCATCGGCAAGGATTCGGGCGTCGCCAACACCAACATCCTGATGCATGCGGGCAAGCTGCTTGCGCTTGAAGAAGGTCACCAACCCTTCGAAGTCGATCCCAGAACGCTCGGGCCCCGCGGCTACGTTCCTTATGCGGGCGAAGCCGGGCATTTCACCGCTCACCCCAAGATCGATCCCGAAACCGGCGAAATGCTGTTCTTCGGCTACATGGTGGGCGACATCCCGCTGACCAACGCCATGGCGTTCGGCATCGTGGACAAAGCGGGCAAGGTAACGCGGCTTGACCGTTTCGAAGCCCCCTTTGCCAGCATGGTGCACGATTTCATGGTCACGCGCCGCCATGTGCTGTTCCCGATCCTGCCCGCAACCTTGAGCATGGATCGCGCGATGAAAGGCATGTCGCCCATCGCCTGGGAGCCGGAAGTGGGTGCCTTCGTCGGCGTGCTCGCCCGCGATGCCAGCATCGACAAGATGCGCTGGTTCAAGACCGATCCGAACTATGTCTTCCATGTGATGAACACATGGGAGGAGGGCAACAAGATCTTCGCCGATGTGATGGAATATCCCGTGGCGCCCCTGTTTCCCAACGCCGATGGAACACCTGGCGAAAAGAGCGCGGCAATCCTGCGCCGCTGGACCTTCGACCTTGCCTCCAACAGCGATGTGATCCGTCGCGAAACGCTGGATGATATGGCCGGCGAATTCCCCCGGCTGGATGATCGCCGCGCGGGTCTTTCCTATCGCCATGGCTGGTTTGCCGCCCATTCGAGAAACGATTTCGATGTGCGCTTCGATGCCATTGCTCATTTCGACACGAAAACGGGCAAACGGGTACTGCACACCTTCGGAGCGGGCGATGTGACGAGCGAACCTGTTTTCGTCGAGCGGTCCGCCGATGCGGAGGAAGGCGATGGCTGGATTCTGGCCGTGGTCTATCGCGGCAACGAGAACCGCAGCGATCTGGTGATCCTCGACGCACAGGATGTCGTCAAAGGCCCCATCGCGGTGGCAACACTTCCGCGCCGGGTGCCCTTTGGCTTCCACGGCAATTGGGCGCCGATCACCGGCATATAAACGCCGCAACGCGGGCGAGCCAGCCTCGCCCGCGTCATCGTCTTGCGCCATACTCGCAAGATGCGCAGACACACCCTCACCTTATTATTGTTCCTCGCTCCGGTTGCGGCCCACGCCCAAACCATCTCGCATTGGGTTCAAATGGGTCCAGGCGGTGTCGCCGAACTGCGCGCCGTCACAGCCGGCACTTGTCCCGAAGCTGTCATGGATGGCCATCCGGTCGCGCTGCGAAGCCGCGCCGAGCCGGACGCGAATTTCCAGCGCCTGTGCAGTGTCGCGCTGCCCTCCGCCGCGGCGCAAGTTTCACTGGAAGGGGCGGCCATCGCGCTCCCCAAAGCCGCGCCCAAGCGCATTGCCGTGCTGGGCGACACCGGTTGCCGCATCAAGGATGGCACGGTTCAGGATTGCAACGATCCCGCCAAATGGCCATTCCCGCGCGTGGCAGGCGAAATCGCCGCGCTGAAACCCGATCTGGTCATCCATGTCGGCGATTATCTCTATCGCGAAACCAAATGCCCCAAACGCGATTCCGTGGCCTGCGGCAGCAGCCCCTATGGCGATAACTGGACGACATGGGATGCCGATTTCTTCACGCCCGCCCGCCCCCTGCTCGAAGCAGCCCCTATCGTATTGGTGCGCGGCAACCATGAAGATTGCCAGCGCGCGGGCCCTGGCTGGCTGCGCCTGATGGGCCCCCAGGCTTACGATCCGAAGGCGGCCTGCGATGCCCACCTTGCGCCTTATGCAATTCCGCTCGGCCCGATGAACCTGGTCGTGATGGATGATGCCGATGCGCCCGATCAGCTCGTCGACCGTTCGGCGTCTGAGGTTTATCGCGGCGAATTTCAAAATCTTTCAAAGCTCGCGCCCGCGCCGATCTGGCTTGCGATGCACCGCCCGATCTGGGGCGCGGTGAAAATCTTCATTCTCAATGTCGGCGGCAACCGCACATTGATCGCAAGCCTTGATCCCGGCGTGCTCTCGCCGGTCGCCCTGATGCTCTCGGGCCACGTTCATACGTTTGAGGCGCTCAACTATGGCGGTGGCCTGCCGCCGCAGCTGATCGCCGGCAATGGCGGCGACAAGCTGGACAGCGCGGCAGCCGATCTCTCCGGCCTCAATCTCGGCGGGCAGATCGTGAAAGATGGCATCTCGCTGCCCGGTTTCGGCTTTCTCCTTCTGACACAGCGCGAAAAAGATTGGCGCGTGGATGTCCATAGCGTCGACGGCACGATCGTGCGGGTCTGCACGCTTGCGAACGGGCGCATAGATTGTCCCGAAAAATAAGCGTTTTCTTCATTTCGGCCATGCTGCTGCCAAGATTGTAGAGGAAGGTCTCCACGTTTGCGGACGTGAAGCGGGAACGCTACGCTTCATTCGCTGACCGGCCTTCGCGCCGTCGTGTTCGGGGATCCTCATGAAACGTTCGCTTGCTGTCGCCGTCGCGGTATTTGCCGCGGCGCTCGTTGTCGTGTTCGCCGCCTGGAAGTTCGGCTTCCCCGGCCATCCGGGCGACGCGCAACATGGCGGCAGAAGCAGCGTCGGCGGGTTTCTGTCGAGCTTTGTCACCTCGCGGACGCCGCAACAGATGGCGGAAGCGCCCGAATTCGCCTTCCGCCGGATCGAGATCGACACCAGCAAACCGCAAGCGGAAGCCTGCCTCGTCTTCACCCGCAAACTCGATGCGACCGGCAAGACCCGCTACGAGGATTATTTCACCGTCGATCCCAAAACCGCGATTGCCACGCGCGTGGCCGACGACCGGCTGTGTCTCGCGGGCTTGGCTTTCAATGCCACATATAATGTCGTGCTCAAGCCGGGCCTGCCCGCGGCCAATGGCGAAAAGCTCGCCTTGGGCGAAACCATTCCCGTCGAGTTGCGCGACAAGCCCGCGCTGGTGCGCTTCACCGGCGGCATCATCCTGCCGCGCGACAACCGCGATGGCGTGCCGGTGATGACGGTCAACATCAAGAAGCTCTCGCTCAAGATCGTGCGCGTCGGTGATCGCCTCCTGTCTCAGCTCGAAAGCGGCGTGCTCGACCAGACTGCGCTCTATCATTGGGACGAGCAGCAGATCGAAAACAACCAGGGCTCCATCGTGTGGACCGGCACGGTGGAGGTGGCCAACGTCCAAAACGGCACCGTCACCACGCTGATCCCGGTGAACGACGTGCTGAAAGGCAAGCCGCCCGGGGCCTATGTGCTGATCGCAAGCGATGCCAACAAAAAGAAGGCGGGCGATGAATATGATTACGCCCCCATCGCCGCCCAATGGGTGATCGATTCCGATATCGCCATCACCACCTTTCAGGGCGCCGATGGCCTCACCGTCTTCGCGCGCTCCTATGCCACCGCCAAACCGCTCGCCGGCGTGAAGCTCACGCTTGTCGCGCGCAACAACAATCAACTTGCCACCGCCAGCACCGATGGCGCGGGGCGCGCGGACTTCGGTGCCGGTTATTTTCGCGGCAAGGGCGGCGATGAGCCCGTGGTGGTGATGGCCTATGGCGCGGAAAAGGATTTCAGTTTCCTCGATCTGCGCCGCCCGGCCTTCGATCTGACCGATCGCGGCGTCGGTGGCCGCAGCACGCCCGGGCCGAACGATGCGTTTCTCTATACCGATCGCGGCGTCTATCGCCCCGGTGAAACCGTTCAGGCAACCGCCATGCTGCGCGATCGCGTGGGCAACGCGGAAACGGCGCCGCTCACCCTCGTCGCCACGCGGCCCGATGGTATGGAAGTCGGCCGCAAGACATTTGCCGGCGCCTCGCTCGCCGCGGGCAGCGCCGTCTGGCCGGTCGATCTCAATGCAACCGCTCCCCATGGCCGCTGGCAGATCGCAGCCTATGTCGATCCGAAGGCCGATCCGGTGGGGCGCGTGCAATTCGATGTCGCCGATTTCGTGCCGCAGCGTTTGAAGGTGACGCTCACACCCGAACAATCCGTGCTGCATCCGAAAACGGATTTCCAAGTCCGCGCCGACACGCGCTTTCTGTATGGCGCCCCGGCCGCCGGGCTTTCCGGCGATGGCGAGGCGCGCATCACGCGCGATCCCAAACCGTTCCCCGATTTCGCGGCTTACAGCTTCGGCCGCGTCGAGGATTCGTTTGAAGACGTGCTCGTCACGCTCAAGGTGCCGGATTCCGATTCAAATGGCGTCACCGATGTCAGCGGCACGATTGGGGAACTCGCGGCCACGACCCTGCCGTTGAAAGCGGTGGTGAAGGTCTCGATCCACGAACCGGGTGGCCGCACAACAGACAAGACGGTCGAACTTCCCCTTCGCACCGGCGATGTGATGATCGGCCTGCGCGCGGATTTCGATGGCGGCTCGGTCGGTGAAAACGCGAAAGCAGGTTTCGAGGCCATCGCGGTGGATGCAGGCGGCAAGCGCATCGCGCTTTCGGGCCTGACCTATAGCTGGATGCGCGAAGATACCAATTACCAATGGTATCAGGATGCCAATACGTGGAAATATCAGGCGATCACGCGCGACCGCCTGATTGCGGGCGGCACGTTCGCCATCTCTGCCGCAGCCCCCGCCAAACTTGCGCAGGCCATGCCGTGGGGTTCCTATCGCCTCATCGTCACCGATCCGAAAAGCGGCGCGTCGGCATCGTATCGCTTCTATTCCGGCTGGGCTGCGAATGCCTCGGGCGATCGCCCCGACCGCATTCCCGTCGCCGCCGACAAGCCCGCTTACGCCGCGGGCCAGACCGCGCACATCTCCATCAAACCCAATTCCGATGGCCGCGCGCTTGTCGTGGTGGCGGGTGATCGCGTCTTTTCCTCGCAACTGATCCGCGCTCCCAAATCCGGCGCCGTCATCGATATCCCCGTTTCCGCCGATTGGGGCGCGGGTGCCTATGTGCTGGTCACCCACTATCGTGCGCTCAACGATGCCACGGGGCGCGAGCCCGTGCGCGCCATCGGTGTTGCGTGGCTGGGTGTCGACAATGGTCCGCGCACGCTCGCGGTGAATATCGGCGGCCCGAAAAAGATCCTGCCGCGCCAGCGCCTGACCATTCCCGTGTCGATCAAGGGCGCGGATCGCGGCGAGGCGACCTATCTCAGCGTGGCCGCGGTCGATGAAGGCATCCTGCAACTGACCGAATTCAAATCCCCCGATCCGGTTTCCTATTATTTCGGCAAACGCCGCCTCGGCGTCGGCATGCGCGATGATTACGGACGTTTGATCAAGGCCGAGAAGGGCGCCATCGGATCCTTGCGCGAAGGTGGCGATTCCTTTGGCGGCCGTCCGCTGGCGGTCGTTCCCACACGCACTGTCGCGCTGTTCTCGGGGCTGGTGAAGGTCGATGCCAATGGCCAGGCGAATGTGGCGCTCGACATCCCCGATTTTAACGGTGAGCTGCGCCTGATGGCGGTGGCCTTCACCGAGAAGAAGCTCGGCCATGCCGATCGCCCGCTTACCGTGCGCGATCCGGTGGTGGCCGATCTGGTGTTGCCGCGTTTCCTCGCACCCGGCGATCGCATTCAGGCGGGCCTCAATCTGGATAATGTCGAAGGCAAGCCCGGCAATTACAGCATCACGGTGAAAGCAAGCGGCCCGCTGGGCGTCGAAGGCAGCGGCCAGTTCACGCGCGATCTCAAAGCGGGCCAGCGTGTGTTGATGCCTGTCGCATTGCAGGGAAATGGTGTCGGCATCGCCAGCATCTCGCTGACATTGAGCGGCCCCGGCCTCAAGCTTTCGCATGCCTGGCCCATCCAGGTGCGCAGCCCTCAACTCGATATCGTGAACGAGGATATCGCGACCCTGCCCGCGGGCAAGAGCTACACCGCGAACAGGGCGCTTGTGTCGAACGTCATCGCGTCGACCGCCAATGTCGCCCTCACCGTGTCGGCCACGGCACCGGGCTATGCCAACGTGCCGGGTCAATTGCGCTGGCTCGACAAATATCCCTATGGCTGCATCGAACAGACAACGAGCGGGGCCATGCCGCTGCTCTATTTCAACGACGTGGCAAAACTCGCGGGCCTGCCTTCCGATCAGGCGCTGCACGATCGCATCCAGACCGCCATCGACCGCGTGCTCGACATGCAGAATTATGGCGGCGATTTCGGCATGTGGGGGCCGGGCAGCAGCGCCGATCCGTGGGTCAGCGCGTTTGCGCTCGATTTCGTGGCGCAGGCGAAATCGCGCGGCTATATCGTGCCCGACGAAGCGCTCAAGCGCGGCGCCAACTGGCTGCGCCAGACGGCAGCCTCGGATTCTTCCAGCGACAACGCGCGCGCCTATGCCTTTTATGTTCTGGCGCGGCTCGGGCAATTGAACCTGAGCGATCTGCGTTATTTCAGCGATACGCGCGGCCCCGAAATGAAAACGGCGATCTCGGCTGCGCTCACCGGTGCGGCCGCCGCAAGCGCCGGCGATCAAAGCCGCGCCTCCGTTCAGTTCGCGCGCGCCCGCAATCTGCTGCTTGGCGCGAAGGATGCCGATTATAGCCACGCCGAATATGGCTCGCTCACCCGCGATCTGGCGGGCACCACAGCACTCGCAATGGAAAGCCACGAGAACGAACTGATCCCCGCACTCGTGCAAAAGAGCAACGGCCTCAACATGCGCCTGAAAGACACCACGACGCAGGAAAAGGCGTGGATCCTGCGCGCGGCCTATCAATTGTCGCAGCAGCGTTTGCCGTTGAACATCACCGTCAACGGCAAGCCCGCGCCGGAGCAGGCCGGTGCCGTGCGCCTTTCGCCCACGCCTGCCAGCCTTTCGAACGGCATCACCTTCCTGAACAAGGGCGATGTGCAAACCTGGCGCATCTCCTCGGTGCAGGGCACGCCCACGATCGCATTGCCCGCCGAAACCAATGGGCTGACCGTGAGCAAGACGATCTGGACAATGGATGGCCAGCCCGCCGATCTCGCAAAGCTCAAACAGAACCAGCGCGTGATCGTGGCGATCTCCGGCCGTATGGACAACAATATCGACCGCCAGATGGGTGTGATCGACCTGTTGCCCGCAGGGCTGGAAATCGAGTTGCCGCTTTCGGGCGATGATGCCAAGCCCTATCCGTTCCTCGGCACGCTGACGCCCACCGCGATGAGCGATGCGCGAGACGACCGTTACGTTGCCTCGTTCAACATCGGCTGGCCGCCGGACAGCTATTTCAATCACAAGGTCGCCCAGCCCAATTTCCGCGTCGCCTATATCGCGCGCGCGGTGACGCCGGGAAGCTTCGTCCTTCCCGCCGCGATGGCAGAGGATATGTATGCCCCCGCCGTCCACGCCCGCACCGCCATGGGCAAGGTCGTGATCGCGCAATGAAGTGGAGCAGTCTCTCGCGCCGCAAACGTGTGGGTGTTCTGTCCACGCTCGGCGTGGTGTGCGTGCTGCTGATCGCCGACCGCCTGTTCCCGCCTGACATGACGCGCGCGACCACGCTCTCGACCGAAGTGGTAGATCATCATGGCGCATTGCTGCGCCCGTTTCTCTCGCACGATGGCTATTGGCGGCTGAAAACACGCGTGGCCGATGTCTCGCCGCGCTATCTTGCCTTGCTCAAAGCCTATGAGGACAAGCGTTTTGACAGCCATCCCGGCGTCGATCCGCTGGCGCTGGCGCGCGCTGCGATCCAGCTTGCCCAATCCCGCCATATCGTTTCGGGGGCTTCCACCCTCACCATGCAGGTGGCGCGCCTGCTCGAACCGCGCCCGCGTGGTTACGGCACCAAGATCATTCAGATGATCCGGGCGGTGCAGCTGGAGGAGCGCTATTCCAAGGATGAGATACTCTCCTTCTATCTCACACTCGCCCCCTTCGGCGGCAATCTGGAAGGTGTGCGTGCGGCCTCGCTCGCCTATTTCGGCAAGGAGCCAAAATCGCTCTCGCTTTCCGAAGCGGCCCTGCTGGTGGCGCTGCCGCAATCGCCCGAACGCCAGCGGCCGGATCGTCATGCCATCGCCGCCAAACGCGGCCGCGATCATGTGCTCGCCCGCATGGTCGACGAAGGCGTGATTACCAATGCCGATGTCGCGGGGGCCGCGCATGAAGGCATTCCGTCGGTGCGTCTGGCGCTACCCTTGTCCGCGCCGCATCTGGCGCAGCATCTGGCGGCGCGCGCCAAAACTCCGCGCGTGGTTTCCACGCTCGACGCGCCGTTGCAGGGTGCGGTCGAACGCCTTGTCGCGCGCGAAGCAAAATATCTCGATGATGGCGCAGGCCTCGCCATCGTGGTGGTCGAAAACAAAACCCGCAATGTGCTCGCCTATGTCGGCGGTACGAATTACTGGGGCACGGCAGGCAAGCTCGATCTGGCGGATCGCGCGCGGTCTCCGGGTTCGGCGCTCAAGCCCCTCGTCTATGGCATGGCGTTCGACGATCTTGTGCTTCATCCCGCAACGCTGATGCAGGATCAGCAAACCGCGTTCGGGGATTATGCGCCGCGCGATTTTTCCGGCGGCTTTCAGGGTGAAGTATCGGCGGCCGCGGCCCTGCGCATGTCGCTCAACGTGCCCGCGGTCGCGGTGCTGGAGCGCGTCGGCCCCTTGCGTTTCACACAGACGCTCCAAAATGCGGGCGCTAAGCTTTCCTTCCCCACGCGCGACACGATGCCAAGCCTGCCGGTTGCACTTGGCGGTCTCGGCATCAGCCTTGCCGATCTGACGATGCTCTACACAGCCATCGCCGATGGCGGCGTGGCAGCACCCTTGCGCGTCACTGCCGATGCACCGAACGCGCCAACCCATCGCCTGTTCGGACCGGTCGCGGCATTCTATCTGCATCAGGTGCTGGCGGGTGTGAGCCTGCCCGATGGCTGGGCGATGGGGCAGGGGCTTTCGCGCGCCCGCACCATCGCGTTCAAAACCGGCACGTCTTATGGCTTCCGCGATGCGTGGTCGGCCGGGTTCTCGAACGACTACACGGTCGGCGTCTGGGTTGGCCGTGCCGATGGCGCGCCGCGCGCCGATCGGGTTGGCCGCGAAACGGCAGCACCCATTCTGCTGAAAGTGTTCGAGCTTCTGCCGCGCGACACGCGCACCCCCGCCGCGCCGCCCGCAGGCGCGATCTTGGTGGACAATGCCGATCAGTTGCCCCCGGCCCTGCGCCGCTTCACCCGCGCGAAGGATCATGAAACCCAGATCGCCACCAACATCCCGCCGCCCGCAATTTCCTTTCCGCCCAATGGCGCGACGGTTCCCCTGCCGGAGAAGCGTGGCGAAAATATCCAGCTCAAGGCGTCTGGCGGGCGCGAGCCGCTCACCTGGCTGGTCAACAATCGCCTGATCGGCAGTTTCGACCGTTTTGCGCCCATCACCGTCACACCGGATGGCGAGGGCGTGACCCGCATCACCGTGGTCGATGCCTCCGGCCGGAGCGACACATCGCAGATCCGCTTCAAGCGCATGCATTGAGTGCTTGACGGGTGCCCCGGTTTACGGTGGTTTCACCCCATGGACGACGCAAAATCCCAGGCGCAGCAAGACGCCGATCTCGAAGCCGCCTTCGCCCGCGTCACCACGCCCGCCGAACGCAAGCGCGCCTTCATGATCCTGTTCCTGAGCCTCGTCTGCATGGGCGCGGGGCAAACGGTGCTCTACGCCATCCTGCCGCCTGCCGCCCGCGAATTGCATTTGAGTGCGCTGCAGATGACATCGGTGGTTTCGGTGTCGGCGCTGATCTGGGTCTTCTCCTCGACCTATTGGGGCTTGAAGAGCGACAAATGGGGCCGCAAACCGGTCATGCTGCTGGGCCTCGTCGCGTTCGGCGTCTCGTTCGCGCTGCTCGCGGGCGTGCTCGAACTGGGCCTGCGCCATCTGATCCCGGTGGTATTCGTGTTCCCGGTGATGGTGGCGATGCGTTCGATCTACGGCACCTTCGGTTCGGGCACATCGCCCGCGGCGCAGGCCTATGTCGCCGACCGCACCACCAAGGAAGAACGCCTGCAAGGCATCGCCACGATCAACGCGGCTTTCAGCCTGGGCACCGCACTCGGCCCCGGCATCGTCGTGCTGTCGGTCATCGATCTGCTTGCGCCGTTCTATTTCGTATCGGCGCTCGCGCTCGGCAGCGCGGCGATGATCTGGTTTCTGTTGCCCGAACGCACCGCGCCCAAATCGCACGCGCGTCAGCTCAAATCCTCGCTGCGCTGGTATGACAAGCGCATCCTGCCTTTCGTGATGTTCACGGTCGGCCTGTCGCTGGTGGGCACCATTCCGGTGCAGACGATGGGCTTCTTCTTCATCGATGTGCTCCATGTCGCGGCCAAGGAATCCACCCAGTTCACCATGGTGGGCCAGATCGCGTCGGCCATGTCGGCGTTGGTCGCCCAATTGCTTGTGGTGCAGCAGCTCGATCTCTCGGTGCGCCAACTCACCGCCTGGGGGTGCGTGGCCATCATTTTGGGCTTTGTGATTTTCCTCACCGTCGCCCAATTCGCGCCGCTGGTGTTCGCGCTGGTGCTGATCGGTTTCGGTTTCGGCATGGCGCGTCCGGGGTTCACATCTGCTGCATCGCTTGCCGTCACATCGAAAGAACAGGGCGCGGTTGCGGGCATATTGAGCGGTGCTTCGGCCACCGGCTTCATTGCGGGCCCGCTGGTCGGCGCGATGTATGACATTTCGCCGTATCTGCCTTATGCCTTCGGCGGCGTGGCGCTTGTCGGGCTGTTCGCCTACATGCTCATTTCACCCACGCTGCGCAACGCAGGCGTGATCTCGCCCGATACCACCATCACCGAACAGGATCCGGTCACGCCGGTTGCGAACACCTAGGGATTGCGGAGTATTTCCGCATCCGTCCGGTCGAGCAGCGCTTTCGTCGCAAACCCGTCGGCCGGAAGGCTGCGCGCCTTCTGGAATTGGCGCACCGCCGCGCGCACATTGCGCCCGATCACGCCGTCGATCGCGCCGGGGTCATAGCCAAGCGTCTTCAAATCCTGCTGCAACTGAAAGCGTTGCGTGCGCGAAAGCGGTTGCTCGTCGCGCGGCCATGGCGCGATCACGCCCTCGCCACCGGAAAGCCTGTCGCCCAGCAGGCACACGGCAAGTCCATAGGAAACCGCCGCATTGTATTTCAGTACCGCGTTGAAATTGCCGAACACCAAAAACGCCGGTCCCCGCGCGCCCGCCGGAAGAATGATCGCACCGTTCTGTTGGTCGGTGGGCAATTCGCCCCCTGAAACAAGCGTCACGCCGGCCGCGCGCCAATCCGAAAGCGGTTTGACGATATCGAGATCGGCCTGCTCATAGGCGAAGTTCGTGGGCAGCTTCACTTCATATCCCCAGCGTTGTCCGCGCTGCCAGCCATAATCCACCAGCAATTGCGCGGCAGAGGCCAGCGCATCGCCGCTCGAATTCCACAAATCCTTTTTTCCGTCGCCGTCGAAATCGACCGCATGGGCGAGCCAGGATGTCGGCACGAATTGTGTCTGCCCAAACGCGCCCGCCCAGGAAGAAAACATCGTGCCCGGCGCGAAGGGCCCGGTCTGCGCCACCTTCAGCGCCGCCAGCAATTGGGGCCGCGCGTAAGCGGTGCGCGGGCCTTCGAAGGCAAGTGTGGCCAACGCCTCGAAGATGTTGAAATTCCCCAGCACGCGCCCGTAATCGGATTCATTGGCCCAGATCGCGGCGATGATTTCCTTCGGCACGCCGTATTGCGTCTCAAGGCGGGCAAACATGTCGGCATTGTTTGCGAGTGCCGCCTTGCCGTCGGCGATGCGCGCGGGCGAAACCGCGCCATCCAGATATTGCCAGACAGGTTTGGAGAATTCCGGTTGGGCCGCGTTCAGCTGCTCGATGCGCGGGTTGAGCGTCACACGCCCCAGCGCCCGGTCATAAAGTACGCCGTCGATGCCGGCGGCCAATGCCTCTGTCCGGAAGTCCCGCACGAACCCCTCGAACCGGGATTCGAGCTGGGGGGTGATCTCCACCGGTCCCACAGGCGGGGGCGGGGCCACGGGCGCAGGTGCCACCGCCCCATGGCGTGGGGTGGCGCAGGCCGCCGCCAGCAGCAGGAGGCACCCTGCCGCCGTCTGGCGGGCCCATATGGGAAAAGTTCCGTTCTCAGCCATTTCCGCCTGCCAGAATCACCCGCAAATCTACGCTATCCGAGCAAAAAACTTAGGCTTTTCCGGCAGGTTGACAGGGCGGGGGGCCGCCACTAGGTTCCGCGCCTCTTTGCGGGCGCCCATGCCCCTTTAGCCGTTTGGAAGAGTGTCATGAAGGTTCGCAATTCGCTGCGGTCGCTCAAGAAGCGCGATAAAGATTGCCGCATCATCCGCCGCAAGGGCCGGGTTTATGTCATCAACAAGAAGAACCCGCGCTTCAAGGCTCGTCAGGGCTAAGCCCTTGCTGGCGCGCGCGAACTCCGCGCGCTAGATTCTACGACATGCGTTTTCCCGTGTTTGCCGCCGCATTCCTGATTCCGCTCGCAGCCCATGCGGCCGAACAGAAGCCTGCGCCGCTGACCACCGCCCAACAGCTCGACAAGCTGTTCGCCGATCTGGCGAAAGCACAGTCCGAAGACGACGCAAACCCCATCCAGACCCAGATCGAAGCCCTGTTCCAGCAATCCGGCAGCCCAACAGTCGACCTGCTGATGGCGCGCGGCCAGAGCGCGCTGCAATCCGGCGACACCGGCACGGCGCGCAAGATGTTCGATTCCGTCACCGGCCTCGCCCCCGATTTTGCCGAAGGCTGGCATATGCGCGCGCAGCTTCAGGCGGCGGCGGGCGATGATACGGGCGCGTTGTTGTCGTTGCAGAAAACCGTCGCGCTCAATCCGCGCGAATTCAATGCGCTCGCCCATCTGGCCGACATGCTGGACGATTACGGCGACAAGAAGGGCGCGCTTGCAACCTATCGCAAGGTCCAGGCGCTCGATCCCCAGAACGATGCCGCCAAGCGCGCCGTGCGCAAACTGAGCCGCGAAGTCGAAGGCGAGAAGATCTAGGTTTCGCTGTCACAGTCTGCATTCGCGGGCGGTGACAGGAATTGCCAGTCACTTCCCGCTGCCGACAAACGCCACACGCAGCATGTTCGTGGCGCCGGGCGTGCCCAGTGGAACCCCGGCGGTGATCACGATCCGCTCGCCGTGTTTGGCAAATCCTTCGCTGAACGCGAAACGGGCGGCGCGTTCCACCATATCGTCCAGATCCTGTGCATCGTCGGTCAGCACGCAATGCAGACCCCAGGCGAGCGCCAGCCTGCGCACCGTCTCCACCCTGGGCGAAAGCACGATGATCGGCGCTTCTGGCCGTTCGCGCGCGGCACGCAGCGCGGTCGAGCCGGATTTCGTCCACGTCACAATCGCGCTTGCGTGAATGGTGTGGGTGACTTCGTGCACCGCCGCCATGATCGCATCCGCCGTTGTTTCTTCCGGCGGGCTGCGCTGCGCATCCAGAATCTGCTGATAAAGCGGATCGGTTTCGACCTGCGAGGTGATCTTGTCCATCATCGTGACCGCCTCGATCGGATAGGCGCCAGAGGCCGTCTCCGCCGAAAGCATCACCGCATCGGCCCCTTCGAACACGGCGGTCGCCACGTCGGAAACTTCGGCCCGCGTCGGCTGCGGTGCCGCGATCATCGATTCCAGCATCTGCGTCGCCACCACCACCGGCTTGCCCGCCTTGCGCGCGGCGCGCGTGATCAGCTTCTGTTTGCCGGGCACGGATTCGAGCGGCAATTCCACGCCCAGATCGCCGCGCGCCACCATCAGCGCATCGGAGAATTCGAGGATCTCGTCCAGCCGCTCCAGCGCCTTGGGTTTTTCGATCTTGGCAAGCACGCCCGCGCGCCCCTGCACCACCTTGCGCAATTCGGCCACATCTTCAGGCCGCTGCACGAAGGAAAGGGCGATCCAGTCCACCCCCAGATTGAGGGCCGCATCCAGATCGGTACGATCCTTGGGCGTCATCGCCGGGATCGGCAGCACGGTCTCGGGAAGGTTGACGCCCTTCCTGTTCTTGAACACCCCACCCAGTTCGACAATCGCCACCGCGCTGTCGTCACCCACCGAAAGAACGCGCAGCCTGAGCCGCCCGTCATCCACCAGGAGCGGTTCGCCCGCCTTGATCGCCGCGAAAACTTCAGCATGCGGAATGGGAATGGTGTCGGCCTCGCTCGCCTCCACCTTGCGCAACAGCTTCACGCGCGTGCCCGTGGCGAATGTCACCTCGCCGCCCGGCAGGCTGCCCAGCCGTATCTTCGGCCCCTGTAGATCGACCAGAATTCCGATGGGCCGCCCCACTTCGCGTTCCAGCGCGCGCACGCCCGCATGAATCTCGGCCAGCGCCGCATGCGAGGTGTGGCTCATATTGATGCGGAACACATCGGCGCCCGCCTCGAACAGCGCCTTGATCTGGGCCGGTGTCGAAGATGCCGGTCCCAATGTTGCGAGAATCTTGGTTTTGCGCCGTCGCCGCATCGTTCAATCCGAAAGTGATTGGGTCCAATCGGGCTTGTTGCCCGTATCGACCTCGAAAAAGAATTTTTCGTCGTAACCGCGGCCCGCGCAGTTTCCGCGTCCGCCGATCGAGAATTTGTCAGTTTGCGAAACGCAGAAAGCGCGGCTGCCGCTCCAGCTTCCCGCGCCGCCATCGGTTGCGTAGAGATAGTAATAACGCGCCACCAGCGGGCGCTCGATCAGCGTGGCACACGTTTTGGGCGCAATGATCCACCAGCCTTCGCTCATCCAGGCCGCTCCGTCGAAGCGCCCGAGCGCCACCTTGGCAGTTCCCGACGCTTTGTTGCATACGTCGAGCCTTGCGCAGGCAGGCCCCGCCGCGCAGATCAAAATCGCGAGCAAAACGAACCGCATACGGCATAGGGTGTCGCCCAAGGCGGAATCGCTGTCAACCGAAAGAGGCAGATAGACTAGGATATAACGCATGAAAATTGCTTATGAACATTACCGTCAGGGAGAAGGCGCGGGCCTGATCTTCGTCTGCGATCACGCAGCCAACGCGCTGCCCGATCCTTATGGCGATCTCGGCCTGTCGCGCGGCTTGCTCGAAACCCACATCGCACATGACATCGGTGCGGCCACAGTCACGCGCGCGCTGGCCGATGCCTATGGCGCAACGGCCATCCTCGCGCGCTGGTCGCGCCTGCTGATAGATCTCAATCGCGGCGCGGATGATCCCACCATCGTGATGAAACTCTCCGATGGCAGCATCATTCCCGGCAATGCTTGCGCCGATGCTGTCGAAATCGCCAAACGCATCGCCGATTTTCACGCCCCGTATCACGACGCCATCGAAACCGAGATCGCGCGCCAGCGCGATGGCGGTGCTGTTCCCGCGCTGATCTCGATGCACAGTTTCACGCCGTCCTGGAAGAATGTCCCGCGCCCCTGGGAAATCGGCATCCTGTGGGATCGCGATGGGCGCCTCGCCAAACCTCTGCTCGAAAGCTTTGCGCGCGCGGGCTTCACGGTCGGCGACAACGAACCCTATCGCGGCGAACTGGAAAACGATTGCATGTATGTTCATGGAACCATGAACGGCCTGCCCCATGTGCTGATCGAGATCCGCCAGGACCTGATCGCGACCGAAGAAAGCGCCCGTGCCATGGCCCTTCGCATCAAGCCCCTGCTGGACGATGCGCTGGCGCAAATGGGCAAGTCCGAAATCCGTTTCACCCGCCCCCTTCCCGGAGAGACCCCAATGGATGAAAAGACCCGCGAACAGCTGGAAGCCGCAGCTTTCCGCCGCCTTGTCGCGCATTTGCGCGGCCGCACCGATGTGCAGAACATCGATCTGATGAATCTCGCCGGTTTCTGCCGCAACTGCCTGGGGGATTGGTATCGCGAAGCCGCGGCTGCGAAAGACATCACCTTGTCCAAGGATGAGGCCCGCGAGATCGTCTATGGCATGACGCCCGCCGAATGGAAGGCGCGCTACCAGAAAGAAGCCTCGCCCGAACAGCAGGCTGCCTTTGCCGCCTCGCAAAAAACCCACAGCTAATGTTCGGGGCTTCGTTGCGCCAGGCGCGGGCGGCGTTCTAGGGTCCGCGCCCTTAAAGATCGCCCGAGAACAAGATGTCGAAAACCGGTTTCGCCAAAGATCAGCTGCGTTCCTTCATCGAACGCATCGAACGCCTGGAAGAAGAACGCGCGGCGCTATCCGCCGATATCCGCGAAGTCTATTCCGAGGCCAAGGGTACGGGCTTCGACACCAAGGCCATGCGCGCGGTCGTGCGGCTGCGCAAGCTCGATACGGCCGATCGCCAGGAACAGGAAGCGATTCTGGATCTTTATCTGAGCGCGCTCGGAATGGAGCGGGATTAGCCGACCGCGTGTTGCGGTTCGTCACCGGTCGTTTCGTCGCCTTCCAGCCCCAATTCCTTGAGCTTGCGGTAAAGCGTCGAGCGGCCGATGCCGAGCCTGCGGGCAACTTCGGACATGTGCCCGTCATAGCGTGAGATCGCCATGCGGATGATCTCCGATTCGATCTCTTCCAGCTTGCGCATATGCCCCGCCGGGTCCACGCCCATCAGCCCATAGGGCGAAGAGGTTGAACCCCCGGTCGAACCGCGCACCGGCGTATCGTGGCGCGAAAGCGGCATCATCGCGCGGCGCTGGGAGGCATCGATGCCCATGGCGGCGGCAATCTGGGGGAAGTCGCAGATATCGAGCGTGGTCTCGTCGCACAGCACAACCGCGCGGAACACCGTGTTCTCGAGCTGGCGCACATTGCCCGGCCAGTCATATTTCTCCAGCATTTGCGCCGCATCGGGCGTCAGGCCGGAAACGGGCTTGTTCTCTTCGGCGGCAAAGCGCGCGATGAAATGGCGTGCGAGCGCTGCCACATCCTCGCGGCGCTGGCGCAGCGGCGGAATGAAGATGGGAAACACGTTGAGCCGGTAATAAAGGTCTTCGCGAAACAGCCCGTCGCGCGTCAACTCGGCCAGATCGCGATTGGTCGCCGACATGATGCGCACATCGACCTTCATCGGCCGCTTGGAACCGACCGGATCGACTTCGCCTTCTTGCAACGCGCGCAGCAGCTTCACCTGCATGTCGAGCCGCAATTCCCCGATCTCGTCGAGGAACAAGGTGCCGCCGTTTGCTTCCTGGAATTTGCCCAGATGCTTGTCGGTCGCACCCGTGAACGAACCCTTCTCGTGACCGAACAGAATCGATTCCACCAGGTTCTCGGGGATCGCGCCGCAATTCACCGTCACGAACGGTTTGCCCGAACGCTCCGACGAGCCCTGAATGGCGCGTGCGATCAATTCCTTGCCGACGCCGGATTCGCCCTCGATCAGAATAGGGATGTTGGATTGCGCCGCGCGCTGTCCAAGGCGAAACACCTGGCGCATTTCCGAACTGCGCCCAATCAGGTCTTCGAACAGCAGCCGGTTTTCCTGCCGCTTCTTCAGGCGCACGACTTCGCCGGAAAGCGTGCCGATGGTCAGTGCGTTGCGGATCGAAACGGCAATGCGTTCCGGGCTCGCAGGCTTCACGAGAAAATCGTTGGCGCCCGCGCGCATCGCATCCACCGCGGAATCGATGCCGCCCTTTGCGGTGAGCACGATCACGGGAAGTTCGTTGTGCGTCGCGCGCAGCCGCGTCAGCACCGTCAGCCCGTCGATATCGGGCATCACAAGATCGAGGAGGACGAGCGCAAACTGATCGCCGCGCGGCCCGTTCAGGATGTCGAGCGCGGGTTGGCCGCCGGGCGCCGTCACCACCGACATGCCGGATCTGGTGATCGCGGCTTCCAGAAGCCTGCGTTGCACCGGATCGTCATCGACGATGAGGATAGTCTGCGCCATATTACCCAACCTTTGTTGGCCCATGTTGGCCCGGCAAAGGTAAAATCCGGTTTAAGGGTCTCACTTTGCGACAGGTTTCTCTGTGGACGACAGTGACCGGCCGTTTATGGTGAAGAGATTCTAAACATCTGCCGCACGGCGCCTGGATGAGCGAAAAAACCTTCGATTACTGGCATTTCTTCGCACAGGATGCCGCGCGCACAGGCTCTGCGCTCTATGCGCGCCTTGCCGAGGGTGTGGGCGGCGATGAAGAGTTGCGCGGCCTTGCCGCGCTTGCCAAACCGGGCCAGCCGCACGCCAACCTGCTGTTCGCGGCCGTGCATTTCCTCCTGCTGCGCGGTGCGGACCATCCGCTCCGGGCATTTTACCCAGACCTCAATGGTGGCCGCCCAGCCGAAGGCGATCCATTTCCGGCCTTCCGTGATTTTGTTCTTGCCCACCGCGCGCAGCTCGAGCCGCTCATCGCCGCGCGGGTGACCAACACCAACGAGGTGGGCCGTTCCGCGCTTCTGCATCCGGGCTTCCGTGCCTTGGCACAGGAAGCAGGCGCGCCCCTCAACCTGATCGAGATCGGCCCGAGCGCGGGCCTCAATCTGATGTGGGATCGCTACGGCGTGAACTACAAAAGGGATGGGAAAGTTGCGGCATCCATCGCGCCCGATGCGCCGCTCGTGATCGAATGCGAATTGCGCGGCGAGAAAATTCCGCCCACCGGCCCGACACCGCGGGTGGGAAAGCGCCTGGGTCTCGAACTGAACCCGGTCGACCTTTCCAACCAGGATGATCGCGATTGGCTGCGCGCGCTGATGTGGCCCGATCAGATTTCGCGCCTCGAACGGCTGGACAAGGCCGTGGCGCTTTTTCGCGAACACAAGCCGGAAATCCGGCAGGGCGATGCGCTTGTGCTGCTGTCCGATGCGCTGCGCGAAATGCCGGAGAGCGAAACGGTCTGCATCTATCACACCATCGCGGTCTACCAGTTCAGCCGCGCGATGAAGCAGACCCTGCACGATATCCTGACAGTCGCGGGCCTGCGCCGCGCCGTCTGGCGCCTGTCGTTCGAAGCCGAATCCTTTGAGGGCCGTTGCCCGATCACGCTGATCCGCTATCACGATGGCACACGGCACGAACGTGAACTCGGCCACGCCCATCCCCACGGCACCTGGCTCGAATGGACGGCTTGAGTGAATGCCTTGAGCCGTGCGAGCCTCGCGGTCGATGAGTGATACCCCCATCCTGCCGCCGCTTCCCGGTCCGCCGCCCGATACGGTGCGAGAGATGTTCGATCTCGCCCCCACGCAAGGACCGCTCACCTCCTTCCACGGCCGCCACCCCGATGCGCCGCAATGGTTCACCGATACGGTGGCCAAGATCCCGCAATCGAGCTTTGTGGAGGTGAAGGGCGCGCGCATCCATTATCTGCGCTGGGGCGACAGGACGCGTCCGGGCCTGCTGCTTGTCCATGGCAATGCGGCACACGCCTATTGGTGGAGTTTCATCGCCCCGTTCCTTGCCCGCGATTACAATGTGGCGGCGATGGACCTTTCCGGCATGGGCGATTCGGATTGGCGCGAACATTATTCGATGGAGCTGTTCGCCGAAGAACAGCTCGCCGTCTGCACCGATGCGGGCATGTTCGCGGTGGGCGAGCCGCCCGTGATCGTGGCCCATAGTTTCGGCGGTTTCGTCACCATGCTCACTGGCGCGCTTTATGGCGACCGGCTCTATGGCACGGTGATCGTCGATTCGCCGGTCAATCCGCCCGGCCGCCCCGGCGGACCGCCCGAGCGCAAGATCAAGCCGCATCACATCTATCCCACGATGGAAGCAGCCCTGGCGCGTTTCCGCCTGATGCCGCCTCAGACCAGCGAGAACCTCTATCTGCTCGATTGGGTGGGCCGGCATTCCCTCAAGAAGGTCCAGGGCGGCCTCACCTGGAAGTTCGATCCCGCCATCTGGCGTTCCTTCTCCATCGGCGACACGGCGGCCCGTCTGCGTGAGACCAAGTGCCGGGTCGCGGTGTTCCGCGGCGAGCATTCCGTGCTGATGCCGCCCGAGATCGGGGAATACATGTTCAATATCCTGGGCCGCGCCGCACCCATGGTCGAAATTCCCCAGGCCCAGCATCACATCATGCTGGACCAGCCGCTGGCCTTCGTGGCGGCGCTGCGGGCGCTTTTGGCCGATTGGGAACATTCTACGCCAAACAGGCGGGTTTAACGCGCCGCAGCAATAGCCGTTGTCAGGGGGGCGTCCTTTGCTATAGTCCGGCCCGCTTTTGAGGGGATTCATCATGGCCAGCGACCATCAGGATTATCAGCCGGGCCACATGGATATCAGCGCGCACCAGAAGGCGTGGACGGGTTTCACCGTGTTCACCAAATGGTCGTTGATCGGTATCCTTGTCGTCATGGCGCTCCTCGCCATTTTCCGCACGCATTAAACCTTTCCCATGAAACTTGCCGTCCTCAAGGAACGCCGCGCCGGTGAAGCGCGTGTTGCCGCCACGCCGGAAACGGTGAAGAAGCTCAAAACATTTGGGCTCGATATCGCTGTCGAACGCGGCGCGGGCGCGGGCGCCAAGATCGCGGATGCGGATTATGAGGCGGCGGGCGCCACCCTTGCGCCCGATGCCGCTTCGGCGCTTTCGAACGCCGATATCGTCTTCAAGGTGCGCGGGCCCGAGGCCAATGAAATCGCCGCGATGAAGAAGGGCGCGGTCTATGCCTCGCTTCTTTCGCCCTTCACCGAGAAAGAAACCATCGCCGCGCTCGCCAATGCAGGCGTTACCGCCTTCGCAATGGAAATGCTGCCGCGCATCAGCCGCGCCCAATCGATGGACGTGCTGTCCAGCCAGGCCAATCTCGCAGGCTACAAGGCCGTGATCGATGCCGCCGCCCAGTTCGGCCGCGCCATGCCGATGATGATGACAGCGGCAGGCACCATCGCGCCCGCCCGTGTCTTCATTATGGGCGTGGGCGTTGCGGGCCTGCAGGCCATCGCCACCGCCAAGCGCCTGGGCGCCATTGTGTCGGCAACAGACGTTCGTCCCGCCACCAAGGAACAGGTGGAATCGCTGGGCGGCACCTTCGTCGCCGTGATGGATGACGAATTCGCGCAAGCCCAGACCGCGGGCGGGTATGCGAAAGAGATGTCGAAGGAATATCAGGCCAAGCAGGCGGCGCTGGTTTCAGAACATATCAAGAAGCAGGATATCGTCATCACCACCGCCCTGATCCCCGGCCGCAAGGCGCCGGTGCTGGTCACCGAGGAAATGGTGAAGACGATGAAACCCGGTTCGATCATCGTCGATCTCGCAGCCGAGCAGGGCGGCAATTGCCCCCTCACCACCGCCAACGAGGTGACCGAGGTCCACGGCGTGACCTTGATGGGCTACACCAATCTGCCCGCGCGGCTGGCCGTCGATACCTCGTCGCTCTATGCGCGCAACCTGTTCAATTTCGTGAGCCTGATCGTCGACAAGAAAACGGGCGCGCTCGCGCTCAACTGGGAAGACGAGATCATCAAGGGCGCAGGGCTCACCCGCGACGGTGAAATCGTCCACCCGTCTCTAAAGGCTTGAGATCATGGAACTCGTCGATCCGATCGTCTTCCGCCTGACCATCTTCGTGCTCGCGATCTTCGTGGGCTATTTCGTCGTGTGGGCCGTCACGCCCGCGCTGCACACCCCGCTGATGGCGGTGACCAACGCGATCTCCTCGGTCATCGTGGTCGGTGCGCTGGTCGCGGTCAGCGTGCCCGTCATCGACTCCGCGTCGTGGACATCGAAAATCCTCGGCTTCGCAGCTCTGGTGCTGGCAAGCGTGAACATCTTCGGCGGCTTCCTCGTCACCCAGCGCATGCTGGCGATGTACAAGAAGAAGGCGAAGTGATGGAAAGCCTCGCGCCCGAATTTCAGACGTTGGGTTTGATCTTCTTGGTGATTGGTCCTCTCCAGCTTGTCATGGGATTTTTGCTCGCGCGAAATCCGAAGTTTCCATCTTGGACTTGCGTGGCCATGAAATATGCGGGCGTCGGCCTGACGCTTCTAGGCGCCCTCTACTACTTTCAGCCTTGGGGCGTCGAAACGATAATTCACGTTGGTACGCTGATCATTCTGATAATTGGCGTGCTAGCAGCTCGATCTGTGCTTCGCCGCCGAAACCACGTTAGGGAGATCTCGCCGCGATGAAGGCCGATATCGCCGCCATTCTCTATCTCGCCTCCGGCGTGCTGTTCATCATGGCGCTGCGCGGGCTTTCGTCGCCCGCCTCGTCGCGCGCGGGCAACCGCAACGGCATGATCGGCATGGCCATCGCCATCGCGACGACCTTGTGGGTCGCGGGTGTCACCGATCCTGTCACCTGGGCGCTGGTGATCGGCGGTCTTGCGATCGGCGGTGGCATCGGCGCAGTCACCGCGCGCCGCATCGCGATGACGGACATGCCGCAACTCGTCGCTGCCTTCCATTCACTGGTCGGCTTGGCAGCGGTGGTGGTTGCCGGCGCCGCGTTCTATTCGCCCGATGCGTTTGGCATCGCTGTGGGCGGTGTGATCCGCACCCAGAGCCTGATCGAAATGAGCCTTGGTGTCGCCATCGGCGCCATCACCTTTGCAGGCTCCATCATCGCGTTCGCAAAATTGAACGGCAATATGAGCGGCGCGCCGATCATCCTGCCCGCGCATCACGCGCTCAACATTCTGATCTTCGCGGCCATCGTCGCATTGGTCGTCTATTTCTGCATGGCGCAAGCGGCGTGGACGTTCTGGGCCATCGCGGTGTTGAGCTTCGTGTTCGGCATCACGCTCATCATTCCCATCGGCGGCGCGGATATGCCGGTCGTCGTCTCCATGCTCAACTCCTATTCGGGTTGGGCGGCAGCGGCGATGGGTTTCACGCTGGAAAACTCCGCCCTCATCATCACCGGCGCACTGGTCGGTTCGTCGGGTGCGATCCTCTCCTACATCATGTGCAAGGGGATGAACCGCAGCTTTATCTCCGTGATCCTGGGCGGCTTCGGCGGCGCAACGGGCGGCCCTGCGGGCCCCGCCGAAACGCGCCCCGTCAAACAGGGCTCGGCGGAAGATGCCGCCTTCATCATGAAGAACGCAGGCTCCGTCATCATCGTGCCGGGCTATGGCATGGCGGTGGCGCAGGCCCAGCATTCCGTGCGCGAATTGGCCGATTTGCTGAAGAAGGAAGGCGTGAAAGTCTCCTACGCCATCCACCCCGTCGCGGGCCGCATGCCCGGCCACATGAACGTGCTGCTCGCCGAAGCAAACGTGCCGTATGACGAAGTGTTCGAGCTGGAAGACATCAACTCGCAATTTGCCCAGGCCGACGTGGCTTATGTGATCGGCGCGAACGACGTGACCAATCCCTCCGCCAAGACCGATCCGAAATCGCCGATCTTCGGCATGCCGATCCTGGATGTGGAAAAGGCCAAGACCGTGTTGTTCATCAAGCGCGGCATGGGCTCGGGCTATGCGGGCGTGGAGAATGAATTGTTCTTCCGCGACAACACGATGATGCTCTTCGGCGATGCAAAGAAAATGACCGAGGAAATCGTCAAGTCTCTGGGCTAACCCGGCAGCAGCACTTTGCGCCGCGCCGTCACCGTTTCGTAAACCCAATTCCTCACATGCCGGGCGCGCGCGGTCTGCAACACATCGCGCCGTGCGGAAAGCCAGAACGTGCCGTTGATCGCAACGTCCTTCGGCAGAACGCGCACAAGCCCTGTCGCCGTCTCGCCCATGAAGCATGGCAGGATGCCCACACCAACATCGCGCGCGATCATCTCCTGCTGCGCGCGGATGGAAGAACTGGAAATGGCGGGCTTCAATCCGGGCAGCACATCGTCGAGATAGCGAAGCTCGTTGGCATAGAGCAGGTCGTCGATATAGCCGATCAACGAATGCCGCCGCAGGTCTTCGGCATTCGAAAGCCTGCCGGTTCTTTCGAGATAGGCCCGGGTTGCATAAAGCCCCAGCGTGTAATCGGTGAGTTTTTCGATTTCGAGGCGTGCATCTTCCGGCCGCCCCAGCGTGATCGCGATATCCACTTCGCGCATCGCGGGCGAAAGAAAACCCGGCATCGCCACGATCTCAAGCTGCAATTTCGGCCGCTTCGCCACCAGCTGCGGCACGGCGGGCGCGATGATCGCGGTGCCGAACCCTTCCGAGGTGCTGATGCGCACCACGCCCGAACTCGTTTCGCCCACGGCGGTGCGAACACCCTCGGTCGCCGTCTCCACCCGCGATGCCGCTTCAAACAGGCGCTTGCCATTGGCGGTGAGGAACTGGGCTGACCGGCCGCGCGCGATCAACGTGCAGTTGAGGGCCTGCTCCAGTCGCGCCACCCGCCGCCCGATGGTGGTGGGGTCGAGGCCCATCTGGTCGGCGGCGCCCTGCAGCGATTTGTGCCGCGCCACGCTGAGGAATATCCGCAAATCGTCCCAGTTGTACATGGGCGGAAGACTAGGCTGCATTTCTGCAGGTCTCAACCCGCGAATTTGCAGCCTGAGGCCCCGCCGCCTGTGCTATCCCACCCCCAGAAAACAGGGACGGACAACAATGCGCACACTCTCCCATTTCATCGCGGGCAATCACGTCGAAGGAACTTCGGGCCGCTTTGGCGATATCTTCAATCCCGCCACCGGCGAAGTGCAGGCAAAGGTCGCGCTGGCCAGCCGCGCCGAGATGCGCCGTGCGGTTGAAGCCGCTCTCGCCGCCTTTCCGCAATGGTCGAGCGTCAATCCGCAACGCCGCGCGCGTGTGCTGTTCAACTTCAAGGCGCTGGTCGAAAAGAACATGGATGAGCTGGCGCACATGCTCTCCTCCGAACATGGCAAGGTGCTCGCGGATTCGCGCGGCGATGTGCAGCGCGGTTTGGAAGTGATCGAATTCGCCTGCGGCATCCCCCATCTGCAAAAGGGCGAATACACCGAAGGCGCAGGCCCCGGCATCGACATCTACTCGATGCGCCAGCCCCTCGGTGTCGTGGCCGGCATCACGCCGTTCAATTTTCCCGCCATGATCCCGATGTGGATGTTCGGCGTGGCGATCGCCTGCGGCAATTGCTTCATCAACAAGCCGAGCGAGAAAGACCCGAGCGTTCCCTTGCGTCTGGCCGAACTGTTCATGGAAGCAGGCGGCCCCGCGGGCGTGCTGCAAGTCGTGAACGGCGACAAGGAAGCCGTCGATGCGATCCTCGAAGATCCCGATATCCAGGCGGTGAGCTTCGTCGGTTCGTCGGCCATTGCCGAATATGTCTATTCGCGCGGCACCGCGCAGGGAAAGCGCGTGCAGGCGATGGGTGGCGCGAAGAACCACGCCATCATCATGCCCGATGCCGATCTCGATCAGGTGACGAATGAGCTGATCGGCGCAGGCTATGGTTCGGCGGGCGAACGCTGCATGGCGATTTCGGTTGCGGTTCCGGTTACAAACAAGCTCGCCGATGCGCTGGTCGAACGCCTGAAACCCCGCGTCGAAGCTTTGCGCGTGGCGCCCCCCACCGATCCCGATGCCGATTATGGCCCGATGGTCACCGCCGCCCAGCGCGATCGTGTGGCCTCCTATATCGAGATGGGCGTGAAGGAAGGCGCGAAACTCGTCGTCGATGGCCGCGGGTTCAAATTGCAGGGCTATGAAAACGGCTTCTACATGGGCGGCTCGCTGTTCGATCACGTGAAGCCCCACATGCAATCCTACAAGGACGAAATCTTCGGACCCGTACTGCAGATCGCGCGCGCGAAGGATTTCGATGAGGCGATCTCGCTTCCCACCAAGCATCAATATGGAAATGGCGTCGCCATCTTCACGCGCGATGGCGATAGCGCGCGCGAATTCGCAGCCCGTGTGCAGGTCGGCATGGTGGGCATCAACATTCCCATCCCCGTGCCGCTCGCCTATCACACCTTCGGCGGCTGGAAGCGGTCTGCCTTCGGTGATGTGAATGTGCATGGCCCCGAAGGCGTGCGCTTCTACACCAAGGTGAAAACCGTCACCGCCCGCTGGCCCAAGGGCGGCGTGCGCGAGAACCCGGATTTCAATATCCCCACGATGAAGTGAAGCGGGCGTGGCGGGATAGCGCGTCGTCATTTGCGCTATCCCGAACACACCGATCGTTGCGGAAAACGGGAAAAAACGCTACGCCACGCGGCAAGGGCCAGTGAGGCGCGGTGCTGTCATGAGCATGGAACAATCCGATCTTCGCGCGCTCAAGCGCGAATGGACGATCGGGCTCACCGTGGTGATAAGCGGCTTCGTGCTCGCGATTGCCGTCGCGGCCTTTCTGACCTTCGGCCAAAAACACGCCGCTGTTGTCCCCGACCAAACCCAGATCGCCGAACAGGCTCCGCCGCGTGAGCCGGAAGTTGGATCCGGCGAGCGCACTCAGATCTGCCGCACCGCGCTCGCCAACGCGAAGGATTTCGGCGTCCTGCCCGGCAATGGCCGCCTCGCCGATTCCCTTCCGCGGCCAACCGATCAAGAGGGCCGTTACATTTGCGATGCCGCAACCGGCAAGGCGAAATATTCGCTTGCCGTGGATGTCGTCTGCAAACAGGTGGCCAAGGCGCAATGCGTCAGCCTCTATGCCATCGCACAGGATGATGGCTCGGTGCTCTACCAACGCCAGCAATAAGGCTGTGTGCTAGCTTTTCACGCCGCCCTTGGCGCAGATGTGCTTCCATTCGGCGGGTGTCACGGGCTGCACCGAGAGCCGCGAGAATTTCACCAGCACCATGTCTTTCAATTTGGGATCGGCCTTGGCATCGGCAAGCGTCACCGGCTTCGGCATATCCGCGACCGCTTTGACGTCCACAAGGCCGAACTTGCCGGTCTCGTCGGTGGGATCGGGGCGATATTCGCCGATCACCTCAACGATGCCGACGATGCGTTTCTCGTCGCCCGAATGATAGAAGAAGCCGAGATCGCCCTTCTTCATGGCCTTCATGTTGTTGGCCGCCTGATGGTTGCGCACCCCGCTCCAGGGTTCGCCCTTGGCGCCTTTCTTCTTCTGCTGCTCCCAGGAGAAGGTTTCGGCTTCGGTCTTGAACAGCCAGTGGTTCATTGTGTTCTCCGCTAAAGCGTGGCGCCGCATTTGTTGATCGTCATGCGCCACGGCCGCACATCCGTCGATGCGAACAGGCCTGCAAGCGCATAGGGATCGTTTGCCGCCCAGAGTTTGGCGGCCTCCAGGCTTTCGGCCTCGAGGATGATAAAGCTCCCGACCATGTTGCCATTCGCGTCGAGAAACGGGCCGCCCAGCCGCAACCGGCTGCTTTCACCGCCGCCATAGGCCAGATGTTTCTCGCGCGTGGCCATGCGCAGCGCCTGCGAGTCCGGCTTGTCCAGTGAGGTGATTGCAAACAGCATCGTCGTTCTCCTTTTGATTATTCGCTCTTGAGCGGGCGCCCCATCAGCCGTGGAACGGCGTCGGCAAGCGCAAGCGTTCCGTCGAGGATTGCGGCCATCGTTTCGGCGATAGGCAATTCGATGTTCTGCCGCCGCGCGCGCGCAACAAGGGCGGGCGCCGTTTCGATGCCTTCCGCCAAAGGTTTTCCGGGCGCGAGAAGGCTTTGCAAAGGCTCGCCATGCCCAAGCGCGAGCCCCGCCGTATAATTGCGCGAGGTGGGGCTCGTCGCGGTCAAAACCAGATCGCCCAATCCCGAAAGCCCCATCAATGTTTCGCTGCGCGCGCCCAGCGCCTCGCCCAAGCGGCTCAGCTCGGCAAAGCTGCGCGCGAGCAAGGCCGCGCGCGCGCTCTCCCCGAGATTCATTCCGGCAACTATCCCGCAACAGATCGCATAGACATTCTTGGCCGCCCCACCCAGCGCCACGCCGGTCAGATCGTCGCTCGCATAAGGGCGGAAGGTGCCATGCGCCATGGCGGCCTGCAGCCGTGCCGCGATTGCGGGCTTGGCGGCAATCGTCACCGCGGTCGGCAAGCCAAGCGCCACATCGCGCGCGAAGGAAGGCCCCGAAAGAATCGCAGGCTCGCAATCGGGGGTTTCTGCGGCAAGCACTTCGGTCAGCAATTGCCCGGTGCCGCGCTCTATTCCCTTGGCGCACAAAACAAGCGGCGTGCCTTGCGCCAGATGCGGGCGCAGCTTCCGCAACATCGCGCGCAGGTGCTGGGCCGGCATTACCAGCAACAGCGCTTCCGCCTGTGCCGCCTCGGCCATATCGCCGGTGGCCACAATGTTGGCGGGGAGTTGAACACCGGGCAGGTAGCGCCCATTTGTGTGGGTTGCGCCGATCTCATCCACGACCTCGGGCTCGAAGGCCCAAAGGGTCACTTTCCGCCCCCCACGGGCCGCCACCAGCCCCAGCGCCGTGCCCCATGCGCCCGCGCCCAGGACCGCAAGTCTCTCATAAGATATTGATTCAGAAGACATATCAGACATGCGTGTCAGTCCTGTCGGCATTCAGGGAAGATTGAACGATTTGTTGAATATTCAGAAAAGCCCCCTATAATCTTTGGAGATAATAAGATTTCCAGGGTGGAGTGAGCGCTCATGGCTGAAAAGGAAGACGTCCGCACGCAAATTGTCGAAGCCGCTAAGAAGCGGTTTTCGCATTTCGGCTATGCGAAGACCACAATGGCCGAGGTCGCGACGGATTGTTCGATGTCGCCGGGCAACCTCTACCGGTTCTTTCCCGGCAAGCTCGATATCGCCGAATATATAGCCACCCAGGATTTCCAGAACCATCTCGAACAACTGGCCGTGCTCGCCGAAGCGCCCGGCAAGAGCGCGCGCGAACGCCTGCACGATCTGCTGTTCGAAGAATTGCGCCGCACCTACAACAAGCTCGAAAGCGATCCGCGCGCCTATGAGATCGCGCTCATCATCTCGCGCGAGCGCCCCGAATTCGCCAACTGGATGCTTGCCAACGAACGCAAGATCATCGTCAAGGTGCTGGAAGATGGCCGCAAGCGCGCCGAATTCGCCGGTTGCGATTGCCCGGTGGAACAGACCGCCGAAATGATCCAGGCTGCGGTGATGAAGTTCCGCTATCCGCAATTGTGGTCGAAGCTCACGCTGCCAAAGCTGGAAACCGAACTCGAAGGCGTGATGCAACTGATCGTAGATGGCCTGTCTCCGCGCCTGCCTTGCCCGGAAGCCGCCTGACACACCTCTTCTTTCCGCCATAAAGCGCGAGTAAAAAATCGCATGCGCCGCGCGTTCCCACTGATCCTTTTGCTGCTCGCAAGCCCGCTTCTTTCCGGCGCAGGCCAGCCCGTCCCCGAAGCCCGCCCCACCTTCAGCAGCGATCAACGCACCGATCTCGACAAGATCAGCGCCTATCTCAACGCCATGCATGCCGTCGAAGGCGGCTTCACCCAGATCGGCCCCAATGGCGATGTCGACCAGGGCAAGATCTATATCGACAAGCCGGGCAAGGTCCGCTTCGAATATGATGCGCCGAACCCCACGCTCGTCCTGAGCGATGGAAGCTCGATCTATGTGCAGAACCGCAAGCTCAACACGGTGGATCGCTATCCGCTCGCGGGCACCCCGCTGCAACTGATCCTGAAGGGCGATACCAACCTCAAGCAGAACACGGCCATATTGGGCATCCACCAGGATGGCGATTCCCTGATCATCGATGCCCGCACGAGCACCAATCGCAAGAAGAGCAACGTCACGCTGGTCTTCGCCCAGAGCCCCGTCGAACTGCGCCAGTGGACGGTGATCGACGATCAGGGCCTTTCGACAACAGTGGCCTTGCGCAACACCCATCCCGTGCCAAGCCTGCCCGATACATTGTTCACATACGCAGCAGCAGCGCCTAAGCCGCAATGAGCCCGCGCCCGCCTATCGTCGGCATCGCCTGCGATTACCGCATGATCGGGCCGCACCCGTTCGATGCGGTGGGCGAGAAATACATCACCGCCGTTCGCGATGGCGCGGGCACATTGCCGTTGCTCATTCCCGTGCTCGAACCCGCCATCGCGCCGGAACAGATTCTCGCAACCGTCGATGGCCTGTTCTTCACCGGCTCGCCGTCCAACATTTCGCCCAAACACTATGATGGCGCGCCACCGCGCGAAGGCGTGTGGCAGGATGAGTATCGCGATGCCACCGCCTTGCCGCTGCTCAAGGCCGCGATCGAAGCGGGCGTTCCCACTTTTTGCGTCTGCCGCGGATTTCAGGAACTGAACGTGGCGCTCGGCGGCACGCTGTTCCAGCATTTGCAGGAAGTCGAAGGCCGCCTCGATCACCGCGAAGACAAGCACGCCACGCTCGATGTGCAATATGGCCCGGCCCATGAGGTGCGGGTGGCCGAAGGCGGGTTGCTCGAAAAGCTCGTCGCCGAGAAATCCTTTCGGGTGAATTCGCTGCACAGCCAGGGCATCGACCGGCTGGCACAATCGCTTTTCGCCGAAGCCACCGCCCCCGATGGCACCATCGAGGCCGTGTCGATGCCGGCGGCGCGCGGGTTTCTTCTGGGCGTGCAATGGCACCCCGAATGGAAATGGCGCGAGAACCCGATTTCGGCCAGACTTTTTTCCGCCTTTGGCGATGCGGTTCGCGAGCGGGCGCGGGCTTAACCGTTTCTAAGCGCCGATTTGCCAATCTCTCTGCTTGCCGGAGAGCGATTGTGGTCAATCCCGCACGTCTGCTTGGTTTTGCCTTCGCCAATGCCGATCTCCTGTTCGAGGTCGACAGCAAGGGAACCATTGTCTTCGCCACCGGCGCCGTCAGCGAATTCGCCCGGCAATCCCAACTTGTCGGTGAACATGTCGGCAGTCTGTTCGAGCCGATGGCGGGCGCGAAATTCGCAACCTATGTAAAGGGCCTGGGCCATGGCGGCCGCGCGGGGCCTCTGAAGGTTCATCTCGCAAATGGCGGGCACGCGTTCCTGTCGCTCTGCCACCTGCCGCTCAATGGCGAGAACATCTCCTGCACCCTGTCGAAGCCCGGCGCGAAATCCTCGTTCGGCGGCGATGGCAAGGACATCAAAACAGGCCTTGCCGATGGTGACGCATTCCTCGCCAGCGCCGGAAAGATCGCCGCCAGCACCGATGCGCTTGCCCTTGTCGAAATCCCCGGCCTTCCCGATGCCGTCGCAAAACTTTCCCATGGGGCAGGCGAATCCCTTTTGCATCGCGTCGGTCAGATGATCGCGCAGACAGGCGTCAAGGCGGCGGGCCGCCTATCGCCCAGCACCTTCGGCGCGGTTGCGGGCATCGGCACCCGCAACAAGCTGGGCCAGGCCGTCCGCGATGCGCTCGCCGAAGGCGGGCTCGGCGCGTTGCAGGTCGAGGAAACGCTGGTGTCGCTGAAGGCAAAAGGCTTGAGCGCGGATCAACGCATGCTCGCCTTGCGCTATGTGACCGATCGCCTGTCCAGACGCAGACCCGGCGAAAGGCTTCCCGCCGATCTCGACACGGCCTTCGAAGGCATGGTGCGCGAAACCGAAGCCCGCGCGCTGAAACTCACCGAGACGGTGGCGGAAGGCTCTTTCGAACTGGCGTTCCAGCCCATCGTGAAACTGGCGAACCGCGAAATCTCCCATTACGAAGCGCTCGCCCGCTTCGCGCAGAACCAGAGCACGGCGGAAACGATTCAGTTCGCCGAAGCGCTGGGCATCGCCGATGCCTTCGATGCCGCCGCCGCCATAAAGGTGATTTCGGCGATCGAGCGCGAAGGCGCCTATGGCGCATCCATCGCGCTCAATCTTTCGGGCCATACGCTTTCCACGCCATCGAGTTTTGCGTTGATCGCGGGCTTCCTTGCAAAGAAGCGCGGGCTTGCCCGGCGCGTGCTGATCGAAATCACCGAGACGGCAGAGATCGCCGATCTCGAAGGCGCCAACAAGGCGATCCAGACCTTGCGCGAACTGGGCTATCGCGTGGGGCTCGATGATTTCGGCGCGGGCGCCGCTTCGTTTCAATATCTCCACGCCTTCACGGTCGATTTCGTGAAGATCGATGGTTCGCTGGTGAAAGCCATCGGCAAATCGGCGCGCGACGACGCACTGCTCAAAAGCATCCTCAAGCTCTGCGGCGAGTTGAAGATCGAAACCATCGCCGAATACATCATCGACCAGCAGGTCTTCGATCGCGCCCGCGACATGGGCTTCGATCTTGGCCAAGGCGCTTTCTTCGGCGCGCCGATGAGCGATCTGCCGCCCCCGCCGCTTGCCACCGCCGCTGCCGCCCGCCGCCAGGGAATCCGCGAAAGCTGGGGCTGATCGGCTTGACATTCGGTAAGTTTATACTTACCGTTAGTCATGGCTTACAAAACCGCCTTTACCGCCCTGGCTGACCCAACACGCCGCGAAGTGTTCGAACAGCTTCGCAAAGGCCCCTCCAGCGTGGGCGAAATCGCCCGTCACCTGCCGGTCAGCAGGCCCGCGGTCTCGCAGCACCTGAAGGTGCTGAAGGAGGCAGGTCTCGTGCAGGACGAACCCAAAGGCACTGCCCGCATCTATCGCATCGATCCCAAGGGGCTGGCCGCGATCCGCGCCTGGCTCGACCGTTTCTGGGATGACGCGCTGGAGACCTTTAAGGCCGAAGCCGAAAAACCCCGTTCCACTGACAAGGAAAATCCATGAGCGAGCAGCCGAAAATCAAAGTCGCCCCCGTGCGCAAGTCCATCGAGGTGCGCGTGCCGCAGGCACGCGCGTTTGATGTTTTTACCGCGGGCTTCGGCCGCTGGTGGCCCAAGACCCATCACGTCGCCGCTGTCGACATGAAAGACGCTGTGATCGAGCCGCGCGTGGGCGGGCGCTGGTATGAAGTGGGCGAAGACGGTTCGCAATGCGAATGGGGCAGGGTGCTGGCCTGGGAGCCGCCCGCGCATTTGCGGCTGAGCTGGCACCTCAACGGCAAATTCCAATATGACAATGATGTTGAAAGCGAAGTCGACATTTATTTCATCGCCGAAAACGCGAATGTGACCCGCGTCGAGCTGGAACATCGTATAATGGCGCCCGATGCCGAGGCGCTGCGCGCAGGCGTGGATTCATCGGGTGGCTGGAGCGTTCTTCTCGAATCGTTCGCGAAGGAAGCCGCAGCCTGAAGGAGGGTTCGATGCAGGCATTTTTGCGAACCGTCGTGATCGCAGTGCTGGCCACGCTCGGCTGTGCTGCAAACGCAGCCGTTGTCGATACCGCGCAGAACGGTTTCGATATCGAGCAAACCCTGCATATCGCGGCGTCCCCGGCCAAGGTGTATGCGGCCCTCATCATGCCCGCCAAATGGTGGAATTCCGAACACACCTTCTCGCAAAACGCGGCCAATCTTTCGCTCAGTGCGAAAGCCGGCGGCTGCTTCTGCGAGAAATGGGCGCAAGGTTCGGTGCAGCATGCGGTTGTCGTCGATGCCGAACCGGGCAAGGTGCTGCGCCTGCGCGGGGCACTCGGGCCATTTCAGGGTTCCGGTGTTTCAAGCGCGCTCACCTTCTCGTTGAAAGCCGCCGATGGCGGCACCGATGTGCTGCTCGACAACAGCATCGGCGGCTACATGAAAGGCGGCTTCGCCAATTGGCCGACGCGGGCCGATGTGATGCTCGCCGAACAGATGGTGCGGTTGAAGAAATTCGTCGAAACCGGATCGCCGGACTAGGGCATTTGTGCAATACTCCTGCCGTCTTGAGGGAGGGGTTCATGCTGAAATTTCCCCCGCCGATCTGGCTGTTTGCGTTTCTCGCGCTGGCGGGCGCTGCGAGTGCGGCCTATCCGTGGAAATCGATCCTCGATCTCACCATGGTGCCGCTTGGCATTGTGCTCACGGTCGCGGGCTTCGTGTTCTCGTTCTGGGGCCGCATGATCTTCGCCGCCGAAAAGACCGAGGTGATGCCCACCTCTCCGACCAACGCCAAGCTCGTCACCCGCGGCGCCTTCGCCATCACGCGCAACCCGATGTATCTGGGCATCCTGGTCTTCACGGTCGGCATCGCGATCTGGGTGGGATCGTTGCCGATGTTCGCGGTTCCTGTGCTGATGTTCCTCGTCTGCAATCAGGTTCACATCCCGTTCGAGGAGGCCAAGATGCGCCGTCAATATGGCGAGGCGTTCGATGCCTATACCGCGCGCGTGCGGCGTTGGATTTGAGGCAACCGGCTTGATATGATCGCGCCATGACGCGCAAACGCGCCCTGCTCATTCTGTGTGCCCGGATCGGCTATAATCCATAGCCGTGCTCGCGAACGCCTCCCCGGTTCCACCCTTTCGCGAGCAGACATCATGACCGACAGCACGCACAATCTCACCAAGCACTGGCAGGCACTCGATGCCGCCCATCACATCCATCCCTTTTCGCAGACCTCATCGCTCGCCGCCGAAGGCGTGCGTATCATCACCAAGGCCGATGGTGTCTATCTCTGGGATTCCGAAGGCGTGCGCCTGATCGATGGCATGGCGGGCCTGTGGTGCGTGCAGGTGGGCTATGGCAATGGCGCGCTCGCCGAAGCGGGCTACGAGGCGCTGAAGCGGCTTCCCTATTACAATCATTTCTTCAAAACCTCGAACCCCTACACCATCGAGCTCGCAACCAAGCTCGCCTCGATCCTGCCCGAAGGCCATGCCCGCGTGCTGTTCGCCAATTCGGGATCGGAGGCGAACGACACCGCACTGAAGCTGATCCGCTATTACTGGAACCTGCAGAGAAAGCCCGAAAAGAAAATCCACCTCTCGCGGGAATATTCCTATCACGGCGTTACCTTTGCCGCGGCCTCGCTCTCGGGCCTCACGCCGATGCATCCGCAATTCGATCTGCCGCTGCCGGGTTTTGCCAAAGTCCCAGCACCATATTGGTTCGGTGCCGCGCAAGCAGGCTATGGCGATATCGGCGCCGATGAGTTCGGCCTGCTGATCGCAAAGAAGCTGGAGGAACGCATCCTGGAACTCGGGCCCGCTAATGTCGCATCGTTTTCGGCAGAGCCGGTGCAGGGCGCGGGCGGTGTTATCTTCCCGCCCGATACCTATTGGCCGGAAGTCCAGCGCATCTGCAAGAAATACGATGTGCTGCTGCATCTCGATGAAGTCATCACCGGCTTCGGCCGCACCGGCGAATGGTTTGGCGCACACACGTATAAGATCGCGCCCGACATCATGACGATGGCCAAGGGCCTCTCCTCCGGCTATCAGCCCATCTCCGCCATTTCATTGGGCCCGCGCATGGGCGATGCCATCGCAACCGCCGATGAAGAACTCGTCCACGGCTATACCTATTCCGGCCATCCGGTGGCCTCCGCCGTTGCGCTGCGCAATCTCGAGGTCCTGGAAAAGCAGAATCTGATCGACCGCGTGAAGACCGTGATCGGCCCCTACATGCAGCGCCGCCTGCGGGAAACCTTCGCCGATCACCCCCTCGTCGGCGAAGTGCGCGGCATCGGGCTGCTCGCCGCCATCGAACTCGTGCCCGAAAAGCCCGAACGCCGTTTCTTCCCGGGCGATACGGGGGTCGGCACCCATTGCCGCAATTATTGTTTTCAAAACGGCCTGGTGATGCGCGCGATCCGCGACACGATGGTGTTGAGCCCGCCCTTCATCATCACGGAGAAAGAGGTGGAGGAGATTCTCGTCAAGGCGAAAGCCGCCATCGATCAGACCGCGCGCGATTTCGGAAAAATGTGAGATGGAGCTGCGCGTCCTTTCGGTGAATGTGGCGATGCCGCGCATCATCGGGTCGGTCAATTCTGACCCGGTGCTCTCGGGCATTGCCAAAGTTCCCGTCGAGGCGCCAAGCGTTTTTGTCGGCCATATCAATATCGAAGGCGATGCCCAGGCGGATCGCTCCGTTCATGGCGGGGTGGACAAGGCGGTTTACACCTATCCCTCCGAACATTGGCCGTGGTGGCAGGCCCGGCGCTTTGCATGCGTGCCCGCGACCTTCGGCGAGAACCTCACGCTTGCGGGCGCCATCGAAGACGATGTTCACATCGGCGATCGTTTTCGCTGGGGCGATGCGGTGCTGGAGATCAGCCAGCCGCGCGCGCCATGTTACAAATTCGCCATTCACACCGCCCGGCCCGACGCGCCGCAATTGATGACAATTTCCGCACGCTGCGGCTGGTACATGCGGGTGATCGAGGAAGGGCATGCGGGCGCGGCAGGCGGGGTGATGACACCCCTGTCAATCCAAAGTGAAAATCCCAGCGTGGGCGAGGCATTCCGCGCCATGTTTGCGCCCCGGTTCCCGCGTGAAACCCGCCAGAAAGTACACGATATCCCCGCCCTGGCCGCCGCCTGGCGGGAGGGGCTGGCGAAGCGCTTAACAAAATCCGAGTAACAGATTTGCAACTGTCACGGCTTTTCCCGCGATTTTCAAAATTACGGAGAAAATAGTTGAAACCTGTTGCATGGATGCATAGTTTATTCCCTGAAGGACGGCTCGTCCCGGCAGGCACTGCCCCCCGCTCGCACGCCGGGTGAGCTTCTTTCACCGGATATCGGTCATCCCCTCCCGGTATCCAGCGCGTAACGGCGCATCAGCGCCCGGTCAGCCCCCCTGACCGGGCGTTTTTTTTGCCAGGCGCGGCTTTGGTGCCCATCGCGCGCGAAGCTCTACAAGGTCACCCGCCGCAGCGTGAGATTGATGCGTCCGCCACCCGGCACCAAGGTCGAGCTTCCCGCGATCACCCGGTCGATGCCGTGATAGGCCATCCGCGCCACGCCGCCGAAGGTCAGCACATCGCCGGATGAGAGCTTCACGCTCGCACTCCCGGCCTTGCGGGTTTCGCCGCCGATGCGAAACAGCGCCTCGTCGCCGAGTGAAACCGAAAGCACCGGTGCCGCGCGCGCGGCTTCATCGCGATCCTGGTGCAAGCCCATCTTCGCGCCGCCGCGATAGAGATTGACGAGGCAGCATTCCGGCGGCGCGGCATATCCCGCAACCTCATCCCAGAGTGCCAGCAAGGCGGGTGGAATATCCGGCCATGGTTTGCCCGTCACCGGATGGGCCTTCGCATAGCGATAACCATCCCGGTCCGAAACCCAGCCGAGCGCGCCGAAATTCGTTTCCTCGACCGAGAAAGGCGCGCCGCTTTTGGGCATCACAGGCCGGTAAAACGGTGCCTGTTCAACACGCGCGAAAACAGCTTCGAGCATGGCCGATTGCGCCGCGCGATCCAGCCGTTCGCGCCACAGCACGACACCGGGCGCGATCTCCACCTTCACCATTGCCAGCGGCTTGCCTGCGGCTTCACGAACACTTCGCGATAGGTTCCCCGGTGTCCGTTCGCATCCAGCCATTGCGCGAACCGATGCGGGTCATAATGCTCGCGCACCCATTGGGCGATTTCCTGCCCATCCGCCTGGCCTTGCGCGTAATCGAGGAAAGGCCGCAGCCAGCGTTGATGCTCTTTGGGGAAATGCAGATAAGGCCAGCGTGAAAACTGTTTCTCTGCCTGCGCGCGCGCCGCCCAGCCGCGCGTGTGGATCAGGTAAAGCGCGCACGCAAAGCTGGTACGATCCTGTCCGCCCGAACATTTGACGAGGAACGGGCGCGGTGACGCGTCGAACGCTGCGAACAGGTCTGTCAGCATCGCGCGTGTCGGCAATTTGCGCGAATCCAGCATCGCGTCGAAATGGGCGATGCCCAATTGCGCGCAAACCCGCGTCTCGTAACGCCACCAGCTATAGTCGGGATTGCTTCCGCGCAGGTTGATCAGGCCGCGAATTTTTTGTGTCGCCAGCAACATCGAAAGTCCGCCCGCCACGGCCTGCGCCGAGCGCGCGGCTTCGCCCGGCACCACCCAGTGGAAATTGTAGATGATGTTCAAAAGCTTGCGCATCGCACCCAGATTTAACAAATTTTTGCCGCCATTTCCCGGCGTTCCTTGCGTGACCCGCCGTGCCGGAAAGACCGCCTTCAAACCGCTTGAATAAGGCTCGACACGTTCCCGGAACGGAGTCACGCTTGGTCTATCGCCGGTGAAATCGAAGGGCGCCGGCGGCTGAGAGCCAGTTGCTGCTATGCAGTCATTGCCACGAAAAGCCGTCGCTGCGAAACAGTCCTGTGCTCCCGCCTGCCTTATACGGGGAGCTTGATATGTCGAGCTACCAGATTCACTACCTGAACCGCCAAAAGGCGCTTGCCTGTTTGATGATCGCGCAATGCGCCTGCGATAGCGATGCGCGAGACCTGGCCACGTCCCTGTCCGGCATCACCCACCGGACGTACGAGATCTGGCGGGGCGACACGCTGGTCTATGAAGGCTTCAATCCCCGCATCGCCAACTGAGAACGCTTTGCGCTAGGCTCCCGCCTTCGAAGCGGCAGGGGCAAGCATGACATTTCAAATCTCGGTTCGCGGCCTGAACCGCCGTTGGGCGTGGACAAGCCTGTGCGCCATCGGCGCCTTCGCGGTGCTCGCCATTCTGGATCGCAAGCTGAAACAGGCGACAGGCTACGGCACCATCGATCTTCAGCGCGCTTCCACGGCGGATGCGGTGAACCTTATCCTCGTTGCCTGGAGCACGTCGCGCCGGGCGGTGCTCGCGGGGTTCAATCTCGGTTTCGATTATCTGTTCATGCCGCTCTGGGGTTTCGCGTTTTTCTACGGCGCGCTCGCCTTGCGCGAACGTTTCGCGCCCAACCCCGGCACCGCGCGCCGCATCATGTTGCTGCTCTGCGCCATTCCGCTTGCGGGCATGCTGCTGGATGCCACCGAGAACGCGCTCGAACTTTCCTGGGTCATGCAGGGCACCACCGATGCGGGCGCCCTTCTCGGCAACACCGTCACCAACGCCAAATGGCTGTGTCTGTTCGCAGGGCTCGCGCTTTCGCTTGCCGCGCTCATCGGCCGTTTCATTCCGCGCAAGGATCAAAGCCAGGCCTGACAAAAAAGCGCCCCTGTGAGGGGGCGCTTTTCGCGGATCGTTACAATTGGCGCTGTTTTTCAGGCGCGCTTGCGGCGCGCGAAGCCCAGCCCGGCCAGGCCCGTCGCGAACAGGCTCAATGTCAGCGGTTCGGGAACGCCGTTGTCCGGAGGCGCGATAACGCCGCCGCGAACCTGGAACAGATATTGTCCCGTCACGCCGTCATTGGTGTTGCTGGAAAGTGCATTGATGCCGCCATCGATCAGCGCGCCGCAGACGCCCGAACCTGGAAGTTCGTAATGCGTGCCCGCATCGCCCGTGCCGTTGGAATAGCCGACATGGGCGCAACTGCCGCCGAACCCGTTTTGGCCGCCGCTGGCACCGCCCGTTTCCCAAAGCATGTCGCCATAGTTGAAATAGATGTCGGCATCTCCCGCCGCGATGTCGCTGCGGTCAACGATGAGAACCTGGAAATTATTGGTCTTGTCGGTTTGCTCGCTGAAGTAGCCGACGCCGGGCCAGTTGGTGCCGAAAGCGGCATGGCCGTCGAACGATCCCGTTCCAAATGTCACAAGGTTGCCCGTGCGCGTGTCCACGTCGGCGAAGAACGGCGCCAGGATCGGCGGCACACCGGAATCGGTGAGCGCGGTCGGCGTGAAGGTGGAGTAATACGTGCCGAACGTCAGGTTGCCGTTGTTGTTGATGAACGTGTCGCTATAGGTCGTGCCGTAGAAATTGAAGGCAAAACCCAGGCTCTGCGCGACCGGAGTGCCCGGAGGCGTGCCGCTGCCAGAGCCGCTGGTCGGGTAGCTTCCGTCGTCATTGCCGGCATAGGTCGTCGAGTCGAAACCGGCCACAATCGGGTTTGCGAATGCCACCGCCGGAACGGCCGAGACGAGCGCCACGGCCAAAAGCCACTTTTTCATTGGGACGTCTCCTAAGAACCGAACAATCCACAGCCGTTAACGAAGCAATCGCCATACCAATGTAGACGTATCAATGGGTTAGGCGGTGTTTGGCCTGGGCGGGGCGGGGAATTGTTTTTCGCGTTTACACTTTATTAACGATTGTGGCAGCCGTCGCGCGCCGGGTTGTCGTTTTTGCCTTTGCGATGCGCGGTTTCCGCGCTTGACCCGACAATCGCGCTGACTATAGTGCGCCGCTCCCGCGAAAACCCTTTTCGCGTGGAAACTCATTCGTTTCAAGGATTTAGCAATGTTCGCGGTCATCCGCACCGGCGGAAAGCAATACAGGGTCGTGCAGGACGAGGTTCTTTCGGTGGACCGCATCCTGGGCGATGTGGGCGCAAAGCTCACTTTGGGCGAAGTGTTGCTGCTCGGCGGCGATAGCCCGAAGGCAGGCGCGCCGCTCGTGACGGGTGCCTCGGTGGCTGCCGAAATCCTCGAGCAGGGCCGCGGCCCCAAAGTTACGGCCTTCAAGAAGAAGCGCCGCAAGAACACGCATCGCAAGCGCGGGTCGCGTTCGCATTTCACCAAGATCAAGATCACCGCGATCAGCGCAGGTTAAGGGCAGACACGATGGCGCACAAAAAAGCAGGCGGCTCCTCGCGCAACGGACGCGACTCGGCAGGCCAACGTCTCGGCGTGAAGAAGTTCGGCGGCGAAGTGATTAGCGCCGGCAACGTGATCGTGCGCCAGCGCGGCACCAAGTTCTTCCCCGGCGAAGGCGTCGGCATGGGCAAGGACCATACGCTGTTCGCCACGCGCGACGGAAACGTTGCCTTCAAGACCGGCTTCAAGCGCCGCACCTATGTATCGGTGCTTGGCTGGCAGAAGCCGGCGGCGAAGGCGGCGGCAGAATAAGGCGGCTGAAATCATAGGCCGCCATCCAATTGGCGGCTCATCGTATGCGAGGGAGATGGTCCGCCATCTCCCTTTTTTGTTCCCTCGCATGGAGTGGGAACATGTCTTGTTGCAGATTGGAAACGGAGAGATTGCTCTTGCGCCCGCCTGAGGAGGCCGACATCCCGTCGACGGTCGTCCTCCTGGGCGATTACGATGTCGCCAAGAATCTCGCCACCGTGCCGCATCCGTTCACGCGCGCCCATGCCGAGGATTTTCTCAAACGTTCGACACAAAGCCGTGCCGATGGATCGGCGTTTCGTTTTTCCATCGTGCGCAAATCGGGCAACATCCATGTCGGAAGCATCGGGCTGGGCTTGCGGGACGGCATGTTCGAACTGGGTTACTGGCTGGGCCGCCCCTATTGGGGGCAGGGCTACGCGACCGAAGCCGCCAAACGCGTGGTGGGCTTTGCCTTCCACGACCTGAAGGCGCAAAGCGTCCAGGCGGCCCGCTTCCACGACAATCCGGCGTCGGGCCGCGTCCTGTCCAAGCTTGGCGCCACGCCCAATGGCGTCGGAACGCGCGATTGCATGGCGCGCGGCCACGCAGTCTATTGCCATCTCGTTCTTCTCGACCGGGAGAATTTCGGGAGAAAGAAAGCCGCATGAGATTTCTCGACGAGGCCAAGGTCTATATTCAATCGGGCAAGGGCGGAAACGGCTGCATCGCGTTCCGCCGCGAGAAGTTCATTGAGTATGGCGGCCCTAACGGCGGTAACGGCGGCAGAGGCGGAGACGTCTGGGCCGAGGCCGTCGAGAACCTCAACACGCTGATCGATTACCGCTATCAGCAGCATGTGCGCGGCAAGAGCGGCGAAGGCGGCATGGGCAAGGAAATGACGGGCGCGGGCGGCGAGGATGCCGTGATGCGCGTGCCCGTCGGCACGCAGATCTTCGAGGAAGATGGCGAAACCCTGATCGCCGATCTCGCGGTGCCGGGTGAGCGTCTTCTGTTGTTGAAAGGCGGCAATGGCGGCTTCGGCAACGCCCATTTCAAAAGCTCGACCAATCAGGCCCCGCGTCATGCCAATCCCGGTCAGCCCGGCGAAGAAAAGACGATCATCCTTCGCCTGAAACTCATCGCCGATGCGGGCCTCATCGGGTTGCCGAATGCGGGCAAATCCACCTTCCTGTCGCGCGTATCGAGCGCGCGCCCCAAGATCGCGGATTATCCCTTTACCACGCTTGCCCCCCAGCTCGGCATGGTGCGCGTGGATGAAAGCGATTTCGTGCTCGCCGATCTGCCCGGCCTGATCGAAGGCGCCCATGAGGGTGTGGGGTTGGGTGACAAGTTTCTCGCCCATGCCGAACGCTGCGGCGCGATTCTGCATCTGGTGGATGGCACGCAATCCGAAATCACCAAGGCCTACAAAACCATTCGCGGCGAATTGGAGGCCTATGGCCACGGGCTCGTCGACAAGGTCGAACTCGTCGCCCTCAACAAGATCGATGCCATTCCGAAAGCGGCCTTGGCCAAGAAGCGCGCAGCACTGGAAAAAGCCTGCGGCCATCCGGTGTTTCTGCTTTCGGGCGTTTCCGGCGATGGTGTGTTCGAAATTTTGCGCGCGCTTGTGAAAGAGATCGCCAAGCGCCGCCGCAAGGAAAACCCTCCAGCCCAGCCGCAAGGCGCCTGGCAGCCATGAGCGATCCCCTGGAAGATTGCCGCCGCCTCGTCGTGAAAGTCGGCTCGGCTCTGCTGGTCGATGCTGAGTCCGGCGCGCTGCGCCGCGACTGGCTGAAATCGCTTTGTGCAGACATTGCCGCGCTCAAGCGCGAAGATCGCGAAGTGATTTTGGTTTCATCGGGCGCGATTGCTCTGGGCCGCCGTGCGCTGAACCTGAAATCCGGTGCGCTGCGCCTTGAAGAAAGTCAGGCCGCCGCCGCGGCAGGCCAGGTGCGCCTCGCCGAAGCCTATGCCGATATTCTCGCGGGTGAAAATATCGTCGCCGCGCAAATTCTTTTAACGCTCGGCGATACCGAAGAACGCCGCCGTTATCTCAATGCGCGCGCCACGATGCGCACGCTTCTGGCCCTGGGTGCGGTCCCCGTCATCAACGAGAACGACACGGTGGCGACAACCGAAATCCGTTACGGTGACAATGATCGCCTTGGCGCGCGCGTCGCCAGCATGGTCGAAGCCGATTGCCTGATTCTGCTCTCCGATGTCGATGGGCTCTACGAAGCCGATCCCACGCACAATCCCCACGCCAAACATATTCCGCAAGTTGCCGCGATCACGCCCGAGATCGAGGCGATGGCGGGCGAATCCATTTCCGGTGTCGGGCGCGGCGGCATGGCCTCCAAGCTGATCGCCGCCAAAATCGCGACCGGCGCGGGGGCCTGTGTGCTGATCGCCAAGGGCAAAACCGATCATCCACTCAAAGCCCTGCGCGATGGCGCACGCGCCACCTGTTTCCATGCCAGCGGCACGCCAGCCGCCGCGCGCAAACGCTGGATCGCAGGCGTGGTGAAGCCAACCGGCGCGCTTATCATCGATGCCGGAGCCGCGCGCGCCCTGAAGGATGGCAAAAGCCTTCTGCCCGCGGGCATCCGCCAGATCGACGGGCGCTTCGAACGCGGTGATGCGGTCATCGTGCGCGATGCCGAGGGCCGCGAACTCGCGCGCGGCCTGGCCGCCTATGGCGCCGCGGATGCCGAGCGCATCGCGGGCAAGCGCAGCGTCGAAATCGAGGCCATTCTGGGCTATCGTGGCCGCGATGAGATGATCCATCGCGATGACCTCGTGGTGACGGGAACATGAATCTGCGCGCCGATACGAACGATGCTCTTGCCGGTGAAATGCGCGCGCTGGGCAAGGCCGCGCGTTCGGCCGCCCGCGCCATGCGCGAAGCCTCCAACGAAACGAAAAACAAGGCGCTCAATGCCGCCGCCGCAGCGTTGCGCGCGCACACCAAAGACATTCTTGCCGCCAACGCCGAAGATCTCGCGAAAGCCAAAGAAAGCGGCCTCACCGCCAGCATGCTGGATCGCCTGGCGCTCGACGAAAAACGCATCGAAGCCATGGCGCGCGGCGTCGAAGATGTGGCGCTTCTGCCCGATCCCGTGGGCCGCGAACTCGCCCGGTGGACGCGCCCCAACGGCCTCGACATTTCGCGCGTGGCAACGCCCATCGGTGTCATCGGCATCATCTATGAAAGCCGCCCGAACGTGACGGCGGATGCGGGCGCGCTCGCGCTCAAATCCGGCAATGTCTCGATCCTGCGCGGCGGATCGGAATCGGCGCGAAGTTCGGCCGCCATCCACGCAGCACTGCTGGAAGGATTGCGCGAAGCAAATCTGCCGCCGGCCGCCATCCAGCGCGTGCCCACAACCGATCGCGCCGCTGTCGGCATGATGCTCGAAGGTCTCGGCAACACGATCGATCTCATCATCCCGCGCGGCGGCAAAGGCCTCACCGGCCGCGTCATGGAAGAAGCGCGCGTGCCCGTGCTCGCCCATCTCGAAGGTCTCTGCCACGTCTATGTGAACGAGAAGGCCGATCTCGCGAAAGCCCGCGCCATCGCGGTGAACGCCAAGATGCGCCGCACCAGCATCTGCGGTGCCGCCGAAACGCTGCTGATCGACAAGGCCGTTCTCAAATCTCATGGCCGCCCCATTCTGGAAGATCTTGCCAAAGCCGGTTGCGAAATCCGCGCCGATGAGGCCGTGCGCGCGATCTTTCCCGCCGCGAAACAGGCAACCGAAGAAGACTGGCGCACCGAATATCTCGATGCGATCATCGCGGTGAAAACGGTCGATGGCGTGGAAGATGCGATCCGCCACATCGAGGAAAACGGTTCGCAGCACACCGATTCGATCATCACCGAAGATAAAGCGGCGGCCGAACATTTCCTCGCCACGCTCGATTCCGCCATCGTGTTGTGGAACGCCTCCACCCAGTTCGCCGATGGCGCGGAATTCGGCATGGGCGCGGAAATCGGCATCGGCACCGGCAAGATGCATGCCCGCGGCCCCGTGGGTGTCGAGCAGCTCACCACCTTCAAATACATCGTGCGCGGGAGCGGGCAGACAAGACCGTGAAGCGCAAATCCTGCCGCTGGATCAAGCCGCCCGGCCCCGTGGCGCGGGGCCTGAAGATCGGCCTGCTTGGCGGCTCGTTCAATCCGGCCCATGCGGGTCACACCCATATCAGCGATGTCGCGATCAGGCGCCTCGGTCTCGATTACGTCTGGTGGCTGGTCGCGCCGCAAAATCCGCTCAAGCCCACACAAGGCATGGCGCCCCTTTCGCGCCGCCTCGAATTCGCGCAATCCGAAACCATCGGCCACCCCCGCATCGTGGTGATGGATATCGAACACGCGCTCGGCACCCGCTACACCATCGACACGCTGACAAGCCTCAAGCGCCGGTTCCGCGAGGTGAATTTCGTCTGGCTAATGGGCAGCGACAATCTCGATGGCTTCCGCCGCTGGAAACGCTGGCAGGACATTGTGCAGACCGTGCCGATTGCCATCGTCACGCGGCCCGGCAGCCTGATGGCCATGCTGCACGCCAAACCCGCGATCCGCTTCCACCGAAACCGCACCGGCGATCTGCGCGGGCTTGCCCGCGCCCGCCCGCCCGCTATCGCGGTGCTGGATGGTCCGCGCAACCCGCTCAGTTCGACCGCCATCCGCGCCCAATGCGCCGAAAGCGAAATCTTTGTGAACCTGCTGCCCGCGTGATAGAAATGCCCTGCACCTTGGGGAGTGCCAGCCATCGGAGGACCAGATTCTGACTCGTAAACCCACGCCCGCGCCCGCGAAAAGAGCCAAGCCAAAGGCGCGAAAGCCCCTGACCGCGAAGACCTCCGCGAAGGCGAAACCCGCCAAGGCAAAGCCCGCCAAAGCCAAGGCCGCGAAACCCGAAATCAAAAAAACGGCTCCCAAATCGGTCGAGCCCAAATCCGTTGCCCCCAAGTCGCTCGGCCCCGAGCCAACTGTGCTGTCCCGTGTCCTCACCTCGCTCGATGACGACAAGGCCGAAGACATCGTGACCATCCAGCTGGGCGGCCGCTCGTCGCTGGCCGATGCCATCGTCATCGCCACGGGCCGCTCGTCGCGTCATGTCGCCTCCATCGCCGATCATCTGGCGCGGCGGCTGAAGGAAGCAGGTTACGGCAACCGCCCGGTCGATGGCGCAGCCCAAGGCGATTGGGCGCTGGTCGATGCGGGCGATGTGATCGTCCACGTCTTCCGTCCCGAAGTGCGCGATTATTACGATCTCGAAGGCATGTGGTCGGTGCGCGAGCCGGAACGCGCCGCCGCGCGCTAGATGCGGCTGCTTGTTGTAGCTGTTGGCCACGCCCGCGGCACGCCCGAAGCAACCCTCACCGAAGATTTCACCGGCCGCGCCAATGCGATGGGCCGCCGCCTCGGCTTCCAATCCGTCGCGGTGGAAGAAGTCGCGGTCTCCAAAAAACACGATGCGCAATTGCGCATGACCGAGGAATGCGAACGCCTCGCCGCGCGCGTGCCGGAAGGCGCGCATGTGATTTTGCTCGATGCCAAGGGCAAAGGCATGACGAGCGAAGATTTTGCCGAAATGCTCGGCGCCATGCGCGATGCGGGCACGAAGGATTTCGTGTTCGTGATCGGCGGCCCCGATGGCCTTCTGCCGCTACCCAAAATCCGCGCCGGAAGAAGCCTGGCGTTCGGCCCGCAAACCTGGCCGCATCTGATGGTGCGCGCGATGCTGTCAGAACAGATCTATCGCGCTTTGACGATACTAGCCGGTCATCCCTATCATCGAGCCTAACAAACCCTCCCCTTGAGGGAGGGTCGAAATTGCGAAGCAATTTCGGGGAGGGGTCATTGCCGCAGGAGACCCCTCCCCGAAAAATTCCTTCGCTGCGCTACGAAATTTTGTCGACCCTCCCTCAAGGGGAGGGTGAGCTTTCTATTCCGCGGCCATGTCGCGTTTCATGCGCGTCACCTGATAGGGCCGGTCGCCCATGATCGTTGCGCGGTGCATGATGCGTCGCTCGGGCAGATAGTCGTTCACCGCATAATGCTGCGTCACGCGATTGTCCCAGAAGGCAATCGCGTTGGGCGTCCAGCGCCAGCGCACAAGATATTCCGGCTGCTGGATGTGTTCGTTCAGCAATTTCAAAATCGCCGAACTCTCTTTGCGGCTCACCCCCAGAATGCGCGAGGTGAAGCCGAAATTGACGAACAACCCATCCTCGCCCGTTTCGGGATGGGTGCGGATCACCGGATGCACCACGGGGGGATGTTCGGCGCGCGCCTTGGCGTGTTTGTCCTCGCCCGCCGCTTTCGCAACCGTGCCCGTGGTGGGAAAGCCGCGCGCGAAATCATGCACCGCGTCCAGCCCCTTGAGGAATTCGCGGAACGGCGCGGACAAACCAAGATAGGCCGCCCGCATGCTCGACCAGACCGTGTCGCCACCGACCGCCGGCAGATGTTTGGCATAGAGGATCGAACCCATGGGCGGGGTTTCGATGAAGGTCACATCGGTGTGCCACGCATCATTGTCGGTCGGATTGCCCGCATGATTGTCGAGGATGAAAAGCTCCTTTGCATCCTCCACGCCGGGATAGAGCGGATGGGTGTGCAGCCCGCCAAAGCGCGCGGCGAAATCGCGATGCTGCACCGGCGTCAGATGCTGATCCTCGAAGAAGATCACCAGATGTTTCAGCAGCGCCTTGCGGATGTCCGCCACCTCGGCGTCGTTCAGCCCGCGCGAAAGGTCCACATCCTTGATAACGGCCCCGATCGCAGGGGTCAGCACCTGAATGTCCATGGAGGTCTCCGGTAGCCAGTCCCCGATCATAGGCACCGAAAGCGTCCCGTTACACGCATGGCTTTACTTCGCAGAACGCAGAAGCGGGCGAAAATGCCCGTTTAAGGCCGGTTTTTGAGAGAATTGGCCGCTTGGGCGCTCGCATGTGCAGCAAATCGCCCCTTGAAGGGCGGCATTTGAGCCCCTATTGTTAAATACGAAATCTTGAAGGAATTATTCACATGACCAAGATCAGCGCCCTCGGGCTTCTGGCCTCCATCCTTCTGGCCGGCACTGTCGCCGCCCAGGCCGCTCCGGTCACCGGGTCGTGGAAAGTCGCCATCGGAACCTCGACCAGCCCCTGCACGGTGACGCTCACCGCAGGCGCCTCCGATGATGCCGGCACGGCGCAAGCCGCTGAAGGCTGCTCGCCTGCCGCCACCAAGATCGCTCGCTGGAGCGCCATTCCCGGCAAGCTGACGCTCAAATCCGCCAATGGTGAAACCATTGCAGCCCTCACCTCCGAAGGCACCACCTATGTCGGCAAGCAGTTTGCCGATAGCCGCAAGGTCGTGCTCTCGCCGGCGACAAGTTCGGTTGCGCAAAGCCAATAATCCCCCCAAGGCAGTGCGCATGTGAGGAGAGGCCGCATCCAGCCCATGCGGCCTCTTTTCTTTTCATAGCCACTCTTTCTTAGCCATCAGGCCGGACAATGCCGTCCGCGCGCTTGAGAAGTGCGTGCCCGAAGTCGCACTCTCAAACGCGAATCATGACCGCAGCGCTCGAACTCGATCACGTCACCAAACGCTTCGGCGATTTTACCGCCGTGCGCGATCTTTCGTTTGCCCATGCGCCGGGCCGCATCCTGGGGTTTCTCGGCCCCAACGGCGCGGGCAAGACCACCACCTTGCGCATGATGCTGGGCCTGATGAAGCCCGATGAGGGCGCGCTTCGCGTCCTCGGCCAACCGCCCGGCCGCGTGCGCAACCGCGTGGGCTATCTGCCGGAGGAGCGCGGGCTCTACAAACGCATGCGTGCCGATAACGTGATCGCCTATCTGGCGCGCCTCAAAGGCCTGGATCGCGCAACCGCCAACAGGCGCGCCCACGAAATGCTCGAACGTTTCGGCCTTTCGCAATTCGCGCGCGTTCGCGTCGAAGGCCTTTCCAAGGGCATGGCGCAGAAGGTCGCCTTCATCGCAACGCTCGCCCACGATCCCGAAGTGCTGATCCTCGATGAACCGTTCTCGGGCCTGGATCCCCTCAACCGCCAGAGCTTCGAAGGCGCGATCCGCACGCTCGCCCGCGATGGCAAGACGATCCTGTTCTCTACCCACACGATGGAACAGGCCGAGCGTCTCTGCGATCACCTGGTCATTCTCTCGCGCGGCGCCAAGGTGTTCGATGGAACGGTGGCGCAAGCCCACCGCCTTCTGCCGCGCCGCGCGCGCATCGGCGCCGATGCGGATCTGGGCTTTCTGAAAAACCTTGCAGGCGTCGCAAGCGTGACCGCGCCCACCCTCGAGCAAGGCACCTGGGATGTGGCCTTGAAGGAGGGCGCCGATGGCAGCGCCCTTCTGGCCGCATGTTTCGAACAAGGGATCGCGCTCTCCCATTTCGATCTCTCCGAACCGAGCCTGCAGGATGTTTTCGTCTCGCTTGCGGGCAGCGATGCGGAGCGCGCGCCGTCATGATCCGCGCTCTTCTTGTCGCCCGTTCGGAATTCCTGAAATACGTCACGCGGCGCGGCTTCATCATCAGCCTGTTGATGTTCCCGGTCTGGGTGGTGGTGGGCGGCGTGGTGCCGCAATGGATCGAAAGCAAAACCCCCACGCGCAGCTTCACCGTGGTCGATCGCACCGGGGGCCAATATGCCTTCGCCATCGCGAAAGCGGTCAACGAGGATGCCGAAAGCGCCGAACGCGATGCGCTTTCCGCTTATGCGCAAAGCAATATCTCCATGGCGGCCTTGCGCGAAAAGATGCCCGCCATCGCCGCAATCCTGGATGCGCCCTCCGGCGATACGCTAGCGCTCAGGGATTTCCGCAAATCCGGCGGTGCGGCGGGCGTGCTGTCGCTGATCGAACCGTTCCGCAACACCAAGGCTGCTTTCGAGCCGCCGCATCCGCGCTTCCATTTCGTGGCGCCGGGGGCGCTGGGCAAAACCGGCGAGGGCACATTCCCGTCCGCCGCCAACACGCGCCTTTCGGGCGGCAATGCGCTTTATGCCGTTGTTCTGGTTCCCAAGGATTTCTCCGGCGCCGTCAACGGCCCGGAAGCGGAATTCTGGAGCATCAATGCAAGCGATCCGGAGCTGGAGAATTTTGTCCAGCGCGCGCTGACCGATGAATTGCGCCGTCAGGTTCTGGCAAAACTCGCACCCGATATCTCGCCGGAAACGCTCAAGCCATCCGCGCGCCTGCGCGCCTTCGATCCGGCGGCCACGCGCGGCGATCACCAATTGTCGCTCGCAGATCAGGCCCGCACCTATGCCCCCGCGGTGCTGGCCTTCCTGCTGCTGCTGACGATCTTCATGAATGCGGGCGCGCTTCTCTCCGGCGTGATCGAAGAGAAATCGAGCCGCATTGTCGAGGTGATGCTGTCCTGCGTGACGCCGGTCGAATTCATGGCGGGCAAATTGCTGGGGGCGGCGGCCGCCTCGCTTCTCACGCTCATCCTGTGGGCGGCGATGCTGGTCGGCGGGGCGGCGATCTTTCTGCCCGGCGCGGTGTCGAATATCGGCGGCTTGCTGCTGAGCATTCTGTCGACCGGCCTGTTGCCCATGCTGCTGCTATGTTTCATCTGCGGCCTCTTGATCTATGCCTCGATCTTTCTCGCCATCGGTTCGATGGCAACTTCGATCCAGGATGCGCAGGCTCTCGTCGGGCCCACCATGATCCTCGTCATGGCGCCGCTCATCATGATGCCCGCGCTGCTGCACGATCCCAACGGCACAATCTCCACCGTGCTGTCTTGGATTCCCATCTACACGCCGTTCTTCCTGATGTTCCGCCTGCCCTGGCATCCTCCCATGCTGGAGATGATCGGCGCCACATTGCTGATGATCGTCACCACGGTCTTTCTGGTGTTCCAGATGGGCCGCGTTTTCGCAGCCCATGTGCTGACCGCCGAGCGCCCGCCGAGATTGGGCGCATTGCTCAAACGCGCCTTTGGCCGGTGATAAAGAAAAAACCCGCCGCCGTTTCCGGCAGCGGGCTTTCAATCTTGTGAAGCGTTTGTGTTAGGCGCGCTTCTTGCGGCGCGTGAACCCAAGCCCCGCAAGGCCGCCGCCCACGAGCATCAGGCTCATCGGCTCCGGCACATCGGCGGAGCCGATCTTCACGCCGTAGAAATCGAGATAGTTGAGATTGGGATGAAAGCGTGCCGTGCCGAAATCGCTGGTATCCCAGTTGCCGCTATTGGCGATGGGGTTGGTGAGATAGATGTCGCCCAATCCGATGCCGAAGAAATTGCCTGCATCGATCTCGACCGCCACGATCTGATAAACGTCCGCACCCGAAACGAATGTCCAGGTGCCGCTCTTGCCGGTCAGTCCGGTGCCGGAAAGCGATGCCCCTGCAAGGCCCGCCTGAAGCGGGTTGAAGACCACCGCGCCATCGGAAAGCCTTCCGATGTAATCGACGTTTTCGCCCAGCGCCACGGAAAGCCCCACCACGGTGGTGCCGATATGCAGCGGGTCGAATGTCCCCGGATTGGCGGGTGTCGGCGTGCTCGCCCAAGGCCCGCTCAAACCAACCGGTGTGGCAGATGCCGTTTGCGAAACGCCCGTCATCGCCAACGTCAGCGCAAACATCGCGCCGATAATCTTTCTCATAATTGCTCCTTCGAACTGGCCCCGTGTTGCGTTCGATTGAGCAAGCTTTGTGCCGGGAATGAGTCAAAAGCCAAAGCGTTGTTTCGATTCATACTTTTGCAGGCAGGCAAATGGGCGTCGTCGATCTGTCAATCGCGATGACAACTTGTAGGTGTGAAGCCCGGTGTTGATGGCATCAACGCTTTACAGGGCGGCGCGCGAAAAAGGCTTGGCCCAAAAAGCAAAAGGCCGCCCGGAGGCGGCCTGAATGCGATATTTCTAGGAAGGCCTCAGCGGGGCAACACGCCCTCGCGCTGGAGACGCTTTCTCTGCAGCTTGCGGTACCGGCGGATCGCTTCGGCCCGTTCGCGGGCGCGTTTCACGCTCGGCTTTTCGTAATGGCCCCGGAGCTTCATCTCGCGGAAGATGCCTTCACGCTGCATCTTCTTTTTCAGCGCCTTCAGCGCTTGATCGATATTGTTGTCGCGAACGATGATCTGCAAGGCCAACTCCTTGAGGCGTCTTGGTAAGGGCCGCGGGTGATAACAGACGGGGTTTTGCCTGTCTATCCCGCGATGGCCCCTTTCTTTCGCGCCGCCGGTTCCCATATCGGTGTGGCGGCGGGCCTTTGGGGCCGCTTTGCACCGGGGGAGGGGGGAGGTCCGCCAATCCGAAAAACGAATATTTGAGAAAATCTTTTCAAATCAGATAGATAGGAAAATGCGCTCCCCGGCCACGCCAACCATTCGGTCGCTTTGACCGCCGCCTCACGCGCCCTCATATTCCGCAAATGCCAATTCTCAAGATCGCACGCATGGGCCATCCGGTGCTCGCCAAGAAGGCGCAGCCCATAATGGATCCCACCGCGCCCATGATCCGCCGCCTCATCAACTCCATGATCGAGACGATGATCGACGCCAATGGCGCAGGGCTGGCCGCCCCCCAGGTCCACGTTCCGCTGCGGGTGGTGGTCTTCCAGGCCCCCGAAGGCCGCAGCGAGGGGCTGAGCGAAGCCGAGCGCTACGACCACACCGCTCCCCTGACCGTCCTCATCAACCCGGAGATCGAGATCGCCGGTCCCGAACGCGAAGGGGGCTGGGAGGGCTGCCTCTCGCTCCCCGGGCTGCGCGGCTATGTCGAGCGCTCCTCGCACATCCGCTATCGCGGCTTCGATACGCTGGGCCGCCAGATCATGCGCACCGCCAAGGGCTTTCACGCCCGCGTGGTGCAGCACGAATGCGATCACCTCGAAGGCGTTCTCTATCCCCAGCGCATGACCGACATGACGCAGCTGATCTTCGAATCCGAAGCCAAGCATTGGGTGAAGGTCTCCGAAGCATGACCGCGCGCAAAGACACTCCGCCGGATGATGCCGCGCTGCGCACCGCGATTCTGAATGCCGCCTTGCCCCATGTCGCCTTCGATGGGTTCACCGACAAGATTCTGGATCGCGCGGCCGAAGAAACCGGCACCGACAAGGAAACGGTCGGCCGCCTGTTCCCCAAGGGCGCGCTCGATCTTCTCGAAGAGTTCTCAACGTCCGCCGACCGCGAAATGGAAGTGCGCGTCGCCCGGTTGAACCTCGCTGAATTGCGCATCCGCGAGCGCATCGCAGCCGCGGTCAAGGCCCGCCTCGATGTCCTGCGCCCCAACAAGGAAGCCGCGCGCCGTGCCGCCGCGGTGCTGACCTTGCCGCCGAACGCGCCTCTCGGCGTGAAATTGCTGTGGCGCACGGTCGATGCGATGTGGCGGGCCATCGGCGACGCCAGCACCGATTTCAATTTCTACACCAAGCGCGGGATTCTCGCCGGCGTCTATTCCGCAACCCTGCTGCGCTGGTTCAACGATACGAGCGAGGGCGAAACCGCGACCGGCGAATTTCTGGATCGCCGTATCGAAGACGTGATGAAGTTCGAGAAGTTCAAGGCGCAGGTGAAAAAGGAAACCGCGAAATTTCCCTCGCTCGAAGAAATCCTGAGCCGCGTCAACCGCCGTCCTTCTTCGTAAGCCAGGTGATGTGGCCCATCTTGCGGCCCGCACGCGCCTCGGACTTTCCGTAAAGATGCAAAGCCCCACCGCGCGCCGAAAGCGCGCGCCAGTCATTGGCTTCTTCGCCGATCAGGTTTTCCATCACCGCATCGCTGTGGCGCGATCCATCGCCCAGCGGCCAGCCCGCAACCGCGCGAATGTGCTGCTCGAACTGGCTGACGACGCAGGCCTCGATCGTCCAATGTCCGGAATTGTGCACGCGCGGCGCGATCTCGTTGACCAGCAGCGCTCCGTCGCGCCCCACAAACAGCTCCACCGCGAACACGCCCACATAGCCGAACGCCTCGGCGATCTTCCACGCCATCGCCTTGGCCTCGTCGGCCTGCGCCGCACTCAATCGCGATGGCACCGTCGAACGCTTGAGGATATGGTTCTCATGGGCGTTCTCCGGCGGATCGTAAGCCGCGAACGCGCCATCGGCCCCGCGCGCGGCCACGATGGAGGCCTCGAACGAGAAGTCGACAAAGGCTTCCAGAATGGCGGGCGCGCCCTTGAACGAGCCAAGCGCCTGCACGATATCCCCGGCATCGGCGATCTTCGCCTGCCCCTTGCCGTCATAGCCCATGCGGCAGGTCTTCAAGACGGCAGGCGCCCCGATTTTCGCAATCCCATCGCGCGCGTCGTCCGCCGAAGCGATGGATGCGAATAGCGGGGTCTTCAATCCCAGCGATGCGATGAAATTCTTTTCGGCCAGGCGGTCCTGGCAAATCGCAAGCGCGCGCGGGTTCGGATTCACCGGCACATGATCGGCCAGGAATTCCGCGGTCGCACTCGGCACGTTCTCGAACTCGAATGTCACCGCATCGCAGGCGCCGGCGAAGGCTGCGAGCACTGCTTCGTCGTCATACCGCGCATGGGTGCGAAGCGCCGCCACCTGAAACGCAGGCGCGTTCTCCTCGTCGGAATAGATGTGCGTCTTCAGCCCGAGGCGCGCGGCCGCCAGTGCGAGCATGCGCCCCAGCTGTCCGCCGCCGAGAATGCCGATCGTGCCTCCCGGCGCTATGGGAGCGGTGAGACGCTTGTGTTCGCTCATTGCGGCGCTTCAGCCACGCTCTGGGTCTGCCGCGCACGCCATGCATCGAGCTTCTTTGCCAGTTTCTTGTCGGAAAGCGCGAGAATGGCCGCGGCATGAAGGGCTGCGTTCTTGGCCCCGCTCTCGCCGATCGCGAACGTCGCCACTGGCACGCCGCCGGGCATTTGCACGATGGAGAGCAGGCTATCCATGCCCTTGAGCGCCTTGCTCTCGACCGGCACACCCAGAACCGGCAGCGCGGTCATCGAAGCGGTCATCCCCGGCAGGTGGGCCGCCCCGCCCGCGCCCGCGATAATAACCTTGAGCCCCTTGCCGGCCGCGCCCTTGGCATAGGCGTAAAGCCGGTCGGGCGTGCGGTGAGCGGAAACGATGTGCTTCTCATGGGCGATTCCCAGCTCGTCGAGCAGGGCAGACGCCGCGCGCAAGGTCGGCCAGTCGGATTGGCTGCCCATGATGATGCCGACGAGGGGGCTGGTCATGCTTCCTGCCTGATTCGGAGGGAACCGCGAAGAAGCGGCGCATTATAGGTCTGTCGCGCGCAGGCGAAAGGTGGCATTTCAGCAGTCGTTAACCTTTTGGGAACCTTCCTCAACGAAGAGTTAAGGGGGGATGAGTTCCGGAGAAGCCGGTGAAGATTGAAGGTCGCAGCACAACCAGAGGTCCGCGTGCGGTGGGGAGTGCCGCTTATGCGCGCCGAACGGAAGCCACGGGCGTGATCGAGGCTGCACCATCCGTCGCCAGTGCCAGCGTGCTCGGCATTCCGGAATCCGAATTCACCACCAGCGTGCGCGATGCGATCATGACCCTGATGGGCGAAGTGGATTCCCTGCGGCGCGAATTGCAGCAAACCAAGGAGCGCCTGGAGGAGGTCGAGAAAACCGCAGATCAGGATCACCTATTGCCGCTGTTGAACCGGCGTGCCTTCGTGCGCGAACTCACGCGCTACATCGCCTTCTCCGATCGCTATGGCACGCCGGCGAGCCTGATCTATTTCGATCTGGATGGCTTCAAGGCAATCAACGACACACACGGCCATGCCGGTGGCGATGCGGTGCTCGCGCATTTCGCGGAGATCCTGCGCATCAATGTGCGCGAAAGCGACATCATCGGAAGGCTGGGCGGAGACGAGTTCGGCGTGATCCTGAGCCATGCCACACAGGAACAGGCCTATATGAAAGCGGACTCGCTCGCCGGCAAGCTCAAGGCCTCGCCGACGCAATGGTGCGGTCAGGCCATTGCGATGACATTTTCTTATGGTGCTTTCGAGCTGAAGCCCGGTGAAAGCGCCGACACCGCAATGGCGCGTGCCGATGAAGCGATGTACGCCCACAAGCGCACGCGCTGAATTCCATATTGAACACGATTCCGCTCGCGCTTTAGGCGATGATGTCGGGCAGCAGCGCATTCTCGATTTGCGTGATTTGATCCTTCAGCTGCAATTTGCGCTTCTTCAGCCGGGTGAGCTGGATCTGATCCCCGGTGCCTGTCTGGATCAGGGCAAAGGTCGCTGCATCCAGCGCGCGATGTTCCTGCGCCAGCTCGGCCAGCTTGATCCTGAGCCTTTGTTCCTCAGCCTCTGTCATGTGCCGGAAATCTCTCGCTTTTGGCAGATTCTGGGCCGAAAAATCGTGCCGATATTGCCAGCTTTTTCCCAACTAATCTTCGTTAATCCTTGAGAAGCCAATCACCGCAAAAACGGGTGACAGCAAAGCCCGTTGGTGGTCTAATCCGCGATGCCTTAACAGAGTGAGGTGCAGCCTATGGCACTAGCAGGGCATATCCAGGAACTTTCCGACAAGCACAGAAAACTCGAACAGCGCATCGAAGCAGAGATGGCCCATCCCGATTGGGATGAAAGAAGGGTCGCGGCGCTGAAAAAAGAAAAACTCCGGCTAAAAGACGAAATAGAACGGCTGCGAACCAGCGTCCACTGACCGGATCCGGTCAGGCGAGAGCTTTCACGTGGCCCCGCGTTGTTGTGCGCAACAACGCGGGTGGCAGCGAGGCTACACAACGGCCTTGGCCATCTCGCGCAGCTTGAATTTCTGAACCTTCCCCGTGGAAGTCTTCGGCAGTTCCACGAACACGATGTGTTTGGGAACCTTGAAGCGTGCCAGCGATTCGCGGCAATAGCCGATCAGGTCGGCCTCGCTCACATTCTCAAAACCGCGCTTGCGCTCCACAAACGCGCAAGGCGTCTCGCCCCATTTCTCGTCCGGCCGGGCAACTACCGCGACAAACATCACGGAGGGATGCTTGTTGAGCACATCTTCCACTTCGATGGAGGATATGTTCTCGCCGCCCGAAATGATGATGTCCTTCGAGCGATCCTTCAATTGCAGATAGCCGTCGGGATGCATCACGCCCAGATCGCCCGAATGGAACCATCCGCCCGCGAATGCTTCCTTCGTTGCGCCGGGATTTTTCAGATATCCCTTCATCACGATATTGCCGCGGAACATGACTTCGCCCAGCACCTGCCCATCGGCCGGAACCTGCTCCATCGTTTCGGGGTCCATCACCGAAAGCGCATCGAGTGCGTGATAGCGCACACCCTGGCGGGCCTTGCGCGTCGCCTTGCTTGTCGCATCCAGAGAATTCCAGGCGGGCTTCCAGTCGTTGACGACCGCGGGCCCATACGTCTCGGTCAGCCCATACACATGGGTGACGTTGAATCCCGCATCGTCCATCGCCGCCAAAACCGCTTCCGGCGGAGGGGCCGCCGCCGTCACGAACTCCACGCGGTGGGCGAAGCGCGTCTTCTCCTCGTCAGCCGCATTCAGCAATGTCGACATCACAATCGGCGCCCCGCACATATGCGTCACGCCATGTTCGGCGATAGCCTCATACATCGCCTTGGCCCGCACCCAGCGCAGGCAGACATGCGTGCCCGCCACCACCGAGAGCGACCACGGAAAGCACCAGCCGTTGCAATGAAACATCGGCAACGTCCACAGATAAACCGGCGCCTTGCCGATATTGGCCGAGATGATGTTGCCATATCCCATCAGCGCGGCACCGCGATGGTGGAAGACCACGCCCTTGGGGTTGCCGGTCGTGCCCGACGTATAGTTGAGCGCAATCGCATCCCATTCGTCCGCGGGCGGCGCCCATGAAAAGTCGCCGTCGCCCTCGCCGAGGAATGCCTCATATTCGATCGCGCCCAGGAATTCCCCGCTTTGCGGAAATTCGCGGTCGTCATAATCGATGACGAACGGCTTTACCTTTGCCAGACGCAAGGCTTCCTTCGCGGTGGCCGAGAATTCGCGATCCGTGATGAGCACTTTTGCTTCACCGTGATCGAGCATGAAGGCAAGTGTCGCCGCGTCGAGCCGCGTGTTGAGCGCGTTCAACACCGCGCCCGCCATCGGCACGCCGTAATGGGCTTCCAGCATGGGCGGCGTATTGGCCAGCATCACCGCCACAGTGTCGTTCTTCCTGATGCCGCGCTTGCGCAAGGCCGAAGCCAGTTTCTTCGAACGCGCATAGAAATCCGCGTAAGTGGTGCGCGCGCCGCCATGCACGATCGCAACGCTGTCGGGATAAACCGATGCCGCCCGCTCCAGAAACGAAAGCGGCGTCAGCGATTGATAATTTGCGGGGTTCTTGTCGAGGTCGCGGTCATAGGGGCTGGCGCCAACCCGCAGCTTCATCTGCGGCACCGCGCGCATCGCGTCGGCCACGCGCCGCACCAGCGATTTCCTTCGCCGCGAAGAAATGCGCTTGGCCGCCACCTTGTTCGGCGCCCGCCGCGGCGGAGCCGCTTTGGATTTCAACAGCGGAGCCGCTTTGGACTTTTGGGGCGGGGCAGCCTTGGGCTTTGCCTTTGCGCGCGTCGTCGCCTTGCGCGGTTTTGCCGTGTTTGCCGTCTTGCGCGCTTTGCGTGGTGCGGCGCTTTTGCGCGTCTTGGTTGGTCTACGCTTTGCCATCGTTCCTGTCGCCAAATGCCGGAAAGCGCGGAACGCTAAAGAACTCGCATTAACCCGGCAAGCGGCAGCAGATGGACGAATGGGGCGGGCATTGCTAGAAGGCCCGGCAAATTGGCGGGATCATTCATGTCTGGCATGTCGGGTCACACCGAAGCCGTCTCGCGCGGCGGACCTTTGCGCGGGCTGTATTTCTGGCTGATGCGCCATGCCGAAGGCCGCCATGCCTGGACGATACTGGCCGTGGTTTCGTTTGCCGAAGCCTCGTTCTTCCCCATTCCGCCCGATGTGATGCTGGTTCCCATGGCGCTGGCCGATAGAAGCCGCGCGTTGATGCTGGCGGGCTGGTGCATGTTGTGGTCGGTGCTGGGCGGCCTTCTGGGCTATGCCATCGGCGCGCTGCTCTATGATTCCGTCGGCCATTGGCTGATCTCGGCCTATGGCTATGGCAGCGATCTCGAAGCCTTCCGCGCAATGTATGCGAAATATGGCGCGTGGATCATCCTCATCAAGGGCGCGACCCCCATTCCCTACAAGCTGGTGACCATCGCGTCGGGCTTTGCGGGCTACAATCTCTTTTTGTTCGTGGTGCTGTCGGCGATCACGCGCGGGCTTCGTTTCGGGATCGTCGCGGGCCTTATCGCCTATTTCGGGGAACCCATCCGGAATTTCATCGAAAAACGGCTCGAATATGTCATGATCGGCTTCCTGGCGATCCTTGTCGCCGGATTCCTGGTGGCGCGTTACATCGTCTGAAGAAGGCGTGGGAAAACATATTTATCCGGTCGCGGCGATTCTGCTGGCGACACTCATCTTCCTCACCGGCAACGGTCTGCTAGGCACGGTCACACCCGTGCGCGCCCATCTCGAAGGCTTCAGCGATCTCGCCATCGGCTTCATGGGCTCGGCCTATTATGCGGGCTTCTTCGCGGGCTGTTTTGCCGGCCCGCGCCTGCTTGCCCGCGTCGGCCACAGCCGTACCTTTGCGGTGGCCGCAGGCCTCGCCGCCGCAACCGCCGTCACCCAGCCCCTCATCGTGAACGAAGTGGTGTGGACACTGATCCGCGCCTCCATCGGCTTCTCGGCCGCCAATCTCTACATGGTGATCGAAAGCTGGCTCAACGATCGCGCCACCAATGAAACGCGCGGCCGCATCTTCTCGTCCTATCTCACGGTCAATTATACCGGGCTCATCATCGGCCAGGCGCTGCTGATCGCGGGCGGCGCCAAAAGCTTCTCCCTGTTCAATCTCTCCGCGGTTTTCTATGCGCTCTGCCTCATTCCGATGGGCCTCACGCGCCTGCCGCAACCCGCGCCCACGCCGGTGCCGAAGCTGCGCCCCGCGCGTCTCTTTGCTGTCGCACCCGTGGGCGTGATGGGTTGCATCGCGGTGGGATTGGCCAATGGCGCCGTGTGGACGCTGGCGCCAGTCTATGCGCAAGACCACGATTTCAATCGCGGATTGCTGGCCGCTTTCATGTGCGCTTTCGCGTTGGGCGGCGCGCTGGTGCAGGTGCCTGTCGGCCGCCTGTCGGATCACATGGACCGGCGCATTGTCATCGTGGTGGTGGCGCTGCTTGCGGCCGCGGCAGGGCTTTTGCTGGGGTATTTCGGCGGAACCCATGTCACGCGCACATTGGTGCTGGTGACGATTTTCGGCATGACCGCGTTGCCCTGTTATGGTCTCGCCGTCGCCCACACCAATGATCGCCTGCCGCGCGATGCTTTCGTGGAGGCATCCGCGACGCTTCTGCTGGTGAATTCGCTGGCGTCGGTTGCGGGGCCCGTGCTTGCCGCACTCGTCACCGCGCGCGCGGGCACGCAGGCGCTGTTCTACTACACCGCGACGATCCACATCGCCTTTGCGCTCTACACGCTCTATCGCATCCGCAGGATGGAGCCCGCGACCGATGAACATCGCGACCTGTTCACGCCGATGCCGCAGCAGGCATCGCCCACCGCCCTGGAACTCGATCCGCGCAGCCCCGAAACGCCGGAAGACGCCGCACCCGCCTGATTATGATTCTTCACCGGCGTCCGCGGTGTGATCGGCTTGCGCGATCCCGTCGTCGACAGGCTTCAGCGTGCCGCCGGCCTTGGCCGCTTTCTTGGCCAAGCGTTCGTGGCGCTGGCTGACACGCGTCACCGCGAGGTCCAGTTCCAGCTGCGAGCAAAGCCCCAGGGTCACCGGATCGACAGCCTTGATGTTCGGCGCGTTCCAATGCGACCGCTCGCGGATCTTCTGGATGGTCGCCTTGGTGGTGCCGATCAGCTTGATGATGTCGGGGTCGGTGAATTCGGGGTGGTTGCGCAGGATCCAGTAAACCGCATCCGGCTTGTCCTGCCGCTTCGACACCGGCGTATAGCGCGGCGATTTTTTCAGCTTCACGGGCGGAATCTTGTATTTCGGCGGCGCCATCTTGAGGCGCAGCTTGGAATTCTTCTCGGCCGCCTCGATCTGCTCGCGGGTGAGCTGACCCGAAGCCACCGGATCCTGGCCTTTGATGCCCTTGGCCACATCCTCGTCGGCGATGCCCTTCACTTCGAGCGGGTGCAGGCCGCAGAAATCGGCGATCTGCTCGAAGGAGAGCGAGGTGTTGTCGACCAGCCATACGGCGGTCGCCTTGGGCATAAGCGGTTTTTCGGCCATAGCTTTTTCCTTTCCCGGGCAGGGCCTTCGGGCCCCGTCCCTTCGCTCGAACCATCCAATTGTCGAGGAAGGCGGGTCTTTTAGCTGCCCGGGGGCTTCTTGGCTAGGGTGTCAGCAAGAGCTTGCCGATATGGGTGCCCCCGGCGATCCGGGCGTGTGCCGCACCCGCCTCGGCCAGCGGGAACACCTGGTCCACCACCGGCCTGATCTTGCCCGCCTCGATCAGCGGCCAGACCTCGCGGCGCACCGCATCGCGGATGGCGCCCTTTTCCGCGTTGGAGCGGGCCCGCAAGGTGGTTGCCATGAAGCTCAGCCGCTTCATCAGCATGGAGGCGAAATTCACTTCCGCCACCATGCCCTTCTGGAACGCGATGTTGACGATGCGCCCCCAGATGGCGGCGGCGCGAAAATTCTTCTCGATATAATCGCCCCCCACCATGTCGAGGATCACGTCCACGCCTTTTCCATCCGTCGCGGATTTGATGACGTCGACGAAATCCTCCTCGCGATAATTGATCGCGCGCACGGCACCCAGCTTTTCGCAGGCCGCGCATTTCTCCTTGCTGCCCGCCGTGGCGAACACCTTGTGGCCGCGTGCCGCGCAAAGCTGGATGGCCGCGGTTCCAATTCCGCTCGATCCGCCATGGATCAAAACGCTCTCGCCGGCTTTGAGCCGGGCTGCATCCATCAGGTTTGTCCACACGGTGAAATGCACTTCCGGCAACGCGGCCGCATCCACCAGCGAAACATCTTTCGGCACCGGCAAAACGCAAAGCTGCGACACCGCCACATATTCGGCATATCCGCCGCCGCCCAGCAGCGCGCAAACCCGATCGCCCACGTTCCATTCCGAAACATTGGTTCCCACATCCGCAATCACGCCGGAGACTTCGAGCCCCAGCGTGTCGGGCGCGCCGGGCGGTGGCGGATAGCCGCCTCTGGCCTGGATCAGATCGGCATGGTTCACGCCGGCGGCGGCAACCTTGATGAGCACTTCACCTTCGCGGGGTGCGGGCTTTTCGATCTCCCCCAACGCCAGCTTGATGTCCGAACCCTCGCGCTGAACCTGGATGGCCTTCATGTCTGATCCCATTTCGCTATTGCAACCGTCCCACACTGTAACAGAGACTGACACAGCCTCCAGAGGGCTGCCGCCATGGACCCCGAAGAACTCCTGCCGAAGAAGAAACTGGCCGATATCGTTTTGGGCCAGGATTTATCGCATTTCTCCGAACATGAACTGGGCGGGCGCATCACCGCCCTCGAAGGCGAGATCGCGCGCGCCCGTGAGGCAATTGCCGCTCGCAAGCACACGAAATCCGCGGCAGACGCATTCTTCAAACGTTAAAGGCGTTTACGCTCGCAATTCATCGTTAAAGCGAACGAAGGCAGACGTTAGCCATTATCGAAGAAGATGTGCGCTTTTCGGTGCGCGCCGGTCATTCGGGCTTCTCGGATGCGCAAGGGCTTGGTAGCTTCCGCCCGCATTGATCGCCGGGGAAAAATGCCGATGACGACGGCTGAACTGGAAAACAAAATCGCGGACACGCTCGAGTTGCGTGAATTCGCGGGCTCCGCGATGTTCGATCGCACCTTCGATGAAGGCATGGCGCTGGTGGAAGAAACCGCGCGTTATCTCGATGGCCGCGGCCGTCAGGAATCGCGTGATCTGCCGCGCAAGGCCGCCATGCTTTACGCGGGCGAAAGCATGCGCGTCACCACGCGGCTGATGCAGGCCGCAAGTTGGCTTCTGGTGCAGCGCGCCGTCCATGAAGGCGAGATGAGCGCCGAAGATGCGCAAGGCGATCGTTACCGCCTCGGTTCCAAGGAAATCTGTTTCGGCGGCCGCGAAGAAGGCACCGAACTTCTGCCGCCCACGCTGCGCGATCTCCTCGAACGCAGCGACAATCTCTATCGCCGCATCGCGCGGCTGGATGATGAGCTGTTCGGCGAGCTTCCGCCCAAGCAGGGCGTGCAGGCCCACTTCAACATGCTGGAACAAGCCTTCGGCGAAGGCGCGGCTTAACAGCCACAACCGCACGAATACACAATGGCCCGCGCGAGCGGGCCATTGGCGTTTTTGGAATAGCCGAAACTTATTTCTTCACGAATTCCGCGAAGCGCTTGTTGAAGCGCGTCAGGCGGCCACCGCGGTCGAGCAGCTGCTGCTGGCCGCCGGTCCAGGCCGGGTGCGTGGTGGGGTCGATATCCAGCGTAAGCTTCTGGCCAGCCTCACCCCAAGTCGTGCGGGTGCGGTAGGTGGTTCCGTCGTTTAATGCGACGTCCACAAAATGATAGTCGGGGTGAATGCCCTTTTTCATCGGCCAGGCCCTTTAATTCGGAAGGAGGGGGCTTATAGGGGATCATTCCGGGGCTGGCAACAAGGGCGCGCGGCGATGGGTCCGGGTTCGCGAAACCCCACCTTTTTCCTATATAGGGTTCGGCCAGAGTAGAGGCAGATGCCCGAATCCAGCGCAGATTTTGCCGCCAAGGTGGCGCACACGGCGGCGGGCCGCGAAAAAGCCCGGTCCCTTGAACCGTTGTGGCGGCTTGGCCCGTTCCTGCGGCCATACCGCACCCGCATCGTGATCGCAGGGATCGCGCTCATCTGCTCGTCGGCGGCCAGCCTCGTCGTGCCGGTGGCCGTGCGGCGGGTGATGGATCATGGCTTCGATGAGAAATACGCAGCGCAAATCGGCCAGTACTTCATGGCGCTGATCGCGGTCGCCGCCATCCTGGGCATCGCCACCGCCACCCGGTTCTATTTCGTGACCTGGCTTGGCGAACGTGTGATCGCCGATATCCGCAAGGCCGTCTTCAACCATGTCCTGTCGCTGACGCCCGCCTTCTTCGAAATCACGCGCACGGGCGAAGTGCTCTCCCGCCTCACCGCCGACACCACGCTCATCCAAACCGTGATCGGCTCCTCGGCGTCGGTTGCGATGCGCAACCTTGTCATGCTGACGGGCGGTCTTGTTCTGCTGTTTTTCACCAGCCTGAAGCTTTCCATCCTCGTGCTGGCAGCCGTCGCTCTCATCATGGTGCCGCTGATCGGGTTCGGGCGCTGGGTGCGCACGCTGTCGCGCAAAAGTCAGGATCGCGTGGCCGATACCAGCGCGCGCGCGAGCGAAACCCTCAATGCCGTGCAAACAGTGCAGGCCTTCACCCACGAAAACGAAGATCGCAGATTGTTCGGCGCCAATGTCGAAACATCTTTCGATGTTGCGGTTACGCGCACGCGCGCGCGCGCCGTGATGACGGCGGTGACGATATTCGCGATGGCGGCCTGCGTCGTCGGCGTGTTGTGGGTGGGTGCGCGCGACGTGATCGCCCACGCCATGACCGGCGGCGAGCTGATGCAGTTCATCCTTCTCGCCGTGTTGGTCGCCAGCGGTTTCGGCGCGCTCAGCGAAACCTGGGGCGATTTGCAACGCGCAGCCGGTGCCAGCGAACGCCTGATGGAACTGCTGCACGTCGAGCCCGATGTGAAAGCGCCCGCAAACCCGCAAACCCTGCCCGAACCTTCCCGGGGCGCGATCGACTTCGACAAAGTGACGTTCCACTATCCCTCGCGCCCCGATGCCGCAGCGCTCGATGGATTCTCGCTCAAGATCGAACCCGGCGAAGCCGTTGCGCTTGTCGGCCCGTCAGGCGCGGGAAAATCCACCGTCTTCCAATTGCTGCTGCGCTATTTCGCGGCCCAGGAGGGGAAGATCCTGTTCGATGGAACGGATGTGGCCGATCTCGATCCCGCCGATCTGCGCAAGCACATCGCCCTCGTTGCGCAGGATCCCGCGATCTTCTCCGGCACGATTGCCGATAACATCCGCTACGGCCGCCTCGATGCAAGCGACGAAGATGTCCGCGCGGCGGCCGAAGCCGCGGCCGCGTCCGAATTCATCGTGGCGCTTCCGCAAGGCTTTCAAACGCTCGTTGGCGAACGCGGCGTCACGCTGTCCGGCGGCCAGCGCCAGCGCCTGGCCATCGCGCGCGCGATATTGCGCGACGCCCCGCTGCTGCTGCTCGACGAAGCGACAAGCGCGCTCGATTCCGAAAACGAACGTCTGGTGCAACAGGGCCTCGCCAACCTGATGGCAGGCCGCACCACCATCGTCATTGCGCATCGGCTGGCCACGATCCAGAAACTCAAGCGCATCGTGGTGATGGACAAGGGCCGCATCGTGGGCGAGGGCAGCCACGCCGAATTGGTGGCACGCGGCGGCCTCTACGCCCATCTGGCCGATTTGCAGTTCGCAAGCGCGATGGCGCTGGCGGGTTAGGCGAGCACGCGCCCCGTCATCCGCTCCAGCACCTTGATCGGCGCGCGTTGCGGTTCCGCCATCGCGGCGATGTCCAGATGGAACGTCTGCTCCAGCACATATTGCCCGGCCAAGGCCGCGTGCATCACCTGATCGGTGAAACACGCCCACGTCGATCCCGCCGGAAATGCGATCTCATGGTGAAGGGTGCTGCGCTGGTAACTCTCGTCAAGCTTGGCGTTGTCGTGCAGGCCGAGCATGAGATTGTCGTAAGGCGACCGCACACCGCGCGTCGCCCCCACCGCCGCCAGCAAAAGCGGGGCAATCGCGATCGGCTCGCGCACCTTCGGCAATATCTTCTGCGCCATGTCCTCGAACGGTTCGCCCACATGCCAAAGCCTGGGCGCCCCATTGGGGTTGATGTTGGTGAACAGCCGCAAGATCCGCCGCCCGCGCATCGGCCGGGTCGGGAAGGCATCGACATGCAGACGTTTGTCGTCTTTGACCGGCGAATAGGTGCGCCCGGCAATCTCCACCGGGCGATAGGATGTGCGCGCGCGTTCAAGCGTCGCGGCATAACCGGGAAACAGATTTCTCACCAGCGCGACGGCACTCGTCGCAAATCGCTCCATCATCGCCTGCAACAGCCTGTGCTGCTCCGGCGTCACGTCGATGTGCTTCAATTTGCCGGAAGGGTCGAGGCTGATGTTCTTCGCCCGCCCGTTGGAAAGCGAAGGCGAAAGAAGCTCTTTCTCCTCCTCGCGCAACACAAAGGGAAGCTGCGGGAAAAAGAGAACCTGCCCGTTCTCCAGCGCGCCAATGGCCTCGTGCAGCTCGGCGGACGAGGGCGTCTGGCTCCATTCGGTCAGTGGCAGAGAAAACAGCGGGTCCATGGCCGCTCCATATCACCAAGCCCTGAGCAAGGGGAGGGTCAGTTCAGTTGCCAGACGGCGATGTTCAAGGCAGAGGCGAACGAAACCCAGCCGAGATAGGGCAAAAGCAGAGCGGCGGCCACCCGGTCCACACGCCAGAACATCGCGATGTTCCAGACGATGGCGATCCACAGCAGCAACACGTCGACAACCGCAAGTCCCGGCAGATGCGCGCCGAAGAAGATGAACGACCAGGCGAAATTGAGCGCAAGCTGCAACCCGTAAATCACCAATGGCCGCTCGGGCGAAAAGCCGATCTTGCGCCACACCATCCATCCGGAAATCGCGATCAGGATGTAGAGCAGCGTCCAGACCGGCCCGAAAATAGCATTGGGCGGCGTGAAGGAAGGTTTGACCAAGCCCTCATACCAGGTTGGGATATTCGCAACCGTGACGAGCCCGGCCACCGCGGCCATGCCGAGGCAGATCGCCAGAAAGACAATCAGCGAAACGATGTTCTTCGTGCTCATGCCGATAGGATACGGATGGTATGCGCATCGGTTCCGTGCATCGGCTTACCGCGCAAAACGCCGCACGCCCTCAAGAATGCCGAGATATACCGCACCCAGCGGTGCAAACAGGATGAAGGTCAGCGGCCACAGGTTCGATTCCTGAGCGAATGCAAAGAGGCAGAAGAGGCCAACGGGGATGGCCAGCAGAAGCGGCGCCATGGCCGCCCACCACCATCCGCCGCGCAGCTGCTTGGGGATGTAGATCTGCAGCGCGATGTAGGCCGGAACGCCCAGCATCACGATGCCGCCGATGAGTGACTCGAGAATGGCAAGCCTCCCTTGCGGGATGGTCTCAGGCGGCCTGTTCGATTTCCGGATCGCGCAGCACATAGCCGCGGCCCCAGACGGTTTCGATGTAATTGTCCCCGCTGGTCGCCGCCGCAAGCTTTTTGCGCAACTTGCAGATGAAGACGTCGATGATCTTCAACTCAGGCTCGTCCATCCCGCCATAGAGATGGTTCAGGAACATCTCCTTGGTGAGGGTTGTGCCTTTGCGGAGCGAAAGCAGCTCCAGCATCTGATATTCCTTGCCGGTCAGGTGAACCCGGCTGCCGTCGACCTCGACCGTCTTGGCGTCGAGATTGACCGTGAGCTTGCCGGTCGTGATGACCGATTGCGAATGGCCCTTGGAGCGGCGAACCACGGCCTGGATGCGCGCGATCAGCTCGTCCTTGTGGAACGGCTTTGTCATGTAATCGTCGGCGCCGAAGCCCAGAGCCCGGACTTTCGCTTCGACGATGGCGTTGCCCGAAAGGATCATCACCGGCGTCTGGACTTTCGCCAAACGCAGGGATTTCAATACTTCGAAGCCACTCATGTCGGGCAGCTGGAGATCCAGCACGACAATGTCGTAGTCATAGAGCTTGCCGAGGTCGATACCTTCCTCGCCGAGATCGGTGGTGTAGACGTTGAAGCCTTCGCTCCTCAGCATCAGCTCGATGCTGCGCGCCATGGCGCTATCGTCTTCGATCAAAAGCACACGCATAGTTACAGACCCCTTCGTCGCACGGACCCGCCGGCTTGGTTAACCGATGAGCAAACAGTAACCGGAAATGGTTAACACCGCCTTTCCACAGGGGGAAGGGGTTCAGGGGGTGCGAACAGGGCTTAACGCGAATTATTCTTTCGGGCTCATCCCCTTGATTTTCTTTGTTAAGTTTACCGCCACTTAAATCCTTCCCCTCAAGATGGGTGCATTCGGGCTTGCAAAAGGGCGGCCCCTGGGATGGTGGAATGCTCGCTCTGCTGAAAGAAATTGAGGCGATACCCCCTTTGCGCCGGTTCGGGCGCGTGGCGCGCATCGAGGGATTGTCGGTTGAAATCACCGGTGCCGCCGGCGCCATAAGTCTGGGCGGGCAGGTGAGAATCGCCATTTCGGGCGGCCGTCATATTCCATGCGAAGTCGTGGGTTTCCGTGAGGGCCGTGCCGTTGTGATGCCGCTGGGCAGCCTCGATGGCGTCAGGCTGGGCGCCCATGCCGAATTCGAAGACAAGCCTGCCTGTATCTATCCCACCAAAGCCTGGCTCGGCCGCGTGATCGATGCGTTCGCGCGTCCCACCGATGGCAAGGGCCCGCTGCAACAGGGCCCCACCGCCTATCCCGTGAAGAATGCACCGCCGCATGCGTCGGCGCGGGCCCGCGTCGGCGGCAAGATGGATCTGGGCGTGCGCGCGATGAATGCGTTCACGACGCTGTGCAAAGGCCAGCGCATGGGCATCTTCTCAGGCTCCGGCGTCGGCAAGTCCACGCTTCTGGCCATGCTCGCGCGCAACACCGATGCCGATGCGATTGTCATCGCACTCGTCGGCGAACGCGGCCGCGAATTGAAGGAATTCATAGAAGACGATCTGGGCGAAGAAGGCCTGAAGCGCTCCGTGGTGATCGCGGCCACATCCGATGAGCCGGCACTCGTGCGGCGCCAATCGGCCTATGTCGCAATGGCGGTCGCCGAACAATTGCGCGATCAGGGCCTGCATGTGCTGATGCTGATGGACAGCGTGACCCGTTTCGCAATGGCACAACGCGAGATCGGCTTGTCAGCGGGCGAGCCACCTGCCTCCAAAGGCTATACACCAACGGTGTTTGCGGAACTTCCGAAATTGCTGGAACGCGCGGGCCCCGGGCTTAACAACAAATCGGGGTCGATTACCGGGCTGTTCACGGTTCTCGTCGAGGGCGACGATCACAACGAACCCGTGGCCGATGCGGTGCGCGGAATCCTTGACGGACATATCGTTCTGGAACGCGCCATTGCCGAACGCGGCCGGTTTCCTGCGATCAATGTGCTCAAATCGGTATCGCGCGCCATGCCTGCCTGCAACAGCGACAGCGAGCAGAACATTGTTGCAAAAGCCCGCGCCCCGCTCGCCATCTATGAAGACATGGCCGAGTTGATCCGTCTTGGGGCATACAAGCCTGGCACGAATGTTGAAGTGGATGCAGCAACGAAGGTGTATCCGAAGCTCGAAGCGTTCCTAACGCAAAAGAAAGACGAACGCGCGACACTGGCCGAAGGATACACCGAATTGGAGGCCATCATGGCCGAGCCCGGAGTTGGGAGCAAAGCATGAAACGCGCCGATACGCTGCTGCGCGTCAAGCGCTTCAAGGTCGATGAACTGAAGCGCCGCATGGCCACGCTCGATGCGATGAAGGCCGATCTCGACCGCAAGCTCGCCGATCTCGAAGATTCCATCGCGCGCGAACGCCAGCGCGCCAACGATTCCGATATCGGGCGCCTGGCCTTCCCCTCGTTCCTGCGCTCCATCGAAAGCCGCCGCGAAAACCTGCGCGAGACGCTCAAGGAAATCGAACGCGAACGCGCCGTCGCCCAAAACGACCTGGCGGGTGCCTATCAGGATCTCAAGGCCTTCGAACTGGCCACCGAACAGCAGGCCCGCCGCATCGAGGAAGCCGGGGCCCGGCGCTCCCAGATGCAGCTCGACGAGATGGCGCTGGTCCGCCACCTGCGAAAGCACGCGCTCCGGCAAGCGTAGCGGAACTTTACACCCGCTCCGGGGGCAATCTTTCGTTAACTTTATAAGTCCTTGCCCCAGAACGTGATTTCATGCAGGGTCCCCTTCTGACATAGTTCTTGCATGCAGCCGTGATTCGCGGGGGACGCGGATGGCGATGATAACGCCGCAGGACATTACAACGCCTCAAATGCCTGACCAGTTTGGCCGGTACGCGATCATATTGTTCGCGCTGGCCGGCATCTTCGCTGTGTTCCACATCTATGTGGTGGCCCAGCTCGTGTTCTCGATGCTCTTCGTCGGCGGTGTGGCGCTTGTGCTTTTCAGCATCGTGGCCCGTCCGCTTGGCTCGCCGCAGCGCGAAACCTGGGTGGCCGCCCTTCTGGCCTGCGGGCTTTTAACGCTGCTCCTCGGCGCCTTCGGCTGGCACTCTCCCTTCTAGGGCTCCTCCATGTCTTTTTCGGAAGTCATCGCACCGCTTCTGGGGCGTATCGCTATTGGCTGGTATCTCATTACGCAGGCTTGGGCCTACGCGCAGAACTGGAATGCCACCGTCGATATGCTCCAGGCCCGCCACATCGCGGCCCCGCCTGTCCTGTTTGGTCTGTTTCTCGCGGTGGTGGCGCTGGCCGCGGTCGCGCTCGTCATCGGCTACAGCACCCGCTATGCCGCGATGGCGTTGTTCGCGGTGATGCTCACCATCGCCATCGTGCTGCACAATTTCTGGACCATGCAGGGCGATGCCCGCGTCGACGCGTTCGACATGTTCTCGCGCGACGTGTTGTTGATGGGCGGTCTTTTGCTCATGGTCGGCATGGGCGCGGGCCGCTTCGCCGCCGACAATTCGGGCAAGAAAAAAGGCGGGCACTGAGCGCCGCCACCTTCAATCCTCGAAATGCCAAAATACCCTGAAATGAATGAGGCGGCCGGCGCATTCGCGCCGTAGCCGCCTCATACTGCCCCCTTTTAAGCGGACTCGTCGCAGGTTTTGCTCCCCCAAGCCGAACCGGCGACGGACGTAACCTGTCCTCTCACGCCTGCTTCGCGCAATGGATAGTTTGACGCCCCGATGGTTTTTGCCATCCCGTGTGGATTCAAAGTCACAATAGAGTCAGTAGTGCCCGGCAACGATATTGCGGGCGCGGAATCAGCCGCCGCGAAAATGCTTCGAAAGCTTCAGCCCCTGGCGCTGATAATTCGATCCGATTCCCTGGCCATAAACTTCCGGCGGCGGATCGGTGAGGCGCTCGAACACCAAACGCCCAATGATCTGGCCATGTTCGAGGATGAAGGGCACCTCGCGCGAACGCACCTCCAGCACGCCGCGCGCGCAAGGCGGCTTGCCCGGCTCGTAACCGAAGCCCGGATCGAAGAACCCCGCATAATGCACGCGGAATTCGCCCACCAGAGGATTGAACGGCACCATTTCGGCGGCGTAATCATAGGGAATGGCCACCGCTTCCCGGCTCACGAGAATGTAGAACTCGTCCGGGTCGAGGATCATGTGGCCCTCCGGATGGGCCTCCACCGATTCCCAGAAATCGCCCGGCGAAAGCGCGTCGCGCTTGTCCACGTCGATGATTCCCGTGTGGCGTTTGGCCCGCCAGCCGATGCGCGAACCGCTTTCGCCCAGAAGGTCGATGGAAAGCGCCAGCCCATTGTCGATATCGGCCTCGCCCGAAACGAGCGGGCTCTCTGCATGCAGCCTGCGCAATTGGGTGTCGGTGAATTGCGGCGAGCCATGGCGGATGCGCAATTGATTGAGCTTCGATCCCTTGCGAACAAGGATGGGAAAGGTGCGCGGCGAGATTTCCGCATAGAGCGGCCCGTGATAGCCCGCCTCGATCCGGTCGAACGCCTGTCCCCGGTCGGTGATGAGCCGGGTGAACACGTCGATGCGGCCCGTGGAGCTTTTGGGATTGGCCGTGCCCGAAATCCGCGACGAAAAATCGGCATGTTCCAGCAGCGGCACGATGTAAACGCACCCCGTCTCCAGCACCGCCCCATGGGTCAGGTCGATCTCGTGCATGAAGACGGAAGGCAGCTTGTCCGCCACCGTCGCATTCGGCCCCGGCAGGAAACTCGCCCGCACCCGCCATGCGATGGGTCCCAGCCTGAGGTCGATGCTCGCGGGCTGGATCTGGCCTTCCTCGAAATCTTCCGCGGCCAGGATCTCGCGCCGCGCCCGGATCAGCCGCCTGAGCACATGGCTCGGCAATATGCCCGTCGAATAGCGGCCATAATGTTCGCCCGCCTCGCGGCCCTCGGCTTCGCCGAAAAGATTGTCGTCCGTCATGGCCTTCTTATAGGGGCGCGGATTTGACCGGTCACTCGCCCTGTCCAAGAAACCCACGGATTTCCGCAATCGCATCGGCCAGCCCGCAGCGGCGAACCGGCGCATCCGGCGGAAAAGCCGAAAGAAGGCGCGAAGGCATGGCCGATTCCAGGATCACGAAGCATCCCCTGTCGTCGCCTGCGCGGATCAGCCGCCCGAACGCCTGTTTGAGGCGCAGCCGCGTCAGCTGGTCGTCATAGGTTTTGCCGAATCGCGCGCGCCGCGCCTTGTGCAGGATGGTGGGCTTGGGCCACGGCACCTTGTCGAACACGGCAAGCCGCAAGCTCCGCCCCGGCACATCCACCCCATCGCGCAACGCATCGGTGCCGAGCAGGCAGGCGTTTTCCTCCGCACGGAACAGATCGACCAGTGCGCCGGTATCCAGCCGGTCCACATGCTGGGCATAAAGCGTGATGCCCGCATCGGCGAGCGGGCCCGCTATGCGGCTTTCCACCGCGCGCAGCGCACGCACCGCGGTGAACAATCCCAATCCGCCGCCGCCTGCCGCCAGAAACAATTCGCGATAGGCGGCTGCCACCTGTTCGATGTCGCGCCGGTTCACATCGCGCACGATGAACACGCGCGATTGCGCGGCATAATCGAAGGGCGATCCGAAGCTCGCCCGTTTCGGCGGTTCGGGCAAATGATGCGCCCCCGTGCGCACCTCCGCACTCGCCCAATCGTCCACCCCTTCGGCAATGTCGCGCAACGTGGCCGAGGTGATGAGCGCGCCATGGGCGGGCGCCAGCACTTCGGTCGCCAGCGGCACGGTGGGGTCAACCCAATGCCGATGCAATCCCACATCGCGGTCGCGCCCATCGTCGCGCGCAATCTCGAACCAGTCGACGAATTCTTCGCCCGGTGTTTCATCTTCCAGCGCATCGAGCATCGAAATCCACGCGGGCAGGATAATGCGCGCCCGCCGCGCCAATCCGCGCGCCGCCGCCTCGATGCGCGCGCGCTGAAAGGTTTCGAGGTCGGCCGCCTTGTCGTCGAGCTTCTTGCGCAAGGCTTGCGAAAGCCGCAGCAGCGGCAACGCCACGCGCCTCAGCGCCCGGGACAAGTCGCGCGCGGCCTCGCGCAATTCGCCGTCGAGCGGCTGGGTTTCGGCTTCCAGCGAATAAAACGCTTCGCCATCTTGGCTGCGCGCACGAACGTGATTGTAGGCAAGGGCGAGAAACACTTCGCCCGCGCCGCGCGGGCTCCCGCCCGTGACGCGCCCATGCCAGCCTTCGCCCGCAAGCACGCCTGCGGAAAGAACGGATTCGTCCAGAGCCGAACGCGCCACATCGTCATCGGCGACGATATCTTTCAGCCGTTCCTCAAGCCCGCGCATCCGGCTTCTGGCGCGCGCTTCGGGTCCGCGAATCCAGCGCCTGAGATCGGCCATCTCCGTGCCGGAAAGCTCGGCCGAAAAACCGGAATCCGCCGCATCGAACAGATGATGGCCTTCGTCGAACACATAGCGCACGCGCCGCTCGGGCGGCGCATCGTTGGTCTCGTCCAGCGAAAGCGCGTCGCCTGCGGCTTGCGCGATCACCAGCGCATGGTTGGCAACCACAATGGGGGCATGGCGCGCGCGCCGGATCGCGCGTTCGATGAAACAGGTGCGATAGTGCGAACACGCCGCATAAATGCATTCCCCGCGCCGGTCGGTGATTTCGCCCAGTGGAAAACTCGCCGCCAGAAACGCCGGAAAGTTCTGGCCCGACAGATCGCCATCCGAGGTCGCGCCGATCCAGCGCGCCACCAGTCCCAGCGCCACCGCGCGTTGTCCCGGCGCCAGCGCCGTGCGCCGGGCTGCTTCCTCGAAATTGAGCAGGCAGAGATAGTTCTCGCGGCCCTTGCGCACGACCGCCTTTTCTTCGCGTTCGGCAGGATCGGGATAGAGGCGCGCGATCTCCTGCACGATCTGGCGCTGAAGGTTGCGCGTGTAGGTCGAAAGCCAGAGCCCCGGCCCGTTCTTCTCCGCCCACACACTTGCGGGCGCCAGATAGCCAAGCGTTTTGCCGATGCCGGTGCCGGCTTCGATCAATGCGATCTTGGGCGTTCCCGCCGTGTCGCGCGCGCCAAACGCATAGCTTGCGGCTTGCGCATAATCGCCCTGTTCGGGGCGATGCTCATGCGAAACGCCCACAAGCTGCGCCAATCGCGTGCGCGTTTCGCCCGCGTCGACAGGTATCGAACTCGGCTTGTCGGGCGCCATGTCGTCTTCCCATTCGGGAAGCGTGCGCCATGCGTCATAACCGGCAAGCGATCCCAGCTGCTTTTCGGGTTCGCCGATCACGCCCAGAACCAGCGCGCCCCATTTCCATCCCGCCTTCGCAAGCGAGGATGCGAGCGGGCGCAAATTTTCCCTGCGCGGCGTGTCCGCCAATTCCTGCAACAGGGCGTTCGCGGCAGGCCCCAGCGTCAGCGCCTGCTCCTCGATCGTTTCGGGAAACGAAAGCCCCAGCGCGCGCGCCAATCCCAAGGGGCTCGGGATGCAGGGCTGGGCTGGCCGCACGAATGCGAAGAGTTCCAGCACATCGAAAAGGGCTGCGGCAGATGGTGTCTTCAGCCGCCCCGAAACAAACCCCGCATGCGCCACCAGCACATCGCCCGAACGGAACAACCGCCGCGCCTCTTCAAATCCCAGCCTGCGCGTATCGCCATGCTGGGCCACGACGCCGCCACCGGGCGCGGCCACCAGCGCGGGCAGGTCGTCCAGAAGGGAAGGGGCGGGCGTCATGGCATTTTACTTACCCTCCCGCAGGGCAAGGGCAAAACGCGCGCGAAAAGGTCTTAAGCGGCCAGATCCGGATAGAGATTGGATAGCGCGATACGCACCCTGACATGTTCGCCCACCACGATCTGGGCGGCGTTGCGCAGCGCGTGCCCATCGTCGGTCTCGCGCGTCTTCATCGCGAAGCCGCGGGCAGCCGCGGTCATCGCCGCGAGGCCAAGCCCACCGGCCGCGCCGGCAATATCCTGTGCCACGCGCCCGGCCTCGCTCCAGTTGGAATCGGCGCTCGCCTTGGTCAGCGATTCGCAAAGCTCCTCGGCCGTCTTCACATAGGATTGCAGGATCTCGATCAATGTCGTGATGCCGAGCGATTTCTCCAAAGCCGCGAACGCCATCGAATCGATGGGGGCCGTCACGTTCTGCGGTTTTGGCGCGCTCTGCGTTTTGTCCATCCCTTCGCACAGCGCATGCAGCACGCCATAGAATTCGCGTGGCCGGGTTGGCCAGTGCAGCGCCTGGTCTCCGCTGGCGGGCGGCCGGTCGCCCGCGAACATCAATCCCAGCAGCGGCGCGCGCCGCCCGGGCATGGCGGCCAGCAATTCCACATCGCGCGCCTCGGCGATGATGGCATCGAACTGGTCGCGGCTTGCGCGATGGGCGGCATCGGCTTCGTCCCTTGCGATCACCACATGATTGCCGAACGGCTCCAGCAATTTCGCGATCTCGTCGCACGCCCGGCTGTTGCGCACGAACAGCAGCAGAAGAAGATCCGAAGGTGCGGGCATATCTCCCGAAATGTCGAGGAATTGCGGTTTGGGATTGGTCCGCGCGGCCACACTGGGCACCATGAACCAGAAGGTCGATCCCTCGCCCGGCTCGCTTTCGAAGCCGATCGTGCCGCCCAATTGGTCAACCACGCGCTTGGCCACCGCAAGCCCAAGCCCGGCGCCCTGATATTTGCGCGCATAGGAACTGTCCCCCGGGGTGAACGCCTCGAACAGATGGGGCGCCACTTCCTGGGGGATGCCGTGACCTGTATCGCGCACCGCAAAGCGCAGATTGTTGTCCACCACCTCGACCAATATCTCCACCGCGCCGCGTTCGGTGAATTTGAGCGCGTTTTCGGCGAGCTTCAGCAACACCTGGCGCACCCGCCGCGGATCGGCCGCCGCGCGCGGCAGATCGGCGGGCGCGGAGATGTTCAGCCGCAACTGCTTTTCCCATGCGCGTGGTTGCAGCAACTGCGCCACCGCGCGCGCGGCCAGCCCCGCATCGCAATCCTCGCTCTGATGTTCTTCGGAATCCTCGCGCGCCAGCGTGATCACGTCGTCCAGCAATGTCCGAAGCCCGCGGCCCGCTTCCAGCATCACTTTGACGTAATCGCGGTGCGGCCGCTCAAGCCCCGCCCGCTCCAGCAATTGCGACATGCCGAGCAGCGCGTTCAGCGGCGTGCGGATCTCATGGCTGATATTGGCGATGAACACCGATTTCGCCCGCGCGCTCACCTCGGCCGCGTCGCGCGCGGCTTCTGCGGCCTGCTTTTCCTCGGAGAGCTTGCGCATCAGCGCCGTGTTGTCGTCGCGCAGCTGGCGGGCTTCGTTCAATAGGCGCGCCGTGCCGATGCGGTGATAGAAAACGGCCGCCACGAAAAACGCCACCGGAATGCTCAGCGCGGTGACGAGGCTGGCGTGCAGCAGCAGCAGGGTCGGAAGGGCCGCCAGCCCGCAGATCATCAGGGGCATCAGCGGCGGGCGTTGCGGCAGATATGCAAGAAGATCGGCGCGGCGGGTGGCCGCGCGCGGGTCTTCCACCGATGAATTGCCGGTCACGGACATTGACGCGCTCCCCTGCCAAAGCCTAGCTTTCGCGCCCTTTCCAATCGCTTAAGCAGACATTGCCATGACCACGGAAACCTCCGGCGGCACGCCCCGCGACCTTGCCCTCAACGCCCATGCCTGGCCGTTCGAGGAGGCGCGCAAGGTGCTCGCCCGCATCGAGCGGCGCGCAGGGGCCGGCAAACCCCTTAACAAAGTCTTGTTCGAGACGGGCTATGGCCCCTCTGGTCTGCCGCATATCGGCACCTTCGGCGAGGTCGCCCGCACCAGCTGGGTCCGCCACGCCTTCGAGACGATGAGCGACATCCCCACGCATCTGATCGCCTTCTCCGATGATATGGATGGGTTGCGCAAAGTCCCCGACAACCTGCCCAACCAGGAGATGCTGCGCGCCCATCTGGGCAAGCCGCTCACCTCCATCCCCGATCCTTTCGGCACCCATGAAAGTTTCGGCGCGCACAACAACGCGCGGCTGAAAACATTCTTGGATCGTTTCGGCTTCCGCTACGAATTTCTCAGTTCGACCGATTGCTACAAATCGGGCCGCTTCGATGCCGCATTGCTGACCTTGCTCCAGCATTTCGAAGCCGTGCGCGATGTCGTGCTGCCCACCTTGGGTGCGGAACGCAGCGCCACCTATTCGCCCTTCCTGCCGATCTCGCCCAAGACCGGCAATGTGCTGCAAGTGCCCGTGCTCGAATGGAACGCCAAGGCCGGCACCATCGTGTTCGCCGATGAAGACGGCACGAAGACCGAGCTTCCCGTCACCGGCGGCCATGTGAAATGCCAGTGGAAGGCCGATTGGGCGATGCGCTGGCTGGCACTCGATGTCGATTACGAAATGTCCGGCAAGGATCTGATCCCGTCGGTGGAATTGTCGTCGAAGATCATGCGCGCCATCGGCGGCGAACCGCCGGAAGGCTTCAACTACGAACTCTTCCTCGACGAGAAGGGCCAGAAGATTTCGAAATCCAAAGGCAACGGTCTCAGCATCGACGAATGGCTGGGCTACGGGCCGGAGGAATCCATCGCGCTGTTCATGTATCAAAAGCCGCGCGTGGCCAAGAAACTCTATTTCGATGTCATCCCGCGCGCGGTGGATGATTACATCTCGTTCCTCGATGCCTTCCCCGGCGAAGACGAGGCGAAGAAACTTGAAAACCCCGTCTGGCATCTGCATGCGGGCCACCCGCCGCACGAATCCTATCCGGTCACCTTCGCGCTTCTGCTCAATCTCGTCAGCGCATCGAATGCGCTGAACCGCGATGTGCTGTGGGGTTTCATCAAGGGCTATGCGCCGGATGCCTCGCCGCAAGCCAATCCGGGTATTGACAAACTTGTAAGTTACGCCATCAAATACTACGAAGATTTCGTGCGGCCCGCGAAGAAATATCGCGCGGCGACGGAAAAAGAACACAAGGCGCTGGCAGATCTGGCGCAAACGCTGGAGGGCATGGGCCAGGAACGTGACGGTGCCGTGGTGCAGAATGCGGTCTACGAGATCGGCAAGGCCCATGGCTTCGAACCGCTGCGCGACTGGTTCAAGGCGCTCTACGAAGTCCTGTTCGGGCAGACGCAAGGCCCACGCTTTGGTTCGTTCGCAGCCCTTTACGGCTGCAAGGAAACCGCAATTTTGATCCGCCACGCACTCGCGGGCGGCCTGATGGAGGAAAGCAGATGAAGTCGTGTGTCGTGGCGTTCGCGCTTTTGGTCACTGCGTTCTCGACACCTGCTTTATCCGCCCAAGGGGCCACCGCCGATCCGGCCTTCGATTTCTGGACCCAGGGAAAATATGACGAGGCCATCAAAACGGGCCTCGCCGAAAACACTCCCGAAGGCCTGTCGGTTGCAGCGCGCGCGGCCGTCTCCGACATGACGATGCACACCACGCCCTGCATGGAATGCGTGAAGCGCGCCGAAGAGCTTTCGCGCAAGGCGCTCGCCGCCAACCCGAAGGCGGCCCTTCCCACCATCTATCTCGCGGCAGCACTCGGCTATCGCGGCCGCATCGTCGGTTTGATGGCCGCGCAAAGTGCCAAGCTCGGCGAACAATCCAAACAGGCAATCGAAGACGCGATGGCCGCCCATCCCAAAGATGCCCAGCTCATCGCGACCATGGGCGGCTGGCATTTCGAAGTCGTGCGCGTCGGCGGCTCGTTCCTCGCCCGCATGACCTATGGCGCATCCACGAGCAAGGGCCTGGCGTTTTACGACGATGCCCTCAAAATCGCGCCCAACGATCTTCTTGTGAACTACCAGTATGGCCTGGCGCTCGCCGCCAACGATGCGGACGAATATCACGACAAGATCGCCGCCGCCTGGAAGCGCACCATCGCAGCGCCTTCACAGGGCGCCTATGACGAATCGCAAAAGAAGCGCGCCGCCGAATTGCTCGCGCTCCTCAACGGCAAGGACAAGAAGGCGTTCGACGCCAAGCTGAAAAGCTACATGGGAATCCCGCAGTAGCTACTGGCTCGCCCAAACGATCCGGTGCATGAACGCAACCTCGGAAAGATCGAACCCGCGCGTCTCATAGGCCGGATTGAACGATTGCAGTTCGATGCGTTGCGCGGTCGAGCGTGAAAGCTGTTTGGCCATCACTTCTCCGCCAAGCGTCTTCACCAGCACCCGGTCGCCACGGCGCACATTGGCCGATGGCGAAACCACGATGCGGTCGCCATCGCGATAGACGGGCAGCATCGAATCCCCGGTGATTTCGAGCGCATAGGCGTGTTCGTCTTCCACGCCGGGAAAGGCGATCTGTTCCCAGCCCTGGCCCGCGGGAAATCCCGAATCGTCGAAATATCCCTTGTCGCCTGCTTGCGCGAGGCCGAGCAGCGGCACGAAACGCAGCGCCATCTTTGTTCCGTCGCGCGACGAGACGAGGCCCACAAAGCCTTCAAGGCTCTCGCCTGTCGCGGCCAGAACTTTCGACACGCTTTCGGTTGAAGGCCAGCGTTCCTTGCCGTTTGCGGCGATGCGCTTGGACTTGTTGAAGGTTGTCGGATCAAGGCCAGAGATTTTGGCCAGGCCCGAAGCCGACAGGTCATGGCGCTCGGCCAGCCCGTCGATAGCATTCCAGATTTGCTTGTGAGTCAGCATATGTTTCCGCTCGCAGGCGAGCACTATCTCCTGTAAGAATTCCTAAAATTAGGGACCAACTAGGAAATTACAACTATAAGGGGCCAAAGTCTAGGGATGTTGACGGATTTCGCCAGTGCCGGTTTGAGACGCCTGCCAGCAGAGGCCGCGCACCGCGCCACCATTGCTCTCCTGCGCACCGCAGGCGCCCTTTTGCCCGCCGCGCCGCCCGATGACGCAAGGCTCGCCATCCGCTTGTTTGGCCGCCTTTTTCCCAATCCGCTGGGCCTGGCCGCGGGCTTCGACAAGAACGCCGAAGTGCCTGACATCATGCTGAAACTCGGCTTCGGCTTTGCCGAATGCGGCACTGTCACGCCCCGCCCCCAGCCCGGCAATCCGCGCCCGCGCATGTTCCGGCTGGTGGAGGATCGCGCGGTCATCAATCGCCTGGGCTTCAACAATCAGGGGATGGAAGCCGCCGCCGAAAGATTGTCGCGGCGCCCGCGCCACGGCCTCGTCGGCATCAATATCGGGGCCAACAAGGATTCGCCCGACCGCATCGCCGACTATCGCGAGGCGTTCATCCGCCTTTCCCCGCTCGCCGACTATGTGACGGTCAACATCTCCTCCCCCAACACGCCCGGCCTGCGCGGCCTGCAGAATCGCGAGGAGCTCGAAAAGCTGCTTTCGCTCCTCACCGAAGAACGCGCGCGCGCGGGCCGCACAGTGCCGCTGCTCCTCAAAATCGCGCCCGACCTCGATGAGCATGCGCTCGATGATATCGCCGGCACTGTGCTCGCATCGGGCATCGAGGCTGTGATCGTTTCCAACACCACGCTGGCGCGTCCCGCCAATTTGAAAAGCCCCAATGCGAGGCAATCCGGCGGCCTCTCCGGCGCGCCGTTGTTCGTTCCCTCCACCGCCATTCTGAAGGCGATGCGAATGCGGGTGGGCAGCCAAATCGTTCTGATCGGCGCGGGCGGCATATCGTCGGGCGCGGATGCCTATGCCAAGATCCGCGCGGGCGCGAGCCTGGTGCAACTCTACACGGCCATGGCCTATGAAGGCCCGGGCCTCATAACCCGCATAAAACATGAACTTCTGGCATGTCTCGCCCGCGATGGGTTTGCGAGAATAGCCGATGCGGTGGGCGCAGATGCCTGATTATTCCGCCACGATCAGGAAATGCCCGTGCAGCACGGCAACGGGTTTGGTCTCATCGTCCTGCCACATCTCGGCATGCACATTGATCACGCGCCGCCCCAGCTTCACGATGCGCGCCGCCGCATAACTCGTCACCGGCCGCCCGGTGCGGAAATAATCGATGGTGATGTCCACCGGCTTGGGCGTGGCCGTGGCGCGCGTCTCCCGGATCACCTGCGAAATCGCCGCCATTTCGAGGAACGATCCGATCACGCCGCCATGGATGGCAGGCACCATCGGATTGCCGATCAGATGATCCTGAAACGGCATTTCCAGAACCAGCCGCCCGTCCTTCACGCCCAGCTTCACACCCAGATGGGCGCAATAGGGAACGCTGTCGGCCAGCGCATCGGCATCGAATGCCGCATTGGTGAGATCGATCTTCATGCGGTCTGCGGCCGTGAGAACATGAACGTGCCCGTCGAGCGCGCGATGAAATCGTCGCGATTGTCCTGGAAGGCGAGGCCGCGCGCGAAGATGATCTCGTGGGTGATCTTCAGGCATTCCGCCTCGAACATGATGTCCGCCCGCGGCCGCGCCGGTTTCATGTAGTCGATCCTGAGATCGAGCGTGACGTAAGGGGCAGGGCTTTTCAGCGCGCTGCCGATGGCCAGCCCGCAGGAATGATCGAGCATCGCGGTGATGACCCCGCCATGCACCACGCCCGTATCGGGATCGCCCACCAGCTTTTCCGCATAAGGCAGCCGCATGAGCACGCGGGCCGGGCTGACCTCCACGATCTCGCCCCCCAGGCTCACGATGAATGGCGTCTTGCCCATGGCCACCGCCATGATGCTGCGCCAATTTTCCTGAATTTCAGCCATGGCCGATGCTTCGCGCAGCCCCCCGCCCCCTGTCAACGACAGCCTAAAGTTGACGGATCGTCACCAAGCCTTACACTCGCGGCCATGACAACCGAACTCACCCGGCCCATGCCCATCCGCACGGGCAAGCGCGAGAAGACCAAGGTCCAGAACCGCCAGCTCATCCTGGAGGCAGCCCAGCGCGTCTTCGCCGAACTGGGTTATGGCGCGACCACGGTGCGCGACATCATCCGCGCCACCCCGCTCGCCTCCGGCACTTTCTACAACTACTTCAAGTCGAAGGAAGAAGTGTTCCAGGCAATTCGCGACGACAGCGCGCTGCGCATCCGCCCGCGGCTTCGCGCCGAACGCATCCGCGCCGCCACGATCGAGGAATTCATCTCCGGCACCTTCCGCACCTTCTTCCAATATGTGCACGACGATCAGGGCAATTTCGAAGCCATCCGCCGCAACCGCACCGATGCGCTGCGCATCCGCATGGACACGCCCGAGATCATCGCAGGCTTCGAGGAATTGCGCGAAGACATCGAGACCGCGATCTCCAAGGGCCTGTTCCCGCCGGTCGATGCGGATTTTCTGATGGCGGCCATCGTGGGCGTGGCCTTCGAAGTCGCCGAGCGGATGCTGGATCGCGACGATATCGACCCGCCCGCGGCAGCCAATTTCGCAACCGCGCTGTTCCTGGGCGGCGTGCGCGCCATTCCCCATGTCGCAGCGCCACGCGAGAAATCGCTGATCGAGAAGACGGGCATCCAGAACACGGCGGGCCTGTGAAAGCGATTCTCTGCCGCGCCATCGCCGATGACATCACAACCGTTCAACTCGAAGAGGTGACGCCGCCACCGCTCGGCCCCGGCGATGCCCGCATTCGCATCCGCGCGGCGGCCGTGAACTTCCCCGATATCCTGACGATCCAGGGCAAATATCAACACAAGCCGGATCTGCCCTTCACACCCGGCACCGAAGCCGCGGGCGATGTGATCGAAACCGGCGGCGCGGTGACGAAGGTGAAGGTGGGCGATCGCGTGATCGTCGGCGGCCAGGGCTGTTACGCCGAAGAAGCGGTGCGCGATGCCTCCTCGCTGCGCCCCATTCCCGATGATGTGGATTATGCGCAAGCCGCAAGCTTCACCGTCGGCTATCTCACAGCTTATGTGGCGCTCGTCCGCCGCGCCGAATTGCAGAAGGGCGAATGTCTGCTCGTCCATGGCGCGGCCGGCGGCATGGGGCTCGCCGCCGTCGATCTCGGCAAGGCCCTTGGCGCGCGCGTCATCGCCACCGCCTCGAGCGAAGAAAAGCGCACATTCCTGAAAACCTATGGCGCAGATCACGTGCTGCCGTCATCCGGTTTCCGCGAGGCTGTGAAAGCGATCACCAATGGCGGCGCCGATGTGATCTACGATCCGGTGGGCGGCGACGTGTTCGATGAATCCGCCCGCTGCATCGCCTTCAACGGCCGCCTCCTCATCATCGGCTTCACCAGCGGAAGAATCCCTTCGATCAACGTGAACATGCCGCTGATCAAAGGCTATTCCATCGTGGGCGTCCGCGCCGGCGAATATGGCCGGAAGTTCCCCGAGAAGGGCCGCGAGAACATGGCGGCCATCGACAAGCTGCTGGCCGACCACAAAATCCACCCCCATATCAGCGCGCGCTACCCGCTCGCCCACGCGGTCGAAGCCATGCAATCGCTGCAAACGCGCAAGGCGATCGGCAAGGTTGTGATTGAGCCGTGACCCCGATTGTCATCCCCAGCGAACGCGAACGAAGTTCGCGTGAGGGAAGGGGACCCAGGCGTCCAACACCGAACGGTCTCGAACGCCTGGGTTCCCTTCCCCTGCTGCCGCTTGCGCGGCATTCGGCCGGGAATGACAAAGAAATTTAAGCGGCGAGCTTATCCAGCGCCTTCAAAATCGCATCCGCCATCTCGTGCGTGCCGGCCTTCTTCATGCCGGGCTGCATGATGTCGCCGGTGCGCCAGCCGTCGCTCAGAACCTGATCGACGGCGCGTTCCAGAAGGTTCGCGTCTTCCACCCGGCCAAACGAATAGCGCAGGCACATGGCAAGCGAGAGAATGCACGCTATCGGATTGGCCAATCCTTTGCCCGCAATATCCGGCGCGCTGCCGTGCACGGGTTCGTAAAGCCCCGGCTGGTTGCCGGCCGCATTCTTCGCGCCGAGCGAGGCGCTGGGCAGCATGCCGATGGAGCCGGTCAATTGGGCGGCCTCATCGGAAAGGATGTCGCCGAACAGATTGTCCGTCACCACCACGTCATACTGCTTGGGGTTGCGCACCAATTGCATCGCGCAATTGTCGGCCAGCACATGGCTCAGCTCGACGTCGGAGAATTCGTGCCTGTGAACGCGCGTTACCACCTCGCGCCACAAAACGCCGGTGACCATCACATTGGATTTCTCGGCGGAGGACACGCGCTTGCTGCGCAGCCGCGCCAGCTCGAAGGCCACCCGCGCAATGCGTTCGATCTCATGCGTTGTGTAAAGCTGCGTGTCGACCGCGCGCTTTTCGTCGTTGGGAAGGTCGGTGATTTCTTTCGGCTCGCCGAAATAAACCCCGCCCGTCAATTCGCGCACGATCAGGATATCGAGCCCCGCCACGATTTCCGGCTTCAGGCTGGAGGCATCCTTCAGCGCCTCGAAACACAGGGCAGGGCGCAGATTGGCGAACAATCCAAGATCCTTGCGCAGCCGCAAGAGCCCGCGCTCGGCGCGTTTCTCGAACGGCAGCTTGTCCCATTGCGGCCCGCCGACCGCGCCGAACAGCACCGCGTCGGCGGCTTTGGCTTTGGCCATCATCGCATCGGTCGCGGGCTCGCCATGGGTCTCATAAGAGATGCCGCCGACGAGATCTTCCTCGATCGTGAAATCGAGCTTGCGGTTCTTCGCAAACCAGTCGAGCACACGGCGCGTCTCGACCATCACTTCGGGCCCGATGCCGTCACCGGGCAACAACAGGATTTTGTAGCTCATGTTTATTTCCGCATGCGTGCGAGGCGTTCGGCCGTTTCGGCTCCGCGTCCTTCGCTTCTGTGAACTTCATGGGCAAGCCCCGCTTTGAGGGACATGCCTTCGGTATCGTCGACCAGTTTCTTGATCGCCCGGCTCGAGCGCCACGAATTGGCGAGAACGTCTTTCACGAAGGCGGCAACCGCCGCATCGAGTTCGCCATCGGGCACGCAGATATTCGCAAGCCCCATCGCTTCGGCGTCGCGCCCATTGTAGAACCGCGCGGAGAAAGACATTTCCAGCGCCTTGGCGCGGCCTACGCGGCGCGGCAAGCGTTGGGAAAGGCCCCACACCGGCACCAGATCCCATTTGCCATGCGTGTCGCCGAATTTCGCGCTCTCGCCTGCGATGATGATGTCGGCGGCAAGCGCCAGTTCCAGCCCGCCGGTCAGGCAATGGCCCTGCACGGCGGCGATCACCGGCATCGGCAGGCTCGCGAGGCGCTCCACCGTGTCGCTGCGAAAGCGCGACCCGTCGCCGCCCTCGAACACTTCGGTGAGGCCGCCCAGATCGTTGCCCGCGCAGAAGGCGCGGCCCGCGCCGCGAATGAGCACGCACCCGATCTCCGAGACATGCGAGGTTATATAGTCGACGCTCTCGGCCAGCCCCTTGAAGCTCTCAAGGCTCAATGCGTTGAGTTTGTCGGCGCGGTTGAGCGTGATCGTGCACAACCCGTCCTTGACGTCTCGCAGAACAGCGTCGCTCAACGCGGAGCCTCCTAAAGCCAGGGGCTTTGCGTTTTGGCGCGCGCCTCGTAATCGGAAATCTTCTGCTCGTTGCGCAGGGTCAGCCCGATATCGTCCCATCCGTTCATCAGGCATTGCTTGCGGAACGGATCGACGTCGAACTTGATCGTGCCGCCATCCGGGCCCTTGATCTCCTGATTGACCAGATCGACCGTGATCACGGCATTGGCGCCACGTTCCGCATCGTCCATCAGCTTGTCGATGTCTTCCTGCGGCAGCGCGATCGGCAGGATGCCGTTCTTGAAGCAGTTGTTGTAGAAGATGTCGGCAAAGGAAGGCGCCAGCACCACCTTGATGCCGAAATCCAGCAGCGCCCAGGGCGCATGCTCCCGGCTCGACCCGCAGCCGAAATTGGCGCCTGTCACCAAAATCTCGGCGTGCCGGTAGGCGGGCTTGTTCAGCACGAAATCCGGGTTCTCGCTGCCATCGGCATTGTTGCGCATCTCATAGAACAGGGCAGAGCCCAGCCCCGTGCGCTTGATGGTTTTGAGGAAGTTCTTGGGGATGATCATGTCGGTATCGACGTTGATCATCGGCAGGGGCGCGGCCACGCCCGAGAGTGTCTTGAAGGGTTCCATAGCGGGGCGGACCCTAACGGCTCGCCCCCGCGTCCTCAAGGGTGCGTTCTGTCTCAAGCAGCCTGTCTCGGGGAGCTTGTCCCAAGCGCGGGTTTTCAGCCCAGCGGCATGGTCTCGTGGATGCGGCCGAGGTCCACGATGCGCCGCCCGCTGGGGTGCATGGTCAGAATGTCCACAAAGCGGTGGTCCCAGCGGATATCCGCGGGCACATAGGAATGGCGCGCATAGATGCGGTCCGAAAGCGTCTCGTCCGTGCCGCCCAAAAGCACCACGATCTCCATGTGGCCTTCGTTCAGATCGTCCAGCGTCAGCCCATAGAGCGGGCTCGTCTCGTCGATGCGGTGCATGATCGTCCACGACAGCGCGAAAAGGGAGGTCCGCCGTCGCACCGGCTCCAGATCCTGGAACCGGCGCATTACCAGCCCCTCGCGCGTGGTGGCGGTGCGCGCCAGGGTCAGGGTGATCTCGGCTTCGAGGATCTGGTTGCCCCGCTGGTTCGCCGTCCGGAACATCAGCATCGGCACCCCGTCGAACGGGGCGATGATCGCGGCATTGGAAAAGATCACCCGCGCCGTCGGGCGCGAAAACCGCGCGAACATGATCGACATCATCAAGCCCAGATAGGCAAAGCCGACAAACGATTCGATGATGACAAGCCCATTGGCATAAGGCGTCTGCGGCGCCATCACCGAATAGTTGATGGAGCCGATGGTCTGCGCGCTGAAGATGAACGCATCCCAGAAATTGCCCGGCCGCGCATGCAAAATGCTGTGGGGCTGGGCGACATAGGCAAGCGCGAAGATCGCGTTCACCGCGCCAAACACCAAAGCCAGCATCAGCATGAACAGCGACCACGGCAGGGTCAGCACGAGATGATAGAAATCGGTGAAACGGCTTTTGTCCTGCCCGCGGATCACCGCCACCCGCCGCGGAGGCTTCTTGCCCTGCGGCGCCATGAAGCGCGCATATTGATGTTCGTTGGGCGGCGGCGTTTTCGCCATTTTCAACCCCCGGATGTTTTCAACATCTTACCGCTGCAAACCCTGAACCCGCAGCGCCCTCAGATACGCATCCCACTTTTTGTTCTGATCGCGTCCCAGTTCGTGCAGATAGTCCCAGGAGAACAGCCCGCTGTCGTGGCCGTCGTCGAAGCAGATGCGCACGGCATAATTGCCCACCGGCTCCAGCCGTTCGATCGCCACATGGCGCTTGCCGCCCAGGGTCACCTTGTGATCGCCGCCATGGCCCTGCACCTCGGCGCTGGGCGATTCCACGCGCAGATATTCGGCCGGCAGCGCGAACCCATCGCCATTGTCGAAGGCGACGTTGAGCGTGGTCTTGGCGGCATCGAGCCTCAGTTCGGTCGGCCAGATGTCAGCCATCGCGTTCGGCGTCGGAAAGCTCGCGCGCCTCATCGGGCAGCATGATCGGAATGCCGTTGCGGATCGGATAGGCGAGCCCCGCCTGCTTGCTCACCAATTCGGCACGCGCCCGGTCATAGGAAAGCGGCCCCTTGGTCAGCGGGCAGACAAGGATTTCCAGAAGCTTGGGATCGGGTTCCATCAGTTCAAACTCTTTGCATCGGGCAATTCCGCGCCCGCCATTTCCAGCAACGCAATCAGCGTGTCCACGCGGGCGGCGAAATCGCGCGCTTCGAGCAACGCCTGTTTCTCAGGTGGCTCGAACGGGCACAACATCGCAAGCGCATTGACCAGCGTTTCCGCCGGCGCATTGGTGACCGATCCCCAATCCGCCTTCAACTGGCGGCGCTTCACATATTGCTTGAGGGCGGCCACCACGCGCTCGCGCGGAATATCCACCATGTCCGCCGAAATCATATCCTGCGCAAAGGCGGAATAATCCGCCTGCACCTGCCGGTAGGGCGTCATCACATCCATCTCATGCGCCACGCGAAAGCGGCAAATGCCGGTGAGGGTGACGAGATAGCGCCCGTCATCGGTCTCGCCGAACGAGGTGAGACGGCCCGCGCATCCCACCGCCGAAAGCGGCGGTTTGGCATGCGTGCTTTCGTGCTGTGTCGGCTGGATCATTCCGATCAGGCGCGGGCCCGCAAGTGCGGTGTCGATCATCGCCAGATAGCGCGGCTCGAAGATGTTGAGCGGCAATTGTCCGCGCGGCAGCAACAACACACCGGTCAGCGGAAAGATCGGCAGCGTCCGCGGCAGTTCCTCGACCGAATGATAATGACGCGGCACGCGATCTCCTTACGAGAACAGGATGGAGGAAAGCTTGCGCCTGGCTGCCAGGGTCAGCGGATCGGCGGGCCCCAGCGCCTCGAACAAGGTCACCAGATGTTTGCGCGCCGCATCGTCGTTCCATTTGCGGTCGCGCTTCACGATGTCGAGCAGTTCGTTCATCGCGCCTTCGCGGTCGCCCTTGGCATCCAGTGCCAGCGCCAGGTCGTAGCGCGCCTGATGATCGTTGGCATCCGCCGCAAGCTTCGCCTTGAACTGCTCGAGATCGCCCGTGTCGGGCGCCTGCTCGCGCAGCTTCACTTCGGCCTCCACCGCGCGGATGGCTTCGTCGGCAGCCCCATCGGGCCGCACAAGCTGCAAGGTGTGCTTGGCGCGCTCGATATCGCCCGCCTTCAGATAACAGCGCGCGAGCCCGGCCACCGCCTTGGGGTGCCCCGGCTCATCCTGCAACACATGCGCATAGGCTTGTGCCGCCATGTTCATGTCGCCCGCCGCGAACGCTTCGTCGGCGGCGGCCAGAACTTCCTCGGCATGGTCGTGGCCCGCTTCGCCGCCGGTCAGGCCCTGGATGAAGGTGCGCAATTGCTGCTCCGGCACCGCGCCCATGAACCCGTCGACGGGCTGGCCGTTCTTGAAGGCATAGACGGTGGGGATCGATTGCACGCGCAATTGCTTGGCGATTTCCGGGTTCTCGTCGATGTTCACCTTGACCAGCCGGACCGCGCCCTTGGCCTCGTTGACCAGCTTTTCCAGCATCGGCCCAAGTTGCTTGCAGGGCCCGCACCACGGCGCCCAGAAATCCACGATCACCGGCACCTCGCGCGAGGCATCCAGCACATCGGCCGCGAAGGTCTCGATTCCGCTGTCCTTGATATAAGCCGAAGGGGCGCTCGTGCTCTGGGCGGGAGCTGCCGCCGCACTCGTCACCGGCCGTCCGGTGGGACCAATCAACGCCATGAAAGCCTAACTCCTTGTACCCGCTTGCCGATCCGGCAACGGGAAAAAATTGCTTGCGAAAGTTCATTTTATACGCCGCTTCCCCCATTGCGGCCACAAAAGACAAATAGGCTCCCGCCCAAGTCCCGCCAAGCGAGCAGGACCAGGGGAGGACATCATGACCATCACACGCCGAAACGCCCTTTTGACGGGCGCTGCCGCCGCCGCAACCTTGCCGCTGCTCTCGCGGGCAGCCCAGGCCGCCACCGATCTCGATATTGCCATCGTCGGCGGGGGGCTGGCGGGCATCTATGCCGCGCTGCGGCTGGCCACCTCCAAACCCGGTCAGTCGATCCGCCTGTTCGAGGTGAGCGATCGCATCGGCGGCCGCCTGCATTCCATCGCCTTCCCCCAAGCCCCCGGCCTGATCGGCGAGGCGGGCGGCGCGCGCTTCGCCGATTCCCACCGCAACATCGTGGGGCTCGCCCGCACGCTCGATCTGCCGATCCGCCCAACTCCGCTCGATCTGCCGCAAGACAGGCTGGCCCTGCGCGGCCACAGCTTCGCGCTTGCGCATCTGGGCGCGGGTGGCGATGTGCTGCCCTATGAAATGGCGCCAGCCCGCCAGAACCTGAGTGCGGGCCGCCTGCGTCAGGCCCTTGCCGTCATCGTGCCGGAAGCAGCCACGCTCACGCCCGCGCAATGGCGCACCAGGCGCCTGACCATCCGCATCAAGGACAAGCCGCTGGCGGCGTGGAACGCGGGCCAGCTTCTGGCCGACATGCTGTCGCCCGGCGAGCGCGATTTCCTGCGCGACACCGCCCGCCTCGACGATGCCGCGCTTCAGGGCAATGCGCTCGCCCTGTTCGATTCGATCCTGCGCGAAGCCGATTCCGAAGGCCCGTTCTTCACCCTTGCGGGCGGCTTCCAGAAACTTCCCCTCGCCATCGCCGAGAAACTCGCGCCGTTTGGCGACATCGTGTCCAAGGGCCAGCGCCTCGTCAGCCTCACCGTCCCCGAAGGCAAGGGCGGCATCTTCAAGCTTGCCTTCGAAGGCGCGGGCGGGCTGCGCACCCAGATCGCCGCCAAGACCGTGATCCTTGCCCTGCCGCGCCGCGCGCTCGAAGCCATCCCCGATTTCCGTGCCCGCGCCGCCAAGCCGTTCGCGCAAAATCTGGCGAGCGTCACTTCGGTCGCCTCGGCCAAGGCATTCCTGCTTTACAGCGCGCCGTGGTGGAAAGATCTCGGCATCGATGGCGGCCGCTCGCTCACCGATGCATCGGCCCGCCAGTTCATCGCCTTGGGCTCCGAACAGCAGCGCCTCGCAAGCGAAACGACGGGCGGCTTCGGCCTCCTCGAAACGATGAGCGAAGCAAAGGATGCCGCCGCCCTGAAAGGCCTTGCACCCGCCTCGGCGCCCGGTGCCTTCGGCCTTTCCTGGCTGGGCGCCGACAGTCCGCTCGCGCTCGAACTGCACAAACAGGCCTGCGCCATCTTTGCGGTGCCGGCACCTGCCCCCGTCGCCGCCGCGTTCCAGGATTGGAGCGTCGATCCGTTCGGTGGCGGCCTTGCCGCCTGGGCGCAAGGGGCCGATCCGCTGGCAGCCGCAGACGCCATGCTCAAGCCGTTCAGGGATCGCGCGCTCTATGTCGTCGGCGACACCTGGTCGGCGCGGCAGAACTGGGCCGAAGGCGCGCTCGAACAAACCGAAGCGATGCTCCAGCACCATTTCGGCCTCAACGTTCCGGGCTGGGTGAGGCCCTAACGCAGCGGCAGCGTTGCAATCACGGGCTCGCCCGAAACCGCGCGCACGAAGGTGAGCAGGGCGGCGGCTGAAACCGCCGTCGTGCGGTCGTTGCGCAGCGGATGAAAGTTGAGCGGATCGAGGGCCAGCATCCCTTCGTCGAGCACCGCCGTCACGATGCGCGCGCGATCGTTCATCAGGGCAAACGGCGTCACCGATCCCGGCGCGATCCCGAGCGTGGCGATCAACAGTTCCGCCGAGCCGAAGGAAAAGCGAGGGGCGCCGAGCTGTTTGGAAAGCGCGTTGAGATCGATGCTCAGATCGTCGCGCGCCACGACAAGCCAGAGCCCGTCCTTCTTGTCTTTCAGAAACAGGTTCTTGGTGTGCCCGCCCGGCTGCTGCGCGTAAAGGGCGGCTGCTTCCTCCACCGTGAACACGGGCGCGTGTTCATGCGTCTTCCACGAAATCCCAAGCTCGCCAAACCGCGCATAAAGTGCGGCCTCGCGCGCGTCGGGCGAAGGAAGCCCCGCTTCGCTCACGCTAGCCTCGCTTGCCGCCGCGTTCTTGTCGCTCGACATGTTCGCGCAGCGCCCGATTGATGTTGGTCTGATAACCTTCGCTTCTGGCTGCGTGGTCCTTGAACCAGGCCACCACATCCGCATCGATGCGCAAGGTAAGCTGCTGCTTGAGCGGGCGGTAGAGCATCCCGCGTTTGGCTTTGGACCAGTCGCGCACCTCCGGCATGTCTCGCGTGTCGGTCTTGGCGTCGGCGCGCTTTGCCAGAGCCCGAAGCTCTGCCCGCTGCTTGTCTCCGAGGGTATTAGGGGCGGCTTTCTTCATAGGCTTTCCTTTCGTGCGGCGTCGCTTTGCGTGCGCTGATGATGCGCCCGATCTCCTCGCCGGAGGCATCGGGATGCGGCCAGGTGTGGACCACGAAGATGATGACCCCGCCGATCATCCCGATGGTCTGCCAGCGTTCTTCATCCGGGTAAGGATCGGGCTGGGTGGCCGCCAGGGGATCGTCAAAGACAAGCATCGCCGTATCGAAACTCAATCCGTGAGCCCGCTTGTTCCGGCGGTTCTTCTCGGCGTCCCAGATCCAGCGCAAGCAGGCTCCGTCTCGTAACTACAGAAATGTAGCTACATCACGGGACCAGTGCAAGGCGTCTCACTTAATCTCTGGGCACCAGCCGCCGGATCCATTCCGGCAGCGCGAAGGCGGCGGCGTGGATGGCGGGGTTGTAGTAGTCGGTCTTGAGCTTGGCGCGCTTGAAGGCGGCGGCGGCCTTCTTGATTCCCTTGGGTGTGCCGAGCTTGGCTTTGCCGTTGCAGGCCCAGCTCAAGGCCATGAAGCCGCCGATATAGGTCGGCACCACGCTCAGATAGAGCCCCGATTGCGGGAAGAAGCGGGCCAGCTCCTCCAGCGCCTCGGTGATCTCCCAGGGCTGGTAGAACGGCACGCCCGTCTGGAAGGTGGCGAAGCCGCCGGGCTTCAGGGCTGCCTTCACGCGGTCGTAGAAGGTTTCGCCGAACAGCGCCTTGCCGGGGCCGACCGGATCGGGCCGGTCGGCGACGATCAGGTCGAAGCGCTTCTTGTTCTCCTTGCGGCCCAGATATTCGAAGGCGTCGGCGATCTCCACGGTGAGTCGCTTGTCCTTGAAGGCGCGCGCGTTGATCTGCGAGAAATGCTTGCGGCAGAGTTCCACCACGTCGCCGTCGATATCCACAAGAACGACTTCCCGCACGCCCTTATGCTTAAGGGCCTCGTCGGCGATGGAGAGGTCTCCGCCGCCCACGATCATCACGCGGCTCGCGCGGCCATGCTCCAGGATCGGCAGATGGGTGAGCATCTCGGCATAGGCGCTCTCGTCGCGGGTGGTGATCTGGACGATGTCGTCCAGCGTCATGACGCGCCCGTTGGCCACCGTGTCGAAGATTTTGATGCGCTGGTATCGGCTTTTCTGATCGACGAGCGGTTTGCCGGCAAGCTCCATGACCTGCGCGTAACCCTTGTGGAGGCGTTCTTTGTGGCTCGTCGTCATCGCAAAACCTTTCCGATTGTGACAGCGCCTGAGAGCGGGCGCGGAGGCGAAGCGCTGGCGCTTTTAAGGCGCGCACGCCTGTTCGTCCATGCCCGCGTGGGCGTGCACGAGCACTTGGCGCGGTGTGGCGCCATCCACAGCGCAGACGGAAAAAATTTACCCGGAGGGCCTAAAATTTCTTGCATGGGGGACAAGCGGCCCTATATTCCGCCCGTTCCCTCGGGAACAGAGCGGCGGCCGCGAAAGAGACCCTTTCGCCCGCCGCTTTCTTCTTAGCGGTGTTATGTGCCCCCGGACATGTTGTTCAAAGGCGGCAGGCATCAGGTGTCAACGCTTTGAGAGGGTAGGTGCCAGAATGGCTCGACTTGAACTCGTAGCGGCGATCAAAGAAGCAAGGGCCCCTCGTGCCCGCGTTTCTGCGAGGACCGTTCCGGTTCCTATTCCCCCCAGGGATGAGGACCGCAAGGACCACTTCATCACACGTAACGGACTAACCTTCGCGGGAAGTCACCTGATCATAGATCTTTGGGAAGCCGAGGGACTCGACGACCGGGATCGGATCGAACAGGCGCTGATCGACGCAGTGAACGCAGCCGGGGCAACCCTTCTGCACATTCATCTGCACACGTTTTCGGAAGGTGGCGGCATCTCAGGCGTTGCCGTGCTCGCCGAAAGCCATATCAGCGTCCATACCTGGCCGGAAAAAGGCTACGCAGCATTCGACGTCTTCATGTGTGGAGACGCCGAACCGCGCAAAGCCCTTTCGGTCTTCAAGGCCGCTTTCAACCCCGGCCGGATCGTCATCGGCGAACACAAGCGCGGCGTCGTCTAAGCCGCACGTATTCGCGCGTGAATTAAAGGCGGAAGCAGCAATGCTTCCGCCTTTTTCTTTTGGCCCGCTTGCCTTGGGGCTGCGGCGGGTTTTTGCTTGGCGCCATGAAACATGCAGGCGCCGCCGCCCTCGATCGTCTTGAGCCCGTTTTGCGCGAATTGCGCAAACGCCCGCTGAAGGAAAAATCGCGCGGCGCGTTTTATCGCGGCGGCAAGGCGTTTCTGCATTTCCACGAAGATGGCGAGCAGTTTTTCGCCGATGTGCGTTTGAAAGAGGATTTCGACCGCCTGCCCGCAACGACAAAGGCCGAACAAGCCGCGCTGTTGAAGAAGGTGGATGCGGCGTTGAAATAACACCTGTCATCCCCGGCCGAGCGACGCATGAGCGGCGCGAGGGGAAGGGGACCCAGGTGTCAGACACCGATCACCGTTCGATACCTGGGTCCCCTTCCCCTCGCTATCGCTCGGCCGGGGATGACAACGATGTGCGCTAAAGCCCCGCTTTGATCTCCGTCCAACTGGCCACGATCTTGTCTTTGTCTTTCAGCCGCTGCTGGAAGATGCCGCTTTTGAGGAAGGTTTCCACGTCGCGCGTCAGGCCAAGGTTTTCAAAGGTTGAGTTCGGCACTTTCGCAAGCGCATCCTGATTGGCCGGTTCGTCGCCGATATGCTGGATCGTATATACGCCCGCGCTATCGCTCAGCGAGGAATCGATCAGCGCCAGCGCCTTGGCCTCGTTCGACGGATTCTTGTGCATCACCAGCCCGCAGACATAGGTGAACATTCCACCCTTGGGTTTCATATAGGCGACGGGCTTGTGCTCTTTCTTCAGCGTGGAAAACGTCGCCCGCCACGTCATCGCGGCCACGATCTCGCCCGATGCCAAACCTTGTGCGAGCGCGGTGTCGTCGCTCGACACGAAGCGCGATTGCTTGATCACCTCGCGCAGCCGCGCCTGCACCTTCTTCCACTGGTCCGGCGTCATGGTGTAGGCGTTGATGCCGATGGTGGCCGCGATCAGCGGCACGGTGTCGTCCACCCCGTCCATGATCGCGATGCGGCCCCTATATTTGGGATCGAACAGAATATTCCAGCTCGGGTTCTTCACATATTCGGGTGCCAAGTCGGTGCGGAAGGTGACCGAGGTGTTGCCCCAATAGTGCGGCACGAACCAAACCTTCGTCCCGCCAGCGCTGAGGCCGGGCAGGTTGCGCAAGGTGGGCGAGATCTTGTTCCAGTTCTTCAGCTTCGCCGTGTCGATCGGCTGCAAGAGGCCCGCTTCTTTCCAGCGCGGAAATTCGTAATAGCAGGGGCCCATCACATCGGGCTTGTAGCCCGCGCGCATTTTCGCAAACGCTTCGTCCTCGTCGGCGAAGATGGTGACGTTGGGATCTTCCTTGAACTGTTTTTTGTAGTCCGCCAGGAACGGAGGATCCATGTAATCCTCCCACTGGAACAGCGTCACCGCGCCGTTGCCCGCCACGCCGGGCGTCCATGCAAGAAAAGCCGCGCCAATCGCGGCCACCGTTAAAATCGCAATTCTCCGGATGGTCATGGTCGATCCCCTTGCGCGGCCGTTGCTTTGCCGGGCCGCCCCACGCAATTAACGGTAATCGCAGAACATAAGGTACGCAATCTATAGCGGTTTGGGGCCCGCCCTTTCGCTTCCCCGGCGGCCCGTTTATGATTGCCTGCATAGAATTTGTGCAAGAGTCATGAACAAATTAGCCACCACTCCGGCCTTCGCGCGCCCCGCTTTCGTGGAAGACGCGAAGCAGGAATTCGAAGCCCTAATCGCAGCCCACCCCGAGATCGAATATCTCGATGCGGTGGTGGTGGATTTGTGCGGCATCCTGCGCGGCAAGCGCATGGGCATCGTCGAAGCCACGAAGATCTTCGAAAGCGGCATGCAGATTCCGGAATCCGTCTACCTGATGGATGCGCGCGGCGAGATGACCGATGTGTTCGGCCATGGTTATGGCGATGGCGATCCCGATGCCACGGGCTGGCCCATCCCCGGCACGTTGAGCCCCGTCTGGGGCGATACGCCGGCGCGCGCCCAGATCCTCACCACCTTGCGCGATGAGCAGGGCATCCCCTTCCCCGGCGAACCGCGCGCCGCCCTCGAAATGGTGCTCGACCGTTTCACCGAGTTGAAGCTCACCCCCGTCACCGCGCTGGAGCTGGAATTCTATCTGCTCGACATCGAGCGCGACGAGCTGGGCCAGCCGCAGCCGCCGCGCTGCCCGCGCACCGGCGTGCGCGAATGCGAACCGTCCGTCTATGGGCTCGACGATCTGGATCGCTACCGCGATTTTCTCCAGGCCCTCAACGATGCGGCGCGGGCGCAGAACCTTCCGCTCACCGCCACGAGCAAGGAATATGCACCGGGCCAGTTCGAAGCCAATCTGCGCCACCTGGCCGATGCGCGGCTCGCCGCCGATCATGTCGTCTTCCTCAAGCAGGTCGTGAAGGCAGCGGCCCGCGCAACGGGCTTCGAAGCCACCTTCATGGCCAAGCCCTATCCCAACCGTTCCGGCAGCGGGCTGCATGTCCATGTCAGCGTGCTCGATGAGAAGGGCCGCAACATCTTCGACAACGGCACCCGCGAAGGGTCGGAAGTCCTGCGCCATGCCATCGGCGGCCTGGCTGCGGTCATGCCGGAATCCATGGCGTTGCTTGCGCCCAATGCGAATTCCTATCGCCGTTTCCAGCCGGATATGTTTGCGCCCGCCAATCGCCAATGGGGCGTGAACAACCGTTCCACGGGCTTGCGCATTCCCATTGGGCCTGCGGATTCCCGCAGGGTCGAGCATCGCGTCGCCGGTGCCGATGCCAATCCCTATCTTGTGATGGCCGCTGTTCTGGCAGGCATTCATCACGGCCTGGTTTCCAAGCTCGATCCCGGCGCGCCCGCCCATGGCAATGTTTCGCGCGAGCCCGATCCCGATATCGCCCTCACATTGGATGAGGCGCTGAACCGCCTGCTGCACGCCAAGGTGCTCGGGTCCTATATCGGCCGCGAAATGATCTCGCTTTATTGCGAGACCAAGCGCATCGAAGCCATCCGCTTCCGCAAGATCATCAGCGCCGCGGAATATGACTGGTATCTCTAGGCTTTCCTGAGCCGCAATTCCGCGGTGGTGCCCATGGCCTGGTTGCGCACCAGCAGCATTTCGCCGCCCATGCGTTCGGCAAGCGCGGTCGCGATGGCAAGCCCCAGCCCCAGCCCGGTCGGCGATCCGATGCGCTCGAAGGCGGCAAAGGGCTGGCCCGCCTGCTCGCTTTCAGTTTCCGAAAATCCGCTGCCCGTATCGCGCACGCGCGCGATGATTGCGGTCTCGCTTTCCACGATCTCCACCCGCACGCGCCCGCCGTCGGGGGTGAAGTTGAGCGCGTTGGAGAGCAGGTTCGCGAGGATGCGCTTCACCGCGCGCCCATCGGCATGGGCGCTCGCCTCTGTCATCTGCGCCACGCCCAGATCGATGCGCCGCGAAAACGCCCGTCCCGCCATCTCGTTCACACAGACAGACGCGACTTCGGACACATCCACCGCGCAAAGCGAAATGGGATGGCGCCCGGCTTCCACATTGGCGAATTCCAGAATGTCGCCGATCTTGCCATGCAGATCGCGCCCGGCCGCGCCGATGTCGCGCGCATATTCCACATATTTGGGATGGCCCGCCTGGCCGAGGAAGCCGTGGCTGATGATTTCCGAAAAGCCGATGATCGCGTTCAGCGGCGTGCGCAGTTCATGGCTCATATGCGCCACGAACTCCGATTTGGAGCGCACCGCCTCGCTCGCGCGCCTCTCGGCCTCGGCAAGCCGGATCAGCAGGCGCGCGTCACTTGAAGATGTGTTGCGCAAACGAAGAAGCGCATCGTTGGCGCGCATCCGGCGCTCGAATTCGCGCACGAACACCACCGAAAGCCCCGCGCCCGCCAGTGCCGGGCCCAGGATCACGAACAGGTAAAGCGGAAGCGAGCCATACCACGCCCCCACCGCGCTCTCGACATCGAGCACACCGGCCACCCGCAGCGGCCATCGCGCAACGCTCGCGGCCGAGACCATCTGCCCGTCCGAAACATCGGCGCCTTCGCCGGGCGGCAGATCCATGGGGAGCCGCTCCAGAGTCCACGCGCTGCCCTTGGCCAGAACAATGCCTTTCGCATCGGTCACCGCGCTGTGGCTCAGAACGCCCGCCGGAAAGATCGTGCCGAGGTCGAGTTCGGCCACCGTCACATTGCCGTTCTGCGGGAAGGCCAGCAGCAGCGAATTTCCCGAAATGGCCACCGTGCGGCCCCCGAACGCGCGCATCAGCAATCCCTGCGGCAGGGGCAGGAAGCCGGGCTTGCGCAGCGCCGAAATCGCCGTGCCCGTCTCGTCCATCACCGCGATGTTGCGCAAGGCGCTTGCATGCGCCGAAAGAAACGTTTCGAGCGTGTCTCTGCTCAGCTGGCCGCTGGCGAACCGGGCGGCGATCGTGGCATTGCGGTCGAGCCGGGCGGCGAGCCCGCCCGCGATCTCGCGATCGCGCTGCACTTCGAGGGAGGCCGCCTGCTGCAACCCATGCTCGCGCCCGATCCGCATCTGAAGCGCGCCTGCCGCGGCAAAGCTGCCGCAGATCAGCACGACGCAGAGAAGCACAGTGATGCGGATGTGGCGCGCGGCCGCCCGCGTCACGCCCGAAAGCGCGTGACTTGCAGCCCCAAGGGGGCCAGCGGAAACTCCAGCTTGCGCCATGACGGCGGACACCCCCGAGCGCGTTTTACGAATCGCCCTTTACGCAATTATGCGAAAGCCGGAGTCGGTGTCACTTTATTTACGGTGAGTGCTTTTGTGCCGAAATGAATCTCACCCCAGGATTTTCGATGCCACTTCGAACAGATTGGGCGAAATACCCTCTGTCTTCAGTATCTTCTCAAGCTCGCCGCGCATCAGCCCCTGTCGCGGCGCATCATAGCGCCGCCAGTTCTCGAAGGCCGAGGCCATGCCCGCCGACATCTTGGGGTTGAGCCCGTCGAGCGTGCGCACCGTCTCGCCCACCAGCGCATAGCCCCGCCCGTCGCCCGCATGGAATCGCAGATGATTGCCGGAGAACGCACCCACCAGCGAGCGCACGCGATTGGGGTTCTTGATGTCGAAATGCGGATGCTTCATCAGCGCGCGCACGCCGTCGACCGTGTTGGGAAGGGGCGATCCGGCCTGCAACATCATCCATTTGTCCAGCACCAGCGCATCGCCCCGGAAACGGTCGTGGAAATGCGCGAACGCGCCATCTCGCCTGGTCGAATTCATGCGCGAAAGGGCGGCGAGGCCCGCGATCATGTCGGTCATGTTGTCGGCATCGCGGAAATGGGCGTCGGCGATCTTTGCGGCGTCTTCGTCATCCGCCGCCGTGAGATAGCGCAGCAGCGCATTGCGCAACGCGCGCCGCCCGGCGGGGGCGGCATCGGGCGAATAGGCTCCCTTCGTCGCCAGCGTTTCATACAGCGTCTTGATCTTCGCCCCATGGGCATCCTGCACGCTGCGGATCAGCGCCACGCGCGCCGCATTGATCGCATCGGGGTCGGCCGGCGTCATCGCCAGCGCCAGTTCGCTTTCGAGCGGCGGGACCAGCATCTGTGCGGCGAAGGCATGATCCTCGTCGGCCCGCGAAAGAACCTCGCCGATGGCTTCCAGATAGATCGGATCGGTCGTGGGCGTGCCGCCTGCTTTCGCCGCCTTCGTCATCTCCAGCAACAGCTCTGTCGCCAGCGCCTGGCCCTGTTCCCAGCGGTTGAACGCATCCCGGTCGCGCCCCATCAGAATCGCGCGGGCCTTGCGGTCCAGATCGGTCTTGAAGATCACGGGCGCGGAAAAATGCCGCCCGATGGAAAGAAGCGGGGCTTCCTCCACATCCACGAACACGAAGGTTTCCTCCGCTTCGTGCAATTCCAGAACGCGCTCATCGGGCCCGGCGGCATTCTCGCCCTCGAGCGTCAGCGGCAATGCGCGCCCGCCGGGCGCCACAAGCCCCAGCCTTATCGGCATATGCATCGGCTTCTTCACAGGTTGGCCCGGCGTTGGCGGCACGATCTGCTTCAGCGACAGCGTGTAGGTTTTTTTCGCGGCATCATAAGCGCCCCTGGCTTCCACCGTCGGCGTGCCCGCCTGGGCGTACCACAGGCGGAATTGCGTGAGGTCGCGCGCATTGGAATCCTCGAAACACTTCACCCAGTCTTCGACCGTTGCCGCCTGCCCATCGTGCCGTTCGAAATAAAGATCGGTCGCCTTGCGATAGCCTTCGGGCCCCACAAGCGTGTTGAGCATCCCGATCACTTCCGATCCTTTTTCATAGATCGTCGCGGTGTAGAAATTGTCGATCGCGATATAGCTCTGCGGCTGCACGGGATGGGCAAGCGGTCCGCCATCCTCGCGGAACTGGCGCATCCGCAGCATCTTCACATCGTCGATGCGCCGCCCCTTCGAACGCATGTCCTGCGAAAACGTCTGGTCGCGATAAACCGTCAAACCCTCTTTCAGCGAAAGCTGGAACCAGTCCCGGCAGGTGATGCGGTCGCCCGTCCAGTTGTGGAAATATTCATGCGCGACCACGCTTTCGATGCGCGCATAATCGTCGTCGGTCGCCGTATCGGGGCTCGCAAGCAGCAGCTTGTCGTTGAAGATGTTGAGCCCCTTGTTCTCCATCGCGCCAAAATTGAACGCGGAGACGGCGACGATCATGAAAATATCCAGATCGTATTCGCGCCCGTAAGCCTCTTCGTCCCATTTCATCGCCCGCTTCAGCGAATCCATCGCATAAGCCGCCTTCGGCTCGTTGCCGTGCTCGACGAAGATGCGCAAATCCACCTTGCGCCCGCTCATGGTGGTGAACGTGTCGTGGATGCTGCCCAGATCGCCCGCGACCAGCGCGAACAGATAGCAGGGCTTGGGGAACGGATCGTTCCACACCGCGAAATGTTTGCCGCCCGCAAGGTCGCCGTGGCTGGTCAGATTGCCGTTCGACAGCAGCGTGGGATAGCTCGCCTTGTCCGCCTCGATGCGCGTCGTATAGACGGCCAGCACGTCGGGCCGGTCGAGGAAATAGGTGATGCGGCGAAAACCTTCGGCCTCGCATTGCGTGCAGAAGATGCCCTTGGCAACGTAAAGCCCTTCCAGCGCGGTGTTGTTCACCGGCGAAATTTCGGTGACGATTTCCAGCGTGAATTTTTCCGGCAAGCCCGGGATCGTCAGCGTCGCCTCATCGGCCTTGTGCTCGGCGGGCTTGCCGTCGACCTTCACGGAGACAAGCTTCAACTGCTCGCCATCGAGCACCAGCGGCCCCGAACCCGTGCGCGTCATCTTCGAGGTCGCGGTTACCCGCGTGGTTTCGGGTTCGAGAATGAAATCGAGCGCGATTTCGGAAATGCGGTAATCGGGTGCGCGATAGTCTTTCAGGTTTATGGCGCGCGGCTCTTCGGTGCGCATGAAAAATCCTTCGGTGGCGAGACCGAATGGATATAGCTATTCCTCTCTGCAACCGGAAGGCACGAAAGCGTTAGTTGTCGCCGCCTTCGGCATAGGCAAGCAGATCGGCCGCCTTCTTCAGGGAATCGCGCAATACCTGCGGCGCCTCGGTGGATTTCTTGCCGAACTCCACGAGTTCCTTCAGCAGCGCCGTCATTTGCGGGGCGCTTGCCACCATCCGGGCCTGCTGTTCGATGCGCGCGGGGCTCAGCGCATATTCCGACCCCGGAACGCGCCAGCCGCCCCAATCGGCCTCGCCCGTCACCACCACCGGGTAGGTCCCGGGGAAGGGGTGGCCCGTGGTCTCCTGCGGCGCCTGCCAGCGGTTATGGGCGCGCACGATCCGCCATTTGTCGCTGCCCTTCACGTCCTCGGTCTGGGCATTGTCGAATTGCAGTTCCTCGGCGGCGAATTCGCGCCCCAGGCCCACGTCGTAGAAGATGCGCAAAGGCTCATCGAGCCCCTTGGCCCAATGCGGCACCACGCGCTCGATCAGCGCCCAAGTCCCTACCGGCTTTACATAAACGCGCTGATTTTTGTGGAATGAAGCTTTCGCCATCTGTCCCGTAACCCCGGATTACCCAGCCGTGAATCTAGGGGGCCGTGCTTAAGCCGCCGTTAAGGGGCGTTGCATGGGCGGGAAGGCGCGCTATCGTGTGGATGACAGATAATCAGGCAAGACAGGGAGCCGAAATGAATTTCGATTTTTCCGACGACCAGAAGATGCTCAAGGATCAGGCGCACAAATTCCTGAGCGAAAAATGCCCCCCCAAGGCTGTCCGCGCCATCTACGAAAGCGGCAAGACATTCGACGCCGGATTGTGGAAGCAGGTCGCCGATCTCGGCTGGGCCGGAACGGCAATTCCCGAACAATATGGCGGGCTTGGCCTTGGATATCTCGAATTGTGCGTAATCATGGAAGAGCTTGGCCGCGCGCTTGCGCCCATCCCCTTTTCCTCCACCGTCTGCCAGTTCGGCGAGGCCATCCTGACGGCGGGCAGCGAGGAACAGAAACAGCGCCTCCTGCCCAAAGTTGCGGCCTGCGAAATCATCGGCACGCTCGCCCGCGCCGAAGGCCCGGGCGCAATTTTACCGAAAAACATCCGCACCGCGTTCAGGGGCGGTAAACTCAACGGCAAGAAAACGGCCGTCGCCGATGGCATGGATGCCGATTACGCCGTGGTTCTGGCGCGCGGTTCCGATGATGCGGGCGAACGCGGCCTGCAACTGGTGCTGGTCGATCTGAATCAGCCCGGCGTCAAGCGCCGCGCGCTGTCGAGCATCGATCCCTCGCGGGCGCGCGCCGAACTCACCTTCGAAAATGCCAATGCCGAAGCCTTGGGAAAACAGGGCGAAGCGTGGAGCGATCTGAACCGCGTGCTCGATCGCGCCGCCATCCTGATGGCGTTCGAACAGGTGGGCGGGGCCGATGTCTGCCTGCAGATGGCCAAGGGCTACGCGATGGAGCGTTATGCCTTCGGCCGCCCCATCGCCTCGTTCCAGGCGATCAAGCACAAGCTGGCCGACATCTATGTGGGCAACGAGCTTGCCCGCTCCAACGCCTATTATGGTGCGTGGGCCTTGTCGACCGGCGCGCGCGAACTGCCGCTGGCCGCTGCCGCAGCGCGCATCTCGGCCACGCAAGCCTTCGATTTCGCGGCGAAGGAAAACACCCAGACCCATGGCGGCGTCGGCTTCACGTGGGAGTTCGATTGCCACTTCTATTACAAGCGCTCCCGCGAATTGGGATTGGCGCTGGGGCCCCAGCGTGTCTGGAAAGACAAGCTCGTGAGCCAGCTCGAACTCAGCAACGCCGCATAAGGAACAGACAAATGGATTTCGAAGACAGCCCCGAAGAAGCCAAGTTCCGCGCCGAAGCGCGCGCCTGGCTCGATGCCAACGCGAAACGGAAAACCTCGCGCGACAATTCCGATCCGCTGGGCGAAGACGACAAGACCTCGATGAAAGCCGCCAAAGCCTGGCAGGCGAAAAAGGCCGAGAAAGGCTATGCCCGCATCACCTGGCCGAAAGAAGTGGGCGGCATGGGCGGCACGCCGATGCAAAGCGTGATCTTCGGCCAGGAGGAGGCCAAATACGACGTCGCCAACACCGGCGCCTTCGCCATCGGCCTTGGCATGTGCATCCCCACCCTCATGGCCTATGGCAGCAAAGAGTCCATCGGCCGCTATGTGAAGCCCGCTTTGCGCGGCGAAGAAATCTGGTGCCAGCTTTTCTCCGAGCCCGCAGGCGGTTCGGATGTGGCCGCCCTTCGCACGCGCGCGGAAAAAGATGGCGATCATTGGGTCATCAACGGTTCCAAAGTGTGGACCACCGGCGCGCAATTCTCCGATTTCGGCCTGCTGCTCACCCGAACCGATCCGAACCTGCCCAAGCACAAGGGCCTCACCATGTTCTACCTGTCGATGAAAGCGCCGGGCGTGGAAGTCCGGCCGATCAAGCAGGCGAGCGGGGCCAGCGGCTTCAACGAAGTGTTCTTCACCAATGTCCGCATTCCCGATTCTCAGCGTCTGGGCGATGTGGGGCAGGGCTGGCAGGCAGCGCTGACCACCCTGATGCACGAACGCCTCGCCGTCGGCGGCGGCGCTGGCGGCGGCCTCGATGTGCCGCAACTGGTGCAGCTTGCCCGCGAACTCGAACTGGAAGATGGCCCCGCGATCAAGAACGCAGCCGTCCGCGAAAAGATCGCCGATTGGTATGTGCGTTCGGCGGGCCTCAAATACACGACCTACCGCACCATGACGGCACTCTCGCGCGGCCAGCAGCCCGGCCCTGAAGCGTCCATCGCGAAAATCGTCGTCGCCGCCAAGCTGCAAGACCTGAGCGCATTCGCGATGGAGCTTGAAGGCGAAGTCGGCGCGCTCACCGGCGAGGATGGCGTCGAGCACGGCGCGTTCCAGATGGGATGGATGGGCGCGCCGGGCCTGCGCATCGCGGGCGGCACCGACGAGATCCTGCGCAACATTATCGCCGAGCGCGTGTTGGGCCTGCCGCCCGATATCCGCGTCGACAAGGATGTGCCCTTCAACAAGGCACCCACGGGAAGATAAGCGATAAGCCCCTCCCGCTTGCGGGAGGGGCATCGCCGGTAAATGTCATGGCCCTCGAAGCACTCGAACACTTCACCATCACTTGCGCCGATCTCGCGCGCACGCGCGATTTCTATCGCGATGTGCTGGGCTTGGCGGAAGGCTATCGCCCGAATTTCGACTTCGCGGGCTATTGGCTTTATTCCGGCGAGATTCCGGTGGTCCATCTGACCGATGACAAGGGCGCGATCCCCGAAAATCGCAATGGTGCGCGCGGCGAGGCCAACACCGGCCGCCTGGATCACATCGCTTTTCGCGGCCGCGATCCGCAAGCCACCATCGCCCGGTTGAAGAAACACAACATCGCCTATCGCGAAAACGAAATCCCCGATGCCCGTCTGCACCAGATTTTCGTGCGCGATCCCAACGGCATCATGATCGAAATGAATTTCCGCGGCTGAACCCGCTTACCCAGGAGACCTGCAATGCTTGGATATGTCACCATCGGCGCCAGCGATTACGAAAAGTCGCTCGCCTTCTACGACGCGCTTCTGGCCGAACTCGATGGCAAGCGCGTCTTTGCCAGCGACCGCATCCAGTTCTATGGCGCGCCCAAAAGCGGCATGATCGCGGTGTGCAAGCCTTATGATGGCCAGGCCTCCACCGTCGGCAACGGCATGATGGTCGCCCTTGCCGCCCCATCGCGCGAAGCGGTCGACAAGACCTATGCCAAAGCCATCGAAATCGGCGCGGCCGATGAAGGCGCGCCCGGCGTGCGCGTCGGCAATTTCTATGGCGCCTATTTCCGCGATCCCGCGGGCAACAAGCTCTGCGTCTTCAATATGTAATGGCCGTTATCGAAACGCCCTGCATCAAAGTCTGCGTGATGAACGCCACAACCGGGCTCTGCACCGGTTGTGGCCGCACGCTTGAAGAGATCGCCCGCTGGGCCACGCTCGATGCCGAAACCCGCAGTCGCGTGATGGCCGAATTGCCCGCGCGCATGCAGAAAGCCAGCCTCAAACCGCAACGCGTTTGAGCGCCGCATCCATTTCCGCTTTTAGTTGCGTCACCAGTTCGCCCGCAGGCAGCGCGCGCGCCAGCGGTGCCGCCTGTCCCGCCCATTGCGCGCCGAAGCCGGTTTCGCCTTTTGCTTTCGCCGCCGCGTTCAATGCTTTCCCGGCGTCATAAGCCATAGGATAACCCGCGATCTGCCCACGCGAAACCGTTTGTCCGATGGCGGTGAATTTGTTGGCAAGCGAACGCGCGGGCCGCCCGGAAATCGCTTGCGTCATGATGGTGTGTTCCGCGCCTGCGCCCAGCAGCAATTTCTTGTGCGCCGGATCGGCACTGGATTCCGGGCAGGCGACGAAGGCCGTGCCCAATTGCGCCGCACCTGCGCCCAACACGAGCGCCGCCGCGATCCCCGCCCCATCCATGATGCCGCCAGCCGCGATCACCGGAATGGAAAGTTCGCGCACGAGCAGCCGCGTCAGCGCCATCGTGCCGAGTTCCTCATCGGGTGCGTCCTGATCGAACACGCCGCGATGGCCGCCCGCTTCATATCCTTGCGCCACCACCGCATCGATCCCGGCGGCGGCAACCGCGCGCGCATCGGCAAGGTTGGTGGCCGATGCGAGAAGAACGATGCCCGCCTGTTTGAAGGCGGCAATGCGGTCCGCCGATGGAAGCCCGAAATGAAAGCTCACAATCGCCGGCCGTTCCGCCAGCAGCATGGCCAGCATCTCATCGTCTTCGACAAAGCTCTTGTAGATTTCGCGCAATTGCTTCGGCGGCTCCGCGCCATATTGCGCGAACACGGGCCGCAATTTCTCGATCCATCCCGCCTCGCGCGGCCCATCGGCAACAGCGGGCTTGTGGCAGAACAGGTTGACATTGAACCCCCGGTTGGATGCGGCGCGGATGCCCGCAATCATATCGCGCGCGCCCTTCGCGTCGGTCGCGCCCACGCCGATGGAGCCAAGCCCACCCGCATTCGAAACCGCCGCCGCCATCGCGGGCGTAGACGTCCCCGCCATCGGGGCCTGGATGATGGGAAGCGAAATGCCGAGTTTTTGCAGCAGGGCGTTCATGCGCCCGAACTCAACCGCCTTGCGCCCCTCAAATCAACCGCCAATCCCCACAAACAGGCAGACAGGGGCCGTCAACGGATTGGCAAGGCTGGCCTGTCAGGCTGGCGCTATGGCCGCGAAATACGGAACGCTCGATGGTTTGCGCGGGATCGCGGCGATCGCAGTCTTGCTCTATCATCTGGAAAGCCCGCTGCATGTGGCGGCCGAGGCGGGCTATCTCGCGGTCGATCTGTTTTTCCTGATGAGCGGTTTTGTCGTCGCCGGCGCCTATGAAGCCCGCCTGCTCGCCGGTTGGAGCGTCGGCGCCTTCATGCGGGTGCGGTTGCGGCGGTTGTGGCCGCTCTATGCGGCTGGTCTCGCACTCGGCATCGCCTGCTTCGAACTGATCCGTGTCATCCGGCCGGATCTGGGTGTTGTGTTTCCCGCCATGCCGGTCGCCGTGGTCGCCCTGCTCAGCTTGTTCTTCCTGCCGCAATTGCAACCGTATGGCGGCCCCGCCTTTCCGTTCAACGCCGCCTCATGGTCGCTATCCGTCGAGATATTCGGCAATCTCCTTTATGCGGTGTTCGCGCGCCATCTGCGCAACCGGCTTCTGGTCGTATCCGTGGCCTTTGGGTTTGCCGGTCTTGTTTTGTGCATCGTGCAGGCCGGTGGCCTTGATGTCGGCGTCGGCAAAATCGGCGGCGGCTATTTGCGCTTCCTATTTTCGTTTCCGCTGGGGGTGCTGCTCCACAGGCTTCACGCCATAGGCCGTCTTCCCATTCCGCGCGTGCCGCCCGCATTGCCGTTGTTGCTCGCGGTCGCGATCTGCGCGGGCGTTTTCGGCCATGGCGGTGTAACCGATCTTGTCGCCGTCTCGCTCGGGTTTCCGGCCATTCTTGTGATGTCCCTCAGCCATTCGTCCTCGCCGCGTCTTGCAAGGTGGTTCGGCTGGGCAGGTGCTGTGAGCTATGCGCTCTATGTCCTGCATCCCCCGCTCATCGAATTGGCCGTCGCCCTATTCGGGCCGCATCCCGGCGCGTTTGCGGCCTTGATCCTCGATGGCGCGATCATCGCGTTTGCGGCTCTTGCCGAGCGATATTTCGACCGCCCGCTGCAACGCTATCTGCGCTCGGTAGACATCGCGCCGCCCGCGCCGCGTCTTGCCGAAAGAGCGCGCGGAACCGAAGAAATTTAAATCGCAGCGCGCAACGTGTCTGTGCTCAGCGGATCGGGCGCAAGAAATTTGCCGCCCATCGCGCCCAGCCAGTCGAGCCCTTCGCGCAGCTTGACGTTCTCACCGATGACGATGATGGCAGGCGCGGCGCTTGCGGCTGCTGCTTCACCCAGTTGCGAAAGTGTGGCCACCACTACGTTCTGTTTGCCGTTCGTCGCATCGCTCACAATGGCCGCGGGTTCGTCGCCGCTGCGCCCATTGGCAATCAGCAGGTCGGCGATCTCGCCCGCAAACCCGCGCGCCATATAAAGCACCAGCGTCGGCGTCGCTTTCGCCACGCTCGCCCAGTCGAGCTTCGGCAATTTGCCGTCGGCCCCATGGCCGGTGATGAAGGTGACCGCGTGGTTGGTGTCGCGATGGGTCAGCGGAATGCCCGCATAGGCCAATCCGCCGATGCCTGCCGTCACCCCTGGCACAATGCGAAACGGCACACCGGCGCGTGCGAGCGTGAGTGCTTCTTCCGCGCCGCGGCCGAACACGAACGGATCGCCGCCCTTCAGCCTGAGCACGCGCTTGCCCTTGCGCGCCAGCGAAACCAGCGTGCGCGAAATATCGCTCTGTTTGCAGGATGCCCGCCCCGCGCGCTTGCCCGCATAGACAAGCTCCGCACCGGGCCGCGCGAGTTTCAGCAGCGCCTCATTCACCAGCGCGTCATGCAGAATGACGTCCGCATGTTCGATGGCATGAAGCCCCAGCACCGTGATGAGCCCCGGATCGCCCGGCCCCGCGCCCGCAAGCCAAACCCATCCGGCCTCGAAAGGCGCCAGCCCAAGCAGGGCAGCGCGGTTTTGCGGAGAAGGGAAATTCGTGGCCATTTCTACATCTTGCTATCGTTATATAGAATATATCACCTGGCAGGCGTGGAGAATAGGGCTTGAAAATAGACCTATAATATGGGATAATAGTCTCACTTCGGAATCACCCAGGAGAGAGGCAGCCAATTCAAAGACATACCATCCCCCACCCCCATGCAGATTTCCGAGGTTCGAATGGGCAGATGCCATTTGGCCCGCCCTCGGCTACAGACCACACTTTCTTATAAGAGCCAGAGATGAAACCCCGCGCCGACCTGAAGCCCAACACCTTCGCCTATGAGAACCAGCCTCAGATCACCCCCAATGGCTTCCGGGAATATGATGCCCGCTGGCTGTTCGGCGAAGAGTTGAACCTTCTGGGCGTGCAGGCGCTTGGCCTGGGGCTCGGCACCTATCTCCATGAAATGGGCGTGCGCCCCACCATTGCCACCGGCCATGATTTCCGCAGCTATTCGCTTTCCATCAAGCAGGCGCTCACCATCGGGCTGATGCAGGCCGGTTGCGAAGTGCTCGATATCGGGCTCGCACTTTCCCCCATCGCCTATTTCGCGCAGTTCGAACTCGATGCGCCCGCCGTCGCCATGGTCACCGCAAGCCACAATGAAAATGGCTGGACCGGCGTGAAGATGGGCGCGCAACGCCCGCTCACCTTCGGCCCCGATGAGATGACGCGATTGAAGCAGATCGTGCTGAACGGCGAGGGCAAAGAAAAGAGCGGCGGCAGCCTGAAGCGCATCCCCGACATGCGCGAACGCTATCTGGCCGCGGTCACCAAAGGTCACAAGCTCTCGCGCCCTTTGCGGGTGATCGTTGCTTGCGGCAATGGCACGGCGGGCGCGTTTGCACCCGATGCCTTGAAGCGCATCGGCGCCGAAGTGATCCCGATGGATACCGATCTCGATTACACCTTCCCCAAATACAATCCGAACCCGGAAGACATGCACATGCTGCATGCCATGGGCGATGCGGTGCGCGCCCATGGCGCCGATGTTTGCCTGGGCTTCGATGGCGATGGCGATCGTTGCGGCGTGGTGGATGATCAGGGCCATGAATTGTTCGCCGACAAGGTGGGCGTGCTGCTCGCCCGCGATCTTTCGCTCGCCCACAAGACCCCGCAATTCGTGGTCGATGTGAAATCGACCGGTCTATATCTCACCGATCCGGTGCTGAAAGCGCGCGGGGTAAAAACCGATTACTGGAAAACGGGGCATTCCTATATCAAGCGCCGCACCAGCGAACTGGGCGCGCTCGCGGGCTTCGAAAAGAGCGGTCACTTCTTTTTCAACGAACCCATCGGCCGCGGTTATGACGATGGCATCGTTGCCGCCATCGCGGTGCTCGAAATGCTGGATCGCGCGGGCAAGAAACTGTCCACGCTGGTCGGCGAATTGCCCAAGACATGGGGCTCGCCCACGATGAGCCCCTATTGCCCGGACGACAAGAAATACGCCGTCGTCGATGCGCTGACGAAGGAATATGAAGCGCTCGCGGCGAAAGGCGAAAAAATCCTCGGCCAGAAGATCGCGGGCGTCGTCACGGTCAATGGCGTGCGCGTGACGCTGGAAGACGGAACATGGTGCCTCGTGCGCGCCTCCTCCAACAAACCGTCCCTGGTCGTGGTGGTCGAAAGCCCGGCTTCAGAGGCCAATATGCGCTCGATTTTCGCCGATCTCGATGCACGCTTGTCGAAACACAAGGACGTGGGAGACTACGACCAGAAGATCTAGAGAAATATCGCTCCATCCTGAATCACCCAACCTTCGTCATCGCCCGCTTTATGCGGGCGACACAATTTGTTTTTCGAAAGAAGAAAAATGGGTCCCCCGGACAAGCCGGGGGATGACGACATGAGAGTACATGGGCTAAGACAGCGCGTCGTAAAGCATCCGCCCCCCCGTGATCGCGATGAAAAAGGCGAACGCGATGCGAAGCCGCTTCTTGTCGGTCGAATGCGCAAGCCACGCGCCCGCGGGCGCCATCAGGAATGAGGCAGGCGCAATCAGAACAAACCCGAGCAGGTTCACATAGCCCAGCGAATAAGGCGGCAAGCCCGCAACATTCCAGCCCGCGATGATCGCGCCGATGGTGCCCGGAATGGAAATGATTCCGCCAAATGCCGAAGCGGTCGCCACCGCGCGATGAATGGGCATGCCGAACAGCGCCATCGCCGGCACACCGATCGTGCCACCGCCAATGCCCATCATGGTCGACACGCCGCTGATCCCCGCAGGCAGCAACGCCCCGCCGATGCCGCGCGGCAGGTGATGGCCGATGCGCCGGTCCTCGCCACCGAACGCCATATAGATGGCAACCGGCAGCGCCACGGCGACAAACACCAGCGTCAACGTCCGCCCGCTCGCAATGCCCGCAAGCAGGCTTCCGATGCCGACGCCCGCAAGCATCGGTATGAACCAGCGCCGCAACAAATCCCAATCCACCGCGCCCTTGGCATGGTGCGCCCTGAGAGAGGAAAGCGATGTCGGAATGATCGTGGCAAGCGAGGTGCCGACGGCGACATGCATGCGCAACGTCTCGTCCACACCCAAACCCGCCAGCACATGATAAAGCACCGGCACGATCACAATCCCGCCGCCGACACCAAGCATGCCCGCCACCAGCCCGCCGACAACGCCGGCGAGCATCAGCCCCAATGCCAACGTGCCCAGATCGCCCACCGCCATGGTCGCCAGGAAATCCATCAGGCCATTTCCAGATCGCGCAAGCGCGGCAAGGCAAGGTTCGGGATGCGCGCCAACGCGGCCAGAAACACCTCGACACCGGCGCCCCGGCACGTGGCATTCTCGCTCAGATGCCGCCGGAACAGCCGCCCGCCCGGCTGCCCGCTGAACAATCCCAGCGTATGCTTGGTCAGCGTGTTGAGCGGCACGCCCAACGCAAGCTGGCGCTCCACATAAACGATGTAATCTTCCAGAGCCTCTTCCATCGTGCGCCGCGCGCCACCAAAGAACCGCGCATCCACATCCAGCAGCATGGCGGGATATTGATAGGCCGCCCGCCCCAGCATCACGCCATCGACATGATCGAGATGGCGTTCCGCTTCATCCAGATCGCCAATCCCGCCATTGACGATGATGGAGAGCCCCGGATTTTCCCGCTTCACCCGATAGACAAGCTCATAGTCGAGCGGCGGCACATCGCGGTTCTCCTTGGGCGAAAGGCCTTTCAGCCAGGCCATGCGCGCATGCACGATGAACGTGTTCACGCCTGCTTGGCGGCAAGCCCGGATCGTTGCCCTTAGCGCTTCCTCTGGCACCTGATCGTCCACGCCCAACCGGCATTTCACCGTCACCGGAACCGAAACCGCCGCGCGCATCGCGCCTACACATTCCGCCACAAGGTCCGGCTCGCGCATCAGGCAAGCCCCGAATTTCCCCGATTGCACCCGATCCGAAGGGCAGCCCACATTCAAATTGATCTCGTCATAGCCAAACTCCGCCCCGATCCGCGCGGCTTCCGCCAACCGCGCAGGCACCGCGCCGCCCAGCTGCAACGCCACGGGATGCTCCGCCGGATCAAACCCGATCAGCCGCGCCCGATCCCCACGGATCACAGCCTCCGCCGTCACCATCTCGGTATAAAGAAGTGCGGCCCGCGAAAGCTGGCGATGGAGAAACCGGCAATGCCGGTCCGTCCACGCCATCATGGGTGCCACCGAGAAGATTTTACCTTGGAATTTCAAAAGCTTGTCCTGAATGGGAACGGGGTCGTAGATGCGCGCCTATTGGCTCACCTACTTCCTACTTCGGCCTGTCTGGTTCGCCAACAGCAGGCGCGCGCCCAAGCCCGGCGGAAAGGGCAGGGCGGCGGCCGTTATGCGTATCGCGCGTAGGCCTTCAGAAACGTTCGCCGAAGCGCAGCGCAATCGTTCGCGGGCGGCTTGGCACATACCTGTGTGGTGCATTCGGCGTAGATCGCGCGTTGCGAGCGATCGTCGAAAGCGTTTTGCAGCGCGATTTCCGCCGTCCAATTGTCCTTCTCGACGCCAAACGCAAAATCGAAAGACGCATAGGGCGCGGCACGGAACTTCACGTTGGCGAGTTCGCCGCTGATCGGCAATCCCGAATCCTCAGTCACAAGAGTTGCCGGATCGGGCGCTGTGGAGCGCAGGTCGGAGAAGCTTTCGGTCTGAAACGTCATGGCGCCCTGAATGTGGCCCCCGAAACCGTCGCCAAGTGACCACAATATCGAACTAGTTTTCGGCGTTTGCCCGTTGCGGCGCCGGCATCCAGGCCGAGGCGCGCGATTGGGCTTCTACCCATCCGTCCTGCGTCAGCGCGCCATCCAGCCGTGCCTGCAATGCCGAAGAGATGTTCGGCAGGCCGATGGCGATGCGCGTGCCGTTTTCCTGATAGAGCAGCGACCATTTTCCGGCCTCGATGGGGTCCGGCTGAACTCCGCTGCCATCCAGATAGATCGCAACAAGGCTCGATTGCGCATTGGGCAATCCGCGATTGGCCGCGCGCAGAACCCATGAAGCACCTTCATGTTTCAGGTTCGCCGCGGTCTGCGCATTCTTTTCGGACTTGCCCACATCGACAAGGCACAGGCCGAGATTGTATTCGGCGATATCGTCATCCTCGGACAGGCGGCGAAGGATCGGGATCGCCTCCGAACATTTGCCCGCCAGCCGCAGTTCAACGGCCCTGCCTTCGGGGTCGGGTGGCAGTTTCACCCGGCCTTCCGAGGGGTCGTGATCGCCGGAGGGATCGATGCTGCCCACATCATCGCGCGGCGCCGCCATGGCCGGCGTGCCCAGGCAAAGGGCTGCCGCCAGAATTCCGGCGGCCCCAATTCCCGCTGCCCCAATTCTCGCTGCATCGCGTCGTTTCATCGAATGATCCCGCATCGTTTGGCTTCCCCAGCATTTACACCACCGCGCCGGAAATGCCCAAACCGCCTCAATAGTCGAACTGATAGCTCAACCCGATGCTGCTGCCTTTGTCGACTTGCGCCGAACTTCCGGTGACGTCGGCCGAGGTGCCCGTGTTGACGGTTGCCTGCACCTTGAGCCGCTGCGTGAGGTCCACTTGCACCTGCGCGGTGGTGCCGCCGCCGGTATTTTGTTTGGCGCCCACATAGACCCCGTTCATCACATATTTTCCGGCCTCGACGGTGGCGCCCGCGCCGTTTTGTCCGCCGCCGACGGCAAGCCGGTCCAGCCCCAGGCCCTTGCGCACGCGGCCAAGCGGATTGAGCCCGCTGCCGATCCCCGTCAGCGATCCCAGCCCTTCTGCGATCTGCGCCAGTTGGAGCGGCCCCAATTGCTTGACGCTCTGCTGGAACAGCAGATGTGCCAGCACCTCGTCCTGCGGCAGGTAAGGCGTGCTCGAAAGCTTGATCTTCGGCGCAGAGGCATAACCCGTCACCTCCAGCTTCGCCGTCACGCTGGCCGATGTGCTCTCCGCCACGAAATTCAGCGAAGGATCCAGGCTGTTGGTCACGCCCACACCGTCGAAACCCAATCGTCCGCTGGTGAAGTTCAGCGTCTGCCCTGCAATGGAAAGTTCGCCGCGCCGCATCGTGAACCCGCCTTTCACGTTTGGCTGAACGTTCGTGCCTTCCACGCTCACCTGCCCGCTGACATCGGCTTCCAGTCCGCGCCCGCGCACGAACAATCGCCCCGGCGATGTCACCGTGATGTTGAGCCCGATCACCGGCGATTTGCTTTTTGGCGGTGGCGAATATTTTTGTCCCTTGCGGCGCACATCGAGCACCGCCACGCTGCCAGGCAATGTCTCGGGCAGGTTCACTTCGCCGTCGGCGATGCGCACCGAGCCGATGAGATTGACATGGCTTTGCACCTGCCCCGTCAATTTCAGCGTGGCATCTCCATGCACCGTCATCAGATTGCCCGCCAGAAGGCGGGCATCCTTGGCATTGATCTCAAGATTGATGGGCATCCCCGGCGACCAGAGATCGATATCGCCCTGCGCCGAAACCGTGCCGTGGCCCGCGCGCCCCTTCAATTCGGTGATGGTGATCTTGTCGCCTTGCGCCGAGATGCGCCCCGAAACTTCGGCCAGATGAATGCCCTGCACATAATCCTGGAAATCGGCATTGGTGAGAATCGCCGTTCCCTCCACATGCGGCAGGGCTTGCGTGCCCGAAACCGTGGCATCGACGTTCACCATCCCGCTCAGGTTTCGCCCCTCCGCATTGAGGATGGGATTGGCAAGCGCCAGATCGGTCGTGCCCTTCACTTTCAAATTCATGTTGCCGCCCGCCGTCAGCGGCACCTCGCCGGAAACGTTCAGCGAAAGCGATTTTCCCGCCGCGAGATGCGCCTCGACCGAAGCGGTCTGCCCGTTGAGCGTTGCGTTGGCGACAAGCTCGCCGCGTGGCGAGCCGGTGCCCGAACCCTGCAACCGCAATCCCGTGCCATGGGCGGAGATCGTGCCGCGAGGTGCGGCCAACGTTCCCGAAAGCCGCGCATCTGCGGACAAAACGCCATCCGCCTCGAAGTCCGGCACGAACAGGCGAATGAGCGTGGCCGTCACCTGGCGCACCGAAGCCGTCGCCTCCAGCGAAGGCGCGATGCGGCCCGAGAATTCGGCTTGCGCGCCACCACCGATGAGTTGCAGGCGGTCCACCGCCACGCCGCCCGCCAGATCGAAGCGCGCGGGCGCCACCAGATGCGCGGTCTGCCCGCGATAATCCGCATCGAGCGTGTTCAGGTAAACCAGCCGGTTCAGCGCATCCAGGCGCGCCGAACTTCGCACATGCGCCTTGTTGCCATCGGCATCCACGAATTCGGACGCAAGCTTTGCGTCCATCGCATCCATCGGTCCGGCAAGCTGGGCCTGCAAGTCGCCGCTCAGATCGTTGGCGACAATGCCCGTCGCCGCGAGTTTGAGATCGAGTTTGGGTCGGCCTGCAGGATCGGTAATGGAACCGTCAAGCGTCAGGGCCTCGACATGGGCCCCTTGCGCCACCAGATTTTTGGCGACCAGATTCACTTGCGCGAGCGGCGCGTCTTTCCCGGCTCGCAGATCGGCAGAGGCCGAAAGGCTGCCCGCAACATCCACGCCCAGAAATGGCTGCAAATCCCCAAGCTGTTCGTCCTGGAGCGAAATCTTGCCCGTGGGAAAATCGGCACCTCTCGCCAATAGAAGATCGGCGCGCGCGCGCAGGCCTTTCCAATCGCCTTTTTGAATCCTGATCGAAAGGGCACCGTCGGCGCGATGCTCCAGATCGGCCAGGAATTGCAGCGCCCCGCCATTGATGCGTCCATCGGCGCTGATCCTGCCCTGCGGTGCGTCCGGCAATCCGCCGATGCGCGCGGCAATCCGCACCGGCCCCTTGGCGAATTTCCCGCCCGCCATCTGCCCATCGCCCGCAGCGATGATTTCGAAATTGCCCTGCGGCCCCTTCACGTGCCCGCGAAGCGCCAGATTGCCGGAAAGCGTGTTCGCCAAACGCGAGAGATCGCGCAACGCAGCCGTCCAGTCGATGGCAAAGGTGCCCGCGCGCAAACCGCCATTCGCCGAAAGCGTCAGTGCCGCGCCGTCGAGATTTGCGCGCGTGATGGCGATATCGCCCTTTTCAACCGACCCTGCGAACGCGAATTTCGCGTTGCGCCCGATCAATCCGGCGATTGTCGCATCGCCGCCGGTCGCATCCAGCGTGCCATCCAGCGTTGCCGCTGTTTTTCCGCCCGTCCTGTCGAGCGTGGCATGGGCCGCGAGGCTGCCGCGCAAATCGAGCCCGGCCAGGGCTGCAAACGGTGCAAGCGCGCGCAGGCTGATCGTCGCCGCACCCTTCATGCCGCCGGCAAGCGTCGCATGCCCGCGCGCCGCCGCAAGCGGATGCGAAAGTTCGAAATCGACCGGCAGCGTCGGCGCATCGAACAGAACATTCGCATGCAGGACAATCGGCGCGCCGCCAAAGAAACTCTCCGGCAACCCCGTCCATTTCACATCGTCGGCCTGTGCGGAGATTTGCGCGCCGCCGCCATGGCCTTCAATATCGGCCTTCACCGATCGCGCAAGCCCATCTTCCGCCTTCAATTGCGAAATCAGAAGATGCGCGTCGATATCGGGCCTTGTGAAGCTGCCGCGCAGATGGCCTTCCAGCGCGAGCGTTTCCCACGAAAGCCCGGGGCCCGGTGTCATCGCGGGCGCGTGTGCCGCGATATCGACCGCCGCCGTCTGCGCCACAAGATCGATGATGCCGCGCGCATCCGCCCGTAAGGCCCCCGCCGTCAGCGCCAGAACGATTGCCTGCGCCTTGCGCGGCCCGCTGGCGCTCGCCTGCACCGAGAGCGGGCCGAGATCCGGCAAATCGGCCAGACCGCCGATCAATCCGTTTGCCGGTTCGCGGATATCGACCGTGCCCGAAATCCCCGCTTCGGAGATGTTCGCATTGATCCGGTAGATACCGGGCCCATCCAATCGCTGTGCCGCGATGTTGATGCGTGCATTGTCCAGCGACAGGTAATCGACCTTGCCCGAAAGGCTCACACTCGCCGCCCGCCAGGCAACCGCCGCCGAAACATTCAGCCGGTCGATGCCAAGCGCATCCACCTGAATATGAAGATCGGAGCTCTTGCTCGTCCTGTCTTCAACAGGCCGGCGCAAAACGTCGATCCGCCGCGCGGTCACGTTTTCGGCCTTCACCTTGTTCCAAAGCAAATCGATGGGCGACCAGTCGAGCGCCACGTCGTTGGCGGTCAGCCACACACCTTTCTTGTCGCGCACCTCCAGCCGCGCAACCCGCAGGCTGTCGGGAAAGCGCCCATCGAGCCCGTGCAACGTCACCTGATCGCCCGTCAGCCGCGGCACCGCCCATTCGATCGTGCGCCGCCCTGGGCCGGTGTTGCCGAACCCAAGCACCAGCAGCACAAGCGCCATCAGCGCGCCAATCCCGCAGCCGCCGATCCATAGGGTTTTGCGGATTGCCGGGTTCATCAGAAAGCCTGCCCCAATCCGATATAAACGCCAAACGCAGCACCGCTCGGCGCGCGGTTGAGCGGCACCGCCACATCCACGCGCAGCGGCCCGATGGGTGTATAGTAGCGCACACCGACACCGGCGCCCACACGAACGGTTCCGGTGAAGGGCGCGCTCACATCGCTTGCCTGGCCTGCATCCACAAACGCCACCGCGCCGAAATCGGTGAACAGCCGCTGGCGGAATTCCACACTCGCCGCCGCCGCCGATGTGCCGCCTATCGGCTTGCCGTCGGGGAATTGTGGCCCGATGGATTGATAATCATAGCCGCGCACCGTGCCGCTGCCGCCTGCATAAAGCCGCTGGTCCGGCGGCAGGTCGAATTGCGAAGCGCCCTGAACGCTCGCGATCAGGCCGCGCACCGCGAACACGCTGCGGCCCTTCTCCGAAAGCCCGAAATCGGAAAGATCGAAATAGGTCGAGCCCGCCGCCTGCAGGATTACGAAATTGCTCGATACCTTTCCGAACGCATGGGTGGGTGTTGCCGAAAGGGCCGCGCGCAAGCCATGCGTCGGATCGAGCAGCGGGTCGGTCAGCCCCGTGCTGTCGTAAGTCCCCGAAAGCGGAATGGCGACCAGCTGGTAATCGCGGGAAACCCCTTGCTGCCCGATCCGCTCCTGTGTGGCGGTCAGGCCCACGCTGCCCGTCCACAGCTTGGAGAATTTGCGCCTTATATATCCGCCCGCGGTGATCGCCGTCTGGTCGTAGGCATCGAGATTCTGTTTCAAGCCGCCGAGGTCGAGTTCGAGAACCTGGTCGTTCTGCAGGAACATCGGCTCGAGATATTGCGCCGTCAGATTGTAGCCGAGCGCCTTTGTGGCGCTGCCGCCCAGCCCGTTGCCCGCGGCCGAAAGATTGAGCTGCTCGCCATTACCGAACAGATTGCGATGCGACCAGCTTGCCGAAAGGCTGATGCCGAGATCGGTGGAATAGGCGGCCGTAAACGCCACCGCGTGCATCTTACGTTCCTGCAGATCGAAGGTGATCGCAATGTTCCCATCGGGATCGAGGTGATCGGCCGCGCGCACCTCCACGCCCGAAAACACGCTGGTGGCGACGAGTGCCTGGCGCGCGGCCTCGATCTTTCTCGGGCTGTAAAGATCGCCGCTGTGCACCAGAAGCGCCTTGCGCACGAACGCCTCGTTGACGGTTTTCAGTCCGTCGACATAGATCATGCCGATCTTGGCGCGCGCGCCCGCATCCGCGGTGAAGATCACGTCCAGCACATGGGCCTCGTCATCGGCCCAGGCGATGGGCGGATCGACCTTGGCGAGCGCATAGCCGTCTTCCTGCAATGCCGAGAGAAGCTTGGTGCCCCCGTAAAGAACATCCGATGCGATCGCAGGCTGCCCCGTCGAAAGGCCGAGCCGGGCTTTCGCCCAATCGGGCACGTTTCCTTCCACCGTGATCCGTCGCAGATGATATTGCGGCCCCAGCAGGCTCGAGATCTTCACGCTTGCATCTTTGCCCTTTGCCAGAGCGTCGAGAAAATTGGGAAGGTCCGGATCGTCGATCTTTCGATCCGCGATCTCGATGAAGGCGTGCCCCTGATAATAGCCATAACTGTGAAGCGCTGTTTCCAGCCGCCCGATATCGCCCTTGGCGCGGGCAACCAGTGCGAAAGGACCGGCAGGCGCCTTTTCGCGCAAGGAAACGAGCAGCGAACTGTCCTTCAGCGCCTGATCCAGCGCATCGTTCCCGGTTGCCTGAAAGTCGACGCTATAGCCTTGCGGATCGGCCGCCCGGCTGGGGCCCGCAAAGCCCAGAGAAGCCGCAAAAACAGCGGCCGCCCAAACGGCGCGCGTTGCGAAGAAAGCCGCGAGGCGGGTCGAAAGAACCATGCCCCCGATCACTAAAGGCCCCGGCAGTCCCGGTCCAGCGCTAAGGATCGGGGCCCGGCGGAACCGGCAAATCTGTGCAAATGCGCCACATTTGTTCCGCTTACGGAACACCTACACAAAGCCGAAGCCAAACCGCAACACGCCTGTCACGCGAATACCTCACATCTGCCGGCGCCGAAGGCCAACCCCAGAGGAGTGTACGTGGTGATTGCGTCCTTGCTGACAGCCCTGCCGGGCCCCGCCCGGAAAATGCCCGCGGAACCCAAGAAACCCGTGCTCGCACTCAGCCGCATCCGCCGCTATCGCACGATCTTCGTTTCCGATACCCATCTGGGCACGCGCGGCTGCAAGGCCGAACGCCTCGCCGATTTCCTTGCCCACAACGATTGCCAGACGCTCTATCTGATCGGCGATATCGTCGATGGTTGGGCGCTCCGGCGCAACTGGTATTGGCCCGAAGCGCACAACCGCGTCATCACCGAAATCCTGCGCAAGGTCGAAAGCGGCACGCGCGTGATCTATGTGCCGGGCAATCACGATGAAGCGCTGCGCGAATATACCGGCCTGTCGCTGGCAGGCGTCGAACTCAAAATCGAGGCCATTCACAAAACCGCCGACGGCAGGCAACTCCTCATCATCCATGGCGATCAATTCGATGGCGTCATCGCCTATGCCAAATGGCTCGCCTATCTGGGGGATCGTGCTTATGGGCTGGCCCTGTCGCTCAACACCGTCTTCAACGCCGCGCGCAAAATTCTGGGAATGCCTTATTGGTCGCTCTCCGCCTATCTGAAATTGAAGGTGAAGAATGCGGCATCTTTCATAGGCAATTTCGAAACCGCGCTCGTCCGCGAAGCGAAATCGCGCGGGCTCGATGGCGTCGTCTGCGGCCATATCCACCATGCCGAAGTGAAGGATGTGGCGGGCATTCTCTATTGCAACGATGGCGATTGGGTCGAAAGCTGCACCGCGCTCACCGAAGATGCGATGGGCCGCCTGCGCATCGTCACCTGGGCCGATCCGATCGAGCTTCTGGGCGTGCCGGTATCGGTGCAACGGCCGTTGGTGCCCAAAGCTGCATAATTTGCCCTCCCTCAAGGGGAGCGCGAATTTTCAATCCGCCGCCACAGGCCCGCCGCCACTGATGGAGCGCCGCGCCAGCCACACCACGCCGATCATCGCGATGGCGCACCACGCCGAAATCCAGAAGAGGTCGAGCGAGGCCAGAAGATAGGCCTGGCTCACAAGGTTGTGCGCCAGCACCGTGTAGCTCTGCAGATCGGTGAACCCGAACCCGTGCAGATGATCCACCGCCTGCTGCATCGCCGGATGATAGAGGCTGGAACTTTCCGCGAGCCTGCTCTGGTGCAGCGCCTCACGCCGGTCCCACAGCGTGGTGGTGATTGAGGCCGCAAACCCGCCCGCGGTGATGCGGGAGAAATTCGAAATGCCGGAGGCCGAGGGGATGCGCTGCGGCGCAACCCCATCAAGCGAGATGGTGATCAGCGCCACGAAGAATGTGCTCATGGCGATGCCCTGCACCAGCATCGGCATCGCGAAATCCCAGAAGCTCGAATAGGTGGTGTAGCCAGCGCGCATGAAATAGGAGACGGCGAACGCCGCAAACGCCACCGTCGCCAGCCACCTGGCATCCACGCGCGACATGTAGCGCGCTGCAATCGGCGTCGCCAGCACCGCAACCACGCCGCTGGGTGCTGCCACCAGCCCAGCCCATGTGGCGGTGTAGCCGATGCCGGTCTGCAGCCACAGCGGCAGCAGCAGCGCATTGGCGAAGAAGATCGCGTAGCCCAGGCAGAACGCAATGGTGCCCAGCGCGAAGTTGCGGTTCTTGAACAAAGAGAGGTCGACAATGGGATGCTCGTCGGTCAGCTCCCAGATCACCCACGCCAGAAATCCGATGATCGCGATGATCAGCAGCACCACGATCTGCGGTGAGGCAAACCAGTCCGCATCCTTGCCGGTGTCGAGCATGATCTGCAACGAACCGACCCACACCACCAGCAATCCCAGCCCCACCCGGTCGATGGGCAGTTTGCGCGTCGGCGTTTCGCGCGCCTTGAGGTTGCGCCAGCACAGGCTCGCCGCCAGCAATCCCACCGGCACGTTGATGAGGAATATCCAGCTCCAGTGATAATTGTCGGAGATATAGCCGCCCAGAATGGGTCCGCAGATTGGCGCCACCAGCGTGGTGATCGACCAGATGCCGAGCGCGGTCGCGCGTTTCTGCGGCGGGAAGATCGAGATCAGCAGCGCCTGAGATCCGGGAATCATCGGGCCCGAGACCGCGCCCTGAAGAATGCGAAAGAGAATGAGCGTCGGCAGGCTCCACGCGATGCCGCAAAGAAACGAGGCCGTGGTGAACAACAAAACCGACAGAACGAACACGCGCACGACGCCATAGCGCCCCATCAGCCAGCCGGTCAGCGGCACGGAAACCCCGTTCGATACCGCGAACGAGGTGATGATCCAGGTGCCCTGGTCGGTGCTCGCGCCCAGATTGCCCGCAATGGTCGGCAGCGAAACGTTGGCGATGGTGTTGTCCAGCACCTGCATGAAGGTGCCCAGCGCCAGCGCGAACGCGGTGACGCCAAGCGCCACGCCCTTCATGGGGGGCAATTCGATTGCGGAACCCGCGGCACTCATGGCGTGGCGGAAGCCCCGTTCTCGGCCAGGATGCGTGCCACGATCCGGTCGGCATCGCCATCGGTGTCGATCGCCTGTCCCCGCACATTCGAACTCAATATGGCGGAAGAAACGGTTGGCCCCGATGTGTCGCGGACATCCACAGAAGCGCTGACCGAAAGCCCCACGCGCAGCGGATGATCGTGAAGCTCCTTGGGATCGAGCGCGATGCGCACCGGCACGCGCTGCACGATCTTGATCCAGTTGCCAGATGCGTTCTGCGGCGGCAACACCGAGAACGCGGCTCCGCTGCCCGCACCCAGCCCCGCGATGCGCCCGTGATAGGTCACGCTGCCGCCATAGATGTCGGCCTTCACCTCGACGGGCTGGCCCACGCGCATATCCTCAAGCTGGCCTTCCTTGAAATTCGCATCCACCCAAACCCGGTCGAGCGGAACCACCGCCATCAGCGGCGTGCCCGCCGCCACCTGCTGGCCCACCTGCACGGTGCGTTGTGCGATCACGCCGTTCACCGGCGAGATCAGCTTCATGTGCGAAAGCGTGATCGCCGCATCGCGCACCCGCGCAATCGCCGCCATCACATTGGGGTTCTTCGCCACGCTCGTTCCGCCGACGCTTGCCTCGGCCTGCGCCTGCGCGCTCTGGGCCACCTTCAGGGCTGCTTGCGCCGCCGACACCGCATCGCGCGCATGGGCGACTTCTTCGCCCGAAACCGAACCGTCGGCAGCGCCCTCTTTGCGGCGTCGATAATCGCCTTGCGCCTGCGCCAGTTGCACGCGCGCCTGCGCGATCTGCGAATCGAACTGATCGACCTTGGAAAAATCGGATCGCACCGAGCGGATGGTCCGCGCCAGATCGGCCTCTGCCGAAGCCATCGCCACATTGGCCTTGGCCGGATCGAATTCCACCAGCAATTGCCCGCGTTGCACGGCCTGCGTGTTGTCGGCATGCAGCGCCAGAACGGTCGCCGGTTCGCGGCTGGTGATCGAAATCACATCGCCGCCGACATAGGCATCGTCCGTGCCTTCGAAATATTGCGCATAAAGGAACCAGTAGAGCCCCCACGCCACCACACCGACCACCACGACAACGCCAAGAATGATCAGCCAGCGCTGCCGCGCGCCCGCGCGGCCATTGGCAGGGGTATTGGAAGAAGTGTCGCTCATGGCGCCTTGTCCTGATGTGTGGAATCAAATCCGCCGCCCAGCGCCATCAGCAGCGTCACGCGCTGTGCGGCGATGTCGGCGTCGATGGTGGCCTGCTGGCGCTCGGCCTGCAGCAGGATGTTTTGTGCGTCGAGCACGTTGAGCTGCGGATTGAGCCCGTTGCGATAGCGCGATTGCGCCAGCCGGAAACTGTCCTGCGAGGCCGCAAGGGCCGCGCGCTGTTCAACCGCCTGTTCTTCCAGCGCGCGCAATTGCGTCAGCGCATCCGCCGTCTGCTTGACCGCGCCAAGAACGTCCGCATTGTAATCGGCAACCGCGCCATCCAGTTCGGCGGTGGCGCCCGCATAATCCGCGCGCAGCTTGCCCGCATCGAAAATGGGAAGATGGATCGCGGGCCCCGCGCCATAAGAGAGCGAGGATGCGTTGAACAGCGGCGAAAGCCCGATGGCTGCAAAGCCCGCGAACGCCACAAGATTGATGTCGGGATAAAACGCCTTGCGCGCCACTTCGCGCCCGGCCATCGCGGCGGTGATGCGTGCTTGCGCCGCCTGAATATCGGCGCGCCGCGCCAGAAGATCTGCGGGCAGGGTGCCGGGCAGGGAAAGCGCGCCCGTTTTCAATTGGGGCCGTGCAATCTGTCCATAAACATCCGCCCCGCGTCCGATCAGCGCCGCAATCTGATGTTCGCTGAGCTCGACCGCACTTTTGGCCCGGATAAGTTCTTCGCGCTCGATGGCAAGCAGCGCTTCGGCCTGTTTCTGCGAAGCCTTGTTCTCCAGCCCGCTTTTCACGCGATTGCTGGTGAGATCGAACACATCCTGGCGCTGTTGCACCGCTGCTTGCGCCACGTCGCGCAGAACATATGCCCGCGAAAGCGCGATATAGGCCTGCGTCACCGAACTTGCGAGCGCCAGGCGCGCGGCTTGCGCATCAAGCCCTGCGGCGTCCGCCGAAGATCGGGCCTTGTCCACCATCGAGGCCTGCTTGCCCCAGAAATCGAGCGACCATGAAAGATTGGCCTGCACCGTGCCGTTCCATTTGGTCGAACCGCCATAGGGCGGAGGAATGATGTAATTCTTGCTGAAGCGCTCGCGCTGTTCCTGCCCGTCCGCCGTCAGTTGCGGATAGGTCTCGGCCCGCGTCGACGAAAGTTCGGATTGCGCCATCCGCATTCGCGCCAGTGCGGCCTGCAGCGAAGGGTTGCCGGAAAGCGCCTGCGCCACCAGATCGTTTAGCTGCTTGTCGTCAAACGCTTCCCACCATGTGCCCGAAATCGAAGGCGCGGGTGCCGCATCCAATCCCAACGCATCGGCCTTCATCTCAACCTGGCTCGGCACAGTCGAAGGCGCCGAAACGCACGCAGCCACCGAAACGCTTGCAAGCAGAACAATCAAAAGCCGTTTCACCGCGCACTCCGCGTTTTTTGAACCGGCTGTATCTCGTCGAACCGTTCGATCAGCCGTTTCAGAATGTCGATCAGCGCGTTCACTTCGGAGGCCGGAATGTCCTTGAGCACTTCGTTAGATAGGTCGACCATTCGCGGCGTCAACGCCTTGGCCACCGCTTTTCCTTCCGCCGTCAGCGCAAGATCGACCACGCGGCGGTCCTTCTTGCTGCGGTGGCGCGCCACAAGTCCGCGCGCCTCAAGCTGGTCGATCAACCGGGTGGTGGCGCCGCTGTCGTGCCCCATGTGCCGGGCAATGTCGGCGCAGGTGTGCGTCAGCCCATCGCGCAGCGAAACAAGCGCCACCCAATGGGAAAAGGTGAGTTCCTCGCCCGCGAATTGCGCTTCCGCGCAAGGCACCATCAAATTGTGCAGACGCCGGACGAGATAGCCCAGCGCGTTCTGGGAGGTGAATGTTTCCACGCGATAATAGGGTTTGGCCATGGGGCAGGCGATATATACTGCCCAAACAATGTCTGCCTAGGCAGCTAATTTGTCAACGCGCGCCCCCTATGCGTTTTGCGCAAGGCTCCCGCGAAAGCCCGACATCCGCCGCCGCGAGCGGGCCAAAACACAATCGCATCTTCGCGTATAATTTTTTACATCTTCAAAATTGTGAAACGGTCAGTCGCAGCCTTCGGCTTGCGTCTGCGGCGTTGCCGCGTTCCACAGGATGGCGATACCGATCAGCGCGGAAAGGATCGATGCCGCAAACACCGCGATCTTCGCCGCCGCGAAATCGCCCGCCACAGGAAAGGATTGCCCCGCGATGAACAGGGACATCGTGAACCCGATTCCGGCAAGCCCGCCCGCGCCCACAAGCTGCCGCCAGCTATAGCTCGCGGGTTTCTCCGCCAGCCGCAAACGCACGGCCAGCACCGATGCGATCACATATCCAAGCGGCTTGCCGATCACGAGGCCGGCCATGATGGCCAGCATCAGCATCTGATGGCCGCCGATCATGTTCGCGCCGATGGCGACACCGGCATTGGCCAGCGCGAAAATCGGCAACACGATGTAACTGGAACGTGGCGCCGCATTGCGCAGCATCCGGTCGGCGGGCGATTCCAGCCGGTCGTGGATCGCATCGAGCGCCTGCATCGCCGGTTCCGAAGGTCCACGGCGATAATGTTCGCCGCGATGGCGCGCTTCCTCCATGAGAATGGATTCGGCCTGCAGCGCCAGCGTTTTGTAATCGGGCGGCGGCCGCGTCGGGATAAATGCCGCCAGCAGCACGCCCGCAAGCGTGGGGTGCAGCCCGCTTGCCTGCACGCAAACCCACAACGCCACACCGAGAATTATATAAGGAGACACGCGATAAACCGAAGACCGGTTCAAAAGCCAGAGCGCGGCCACAAGAGCCGCGGCCCCCAGAAGCCAGGTCAGGTGCAGCGCCCCCGAATAGAAGATCGCCACCACCACGATGGACCCGATATCGTCCACGATGGCGGCCGCCGTGAGGAAGATGCGCAGCTCCACCGGCACGCGCGCCCCCATCATCGCGATGATGGCCACGGCAAACGCGGTGTCGGTCGCCATCGGCACGCCCCACCCGATGGCCCAGGGCCCCTGGTGGATCACGGCAAGATAAAGAAGTGCGGGCACCGCCATGCCGCCGATCGCGGCCGCAATCGGCAAAGCCGCCTGTCGCCAGCCGGCCAGGCTGCCCACGGTGAACTCGCGCTTGATCTCCAGCCCCACCACGAAAAAGAAAATCGTCAGCAGCGCATCGTTCACCCAATGCAGCAGCGGCATCGCATAAGAGAACGTTCCAAAACTGAGATCCAATGGCGCGTGCCAGAACGCCTCGAACTGGGGCGCGAGCACGGAATTGGTGAGCACGATGGCAAGAATGGAGGCCAGCAGCAGCAAAAGCCCGGTCGAAGGCGCCCAACTCGCAAACCCCAAAGCGGCGCTGCGCACGCGATGGCCAAGCGATCCCAGCATCGCATCCGAAAACGAGGCCGTGTCCCAGGCCCCGTCATAGCGGCGGCTGTTGATGAAAAAGGTCGGCGTAAAGCGAACGCCGCTGGCATAGGCACTTGCAACATCCTGATCGACACGCGCCTTGGCGCGCTCGGCGGCATCTTCCGCCGCGCCTTCATCCTCGGAAGCCACGTTCAATTTGGCCGCGACCTCGCGCAAATCCTCCTCGGTCAGCGTGGTCGAGCGCGTCATCAGCGAAACATGCGCGTCCCAGAATATCTCGGGGTCTGTTGCATATTCCACAAGTTCGGCCGCGCGCCGCGCGATGTCGCTTCCCGTGACCGGCCTGTGGCGGAAGACATAGCGCAGCCTGTCGCCGAACTCGCTGCGCACTTCGGTGATGCGGTCGTTGGCGGCGCGGCAATGCGGGCAGTCATAGCTGCCATATTCCACCAGCGTGATGGGCGCGGTTGCGGGCCCCAACACATGGTCGCGCGTGCCGTCCACCGCCCGGTCCAGCCGATTGCTGAGAACACCTTCCCCCGACATTCAAAATCCCGCACTGAAAGCGGAAATATCGTAGGAGAGCACCCCTCAAAACGCAAAGACGCGCGGGCGGCGCAGGCAGTACGCTCTGCGCCGTCCGCGCTCTCCCCGCGCAGGATCGGGTATTACTGTGTGTTCGCCGAAGCGTTGCCGTTGGCGCCGACATTGGCGTTCGCATTCACCCCATTCGCCGCGTCGCCTGCTTTGCCCAGCGCGTCGTCCGCCCGTGATTGCGCAGCCGAGCGCGCGCTGTTGGCCGTGTCGCCCACCTTCGTCACAGCCCCATTCGCGGTGCTGGTCACCGTGCCTGTGGCGCTGCTCAGATCAGGCCCGCTTGCATTGCCGCTGGCATTGCCCGATCCGGAAACGCTGCCGATGCCCGGCACGGTCGCCCCGGCAGACGAGCCGCCATTGGCGCTGCCGCCGCTCGCGGCGCTGCCAAGCGTCGAACCCACCGTGCCGAGTGCGCTACCACCGGCGGATTGCGCCTGCGAGGATGCACCCGATGCGGCGCTGCCGATCTTGTTCTGGGCCTTGTCGCTCGCGCTGGTGACTTTGCCGGTGACGGGTGAAAGGTTCGGCGAAGCATTGGCGTTTGCGTTGCCGGTGATGTTGCCGGTCGCCCCCGCCGTCGGGCGCAACACGGTCGAGCCGATGCCGCCGATATTTCCGGCGCCGCCAAGGCCGCCCATCCCGCCCATGCCCAATCCGCCCATGCCGATGCCGCCTGCGCCGCCCAACGCGCCGCCGCCGCCCAAAAGCCCTCCGGCCAGGGCCGGGCTCGCGATAGCAACCGTGCCGCACAGCAGTGCCGCCTGCAAACCTTTGAAAAGATTGAACGTCATGACTGAGTCCCTTTCCGTTGTTTCGTGGGGAGCACCTGTCCCTCCCTCCCACAACGGAGCCGCCAGTATTTTCTTCCGAAGGAACTTCGGGAAACTATTTTCCCCGCCAGCCGCGCGCGCGTGCCTCACGCTCGGCGGCGCCGTCGAAGGGCACGCCGTCGATCATCTCCGCGGCTGCGCTGCGAATGGCATCCGGCATCGCGCTGCCCGCCATATGATAAGTGCCCGGCGCTTCGGTTCGCACCGATGCGAGTGCCGCGATGTCCCACGCTGTTTCACCGCGGCACGCGATGCCCGAGACGCCGCCGGTTTCAAACGTCCGGCAATCGCGCCCGTCCTTTGCGTGAAAGCTCACGCCCACCCGCGGCGTGCCCGCCGGCTGCACATCCGAAGCAAGCCGCGTATTCAAGGCATCGGCCAGCACACCCTGCGCGACAACGCTTCCATCTTTCTTTGCCGCAATCGGCCCCATATTCGCGGGATTGAGAAAAACACCGATCACCAAGCCCAGCGCAAGCGCACCCGCCGCCGGAACCCCCACCCACACCCATGCGTTGCGCGCCGCTTTGCCGGAAAGGGCGTGTGCTGCTCTCCAGCGCCACGAAACGGGTGTATCGGCAATGGCGCTCGTCAGCCGGTCGGGAATCCGTTCGTCCATAATGGGTGCGAACGCAGTGGAGAAATCGCGCCGCAGCGCGGTTTGGGATTGCACGAATGCCTGCATTTCCCGGCTTTGCGCGATCGCGGCTTCCACGCGCGCGGCCTCCTCCGGCGGCAATTCGCCGTCGACGAACCGCATCAGGGTTTCACGGGATATCGTCATGGGAAAGTCTCCGCCTGGCCTGCGAACAGGCGCGCGCTCAACGCCTCGCGTGCGCGCGCAAGCCTGCTCGTCACCGTTCCGATCGGCACTTCAAGAATATCCGCTGCTTCGCGATACGACATGCCATCCACGAGCACGAGGCAAACCACAACGCGCTGGTCTTCCGGCAATCCGTCCAGTGCCTTGCATGTGTCCGCAAAAGCTAGGCGGGCCTCCGCATCGCGCAAGCCATCGGTCGCGCCGCCATGGTAATCTTCCAGTGGCACAGCCGCCCGCACGCGCCTCGACCGCACCGTGTCGATCCACAGATTTTGAGCAATGCGAAACATCCAGCTGTCCAATCGCGTGCCTTCTTCCCAGCGATGCAGATTGCGCAACGCCTTTTCCACCGCGTCCTGCACCAGATCGTCCGCATCGGCGGCGTTGCCCGTGAGCGATAGCGCAAAGCGGCGCATTCGCGGCAAAAGCGCGGTCATCTGGTTGCGGATCGAATTGATCGAGGCACCCATCGCTACGGCCACAACGGTTGATCCCGGTGCTTTCTTCCATGCCTGCGATGCAGGGAACCAATCCGGGAAACTTCGATTTACACTGGGCGCAGACTATGTGTTCACTCCCAGGCGCGGGGCAAGGGCACACAGGAACGGCCGATGAATAAGGTAAAGCCATTGCTGTGGAACCTCACCTATGCCGCAATCGCGGCAGCCTTCGCTGCGATCCCCGCAGCGCAGGCCGGTGCGTTGGGCCTGCCGGCCGGCGTGAACCCCATCGCCTTGCCGCGCACCGCCATCGTGCCGGGTGTTCTCAACTCCGCCACCGGCACTCTCGATTCCACGCTTGGCATCGTGCGCGATACGGTTGGCCGCCCGCAGCGCATGATCTCCTTCGACAGGGATGCGAACGGCGCGCGCGTGCTGCGCCAGACCGTGCTTGCCCTTTCACCGACAGGGCAAAGTCTTTCCATCGCGCAAGGTTTGAATTTTCAGATCGTGCGCCAGCAAAACATCGCATCGCTTGGCCTGAGCGTCGTTCAGCTGCGCGCGCCCGATGGCTTGAACGCGGCCGAGGCCCTGTCGCGCCTGCGCCGCGCCGATCCCGCAGGCACCTATGATTACGATCACATCTACAATCCATCCGGCGGCACGCAGACCATCGCCGCCATTGCCCCCGTGGCGGCGCCCGCGCAAAACAACGCGAAAATCCGCATCGGCATGATCGATGGCGGCGTCGATCGCCGGCATGGCGATTTTGCAAGCGCCGCGATTGTCGCGAAGAATTTCGCGAGCGACAAAAATATTGTCCCCACCGCGCATGGCACCGCCGTCGCCTCGCTGCTTGTCGGCAAAAATATGCAGGGCGCGATTCCCGGCGCGGATCTTTATGCGGCCGATGTCTATGGCGGCGAAGCTTCCGGTGGCGCCGCCGATGACATCGCGCGCGCATTGGGCTGGCTTGCCGAAAACAACGTGCCCGTTGCGAATATCAGCCTGGCCGGTCCAGCCAACATCATTCTGCAAGCCGCAGTCGATGCGTTTCTGAGGCGCGGCCACATCATCGTGGCCGCCGCCGGAAACGATGGTCCCGCGGCGGCCCCCGAATATCCCGCAGCCTATGAAGGCGTGGCAGCCGTCACCTCGGTCGATGAAAACCATGCCGTTCAATTCGATGCCGATCGTGGTCCGCATATCGCGTTTGCGGGGCTGGGTGTCGGCAGGCGGGTTGCCGCAATGGCCGGCGGGCATGCAACGGTAACCGGAACATCCTATGCCGCCCCCGAAATCGCGGTGCGCTTTGCGGCATTGCTCGCGCAGCCGAATCCGGCGGAAGCAAAAGCGGCCTGGGCAACGCTCGAACGTGAGGCCATGGATCTGGGCGCGCCCGGCCGCGATCCGGTTTTCGGTTACGGCTTTTTGTCGCCGCTGGGCGCACCGGGCGCCATGGCCGCGCAATAGGCCGGGTCTTGCGCAACCTTTGCGGGATGCTATCGAATGGCGGCGCAGGGAAAGAAGGTCGCGGCCAGAGATGAGCGGTGCGGATGACGATAGTGCGGTCCTGAGCGGCGAGGCGCCCCAGAAGCCCGCGATGACGGGCATCCTGTGGCTGGCCTCCTATCCCAAATCCGGCAACACCTGGACGCGCAATCTTCTGCACAACCTGCTCAACATCCTCGAGGGAAAGGATGAGGCGGCGCAGGATATCAACGCGATGAACGAGTTCACGTTCTGGGAAATCGCGGCCAAGCCTTATGAGAAGTTCCTCGAAAAGCCCGTGACCGAAGCCACCCGCGCGGAAATCGCCGCCGTCCGGCCCAAGGTGCAGGAGTTGATCGCCGAAAGCACCGATGGCCTTGCCATGGTCAAGACCCATCATTGTCTGGTGATGGACCGGGGCACGCCCGCGATCAATCTGGCCGTCACGGCGGGCGCCGTTTACATCGTGCGCAATCCGCTCGATGTGGCGATTTCGCTGGCCCATCACATCAGCGGCACCATCGACGACGCCATCACCATGATGGAAACGCGCGGGCTGGAAACCACCATCGGCGAAAACAACGTCCACGAGATTTACGGCTCATGGAGCCAGCATGTCGAAAGCTGGACCCGCAATCCCCATCGCGGCATCCGCATCCTGCGCTATGAGGAGATGCTGGCCGATCCGATGAAGGTCTTCGGCGGGCTGGCGCGCCATCTGCTGCTCAATCCCAAACCCGAGCAGCTTCAGCTCGCCATCGACCGCTCGTCCTTCGAGAATTTGAGGGAACAGGAAGCCAGGGAAGGCTTCCGCGAAAAGCCGGACAAGGCCGAAAGGTTCTTCCGCGAGGGCAAGTCCGAACAGTGGCGGGAGAAGCTCAGCCGCCGCCAGGTCCGCCAGATCGTATCGGTCCACCACAAGCAGATGCAGCGCTTCGGCTACCTGACCGATGAGTTGAGCCATCTGGCCGGTCTCTAAAATTCCGGGCCAAGAGAAATCAAAGGCTTAAGGGGATCGCCCGCGAAATAGAGTTGCGGGCGCGCAGTTATTTTCCGGCGGACTACAAGTTTGCCCGCCTCGTCCGTCATACTGGGTGAGGTTTGAAACTCGTTCCTCCAACGGCAGGAAACTGGCGGAGGCATGGCCAAAACACCGATCACCGATTGCAACGCAACCGACCGAAGCAAGGCGGGGGAGCCAATGCCCACGTCCGAGGTGGAGGCTTGGTTCGTCCGCGAAGTCTTGCCTTTGGAGGCATCCCTGATGCGCTTCCTGCAAAGCGCCTGCCGCAATGCCCAAGAAGCCGCCGATCTGCGGCAGGATGTGTATGCCGGCGTCATCGCGGCCGCGCGCAAATCGCTGCCCGATCGCGCCAAGCCCTTCGTGTTCGCCACCGCCCGCAATCTGCTGATCGATCGCGTGCGCCATGAGCGCGTGATTTCCATCGACACGGTTTCGGATCTCGATGAATTGGGCCTGGTCGCCGATGAGCCGGGTCAGGATCGCGTGCTGATCGCGCGCGACGAGCTTCGCCGCCTGCGCGCCGCCATCGATATGTTGCCGCCGAAATGCCGCGAGGCCCTCGTGCTACGCCGCATCGATGGCCTGTCGGGCCGCGAGATCGCCGAACGCATGGGCATCGACGAATCCACCGTCTCCCATCACATCAACAATGGCGTGCGCATCCTGGCCGAAAAGCTCTACGCCGAAGAACCCAAGCGCGGCAAACAGCCATGAGCGATGTGACCGCCAACGAAGCCATCGAAACCCGCGCCGCCGATTGGCTTGTGCGCCGGCAATTCGAAGGCTGGAACGATGCCGAGCAGGCAAAGCTCGACGCATGGCTGGCGGAATCCGACAATCATGCCGCCGCCTATTGGCGCCTGAAGGCTGCGTTCGACCGCACCGATCGGCTGGCGGCCCTTCGCCGCCCGATGATGGATCGCGCATCCCCGCCAACCGCGTCGCGCAAGCCTTGGATGATCCTGTCCGCCGCCGTGGCGGCGCTGGTCTTGCTGGCGGTGGGCGGCGGCATTGCCGGATATCACCTGCTGACGCCGGATGGCCGCACCTTCGCAACCCCGGTCGGCGGCCACATGACCGTGAAGCTCGCCGATGGTTCGGTGATCGAACTCAACACCGACACCGTGCTGCACACCGATTTCACGCCAGACCGGCGTGCGGTGCAACTGGTGCGCGGCGAGGCCTATTTCCAGATCGAACACAATGCGGCGCGGCCCTTCACCGTCACGGTCGGCGGCCATCGCATTGTCGATCTCGGAACGAAATTCTTCGTGCGCGCATCGCCGAAGCAACTCGATGTTGCCCTCGTCGAAGGTCGCGCGCGTCTCGAAAGCACCAACGCATCGGCGCAGACCCGCCCGACCGTGCTGATGCCCGGCGATTTCGCGGTCGCAACCGCGACCTCCATCGGTGTCTCACGCAAGGCCGTGCATGAGCTTGCGGATGATCTTGCATGGCGTAGCGGCATGCTGGTTTTCCACAACGCCCGCCTCGCGGATGCGGCAGGTGAGTTCAACCGCTATGGCGATGTGAAGCTTGTCATTTCCGAATCGGCTTCGCGGCTCACCATCAACGGCGCATTCCCGACGAACGGCGCAGAAGATTTCGCCGGCGTCGCACATGAGATTTTTGGTTTGCATATCGATCGTCGCGGCAAGGACATCGTTCTTTCGCGCTAGCACATCGCATCGGCTTGGATAAGCCGCACAAGGGGGGGAATATGATAAGATTGCGCAATGCATTTCTGTCCGGGGCCGCGGTCAGCCTCGCGCTGACCGTGACCGGTGTCGCCAACGCCGAGAGTTTCAGCATCCCGAGCGGCACGCTCGCCGATGCGCTCGATAGCTATAGCGCCCAAACCGGCGTTGCGCTGGCGATATCGACCAATGCGCTGCGCGGGATCAGAACAGGCGGCGCCTCGGGCAACATGTCGCCCGAACAGGCGCTTTCGCGCATCCTTTCGGGCACGGGCTTTGGCTCGCGCCATGTCGGCAACGCGGTTGCCATCGTGCGCGATAGCTCGCGCAGCAGCGAGGTGGTGCCCACGGAACTGCAATCGATCCAGCTTGCGCAGGCCGCGCCCTCGGTGAGAGGCTCGGTGGAAACGGTGACCGTAACGTCGTCCAAGCTCGGCGGCGCGGATGTGCAATCCATCCCGATTGCGATCACCGCCCTCAGCCAGGAGCAGCTCACCTCCACGCAAACGGCGGGCGGCCCCGATCTTGTGAAGCAGGTGCCGAACCTGACCTTCACCAAGACGAATTTCACCGGCTATTCCATTCAGATTCGCGGCATCGGCACGCAAGCCATTTCGGTGGCAACCGATCCTGCCGTTGCGGTGGCGTTCAACGACACGCCGTTCATCCGAAATCATTTCTTCGAACAGGAATTCTACGATCTCAGCCAGCTTGAAGTGTTGCGTGGGCCGCAGGGCACGCTCTATGGCCGCAACGCGACCGCTGGCGTGGTGAACGTCACCTCGGCAAAACCAACCGACCAGTTCGAAGCGATGGCCTCTGCCGATATCGGCAACTACAAGAACCGCCGCTTCGAAGGGATGATCAATATCCCCTTCGTCAGCGACAAGCTGGACCTGCGCGTGGCGGGCGAATGGACCAAGCGCGATGGCTACACGTTCAACGAGACGACTGACAGCCAGACCGATGGCCGCGATCTATGGTCCGGCCGCGTCACGCTGGGCTGGAAACCGGCTTCAACTGTTCAAACCTATCTCATCTGGGAACATTTCCAGGAAGATGACGATCGGCTGCGCAGCAGCAAGCAGCTTTGCAAAACCGACTACGGTCCAGGCTCGTCCAGCCTGACGGGCGCCGGTTCGTTCACGGCGGCGGATGGCACACACGTCTCGGTGCCGGGGTCTCAGGGCGCGGTCTTCAATCTTTCCGAGGCCTATTTCAGCCAGGGCTGCCTGCCGAGTTCGCTTTATACGCCAGATGCCTTTGGCGTGCCGAACGGGTTTTCGCTGCCGTTTGTCAATGGCGCGACGTTCGAAAGCCTGCTCAACACGAATGTCGATCCTTACGCCAACACGAATCAATCCACCAACCTGCGCAACATACAATCTGTCATCGCGCCGAAATATCTGGCGAAGAACGATACGGTCGAATTCAACGCAAGCTGGAACGTGACACCGGCAATCACCTTCTATTCCGACACCGGTTACAATCGCGATTTTCTGTGGTCGAGCGAAGATTACAATCGCTTCGATACTTCGCCCGGTGTTTTCAGCCCCAATTCTTTGGTCGATTCCAACGGCGTGTTCTGCGATCCGCAATTGGGGTGCAGCGACCGTCTGGTGGTGCAGGATCTGGCGACCGAGCATTCCTGGCAGCTCAGCCAGGAATTCCGACTGGCTTCGAACTTCTCCGGCCCGTTGAATTTCAGCGCCGGCGGCAACTACATGCACTACGAGACCGAGGAAAACTACTACGTGTTCTCCAACACGTTCACGATGATTTCCTTGAACAATGTCAATTGCGGCGGCACCCAAGGCCCTTACACGCCGGGTGTGACGGATCACCTTTATTGCCTGAACAATGGCAGGGGATACCGAACGGATTTCGCAAACACCGAGAGCATCCCGACCGAATCCCCGCAATATGTCGACCCCAACCCCATCACCTCGCTCGACAATGAGGGCCACAACTACTTCCTCAGCCAGAACCCCTACAATTTGAATTCCTACGCGCTGTTCGGCGAGGTTTATTACAACATCACGCCGGATTTGAAGCTGACGGGCGGTCTGCGCTGGACCGACGACCAGAAGCACTTCGTCGACATCCCGAGCGAATTGCTGGTCCTGGGTTACGGCTATCCGGTCGAAGGCACTGTCGATCAAAGCTGGAGCAAGTTCACCGGCCGCGCGGTCGCGAACTGGACGCCGAAACTTCCCTTCACCGATCAAACATTGATCTATGGCTCGTTCGCCCATGGTTACAAGGCGGGCGGCGCCAATCCGCCCGGCCCGCTTCTGGTCAACGCCGATACGTCGGGCGCCTTTTCGGATGCGGGCGTGACATCGGTCAACGTCAATTTCCCGGTGCATCCGCTCACTTTCAAACCGGAATATATCAACGCCTTCGAACTCGGTACCAAGAACAGCGCGCTGGACGGTGCGCTGACATTCAACGGCGATGTCTTCTTCTACGATTACAAGGGCTATCAGATCTCGCAGATCGTGGATCGCACCGCGATCAACCTGAATTTCGACGCCACCGTGAAAGGCGCCGAACTGGAAGCGACCTGGGAGCCAACGCCGGGCCTCAAATTCACCTTCGCGGGCGGCTATGAACAAA